>Ga0209382_10004050_pt1 | contig 19857 bp, 18 predicted proteins | sample SoiMetdeltSBSDD5_FD_187599 | JGI IMG/M metagenome (GOLD analysis project Ga0209382, IMG submission 187599) | Bulk soil microbial communities from a Populus tree surrounding site in Tennessee, USA - Soil MetaG P. deltoides SBSDD5 (SPAdes) (version 2) | ecosystem: Environmental > Terrestrial >... | reverse complement strand
GATTTGGCGTCGAAGTCGGCCATCATGAAGTCGAAGTTGAACGCCTGGTGCAGCTCGTCGGGGCCGATGTAGCGCGCGAGGCGTTGCGGTGACTCGACCCACGCCTCGGCGACGGCCATGGCACCGTACTCGTCGAGCAGCGGGCGCCACGCGCGGTAGATCTCGTGCACGCCGTCCTGGTCGAAATAGGGAAGCCGTTCCTGTCCAAGGAGTTCGACCTGCCGCCCGTCTTTCGGGCCGACATCAGGCAGGCCGGGCGCCTTGATCATGCCGTGGGCGACGTCGACCCGGAAGCCGTCGACGCCGCGGTCGAGCCAGAACCTGAGAATGTCCAGGAACTCCGACCGCACCTCGGGGTTTTCCCAGTTCAGGTCCGGCTGGGTGGGGTCGAACAGGTGCAGGTACCACTGCCCGTCGGCGACCTGTGTCCACGCCGGCCCGCCGAAGACGGACTCCCAGTCGTTGGGCCGGTCGCGGAAGGTGTACCGCTCCCGGTTGTGCCCGGCCAGCGCCTCCTGGAACCACGGGTGAGCACTGGATGAGTGGTTGGGCACGATGTCGACGATGACCCGGATGCCCAGCTCGTGCGCACGCGAGACCATCTCGTCGAAGTCGCCGAGCGTGCCGAACCGCGGGTCGACGTCGCGGTAGTCGGCCACGTCGTAGCCGCCGTCGGCGAGGGGCGAGGTGTAGAAGGGGCTAAGCCAGATGGCGTCGATGCCGAGCTCTTTGAGGTACCCGAGCTTGCTGGTGACACCGGGCAGGTCGCCGGTGCCGTCGCCGTTCCCGTCGGCGAAACTGCGGGGGTAGACCTGATAGATAACGGCGTCGCGCCACCAGTCTTTCATGCTAGGAAGAATCCCTTGCAACACATGCAAGAGTCAAGCCACATCTTTCTGAAACTTTCAGCGCTTGGAAGCGGTGGGTGCGACCGCCGTCGACCCTCGCACGACCAATTCCGGCCGGAAGATGTACTCCGAGTGCGGGGCGGGGTGGCCCTTGATCTCATCGACCAGTGCCCGCACCGCCGCGACCGCCATCGCCCGCACGGGCTGCCGCAGGGTCGTCAAAGGCGGGTCGGTGAAGGCGATCAGCGGCGAGTCGTCATAGCCCACGATCGAGACGTCCTTAGGCACCTGGAGCCCGCGCTGGCGGGCCGCGCGGATCGCGCCGAGCGCCATGAGATCCGACCCGCACACGAACCCGGTGACCCCCAGGTCGAGCAGGCGGGAGGCGGCCGCGGCCCCGCCCTCGACACCGAAGAGCGACAGGGAGATGAGCTCATCGATCTCGCCGTCGGGCAGGTCTAAGACCCGTTTCATCGTCGCCCGGTATCCCTCAATCTTGCGCCGCACCGGAAAGTACCGCTCCGGCCCCGTGATCAGCCCGATCCGCCTGTGCCCCAGTGCCGCCAGGTGGGTGACCGCCAGCTCGCCGGCGACGCGGTCGTCGCAGGAGATGAAGGGCGCCTCGATGCCCGCGCTGTAACCGTTGATCAGCACGATGGGCAGCGGCCGGACGATGAGCTTGCGGTAGCGCTCAAGGTCGCTCGTGGAGTCGGCATGCAGGCCGGAGACGAAGACGATGCCCGACACCTGCCGGTCGAGCAGCATCTCCACGTACTCGTCCTCGGTGACGCCGCCGGCGGTCTGGGTGCAGAGCACGGGCGTAAATCCTTGCTGCGCAAGCGTGGACTCGATGATCTGCGCGAACGCCGGGAAGATGGGGTTGTCCAGCTCCGGCACGACCAGCCCGACCAGTCCCGCGCTTCTCTTGCGCAAGCGGGCGGGCCTTTCGTAGCCCAACACGTCAAGAGCGGTCAAGACCGCCTGACGAGTGTCGGCCGACACGCCGGGGCGGTCGTTGAGCACCCGTGAAACCGTCGCCTCGCTGACTTCGGCCTGCTGGGCGATGTCGGACAGTCGTGCGCGCATGGCGGCATGTTAACCGAAATCGGTGACGATTTGTGATCGGGCTGTTGCAAGCCCTTCCAAAACTTGAAAGAGCTTGCTAACGTCCCGGCAGCAATTACATACTGACTTTCCCTATAGGAGTATCCATGCGCGCCACCCGCGTTGCGGGGATGGTCGCCGTGCTCGGCCTGCTGCTAGGCGCAGCGGCCTGCGGCGGCGGCACCCCAGAGGCGAAACCATCCAAGGACAAGGGCAACGGAAAGCTGGAGATCTGGGCCGATCCGAAGCGGACGGCCGCGCTCAAGCCCTTCGCCGACCAGTTCGGCAAGGAGAACGGGGTCACCGTCACGATCAAGGAGGTGGCGCAGGACCTGCAGCAGAACTTCGTCACCGCTTCGCAGCAGGGAAGTGGCCCCGATGTGGTCGTCGGCGCCCACGACTGGATCGGCAACCTAGTCCAAAACGGAGCGGTCGACCCGGTCAACCTCACCGCGCAGCAGAAGTCGTCGTTCGAGGCCAGCGCCATCAAGGCGGTCACCTTCAACGGCCAGATCTACGGCGCACCCTACGCCATGGAAAACCTTGCACTGATCCGCAACACCGAGCTGGCGCCGACCGCCCCGGCGACGATCGAGGACATGGTCAAGGCGGGCCAGGACCTCAAGGCCGCCGGCAAGGTCAGCGAGATCATGTGCTTGCAGATCGGCGCGCAGGGCGACGCCTACCACATCTACCCGTTCTTCGCCTCGGCAGGCGGTTCGCTGTTCGGCACCACCTCCTCCGGCGACCCGGACCCGAAGAACGTCACCGTCGGCTCGGCCGACTCCGTCAAGGCGTTCACCAAGCTCAAGGAGCTGGGTGAGAAGGGCGTCGGTGCCCTCAAGACCTCGATCGGTTCGGAGAACGCCACCCCGACCTTCGCCTCCAAGAAGTGCGCCTTCCTCGTCTCCGGCCCCTGGGCCATCAAGGACGTGAAGACCGGCGGCATCAAGTACGACATCTCGCCGCTGCCCGGCTTCGCCGGTGGCAAGAAGGCCACGCCCTTCCTTGGCGTGCAAGCGTTCTACGTCGCCTCGAAGGCCAAGAGCAAGGCGCTGGCTCAGGAGTTCGTCGCCAACTACGTGACTAACAAGGATGTTGCCAAGGCGCTTTACGACGCCGAGCCGAGGCCGCCGGCGCTGACCGCCGCCATCGACATGGTCAAGACCAGCGACCCGGACCTGGTGAAGTTCCTCAACGCGGGCAAGGACGGCTTCCCGATGCCGGCGATCCCGGAGATGTCGGCGATCTGGGGCCCGTTCGGCAACGCCGAGGTGGCAGTGGTGCAGGGCCAGGACCCAGCGGCCGCGGCCGACGCCGCCCAGAAGGCCATCATGGCCGCCCTCAAGAAGTAACAAGATCTCGCAATTTGCCTGGCAAAACCAGCGCCGAAGCCCCTCGCCCAGGCGTCGATTGCCAGGCAGATCGCCCAATCATGGAGGATGCACGGCATGAGATCGGGATTCGTGATCACACGGGTGCTCGTGCTCGGGGTCGCGGCGGCCGCGCTGCTCTACGCCGTGCCTCCCCTGGTCAAGACCGGCGCCTGGGTGGCCCTGGCCGTCCTGGCGCTGGCCACGGCCGGCTTGACCTACCTCTACCTCACCAAGCGGCACGTACCGGCGAAGTATCTCGTGCCGGGGACCGTCTTCCTGCTGGTCTTCCAGATCTTCCCGGTGCTCTACACGTTCACGGTGGCCTTCACCAACTTCGGTGACGGCCACCGCGGCTCCAAAGTGGACGCGGCGCGGGCGATCGAGCGCGAGTCGCTGGTCGAGATCCCGGGCGCCCCCGACTATGCCCTGACCGTGGCGACGGACAGCAGCGGCAAAGTGGTGTTCCTCCTCGTCGACCGGGAGACCAAGCGCGTGCAGGTCGGCACCGAGGAGGGGCTGTCCGATCTGGATGGTGCCGAAATCAGCCTCACCGGCAAGGTGATCGAGGCCAAGGGCTACGAGCCGATCCCGGCGGGGGAGCGCGACGCCGAGGTGCAAGCCCTGGCCGTGCCGACAAACCGGGGCGCCATCAAGTCCAGCGGGCTGAGCCGAGCGATCGAGTTCGAGGCCAACCGCAAGTATGACCTCGCCTGCGACTGCATCACCGACAAGGTCTCCGGTGAGCGCTGGGTGGCCGACGAGACCAAGGGGTACTTCGTCAACGCCAAGGGCGACAACCTGATCCAGGGTTGGCGGGTCAACGTCGGGTTCGCCAACTTCACCCGCGTCGTCACCGACCCCAACATCTCCGGGCATTTCGCGACCGTCTTCGTGTGGAACTTCGCCTTCGCGGCGCTGTCGGTGCTGCTGACCTTCGCCCTCGGGATGCTGGTCGCGTTGACCCTGCACGGCGGCCGGTTGCGCGGCACCCCGATCTACCGCATCCTGCTGGTCCTGCCCTACGCCATGCCGGCCTTCGCGATGCTGCTGGTGTGGCGGGACATGTTCAATGCGGACTTCGGGCTTTTGAACCGCTTACTGGGTACCCACATAAACTGGCTCGGCTCACCGACAGGCGCCCGTTTCGGCCTGCTGCTGGTCAACCTGTGGCTCGGGTTCCCCTACATGTTCCTGGTGACGACCGGCGCGTTGCAGGCGATTCCCCGCGAGCTGGGAGAGGCGTCGCGCATCGACGGCGCCACGGCGTGGCAAAACTTCCGGCGGGTCACGCTGCCGCTCCTGCTCGTGCCGCTGTCGCCGCTGCTGATCGCGTCTTTCGCCTTCAACTTCAACAACTTCAACATCGTGCGGTTCGTGACCAACGGCGGGCCCTACCCGGTGGACAACAACCTGGTGGGCAAGACCGACCTGCTCATCACCTACACCTACCGGCTGGCGTTCGAGGGCGGGTCGGGGCAGTTCGGCTTCGCCGCGGCCCTGTCGACGTTCATTTTCGCCATCGTGGCAACGATTTCGGCGATCGCCTTCCGGCGGACGAGAGCGCAGGAGGAGATCTTCTCGTGAGAAAGCAGAATCTCTGGCGGCACGCCGTTCTGATCACCGTCACCGTCTTTGCCCTGGTGCCGATCCTGTTCGTGGTATCGGCGGCGCTCAACCCGCTGGGTACGCTCAACTCCGCCGAGCTGCTGCCGACTGGGGCGAGCCTGGACAACGCACGCAAGCTGTTCGCCGACCCGGATCACGACTTCAAGCGCTGGTTCTTCAACTCGGTGTTCATTTCGCTGTTCTCCTCAGCGGCAAGTGTCCTGATCGGACTATGCGCGGCGTATGCGTTCAGCCGCATGCGCTTCAAGGGGCGCCGCGCGGGCCTGCTGTGGGTGCTGGTGACGCAGATGTTCCCGCAGTTCCTGGCGATCGTCACCATCTTCATCATCTTCACCAGGATCACCGAGCTCTACCCGTCGATCGGCTTCGACACCCCGTGGGGGTTGATGCTGCTCTATCTCGGCGGGGCGCTGGGGGTCAATACCTACCTGATGAAGGGGTTCCTCGACACCGTGCCGAAGGAGATCGACGAGTCGGCGACGGTCGACGGCGCCACCCACGCCCAGATCTTCTGGCGCATCATCGTGCCGCTGGTCACCCCGGTGCTCGCGGTCACTACGCTGCTCGCCTTCATCAGCACCATGAACGAGTTCCTGATGGCCAACATCTTCCTGCGCGACGACGCGTCCAAGACCCTGGCGGTGGGGATGTTTGGCATGCTTGGGCCGGACAGCCGCGACACCAACTTCGGCATGTTCGCCGTCGGCACGCTCATCACCGCTGTCCCGACCGTCGGGATTTTCTTGTGGTTGCAGCGTTACATCGTCTCCGGCCTGACCATGGGCGCGGTCAAGGGATAAAGGGACAGCATGCTCGATCAGCCACATCACGACGGTTCTGCCCTCTATGTTTCTCAAAACCATGTGTGGGTACGCGTCCCCGCCGGCTTCGCCTTCGACAACGCCTATGTCAGGACCGTGATCGACGGCGAGCCGCGCTTCACCCCGTTGACGCTCGACCCGTCCCGCAGCGGCCCCATCGGCGGGTACGGCGCGGGCGATCGCTGGCTAACCGCGACGCTGCCCGCACACAATCCGGTGACGCCGTACAGGTTTCTGTTCGACTCCCGCTGGCTCAACGCCACCGGCCTGCACGACCGCGACGTCACCGACGTGACCGACTTCAAGCTGGTGACCTACGACGAGCCGCCGTCGTGGATGCGCGACGCGATCGTCTACGAGATCTTCCCCGACCGCTTCGCCTCCACCTCGCGCAAACCCTCTCCCGACTGGGCCATCCCCGCCGGCTGGGACACCGACCCGGTCATCGGCTCGGGGCCCGGTGTCTCCGAGCAGTTCTACGGCGGCGACCTCGACGGCATCACGGCAAGGCTCGACCACATCCAGTCGCTCGGTGCCAACACCGTCTACCTGACGCCCATCTTCCCCGCGCGCTCCAACCACCGCTACGACGCGTCGACCTTCGACTCTGTCGATCCCTTGCTGGGCGGCGACGTCGCACTCAAACGCCTTTCCGACGCGGTCCACGCCCGCGGCATGCGGCTCATCGGCGACATCACCACCAACCACGTCGGCTCCTCCCACGAGTGGTTCGCCAACGAACCGGAGATGTTCTACTTCTTCCCCGACGGCGACTACGAATCCTGGTACGGCGTGAAGAGCCTGCCCAAGCTGAACTGGGGCAGCCCGCTCGTGCGCGAGCGCATGGTCGCCGTCATGCGAAGGTGGCTGGAGTACTTCGACGGGTGGCGGGTCGACTGCGCCAACATGACCGGCCGCTTCCGCTCCGAGGACCTCGCGCACGAGGTGGCGCGCGAGTTACGCGCTGCCCTGCCGCCGCAGGTGTGCCTGGTCGCCGAGCACAACCACTACGCCGCCGGGGACCTCGACCGCGACGGCTGGCACGGCACCATGAACTACGGCGGCTTCCTCCGTCCGATCTGGACCTGGCTGCGCTCGGAGTCGTTGTCTCTCAACAACTTCCTCGGCTGGCCCGGCAACGTCCCGACCCGCGACGGCCTCGCCGCCCTCGCCACCATCCGCGAGTTCTCCTCGCACATGTCCTGGCGCTCCTATGTGCACTCGTGGCAGCTGCTCGACTCGCACGATGCCACCCGCATCCGCACCATCACCGGCACCACCCGCCGGCAGATCGTCGCGGCCGGGCTGCAGGCGACGATGCCTGGCATCCCGATGCTCTTCGCGGGCAGCGAGTTCGGCCTCACCGGCACCGACGGTGAGCACTCGCGGACCCCGATGCCGTGGAACCGTCCCGGCGACATCGACGGCGAGGTGCTCTCCGCCTACCGCGCCCTGTTCAACCTGCGCGGGTCGCAGAAAGCCTTGCGCCACGGCGGTTTGCGGTGGATCCACGCCGATGCGGACAGCCTGGCCTTCGTGCGGGAGACGGAGCCCGAGTCGATCGTGGTCTCCGCCGCCCGCACCGGCGAGGCGGCCGTGCCGGCCCTGCCCAACCTCACTGCGCTGTTCGAGGGGCCGGGGCTGTCGATCTGGCGGTGCCGATAATTTTCTGTGCTCGATGGCGAACCGCACATTATCTGGCGCCGCATCGGACCCCACGACATCTTCGACCGGCGGTAAACAGGCGTCACGGCGTAAGGGGAAGGTGCATGGTGAGGGCGCCGGGGTGGGCGGAGCACGGGCCGACCACGGTGAAGCCTGCCTTGAGATAGGCGCGGTAGGCGGGCTCGTTGGACTCGTACACGTCAAGCTCAAGGATTTCGCGACCGCGATCGCGCGACCATGCGGCGACCGCCTCGATGAGGGCGGCACCCGCCTGGTGACCCCTGGCCTCCGGCTCCACCCACATGCTGATCAGGTAGTCGAAGCCAGGGTCATCGGACGGCACCCCGCACGCCATCCCCACGGGACGGCCGTCAAGGAACGCTGCGAACGGCTGACCCCCGGCGGGCCAGTCGCGCCACTGCTCCTGCGTGCGCTGGGCAGTGGCCTCGTAGGTACCCCCGAATGCATATGGGGCATCAAGAAGCGCGTCCAGCCGCAGCTGCCGGGTGAGCCGCCAGTCGTCCGGGGACAGGGGTTTGATCTCTACCATGATCATCCTCCAGCGTCGCGGACCATTAAAGCCGCCTGGACCCGGTTGGAGCAATGCAGTTTGCTCAGTATCCGGCTCACATAGGTTTTGATGGTGGTCTCGCTCATGTGCAGCCTGCGGCCGATCTCGGCGTTGGAGCTGCCCTCGGCGACCAGCCGCAGGATGCTCGCCTCCCGCTCGGTGAGAGCGGAGAGGCGTTGTGCCGCTTGGCTTCTGCGCTTCGCCTCGACCGGGGTCACCATGCCGAGCACCAGGCGCGTGACGGCCGGGGACAGGTAGGCGTCGCCCTCGTGCGCTGCCCTGACGGGGCGGATCAGCTCGTCGGGGGTGCAGTTCTTGAGCACGAAGCCGCTGGCGCCCTGGGCGAGCGCGCGCACCACGTTGTCGTGCTGGCCGAAGGAGGTCAGCATCACGACGCTGGTCGCCACGTCGCGGCGGCGCAGCTCCTCCAGCGCACCCAGCCCGTCGAGCACCGGCATCTTGATGTCCAGCAACGCCACCTCGGCGCGGTGCGTGGTCGCGGCCTCGACCGCGGCCCGGCCGTCGGGCGCCTCGGCGACAACCTCGATGCCCGGCGACGACTCGAGCACGGTGCGGATCCCGGCTCGGATCAGCGGCTCATCGTCGGCGACAATCACCCGGATCATCTGGACACCCCGATCATCATCGTGGCGGGCAGGAAGACGAACATCAGCACCGCGACGGCGATGCCGATCGCGACGGTCTTGGTGAGGCTCGCCTTGGCAGTGGCGGGAAACATCGCCACCAAACGGAACTCGCCCTCGCTGACGCGGTGGTCGAGCAGGCCCCCAGCGTGGTCGACCCGCTCGTGCAGTCCGCTGAGGCCGTGGCCCGTCCTTGCTTGATCTGCCGATACCGGGTTGGTGATCGACAGCAGCAGCGCGTCGGGTTCCCAGGTGAGCTTGAGCCGTACCTGCCGGCCGGCGGCGTGCTTGGCAGCGTTGGTCAGCCCCTCCTCGACTGTGCGGTAGGCGGCGTGCGCGGCCAGCTCCGGCAACGGTTTCGGCGTCCCCTCATGCTCCACCGCGACGTCGAGACCGGCGTCGCGGTACTCGCGCACCAGCTTGTCGACGGCGCCAAGGCCCGGCAGGATCGCCGCCTGCCCGCGCAGCGCCCCGACCAGCAGGTAAAGCTCGTCCATGGCCTCGCGCGCCGAGCGGGCCAGCTGCGTCACCGCCTCCCGGTGCTTGGGCGGCAGGTCGCTCACCTCCAGCGCGGCCGCCTGCACCGACACCAGGCTCAGCCGGTGCCCCAGCGAGTCGTGCATGTCGCGGGCGATGCGCAGACGCTCGTTGAGGCCCAGCGTGGCGACAAGCCGCTCGTGCTGCGCGAGATAGCGCCCGGCGAGCAGCGGCAGCGCGACGAAGATGAGAAACGAGCCGACGAATCTGGGATCCGGCGCCTTGGCGAGATGTGCGGCGAGGGCCCCCGCCGAGGCCCCGACCACGATCACCATGCCCCAGCGGGAGACCACCTCCCGCCCCGCGTGATACGCCGCCCACAGCAGCAGCACGTAGCAACCCTGCGGGGCCAGCCACGAAAGGGCAAGGGCCGCAACGAAAGCCGCCGTCGCGCTGCGCAGGCGCAGGAGCACGGCTCCGGCGGCGGCCACCCCGACCCACCAATGATCGAGATGCAGCGCCACCTCGGCGGCGACCACCGCCAGGGGCAGAACGTGTCTCCACTTGGGTGTGCCCACGCCGCGACTTTAGTCCGTCCCGAATATGAGATGGCCTCCCTGAAGTGGGAGAGAGCGAGGACGAACGTCTCGCGGCACGGCCCCATTCGACCACGACGCCGCGGCGACCTGGTGGCGCACCCGGCGGCCGGCGGTCGCCGACGGCACGCCTGCAGGACTGCAGCTTCTTCTACAAACGACTACCTTCGTGAGCCCGCACGGCGACTTTAGAGGACTGCCTTTGACGGGCGGGATTTCTAGTGTCGATGTGGTGATCGAAGTATGCGATTTGAGTAAGCGATATGCCGCTCGCCACTTCGGCGCCTGCGGCGCCACCGGCAGCGCCGGCTCCTCACCCGCCGCTCGCGGGCTCGCGACCAGACGATGCGGGTGCATGCTCGCCGTCGACTCGCTGAGCTTCACTGTGAAACCCGGCCAGGTCACCGGCTTCCTCGGCCCCAACGGCGCGGGCAAGTCGACGACGATGCGCCTGATGCTGGGGCTTGACCGGCCCACCACCGGTGAGGTGCTCATCGATGGGAAGCCTTATGCGGCATGGCAAAAACCGCTCCGGCGGGTCGGTGCTCTCTTCGAGGGGCGGGCGATGCACGGGGGGCGCAGTGGGTACCACCATCTGCTGTGGATGGCGCAGAGCAACGGCATCCCGCGCACGCGCGTCGGCGAGGTGCTGCGGATGGTGGGGCTCGAGGACGCCGCCCGCGAGCGCGCCGGCCGCTACTCCCTCGGCATGGCGCAGCGGCTGGGCATCGCGGCCGCGCTGCTCGCCGACCCGCCGGTCCTGCTGCTCGACGAGCCGGTCAACGGCCTGGACCCGCAGGGCATCATCTGGATCCGGGAGCTGATGAAAAGCCTTGCGGCCCAAGGGCGCACGGTCTTCGTGTCGAGCCACTTCATGGCCGAGATGGCGCTGACCGCCGAGCACCTGATCGTTATCGCGCAGGGTCGCCTGCTCGCCGACACGACGGTTGCCGAGCTGACGGCGGGCTCGGCCTCGCTCGAGGAGGCGTTCGTGAAGCTGACCGGGGGTCGCGATGCTGCTCGCTGAATGGACAAAGCTGCGCACCTTGCGGTCGACGTTGTGGACCCTGCTGGCGACCTTCGTCGCGTGCGTGGGGCCGGCGTACCTGATTGCGCTTAGCTTTCGCGGCATGGAGCGGGATTTCGACCCGCTGTTCGCCACCTTCTACAGCCTGACCCTGGGCCAGCTGGCCCTGGTGGTCTTCGGCGTGATGGCGGTCAGCGGCGAGTACTCCAGCGGCAGCATCCGCTCCTCGCTCGCCGCGATGCCACAGCGCGCAGGCTTCTTCGCCGCCAAGATCGCGGCGATCGCCTTGCTCGCCCTCCCGGTCTCCGTTGCCACGGTCCTGGCCACGTTCTTCGCCGCCCAGGCCGGGCTCGGGCCCAACCGCGCCGGCTGGGAGAACCGTGCCGTTGCCGGCGCCATTGCCTATCTGGTACTCATCTGCCTGCTCGCGAGCGGGATGGCGATGATGCTGCGCAGCGCCGCCATCTGTCTGGCGGTCCTCATGCCGCTGCTTTTCCTTGGCTCGCAGGGGCTGGGCAACATCCCGAAGGTCAAGGAGGTGGCGCAGTACCTGCCCGACCAGGCCGGGATGGTCATCATGCACCTGACCGGCCCGGCCGGGGATCCGGTGTTCGGCCGCGATTACGGCCCATGGACGGGTCTGGGCATCACCGCTCTGTGGACCCTCGCCGCCCTGTTGGGCGGTCTTTTCCTGCTGAATCGGCGGGATGCCTAGCGCCAGAAGACCGCGATCGCGGCGTTCAGCAGGGTCATGCCGACGATCCCGAGGAAGTGGCCCTTGCCGACCGTCTCCTTTTTCCTGACCACGAGGATGGCCACGAAGATCAGGACGGCGATCACGGCCTTGACGGTGATCTTCGCGTAGTCAGGGGGCGGGTCGCGTTCGAACGGTGCCGCCAGCAGCACGCCGGTGACCAGCATGCCGATCGACCCGCCCCACATCGTCTGGTTGATCCGCAGCACGCCGGTCAGGTACTGCATGATCGCCCCACCGAGCAGCATCGCGAAGGCGATCAGGTGCAAGTACCGGAGGATCAGTCGTAGTGTCTCCATGGCCGAGAAGCATAGGGACCTGAGTCGCCCATCACCCGCAAGAGTCACATGCGGATAACGACCGTTCAACAAAGCTTCAAGATTGTCGGTCATTCGCCTGCCATGACCGTAGGCTGCCAGCACAATAAACCACATGGGAGAGGAGACCATCTTGCGCACTTCGCGTGGGATGAAGATCATCGCGCTGAGCCTCGCGGGCGGCCTCGCTGTCGCCGCGGCCGCGTGTAGCAAGCCACCGGCGGAGACCCCCCCGGGCGGCGGCACAGGCACATACAAGGCATGCATGGTGACCGACACCGGCGGCATCGACGACCACTCGTTCAACGCGTCTTCGTGGGCGGGCCTCGAGGAGGCCAAGAAGCAGAACTCGAAGATCGCGACGAGCTACACGGCGTCGAACGCGCTATCCGACTACGACCCCAACCTGAGCAACTCCGTCGCCAACGGTTGCAAGTATGTGCAGGCCGTGGGCGGCCTGATGGCCGGCGACACGAAGAAGGTGGCGGCAGCCAACCCGAAGGTGCAGTTCGCCATCGTCGACGCCGACAGCCAGGGCCAGCCCAACATCTACGGCATCCAGTTCGAGACCCAGCAGGCGGCGTTCCTCGCCGGCTACCTGGCCGCGGGCTACTCCAAGACCGGCAAGGTCGGCACCTACGGCGGCAAGAAGATCCCGCCGGTGACGATCTTCATGGACGGCTTCGCCGACGGTGTCAAGCACTACAACACCACCAAGGGCAAGAGCGTCCAGGTGCTGGGCTGGAACAAGGACACACAGGAGGGCCTGTTCACCGACGACTTCGTCAAGCAGGACCTGGGCAAGCAGCAGTCCGACCAGCTGGCCTCGCAGGGCGCCGACGTGATCCTGCCGGTCGCGGGCGGCGCGGGCCTGGGCACCGCCGACTCTGCCGCGGGCCGCTTCTCAGTCATCTGGGTTGACGCCGACGGCTGCGAGACGACCAAGTACTGCTCGGTCATGCTCAGCACGGTCGTCAAGAACTCCAAGGACGGAGTGAAGGAGGCGGCGGTCAAGGCCGCCGGCGCCCCGGACACGCTGCTCACCGGCGGGTTCCTCGGCACGCTTGCCAACAACGGTGTCTCCCTCGCCCCGTACCACGAGTTCGACAGCAAGATCGACGCCTCGCTGAAGGCCGAGATCTCGCAGCTGAAGGCCGACATCATCTCCGGAAAGATCAAGGTCACCTCACCGGCCCAGCCGAAGTGACCCCACGCCCGGATTTGAGGTATCGCGTGTGGCGGGCCGAAGGCCCGACATCTCCGATTCCTCATTTCCGCCGCCCGCCACGATGAGATCATCACGTGGGAGGCGGGCAAGAGTTACGCATGGCCGCCGCCGAACCGGTTGCCCGGTTTCGCGGCGGCCTTTGTTTCCTCCACAATGGGCCCGCATACAGACTCGGCTGAGGAGGCAGCGCTGAAACTCGAACTGCGCGGTATCACCAAACGCTTCGGTGACCTCGTCGCGAACGACGACATCAGCCTGACCGTGGAGCCGGGCGAGATCCACGCCCTGCTCGGGGAGAACGGCGCGGGCAAGTCGACCCTCATGAACGTGCTGTACGGGCTGTTGCAGCCGGACGCGGGTGAGATCCTGGTCGACGGGAAGCCCATCAAGATCAAGGGCTCGAACGACGCCATCGCCGCGGGCATCGGCATGGTTCACCAGCACTTCATGCTGGTTCCGGTCTTCACCGTCGCCGAGAACGTGATGCTCGGCCACGAGCCGGCCAGGGGCGGCTTCCTCGACCACGCCTCCGCCGACAAGCTGGTGCGCGAGGTCTCCCAGCGCTACAACCTGCCCGTCGAACCGGACGCCGTCATCGAGGACCTGCCCATCGGCGTCCAGCAGCGCGTGGAGATCGTCAAGGCGCTGACCCGCGAGGTCGATCTGCTCATCCTCGACGAGCCGACCGCCGTGCTCACCCCGCAGGAGACCGACGAGCTGCTGGAGGTGATGCGCGGCCTCAAGGCGGCGGGCAAGTCGATCGTCTTCATCACCCACAAGCTGCGCGAGGTGAAGGCGGTCGCCGACCGCATCACCGTGATCCGCCGCGGAAAGACCGTGGGTACGGCCGCGCCGGCAGCGCCCGAGTCCGAGCTGGCCGAGATGATGGTGGGCCGCAGCGTCGTGCTCGAGGTGCCCAAGAAGGAAGCCCCGCCGGGCGAGGTGGTGCTCCAGGTCGAGCAGCTGATCGTGGCCGACGACCGACTTCACCGCGCCGTCGACGGGGTCGACCTCCAGGTGCGCGCGGGCGAGGTGCTCGGCATCGCGGGCGTGCAGGGCAACGGGCAGAGCGAGCTGGTTGAGTCGATCATGGGACTGCGCCCGGCTCAGGCCGGCAAGGTCAGCCTCAACGGCCGGGACATAACGGGATGGAAGACGCGCGAGGTGCTCAAGGCCGGCGTGGGTTACGTGCCCGAGGACCGCAGCGTCGACGGCCTGATCAAGGAATTCTCCATCGCCGAGAACCTGGTGCTGGACCTGTATGACCGGGATCCCTTCGGCGGCAACTTCTCGCTCAACCCCAAAGCGATCGTCGAGTCGGCGAAAGGCCGCGTGCAGGAGTTCGACATCCGCACGCAGTCGCCGGAGCAACCGGCGGGCTCGCTTTCCGGAGGCAACCAGCAGAAGGTCGTCATCGCGCGCGAGATGTCGCGCCCGCTGAAGCTCTTCATCGCCGCCCAGCCCACCCGCGGCGTGGACGTCGGCTCGATCGAGTTCATCCACAAGCGCATCATCGCGGAGCGGGAGATCGGCACGGCCGTGCTCATGGTCTCCAGCGAGCTTGATGAGGTGGTGGCGCTCGCCGATCGGATCGCCGTCATGTATCGGGGTCGAGTGCTGGCCGTGGTACCCCCTGAAACCCCCCGAGAAAAGCTTGGCCTTCTGATGGCCGGCGTCACCGAGGAGGAGAAGTCATGACGTCGGCGACTCCCGAGCCAGAGGGCACCGCGCCTTCGCCCGACAAGAGCCCGCCTCATAGCGAGGAGGGCCGGCCGTACTGGATGGTCGAGGTCGGCAAGATCGGCAAGCACCGCAGGGAGAAGACCCTCTGGCAGCGGTTCAAGGAGGAGCTTTACGCGGACAACTCCTTCACCGTCTCAGTGCTGGCGGTGCTGCTCGCGCTCGCGGTCGGCGCGGTGCTGATGGTGCTGGGCAACGACACCGTGCGCCAGCAGTGGGCATACTTCTTCTACCAGCCGCTCAAGACATTGGAGATGAGCTGGGAGTTCGTTGCCAAGGCCTACACCGACATGTTCAAGGGCGCGATCGTCAACCCGGACACGTTCAACCGCTGGATCTGGGGCATGACCACCTGGCAGCAGGTGCTGCGGCCGATTTCGGAGACGCTGACCAACGCCGCGCCGCTGATCCTGACCGGCCTGGCGGTGGCGATCCCATTCCGCGCCGGCCTTTTCAACATCGGTGCGCAGGGCCAGGCGATCATGGGCGCCATCGGGGCGGGCACCGTCGGCATCGCCCTCGACCTCCCGGCGATCATCAACCTTCCCTTGGCGATCATCGTCGGCTTCCTTTGCGGGGGGCTTTGGGGGTACCTGGTAGGCATCCTGAAGGCGAAGACCGGAGCCCACGAGGTCATCGTCACCATCATGCTCAACTACATCGCCGCGCTCTTCCTCGGCTGGTACATCCTGCGCCCCGCGATCAAGGACCCGGCGCGCACGGACGCCATCTCCAAGCCGGTCAACGAATCGGCCTTGCTGGCGAAGATCTTCGACCCGAGCCTGCGGGTCAGCCTCAGTATCGTCCTGGCGCTGCTGGCCGCGGCCGCGATGGCGTGGCTGCTCAACCGCGGCCGGTTCGGCTTCGAGCTGCGCGCGGTCGGCCACAACCCCCATGCGGCGAGCACCGCCGGTATGAAGGTGGGCACGACCATCGCGATGACGATGGCCCTGGCCGGGGCGCTCGCCGGTCTCGGCGGCACGACCATGGTGCTGGGCACGGCGACGGTGCTCACCGACGGTGTCGTCGGCCTGATCGGGTTCAACGGCATCCTCGTCGCCCTGCTGGGGCGGGTGAAACCGTGGGGCGTGGCAGCGGCGGGCCTGCTGTTCGGCGCGCTGCAGTCCGGCGGCCAGGCGATGCAGACCTTCGCCGGCGTCTCCAACGAGCTGGTGACGGTGATCCAAGCGATGATCGTCATCTTCGTGGCCGCGCCCATGCTGGTCAAAGCGATCTTCCGGTTGCGCAGGTCGCCTTCGCAGGCGGCTAGCGCCGTTCTGGCGAAGGGATAGGCGCGACCATGACTTCGACCACCATGGATGTCACTCTCGATGTTCCGACGGGGTACTGGACGCGCGAGCGCAAGACCGGCGCCGTCCTGACCGTGCTTTCGCTGCTGGGTACCGTCCTGTTCGCCATGCGCGCCGCCGACGGCCCGGCGCGCTTCTTCTTCGGCGACACCGTCCAGGGCGCGAGCTTCGCCGTCAACGGCAAGGTAGGCGCCATCGTCTTCGGCCTGCTGGCGGTCGCGGCGGCGGTGACGCTGCTGGTGACCGGCAAGCGTTACGGGCTGTGGGTCAGCCTGTCCCTGCTGGCGTTCGTCATCTCGGCGATGTGCTGGCTGGTGTCCGCGCGCAACGGCTCAGTGCCGCTGTCGTCGCTGACCGCCATCACGATCGCCGCCGCCCTGCCGCTCATCTTCGGTTCGCTCAGCGGCGTGCTGTGCGAGCGGACGGGCGTCGTCAACGTGGCGATCGAGGGGCAGCTGCTCACCGGCGCTTTCCTGGCGGCGCTCGTCGGCACGGTCACCGGCAGCTGGATCGCGGCGCTTGTCGGCGCGGCGATCGGCGGGGCGCTGATCTCGGCCCTGCTCGCGGTGCTGTCCATCAAATACGTGGTGGATCAGGTCGTGGCCGGCATCGTGCTCAACGCGTTCGCGCTCGGCCTGACCGGGTACCTCTACGAGCAGCTCATGCAGCGCAACCAGAGCCAGTTCAACAACCCCGACCGGCTGCCGACGTGGTCGATCCCGGTGCTGTCCGACATTCCCATCGTGGGGCCGGCCCTGTTCCGCGGCACGATCCTGACCTACACCGCCTTCATCCTGGTGATCGTGGTGACCGTGACGCTGTTCCGCACGCGCTGGGGCCTGCGCACCCGGGCGGTGGGCGAGCACCCTGCCGCGGCGGACACCGTCGGCATCCGGGTGCTGGGCCTGCGGTACATGAACGTGCTTCTGGCCGGGCTCGTCGCCGGGTTCGGTGGGGCGTACTTCTCGATGATGTCGGCGACCAGCTTCACCAAGAACATCACGGGCGGCGCGGGCTTCATCGCGCTCGCCGCGATGATCTTCGGGCGCTGGCACCCGGTGGGCGCGTTCCTCGCCGCCCTGTTCTTCGGGTTCGCCGGTGCGCTGTCGACCCTGCTGCGCATCCTGGGCAGCGAAATCCCGGGCGAGTTCCTGGCCATGCTGCCCTATGTCGCCACCATACTTGCGGTAGCCGGACTGGTGGGGAGGGTAAGGGCACCAGCAGCCGATGGAAAGCCGTATGTCAAGGGTTGATTGGGAGAGCCTGCGCGCCGCCGCGGTGGATGTCATGCACCGGGCTTATGCGCCGTACTCCAAGTTCCCGGTGGGCGCGGCCGGCCTTGTCGACGACGGCCGGGTGGTCACCGGCTGCAACGTGGAGAACGCCGCCTATGGCGTGGTGCTGTGCGCCGAGTGCGGGGTCGTCTCGCAGCTGCACGCCACGGGCGGCGGGCGCCTCGTAGCACTGTCGTGTGTGGACGCCTCCGGCGAGCCGATCCTGCCCTGCGGCCGGTGCCGCCAGCTGATGTGGGAGAACGGCGGGCCTAGCATGCTGGTCGACTCCAGGGAAGGCCCCCTGCCGATGGAAACCTTGCTGCCGCACGGGTTCGGGCCCTCCGACATAGAGGCAATCGCTGGGGAGATCTGATATGGCTTTTACCGCGGTGGATGTCATCCGGGTCAAGCGCGACGGCGGCGGTCTGTCCGACGCGCAGATCGACTGGGTTGTCGATGCCTACACTCGCGGGATTGTCGCGGATGAACAGATGTCGGCGCTGGCCATGGCGATCCTGCTGCGCGGCATGGACGACCGCGAGATCGCCCGGTGGACCGCGGCGATGATCGCCTCCGGGGAGCGGCTGGATCTCAGCTCGGTGAGCAGGCCGACGGCGGACAAGCACTCCACGGGCGGCGTGGGCGACAAGATAACGCTGCCGTTGACGCCGCTCGTGGCGGCGTGCGGGGCGGCGGTGCCGCAGCTGTCTGGGAGGGGACTGGGGCACACCGGCGGCACACTCGACAAGCTCGAGTCCATCCCGGGCTGGCGGGCGGCGCTGAGCAACGAGGAGTTCATCGCGCAGCTCCAGCGGGTCGGGGCCGTCATCTGCCAGGCGGGTGCGGGGCTGGCGCCCGCGGACCGCAAGCTTTACGCGCTAAGGGATGTGACCGCGACCGTCGAGTCGATCCCGCTGATCGCCAGCTCCATCATGAGCAAGAAGATCGCTGAGGGCACCTCCGCGCTCGTGCTCGACGTCAAGGTCGGCTCCGGTGCGTTCATGAAATCCCTTGAGCAGGCGAGGGAACTGGCCCGCACCATGGTGGAGCTGGGCCGCGCCCACGGCGTCACCACGGTCGCCCTGCTCACCGACATGAACACCCCGCTGGGCCGTACCATCGGCAACGCCGTCGAGGTGCAGGAGGCGGTCGAGGTGCTCGCCGGCGGTGGCCCCGCCGACGTCGTCGAGCTGACCCTCGCCCTGGCGCGCGAAATGCTTGACGCCATAGGGCTTGATGGCGTCGACCCGGCGCAGGTCCTTGCCGCGGGCAAGGCGATGGACGTGTGGCGCACGATGATCAGGGCGCAGGGCGGCGACCCCGATGTGCCGCTGCCCGTGGCCAAGGAGGTGGAGTACCTGCGGGCCAACGCCAACGGGGTGGTCGTGAGCGTCGACGCGATGGCGCTCGGCCTGGCCGCCTGGCGCCTGGGCGCGGGGCGCGCCCGCAAGGAGGATCCGGTCAGCGCCGGGGCCGGCGTGATCCTGCACAAGCGGCCCGGCGAGCCGGTCAACGCCGGCGACGTCCTCGCCGAGCTGCGCGCCGATGACCCGGCGAAGATTCCGGCCGCCCTTGAATCGGCGGAATCAGGCATGGTTGTCGATACATTGCCTTTGACGGGTACCCCCTTGATCTTTGATCGGATCGGATAGCAATGCGTCTCCTCGCCCCCGATCCACTCGCCGTGCGAGCGGCAAGCCTCGCCGAGCTCGAGCGCCTCGGCCTGCCAGTGCCCTCGGAGGGCTATCCGCTGGTGTGGGACGACGGTGACCAGGTCGAGCTGCGCCCCACCATCGACCTCGAGCGGCGCGCCGTCATCCTGCACGCCATCCTGGAGCTCACCTTCGGCATGCCGGCCGACGCCGCCGTGTCGTGGCTGGAGCGCAACGACCTGACGCCGGACGTGACCGACCCGGAGTGGGCCTTCATCACGGCCGGGGTGGGGGACAGGCGGTCGTTCATCCTCCACCTCGACGCGCTGGGCGGGCTGGCATGGGCACTCGGGATCGTCAATGTCCTTGATCCGCTGAAGCCGCCGCCGCCGCTGACCCCGCTCTTCCCGGACCTGCTGCATGACGAGTCGTTCGCGGCGTGGCAGGGCCGGACGCTCACGGCGCCGCGTGACCCGGGCCTGGTCGCGGCCGCCCTCGATCTGCACTACTGCCTGGACTGGGCATACCTGAAGCTCGACAGCGAATCCGTGCCCGGCGACATCGACGCCAACGCGATCGGGCAGCGGCGGTGGGCGCTGGAATGGGCGGCGGTCTTCACCGGCCCGCACCACGATCCGCCGGGCGGCTGGGAAGAGGTCGACCTGTCCACGTAGAGACCGCCACCTCGGCGGTGGTGACGATCGGTCCCGTGCTTGCCAAGCCGTGAAAGGCGTTGGGGCCCATGGCAATCAACCGTTCAGCCCGGTCCTCGGAGAGGTCCAGCCGCCAGCGCACCATCTGTTCGCCGGTCTTCGTGAAGCTTTTGA
>Ga0209382_10004048_pt1 | contig 19865 bp, 16 predicted proteins | sample SoiMetdeltSBSDD5_FD_187599 | JGI IMG/M metagenome (GOLD analysis project Ga0209382, IMG submission 187599) | Bulk soil microbial communities from a Populus tree surrounding site in Tennessee, USA - Soil MetaG P. deltoides SBSDD5 (SPAdes) (version 2) | ecosystem: Environmental > Terrestrial >... | reverse complement strand
TCGGCGCTGGAAGCGCCGAAGCTCAAGGCGGCCTTCGGCGGCAAGCTGCTGGTGGTGACCCCGGGCGTCAGGCCCGCGGGCGCGGCGGCGGCGGACCAAAAGCGCACCGTGGACGTGGCGCAGGCGTTCGCCAACGGCGCGGACTACATCGTGGTCGGGCGCCCGATCCGCGACGCGACCGATCCCCGCGCCGCTGCGGAAGCGATCCAGTCCACCATCTCTGCGGCGTTCAAGGGCTGATGCAACGCAACACGGCACCGCGCAAGTCGCGTACAATGCGCGACTTTTTGCTTTTCTGATCAAGACCATGCCGCGCGCACTGCGTAATCTCGCCATCATCGCCCACGTCGACCACGGCAAGACCACCCTGGTCGACAAGCTGCTGCGCGCCACCGGCACCTTCGCCGCGCACGAGGAGCTGCAGGAGCGCGTGATGGATTCCAACGACCTGGAGCGCGAGCGCGGCATCACCATCCTCGCCAAGAACTGCGCGGTGCGCTACGAGGGCACCCACATCAACATCGTCGACACCCCGGGCCATGCCGACTTCGGCGGCGAGGTCGAGCGCGTGCTGTCCATGGTGGACGGCGTGCTGCTGCTGGTGGACGCCGTCGAGGGGCCGATGCCGCAGACGCGGTTCGTCACGCGCAAGGCGCTGGCGCAGGGCCTCAAGCCCATCGTGGTGGTCAACAAGGTGGACCGTCCCAGCGCGCGCGCGCAATGGGTGGTCAACCAGACCTTCGACCTGTTCGACAAGCTCGGCGCCACCGAGGAGCAGCTCGACTTTCCCGTGGTCTACGCCTCGGCGCTGGAAGGCTGGGCGAGCAGCGACCCCGAGGCGCGCGGCGGCGACCTGAAGCCCCTGTTCGAGGCGATCCTGCGGCACGTCCCGATGCGCGACGAAGACGCCGACGGCCCGCTGCAGCTGCAGATCTGCTCGCTCGACTATTCGAGCTACGTCGGCAAGATCGGCATCGGCCGCATCCGCCGCGGGCGCCTGAAGGCGGCGCAGGAGGTCCTGGTGCTGAACGGCCCGCAGGCGCAGCCGGTCAAGGCCAAGGTCAACCAGGTGCTGATGTTCGAGGGACTGCAGCGGGTGCAGGTCGAGGAGGCCGAGGCGGGCGACATCGTGCTGATCAACGGCATCGAAGAGGTGAGCATCGGCACCACCCTGTGCCACCCCGAGCACCCCGACGCTCTGCCGCTGCTGAAGGTGGACGAGCCGACGCTGACCATGAATTTCCTGGTCAACGCCTCGCCGCTCGCCGGCCGCGAAGGCAAGTACGTCACCAGCCGGCAGATCCGCGAGCGGCTGGAGCGCGAGACCAAGAGCAACGTCGCGATGCGCGTGGAATACCCCGAGGACACCGACACCTTCATCGTGCACGGCCGCGGCGAGCTGCACCTGACGATCCTGCTGGAGAACATGCGCCGCGAAGGCTACGAGATCGCCGTGTCGCGGCCGCGCGTGGTCTACAAGGAGATCGGCGGCGTGCGCAGCGAACCCTTCGAGGTGCTGACGGTGGACGTGGAAGAGGTCAACCAGGGCGGCGTGATGGAGGAGCTGGGCCGGCGCCGCGGCGAGCTGCTCGAGATGCATCCGGACGGCAAGGGCCGCGTGCGCCTGGATTACCGCATCCCGGCGCGCGGGCTGATCGGCTTCCAGGGCGAATTCATGACCCTGACGCGCGGCACCGGCATCATGAGCCACGTGTTCGACGAATACGCCCCCGCCAGGCCCGAGGACATGGCCGAGCGCCGGAACGGCGTGCTGGTGTCGCAGGACGACGGCGTGGCGGTGGCCTACGCGATCTGGAAGCTGCAGGAGCGCGGCCGCATGTTCGTCTCGCCCGGCGAGCCGGTGTACGAAGGCATGATCGTCGGCATCCACAGCCGCGACAACGACCTGGTGGTCAATCCGATCCGCACCAAGCAGCTCACCAACATCCGCGCCTCGGGCAAGGACGAGGCCATCGACCTGGTGCCGCCGATCGGCCTGACGCTGGAATACGCGGTGGAATTCATCGCCGACGACGAGCTGGTGGAAATCACGCCGAAATCGATCCGCCTGCGCAAACGCTTCCTGCGGGAAAACGAGCGCCGCCGCGCAGAACGGGCGGCGGCCTAGGGGATCGGCACCGCGGCGAGCAGCTGCGCGCCGACGTCCACGCGGCGCGCGGCGTCGTGCGCCGGGCGCAGGCGGTGCGCCGCGACGCCCGGCAGGATGGCCTGCACGTCTTCCGGAATCACCTTGTCGCGGCCCTCCAGCAGGGCCCAGGCGCGCGCCGCATGCACCAGCGCCAGCGCGGCGCGCGGCGACAGTCCGGCGACGTAATCAGGCGAGCGCCGCGTGTGCGCGACGATCGCCTGCACGTAGTCGAGCAGCGCCGCGGACACGTGCACGCGCTGCGCCGTTCCCTGCAGCTCCACCAGTTCGGCCGGGCTCATGCAGGGCTCCAGCGTCGCCAGCAGGTCGCGGCGGTCGGTGCCCGTCAGCAGTGCGCGCTCGGCGTCGCGATCCGGGTAGCCCAGCTCGATGCGCATGGTGAAGCGGTCGAGCTGCGATTCGGGCAGCGGGAAGGTGCCCACCTGCTCCGACGGGTTCTGCGTGGCGATGACGAAGAACGGCTCGGGCAGCTTCCTGGTCTCGGTTTCCACCGTCACCTGGTGCTCCTCCATCGCCTCGAGCAGGGCACTCTGCGTCTTCGGCGTGGCGCGGTTCACCTCGTCGGCGAGGATCACCTGGGCGAAGATCGGCCCGGGGTGGAACTTGAACGTGCCGCCGTCGCGCTCGTACACCGACACGCCGATGATGTCCGCCGGCAGCATGTCGCTGGTGAACTGGATGCGCTGGAAATGCAGGCCGAGGGTGCGCGCCAGCACGTGCGCCAGCGTGGTCTTGCCCACGCCGGGCAGGTCCTCGATCAGCAGGTGGCCGCGCGCGATCAGGCAGGCGAGCGCGAGACGCACCTGCGTTTCCTTGCCGAGGATCACCCGGCCGGCAGTGGCGACCAAGCTCTCGACCGGCGTCGGCGCGGGCTGCGTTTTGATCTGTGTTTTCAGGAGCATGGCCCGATTGTACAGGGTATGATTTCGCGCATCATGCCGACCGCCTTCATCACGCATGCCGATTGCCTGAAGCACGAGATGGGCGCCGGGCATCCGGAGCGGCCGGAGCGCCTGACGGCGATCGAGGACCAGCTGATCGCCTCCGGGGTCGGCGCGCAACTGGCGCGCCACGAGGCCCCGCTCGCCACGGACGAGGAGCTGGAGCGCGTGCATCCGCCGGAGTACCTGCGCGCCATCCGCGACGCGGCGCCCGAGTCCGGCAGGGTGCATCTCGACCCGGACACGGCGATGAATCCCCACAGCCTGCACGCGGCGCTGCGCGCGGCTGGCGCCGCGGTGCTCGCCACCGACCTGGTGCTGCGCGGCGCGGCCGACAACGCCTTTTGCAGCGTGCGCCCACCGGGACACCATGCCTGCCGCGCGCGGCCGATGGGTTTCTGCATCTTCAACAATGTCGCGGTGGCCGCGCGCCATGCGCTCGCGGCGCACGGCCTGCAGCGCGTGGCGATCGTCGATTTCGACGTGCACCACGGCAACGGTACCGAAGAGATCTTCGAGAACGACGCGCAGGTGCTGATGGTGTCCACCTTCCAGCACCCGTTCTATCCGTACAGCGGCACCGAGGCGCCTGCGCCCAACATGGTGAACGTGCCGCTCGCCGCGGGCGCCGGGTCCAGGCAGTTCCGCACGGCCGTCAGCGAGGCCTGGATCCCGGCGCTGGACGCCTTCAGACCGCAGCTGGTGCTGTTTTCCGCAGGCTTCGACGCGCACGAGGAGGACGACATGGCCATGCTGCGCCTGTCGGATGCCGACTACGGCTGGGTGACGCGCCAGGTGAAGGCGGTGGCCGACAGGCACGCGCAGGGGCGCATGGTGTCGATGCTCGAAGGCGGTTATGCGCTGTCGGCCCTGGGGCGCAGCGTGATGCAGCACCTGCGGGTGATGGCCAGCCTGGATCGCTAGCCGCCTTCCCTGGGCGTAGAATCTCCCGAGCATGTTTCTTCTCGCCCGCCTGATTTCGACCAGTTGCCGATCGTTGGCGGCGATGATCGGATTCGCGCGGCAAAGCGGCGGGCGGCGAGGGCGTGCGGGATGCCCGGATGACAGGGTCGCGACGATTTGCCTGCTTCCCTTCCGCATTCCTGCCGCTTCCGCTCCCGCTCCCCAGATCAAGCAGTTCCGCCGGCCACGCCGGCGTCGTTCCTATTGACAAGACAGGAGGTTGGCATGGATCGCAGATCATTCCTGAAAAGCGCCGGCGCCGCGGCGACTGCCTCGGCGCTGCCCTGGCGCGCGGCGCTGGCGGCCGAGGGCTGGCAGGCCTATGAGATCGTCAGTCGCGTCGAAATCCTCAAGCCGAGCGGCGTGTCGCGCACCTGGGTGCCGCTGCCCCTGAGCGACGACACCCCCTGGCACAAGGCCGTGGGCAACGCCTGGAGCGGCAACGCGGCGCAAGCGCGCGTGATGAGCGACGGCAAGTACGGCGTCGGCATGCTGGTCGCCGAATGGTCCCCCGGCGTGGCGGAGCCGGTGATCGAGGTCACGAGCCGCTTCATGACGCGCGAGCGCAGCGTCGACCTGTCGCGCCCCGGCGCAGACCCGCGTCGCCTGTCGGCCGAGGAGCAGGCGTTCTATACCGCGCCGACGGAACTCATCCCCACCGACGGCATCGTGAAGCAGACCGCGCAGCAAGTCACCCAGGGCGCGCGCGGCGACGTCGACAAGGCGCGCGCGATCTACGAGTGGGTGGTGGACAACACCTTCCGCGACCCCAAGACGCGGGGCTGCGGCTGGGGCGACATCAAGAGCATGCTGGAAAGCGGCAACCTCGGCGGCAAGTGCGGCGACCTGAACGCGATGTTCGTCGGGCTCGCGCGCGCCGCCGGCCTGCCGGCGCGCGACATCTATGGATTGCGCGTCGCGCCGTCGATGTACGGCTACCGGAGCCTGGGGGTGGGCTCGCCCAACGTGACACGCGCGCAGCACTGCCGCGCGGAGTTCTTCGCCAAGGGGTATGGCTGGGTGCCGGTGGACCCGGCCGACGTGCGCAAGGTGATCCTGGAGGAGCCGCCGGGCAACCTGCCGGCGGGCGATGCCAAGGTGGCGGCGGCGCGCAAGCGCCTGTTCGGCGCTTGGGAGATGAACTGGCTTGCCTACAACATGGGCCACGACATCGCCCTGCCGGGGGCCAGCGGGCCGAAGCTGTCCTACTTGATGTACATCAACGCGCAGACCGGCGGCATGATGCGCGACCAGCTCGACCCGGACAGCGTCAAGTACGCCATCACCGCGCGCGCGGTCTGAGCAGCGGGGCAAGGGCGCGCAGCAGCGCGGCGCGCTCCGCGGCCGGGGCGAAGCGCGCTCGCCGCGCGGCCAGCGCCTTGCGCAGGGCCAGGTAAAAGCGCGGGTCCGTTGCCGCGCGCAGGATGAGGCGCGCCAGCGCGTGCTGGTCACCGAGGCGGAAGTATCCCGGGTACGCATGACCCAGCATGCCGATGTTGCCGTCCACGCGGGAGGCGAGCACCGGGGTGCCTGCGCGCGCGGCTTCCGCGATCACGTTGGCGCCGCCCTCCATGCGCGAACTGACGACCAGCAGCTGGCTGCGCGCCAGCCAGCCGAGCGCACGCGCGTGCGATACGCCGCCGAGCCAGCGATAGCGGGGCTCCGCGGCCATGCGCCGGCGCGCTTCGCGCGCCATGTCCGGCGAGAGCGCCGCGCCCAGCTGGACCACTTCGATGCCGGCGGCGGCGGGCAGCTCGGCAAGCGCGGCTGCCGCGCGGAAAGGATCCTTCTCCTCGCGCAGGTGGCCGATGACCGCGACGCGAAACACGCGCTCGGGCGGCGCGCGCCGCGCACCGGAATCGGCGGACTGATAGACCACGCGCGCCTTGCGGCGCTGCGCCGGCGCAAGCCGCCGCAGCGCCTCTGCCTGCAGCACGAGGATGCGGTCGGCCAGTTCGAGGGAGTGCCGCGCTTCGCGCGACGCCGGCAAGTCGCGGTACAGATCCGTGCCGGTCAGCGCTACGCACAAGGGGCCGTGCGGATGGGCTTCCCGATAGCGCGCGATCGAGCCATGGCTGCGGCGCGCGTGCAGCGCGACGAGGAGCGCGCAGGATTTTCCGCTCCATTCGACATCCACCGATACGCCGTGCCCCGCGCTACGCAATTGCGCGGCCCAGCGCAGCGCGGTGTGGCGGTTGCCGTTGCGCGTCCCCGCGCCGGCCGGCGTGACGATCGCGATACGCGCCATGGCTGTTGGTTAGACTAGCACGCGATGCTCGAACGCCAGCTGCTCGAAGCGCGCGCACGAACCGACCTGATGACGGGCGACCTGGGCGGCGAGCGCCTGCTCGGGCCCAGGCTCGCCATCGTCAATCCGCCCCTGTGGGAGATCGGCCATGTCGGCTGGTTCCAGGAGCGCTGGTGCCTGCGCACCGTGCGCGGCGGGGCGGTGGCGTCGATCCTGCCCGAGGCCGACGCGCTGTACGACTCTTCCGCGGTGGCGCACGACCGGCGCTGGGACCTGCCCCTGCCGACGCTTGCCGCCACGCGGGCCTACCTGTCCGGTGTGCTCGAGCGGGTGCTGGACCGACTCGCGCGCGAGCCGGAGAACGCGGCGTTGCGGTATTACGCGCAGCTCTGCGTATTTCACGAGGACATGCACGCCGAGGCCTTCCACTACACGCACCAGACGCTCGGCTACGGCGACCCGGCCGGCTCCGCGCTCATCCGGGCAGGGCCGCAGGCGGACGTCGGGCTGCCGGGTGGACGATGCACGCTGGGCGTGCAGCCGGGCGGGGCGTTCGCGTTCGACAACGAGAAGTGGGCGCACGAAATCGAGTTGGCGCCGTTTCGCATCGCCGCCGAACTCGTCACCAATGCCGAGTACCTGGCCTACGTCGAGGCTGGCGGCACGGCGCCGCGCTACTGGAGAAAAGCCGGGCAGGCATGGCAGCAGCGCCGCTTCGAGCGATGGCTGGCGCTCGCGCCGCAGGAGCCTGTGCTGCACGTGAGCGCTCTGGAGGCGCAGGCCTACTGCCGTTGGGCCGGGCGCCGCCTGCCCAGCGAGGCGGAGTGGGAATTCGCCGCGACGCGCGGCGCGTTGCACACCGGGCAGGCATGGGAATGGACGGCGAGCGACTTCCTGCCTTATCCGGGATTCTCGCCCGATCCCTACGAGGACTATTCGCGGCCCTGGTTCGGCACGCAGCGGGTACTGCGCGGCGCGAGCTTTTCGACCCCGGCGCGACTCGCGCGCCCGGGCTTTCGCAACTTCTACGCGCCGGAGCGCGCGGACATGTTCTGCGGCTTTCGTACCTGCGCGGCCCGGTAGGCTAGGCCGCTTCCTTGCCTTTTACCGCGGCCGAGGTTTCCTCCAGCAGCGCGATCACGCGCTTGGCGTGGCGATACAGCTTCTCGCCTTTTTCCGTCACCACCACGCCGCGGTGGCGGCGCTCGAACAGCCGCACGCCGAGGAACAGCTCGAGCCGGCGGATGCGCGCGGACACGTTGGATTGCACGGTTTCCAGCAGCACGCCGGCGCGACCGAACCCGCCCTCTTCGTACACGGCGATGAAATAGCGCAGGTCCTTGATCTCCATCCTGCGGACCACTATAGCAAAGGCCGCATGCCATCTGCATATGAGCTAGCTGGCGTCCCGCCGAATGCAAGAAACTGTCAGTCCAAGTCCCAGGGTTCGCAGCGCCCGGGCGAGGCGCCCGCCGGCAGGCGATCGAAGGCGAGGTCCGGATCGGCGGCGGCGAGCGCATCGAAGTGCCAGGCGTGCTGCGCGGCGTAGCGGACGCAGGCCCGCGCCCCGTTCTTCCATTTGTGCAGCTCGCAGCGGGTGAGCGTGGTGACGCGCACGCTTGGTCCCACCCGTTCGATGAAATGCACGGCCCTGGCGGTGGCTCGCACCAGCACCGGCCGCCGGCCCGGCGAGCTCGAGGACAGGACCTGCGCCGATTCCGGGCGCACCGACTCGTATACCAGCAGCAGGTCCGAGGCACGAGCGCCGCCGGCCAGGTCGGCGATCAGGCTGCGCTTGTCGTGGTCGAATTCGCAGATCAGGTCGCCGGACTCGAGCGCCGCACGCAGTTCCGGCGCCGCGGCCGCGGGCGCGGCCGCGCAGGCGAGCGCCAGCAGCAGGGTCCTCATGCGACCAGCTCGCGCGCCAGGCCGGCGAAGGCGGCATCGTCCGCCGCGGGCACGCGCAACACCCTGGCCTGCGGCAGGCGCGTGAAATTGCGCTGCGCCGAGCGCCGGTACGCCGGATCGTAGTGCTCGTCCAGCAGGCGCGCCACCAGCTCCTGCCATGCGCCCTGCGCGGCGAGCGCCTTCCAGCTCTGCACGCGCTCGCGCCCGTGCAGCCCGACCAGGCAATCGAGCCGCGCCTCGAGCGCCTCGCGCGCGGTGAAGAAATGACGGTACTCCGCCGAGAGCAGGGCGACGCGCGTGCGCACGTCCGCCTCCAGCAGCACGCAATCCGAGGCGCGCATGGCCTGGATCAGCGCCTCGGGCACCTGCAGCTGGCCGATCTTCTTCGACTCGCCTTCGACGTAGACCGCGCGCCCCGGATCGCAGGCGGCGAGCTCGTGCAGCACCCGGCTGTCGAACATCTTCTGCGACGGTTGCGCGCGGTCGGGGAGGTTGCCCAGCACCGAGCCGCGGTGGGCCGCCAGATCCTCCAGGTCGAGGACCTGCGCGCCTGCCTGCGCCAGGGCTTTCAGCAGCCGGCTCTTGCCGCTGCCGGTGACGCCGTGCACCACACGGAAGCGCAGCGTGCCCGGGACTTCGGCGAGCCGCGCCACGACCCATTGCCGGTAGGCCTTGTACCCGCCCTCCAGCGCGCGCGCGTCCCAGCCGATCTCGCGCAACACGTGCGCGAATGCGCCGCTGCGCTTGCCGCCGCGCCAGCAGTACACGAGCGGCCGCCAGCCCTTGGGCCGGTCGGCGAGCGCGCCCTCGAGGTGCCGGCCGATGTTCCTCGCCACCAGCGCCGCGCCGAGCTTCTTGGCGGCGAAGGGCGACACCTGCTTGTAGACCGTGCCGACCCGCGCCCGCTCCGCATCGTCGAGCACCGGCAGCGATACGGCGCCCGGCAGGTGGTCCTCGGCGAATTCTGCGGGCGAGCGCGCGTCGATGATGGCGTCAAACGCCGTCAGGGACGACGCCTGCATCGGAACCGAGTGCAATGCCGTCTGCATCGACTAAAATTCTACGCCTATGAATGCCCCCGACAGAATCCGCCTCACCCAGTTCAGCCACGGCGGCGGCTGCGGCTGCAAGATCGCGCCCGCCGTCCTGTCCGAGATCCTGGCCTCGACGCCGATCCGCGGTTTGCCCGCGGACTTGCTGGTGGGCACCGAGACCTCGGACGACGCTGCGGTGTACCGCCTGAGCGACACTCAGGCGCTGGTCGCCACCACGGACTTCTTCACGCCGATCGTGGACGACCCTTACGACTTCGGCCGCATCGCGGCCACCAATGCGCTCTCCGACATCTACGCCATGGGCGGCAAGCCGATCATGGCGCTTGCCATCGTCGGCATGCCGCTGGACAAGCTGCCGGTCTCGGCGATCCAGAAGATTCTCGAGGGCGGCGAGTCGGTGTGTGCGGCGGCCGGCGTCCCGATCGCCGGCGGGCACTCGATCGACACGCTGGAGCCGATCTACGGGCTGGTGGGGCTGGGACTGGTGCACCCGGAGCAGGTGAAGCGCAACAGCACCGCGCAGGCCGGCGACGTGCTGATACTGGGAAAGCCGCTGGGCGTGGGCATCCTGTCGGCGGCGCTGAAGAAGGGCAAGCTTTCAGAGGCCGGCTACCGCGCCATGATCGCCGCGACCACCCAGCTCAACACGCCCGGCACCGCGCTCGCCGCCATGCCCGGGGTGCATGCGCTGACCGACGTCACCGGGTTCGGGCTGGCGGGGCACCTGCTGGAAATCCTGCGCGGCTCGAAGCTCGCGGCGCAAGTGGCGTTCGAGTCGCTGCCGGTGATCGGCGAGGCGCTCGAGTGGGCCAAACAGGGCGTCGCGACGGGCGCTTCGGACCGCAACTGGCAGGGCTACGGCGACGAGGTGCAATTGCCGGCCGGCGCGCCCGAATGGATGCGCAAGCTCGTCTCCGACCCGCAGACCAGCGGCGGGCTGCTGGTGGCTTGCGCGCCGCAGGCGGAGCAGGCTGTGCTGGCGGAGTTCGCCAGGCGCGGTTTCGCCGAGGCGCGCCGCATCGGGAAGTTCGTTGTCGGCGCGCCGCGCCTGACGATCACTTGAGCAGGGGCCGGAGGGCCTTCCAGACGTTGTCCAGCAGGATCGGCTGCGCGGCTTCGGTCGGGTGGATGCGGTCCGGCTGGAACAGGGCGAGATCCTCGCCCATGCCGGCGAACAGGAAAGGCACCCGCGCCGTGCGGTGCCGCTGCGCCAGATCGGCGAACGCCGCTTCGAATTCGCGCGTGTACTCCGGGCCGTAGTTGGGCGGGATGCGCATGCCGACCAGCACCACGCGCGCGCCGGCTTTCTGCGCCTGCAGGATCATCGCCGACAGGTTCTGCTTCATCTGCGCCACCGGCAGCCCGCGCAGGCCGTCGTTGGCGCCCAGCTCCAGCACCAGCACCGCGGGCTTGTGCTGCGCGAGCGCCCTGGCCATGCGGCCGAGGCCGCCGCTCGAGGTTTCCCCCGAAATGCTCGCGTTCGCGACGCTATAATCGGGCCGCTCGCGCCGCAGCCGTTCGCCGAGCAGCGCGACCCAGCCGCGCTTCTCGGCGATGCCGTAGGCCGCCGACAGGCTGTCGCCGTACACGAGGATCGTTTTCCCCCAGGCCCCGGAAGAAAAGCAGATGAACAGGCAGACGAGCAACGTTCTGGCGGCGCGCGGCATCGGCAAGACGGTGAAGAGCGGGGATCGCGATCTCGTCATTCTGCGCGATATCGGGCTCGAGGTCATGCCGGGCGAGGCGGTGGCCATCGTCGGCGCCTCGGGCTCGGGCAAATCCACGCTGCTCGCGCTGCTCGCCGGCCTGGACACGCCCAGCACGGGATCGGTCGAACTCGACGGCGCCAGCCTGTTCGAGCTGGACGAGGACGCGCGCGCCGAGCTGCGGGGCCGCGCGGTCGGCTTCGTGTTCCAGACCTTCCAGCTGCTGCCCTCGCTCACCGCGCTGGAGAACGTGATGCTGCCGCTCGAGCTCGCCGGCCGCGATGACGCCGAGGCCGCCGCGCGCGAGATCCTGGCGCGCGTCGGCCTGGCCGAGCGCACGCACCACTACCCGAAGCACCTGTCGGGCGGCGAGCAGCAGCGCGTGGCGCTGGCGCGTGCGTTCGCCGTGCGGCCCAAGCTGCTCCTGGCGGACGAGCCCACCGGCAGCCTGGATGCCGAAGCCGGCGACGCGGTGATCGCGCTCCTGTTCCAGATGAACCGCGAGGCCGGCACCACGCTGGTGCTGGTGACGCACGACGAGCACCTGGCGCAGCGCTGCACGCGCATCGTGCGCCTGGCCGCCGGGAGGATCGTCGCGTGATGCGGCAGGCGCTGCGCATGCTCGCGCGGGACTGGCGCGCGGGCGAGGTGCGCGTGCTCGCCGCGGCGCTGGTGGTGGCGGTGGCGAGCATCACCAGCGTGGCTTTCTTCGCCGACCGCGTGAGCCGCGCCCTGGTGCGCGATGCGCACCAACTCCTCGGCGCCGACCTGGTGCTGGTGTCCGACCATCGGTGGAAACGCGAGATGGCCGACGAGATCGCGCGCCGCGGCCTGCAGCGCGCCGAGGCCGTCAATTTCATCAGCATGGCGCGCGCGGGCGAATCGAGCCTCCTTGCCGGCGTCAAGGCGGTGTCGCAGAACTATCCGCTGCGCGGCAGGCTGCGCATCGCGCCGGCGCCAAACGCGCCGGACGCGCCGGCGCAGCAGGGCCCCGCGCGCGGCACGGTGTGGCTGGAAGAGCGCCTGGTGACGGCGCTCGGCCTGCCGATGGGCGCGAGCCTGAGGCTGGGCACCGCGGAGTTCAAGGTGGCGGCGATCCTCACGCTGGAGCCCGAGCGCGGCACCAATTTCTTCAACATTGCGCCGCGCCTGGTCATGCACCAGGACGATGTGCCCGCCACCGGACTGGTGCAGACCGGCAGCCGCGTCTGGTTCTACCTGTATGCGGCGGGCGAGCCGGCGGCGGTCGCCGCGTTCGACGCCTGGGCGCGCGCGCGGCTCGAGCGCGGCCAGCGCGTGGACAACCTGGAAAGCGGGCGGCCCGAGGTGCGCGCCTCGATCGACCGCGCGCAGCGCTTCCTCGGCCTGACCGCGCTCCTGGCGGCGATCCTGGCGGGCGTCGCCATCGCGCTCGGCACGCGCCGCTACGTGGAGCGCCACCTGGACGGCTGCGCGGTGATGCGCTGCTTCGGCGCCACGCAGCGCCAGCTGCTTTCGCTTTACGCCGCGGAATTCCTGCTGCTCGGCCTGGCCGCCTGCGCGCTGGGTTGCGCCATCGGCTACGCCGCGCAGAATGCCATCGGCGCCGCGCTCGGCACGATGCTGCGCGCGGCCCTGCCGCCCGCCTCGCCGCTGCCGGCGCTGCAAGGCATCCTGGTCGGCGTGGTGCTGCTGCTCGGTTTCGCGCTGCCGCCGCTGGTGCAGCTGAAGAACGTGCCCGCGGTACGCGTCATCCGCCGCGAGGCGGGCGCGCCGAGCACCAGCGCGCTCGCCGTCTACGCGGCGGGCATTGCCGCGCTGGGCGGCCTGCTGGTGTGGCAGGCGGGGGATGTGAAGCTGGGCCTGACCGTGATCGGCGGCTTCGGCGCCGCGGTGCTGGTGTTCGCCGCGGTTGCCTGGGCGGCGCTGCGGCTGGTGTCGGCCGCGCCGGTGGCGCGGCGGCTCGGGGCGCGCAGCCTGGCGCTGCGATACGGCCTGGCGAACCTGCGCCGCCATGCCAAGGGCAACGCCGTGCAGGTGGCGAGCCTCGCCCTGGGCCTCACCGCGGTACTGCTGCTGACCTTCACGCGCAACGACCTGGTGGACGCCTGGCGGCGCAGCGCGCCGCCCGATGCGCCCAACCGCTTCCTGCTCGGCGTGCAACCCGAGCAGGCGGCCGAGGTGAGCCGCTTCTTCGCGGCGCGCGGCATCGCCGCGCCGGAACTCAGCCCGATGGTGCGCGGGCGGCTGATTGCGGTCAACGGCAAGCCGGTGACGGAAGCCGATTTCGGCGAAGAGCGCGCCAAGCGCCTGGTGGAGCGCGAGTTCAACCTGTCCTACGCCGAGCGGCCGCCGGCGCACAACCAGATCGTCGCGGGGAGCTGGTTCGCGCCCGGCGCGCGCGAGCTCTCGGTGGAGGAGGGCATCGCCGGGACGCTGGGCTGGAAGCTGGGCGACGAGCTAGAGTTCGCCGTCGGCGGGCAGCGCCTCGGCGCGCGCGTCACTTCGCTGCGCAAGCTGCGCTGGGATTCGATGAAGATCAATTTCTTCGTCATCGCGCCGAGCGCGCTGCTGGCGGACTTCCCGGCGAGCTTCGTTTCGGCGTTCCGCGCCGAGGACGGGCAGGAGGCGGCGCTGAACGAGCTGATCAAGCGCTTTCCCAACCTCACGCTGGTGGACGTCGGTGCCGCGGTGAAGCAGGCGCAGGGCGTCATCGACCAGCTGATCAACGCGGTGCAGTTCGTCTTCCTGTTCGCGCTCGGCGCGGGCCTGCTGGTGCTCTACTCGGCGCTGGTGGCGACCGAAGACGAGCGCCGGCGCGAGGCGGCGGTGATGCGCGTTTATGGCGCCTCGCGCGGGCAGGTGACAGGCAGCCAGCGCGCGGAGTTCCTCGCCATGGGGCTGGTGGCGGGGGTGCTGGCGACGCTGGGCGCGGCCCTGATCGGGCAGCTGCTGGCGCGGCGCGTGTTCGAGCTCGACCTGCCGCCCAGCCCCGGGCTGTGGATCGCCGGCCCGATCGCCGGCGTGGCGCTGCTGTCGCTCAACGCCTGGCTCTCGGCGCGCAAGGTGCTCTCCGCCTCGCCCGCCCTGACGCTCAGGGACTCCGTCTAGCCCGGGAGACCCTGCTATGCGCTGGATGGCCTTTTGTGTGCGGTATCGCACACCAGGACGTGGGCAAAGGTCACGCTCGCCGCGCGTAGGCGGAACTTTCCGCCCGGAAAGAGGACAATAGCTGCAGGGGCAACGAACGGTACCCGGGAGGGACGCGCTCGAGTGACTGCTGTTGCTCTCCGCTTCGCCGCAATACCCCAGGCCGCTAGGCTGGCGCTGCTCGCGCTCGCATACTTCGCGGCGGCGAAGGCTTCCCTCTCGTTCGCCATCCCGCCGGGCTACGCGACCGCCGTGTGGCTGCCGTCCGGGATCGCGGTCGGGGCGGTGATCCTGTGGGGCGCGCGCTGCTGGCCCGGCCTGTGGTTGGGCGCCGCCCTGGCCAACTTCACCATCAACCTCTCGGTGCCGGTCGCGGTCGGCATCGCCACCGGCAATACGCTGGAGGCCCTGTGCGCCGGCTGGCTCGCAGCCGGCCTGGTGGACCGCGGCACCGGCTTGCAGCGGCCCGAAGCCGTGTTCCGCTTCGCGGCGGTCGCTGCGCTGAGCAGCGCCGTCGCCGCCTCCGCAGGCACCGTTTCGCTGTACCTGTCCGGGAGCATCGGCGACGGCGCGCTGGTCGCCAACTGGTACACGTGGTGGCTGGGCGACACGACAGGCATCCTGGTGGCCGTGCCCTGCCTGCTCGCCTGGGTCGGCGCGCCGCAGCTGCCGCGCAGCCGCATGCTCAGCCATGAGCTGACCGCGTTCGCCGTCCTGTTCCTGGCCACGTTGCTTGCAATCTTCGCCACCACGCCGGCCGACGGCGCAATCCGCACGGTCGCATTCCTCGCCATGCCGTTCTTTGCCTGGGCCGCCTGCCGCTACGACCAGCGCGTGGTGAGCGCGTGCGTGCTGGCCGCCACCGGCCTCGCCATCTGGTGCACGGTAATCGGGCGCGGCCCGTTCGCCGGCGGCGCGCTGAACGAATCGCTGCTCACGCTGCAGGCGTTCACGGGCACCGGCGCGCTGATCGCCCTCGCGCTGGGCGCGCTGACGCATGATCGTGGGCGCGCGCTGCGCGCGTTGCGCGCCTCGCACGACAGCCTCGACGTCGCGGTGCGCGCGCAGGGCGCGGCGCTGGGCGCGAGCGAACGCGAGTCGGCGCGGGTGCAAGCGCTGGCGCATGTCGGCGTATGGAACTGGGACGCGCCATCGGGCCGCATCAGCTGGTCGGACGAGCTGTGCCGCATCCACGGCATCGAGCCGGGCGCCTTCGAAGGCGGCTTCGAGGCGCACCTGGCGGGCGTGGACGCGCGCGACCGCGAGCGCATGCGCTCGCTGCTGCAGGCGGCGCTGTTCGAGTGCAGGCCCTGGGAGGCGATGGTGCGCATCGTACGTCGCGACGGCGCGGCGCGCGTGCTGCACAGCTTCGGCCGCGTGGTGGCGGGCGCTCGCGGCAGGCCGGCGCGCATCCAGGGATTCTGCGTCGACGTCACCGCCCGTGCACGCCTGGAGCAGATCCAGTCCGCCCTGCACGAGATCGGGCTGATGCTGGCGCGGGCCCCGGGCGTGGAACCGGCGGTGCTCGGCAGCCTGCGCATCCTGTGCGACAAGCTCGACTGGGAGACCGCCCGGTACTGGCGCGCCGACGAGGCGGGCGCACGGCTTGCCGCCGTTGCGGTCTATCCGGCGGGCGCCGAGGCGGCGTCCAGCGTGCTCGGCGCGGACCAGCTCGCGGCGCTGCCCGTGCGCGCCTGGCGCGAGCGCCGTGCCGTGTGGGGCGCCGCGGACGGACATGCCTTCGCCATGCCGGTCACCGCGGGGGAATTGCTGCTCGGCGTGATCGAGCTGCGCGGCAGCGCGCCGGGCGAGCCGGAGCACGAGCTGCTGGAGATGGCGACATCCCTCGGCGCGCTGCTCGGCGAGTACATATTCCGCACGCGTGGCGACGAGCGCACCCGCGAGTCCGAAGCGCGCATGCGCGGCTTGTCGCGGCGGCTGCTCGACGCGCAGGAAGCCGAGCGGCGACACGTGGGGACGGAATTGCGCGACATGGTGGCGCGCCCCCTGGCGGCGGCGCTGGCGGATTCCGGCCTGGCGCGGCTGAAGGCGCCCCTCGCGGCGGTGCGCGAGCTGGTTGCGCAGTTGCGCCCGGCGGCGCTCGAGGACTACGGACTGCTGGCTGCGCTGCGCACCCACGCGGTGCGCTTCGAACGCCGCACCGGCATTGCGCTCGCCGTGATCGGCGCCGAGGATGGCGCCGAGATCGAGCCGCGCCTGGAGACGGCGCTGTTCCAGATCGCGCGCGACGCGCTGGACAACGTGGCGCGGCATTCCGGCGCGCGCAACGCGGCGGTGGAGCTATCGGTCGGCGGCGGCGTAGTGCTGCTGTCGATCCGCGACGACGGCGCGGGCTTCGACACCCAGGCCGCGCGCCCGAGCGATGCCCTGGGGCTCACGCTGATGCGGGAACGCGCCGCGGCCATCGGCGGGCAGTTGCGCGTCGAGTCCGCGCCGGGCAGCGGCACCCGCGTGAGCGTGCGCCTGCGCGGCTAGCACAGCGCCGCGCGCTAGAATGCGCGCATGCTCGAATCGCTGTCCATCATCGCGCTGCTGGTGGCGCTGGGCGCGCTGGCCGCGGTCGTCTGGCTGGCCCTGCGGCTGCAGGGCGGCGCGGAGCGCAAGCACCGCGAGATGCTCACCGACCTGCACGACGGCCTGGTGAAGCAGGGCGACCGGCTGGGCGCCCAGCTTGGCGAGCTGCGGGAGGCGGTGGCGGCCAAGCTCGACGCGCGCCTGGACCAGATTTCGCTGCGCGTCAATGAGCGGCTCGACGAGGGCTTCAGGAAGACCAACGACACCTTCGTCAACGTGATGCAGCGTCTGGCGACCATCGACGAGGCACAAAAGAAGATCGAGACGCTGACCGGCAGCGTCGTGAGCCTGCAGGAACTGCTCGGCGACAAGCGTTCACGCGGCGCCTTCGGCGAAGTGCAGCTGGAGGCGCTGGTGCGCAACGTGCTGCCGAACCAGGCCTTCGAAATGCAGTACACGCTGTCCAATGGCGCGCGCGTGGACTGCGTGCTGCGGCTGCCCGCGCCTACCGGGTTGGTGTGCGTGGACTCGAAGTTTCCCCTCGAGAACTACAAGCTGATGCTCGATGCGAAGGCCGGCGAGGCCGACCGGGCGATTGCGCAGAAGGCGTTCCGGCTGGACGTGAGGAAGCACGTCGACGCGATTGCGTCGAAATACATCATCGACAACGAGACCTCGGACGGCGCGGTGATGTTCGTGCCGGCAGAAGCGGTGTTCGCGGAGATTCACGCCTACCATCCCGAGGTGGTGGACTACGCGATCGGTAAGCGCGTGTGGATCGTGTCGCCGACCACGCTGATGGCGGTGCTGAACACCGCGCGCGCAGTGCTGAAGGACGTCGAGACGCGCAAGCAGATCCACGTTATCAAGGAAGCGCTCGGGCGCCTGGCGGTCGAATTCGGCAGGTTCGACGACCGCCTGAAGAAGCTCGCCGACCATATTCGCCTGGCGCACGAAGACGCCGAGCGCATCCAGGTGACCGGCGGCAAGATCGCGCAGCAGTTCCAGCGCATCGAGTCCGCTGAACTCGAGGAGCGGCCGCCGGCCGAGATCGTGCGGTTGGAGGAGGGGCGCAAGTCCTGACATGAAGCGCCTCGCGGTCCTCACCAGCGGCGGCGACGCACCCGGCATGAACGCCGCGCTGCGCGCAGTCACGCGCGCGGCGCTGGCCCGCGGCTGGGAGACCTACGGCGTGCGCAACGGCTACGCCGGCCTGCTCGCCGACACGCTCGAGCCGCTCGCCGCGCGCGATGTCGGCGGCATCGTGCAGCGCGGCGGCACCTTCCTCGGCAGCGCGCGCTGCCCGGAGTTCATCGAGACGCCGGGGCGCGAAAGGGCGCTGCGCAACCTCGCCGCGCGCCGCATCGACGCCCTGGTGGTGATCGGCGGCAATGGCTCGCAGACCGGCACGGCCGCGCTGGCGCGCGAAGGCTTTGCCGCCGTCGGCGTGCCTTCCACCATCGACAACGACCTGTACGGCACCGACATCAGCATCGGCGCCGACACCGCCATCAACGTGACGCTGGAGGCGATCGACCGCCTGCGCACCACTGCCTCGTCGCACCAGCGCGCCTTCGTGGTCGAAACCATGGGCCGCGATTGCGGCTACATCGCGCTGCTGGCGGGCATCGCAGGCGGCGCCGAGGTGATCGCCATCCCCGAGCGCGAGGTCGAGCCGGCGGAGATCGCCGAGCGGCTGCGCGCCGCGTACCGCCGCGGCAAGACGCACGCGCTGGTGGTGATGGCTGAGGGCGCCAGGCACGGGGTGCAGGCGCTGCTCAAGCACTACGGCGAAGAGAAGGACACCATCGGCTTCGAGTTGCGCCTGACGCGCTTGGGGCATGTGGTGCGCGGCGGGGTGCCGACCGCGGCCGACCGCGTCCTCGCCACGCGGCTGGGCGCGGCGGCCGTGGAGAGCCTCGCCGCCGGCCGCAGCGGCGTGCTGATGGGCCAGCAGCGTGGCGAGATCAGCGCCACTGCGCTCGCCGAGATCGGCGGGCGCACACGCCCGGCCGATGCCGCCCTGCTCGATCTTGCGCGCACGATGGCAATCTAATTGCATGATTTAAAATGGTTTACAGCGCACTGACAGATCTGTAAGATCCGACTGTTCCCATCAGCCGGCGGTTCTCGCCGGACGGGGGTCCCCATGCGGTTGTCCCTGCGGTTCATCGTCCCTCTCGGCCTTGCGCTCGCCGCGATCGCCTACGCCGTGGTGCCGCTGGTGGACCGCCTGACACTGCAGTGGTTCGAGCGAGACCTGGAGATGCGGGCCACCACCATCGCCAACGCGGCGCAGGAACGGCTCGCGGCGCTGGTGCGCGAGCCGGACGCGCGGCCCAAGGTGATGAGCTACTTCGAGCACATCATCCAGGACGAGCGCATCTTCGCCCTCGGCTTCTGCGAGCGCGACGGCAAGCTGCCCTTCGCCACCGGCACCTTCCCGGGCAGCCAGTTGTGCGCTTCGACAGGGCGCGAGGCGTACACCGGGCGCCTGCAGCACACGCAGGGTCCGCTGCACGTGGCGGCGATCCCGATCCTCGCGGACCGTGAAGTGCTCGGCGACCTGGTGATCGTGCACGACATGAGCTTCGTCACGCGGCGCAGCGACGACACGAAGAAGTACGTGGTCTGGCTGTTCGCCGCCATCGCCGCCGTGGTGGCGCTGATCACGGTGGTGATCGCCGAGATCAGCTGGCGCGGCTGGGTGGCCGGCATGAAACGCATCATCTCCGGCGAGGCGCTGCTCGGCACGCGCGAGGGGCTCAGGGTGACGGCGCCGGAATTGCGGCCGATCGCGCGCGACCTGCAGGCCCTGGTGCGCGACCTGGAGGCCGAGCGCCACGTCCGCGACGAGACGCAGATGACCTGGGGGCCGGAGGCCCTGCGCGGGGTGCTGCGCGAGGACCTCAAGGGCGACGAGGTGCTGATCGTCTCCAACCGCGAACCCTACATCCACGTGCGCCGCAAGGACAACGTGATCGAGATCCAGCGGCCGGCGAGCGGCCTGGTGACGGCGCTCGAGCCGGTAATGCGAGCCTGCTCGGGCACCTGGATCGCGCACGGCGCGGGCTCAGCCGACCGGGACACGGTGGACCAGGGCGACTACGTGATGGTGCCGCCCGACAAGCCCGCCTACCGCATCCGCCGCGTCTGGCTGTCGAAGGCGGAGGAGCAGGGCTACTACTACGGCTTCGCCAACGAGGGCCTGTG
>Ga0209382_10004046_pt1 | contig 19868 bp, 18 predicted proteins | sample SoiMetdeltSBSDD5_FD_187599 | JGI IMG/M metagenome (GOLD analysis project Ga0209382, IMG submission 187599) | Bulk soil microbial communities from a Populus tree surrounding site in Tennessee, USA - Soil MetaG P. deltoides SBSDD5 (SPAdes) (version 2) | ecosystem: Environmental > Terrestrial >... | reverse complement strand
GCGCGGAGTCGGCTATGACGTCACGCGCCTGAAGGCGCACCTCGTCGAGACCCTCGGAATCGACCGCACCCGCACCGTCATCATCGTCGGCGCCGGCAACCTCGGCATGGCCCTCGCCGACTACACTGGCTTCAACACGAACGGCTTCCACATTGTCGCCATGTTCGACGCCGACCCCTCCAAGATCGGACGCGAGTCGCGACAGGGCATCCCCGTTCACCCCTGGAACCATCTCGCCGAGATCGTCCGCCGCAATCGCGTCGACATCGGCATCATCGCCGTCCCCGCCGAAAGCGCCCAGAGCGTCTACGACGCCCTCGCCGACGCCGGCATCCACGCCGTCCTGAACTTCGCGCCCGTGCAGCTCCGCCTGCGCCCCGACGTGAAGGTGAAGAGCGTCGACCTGCGCATCAACCTCGAGTCGCTGTCGTTCCATTTGAAGAACGTGGAGGACGGAATCGTATAAAGTTCGCGCCCATGAAACGAAAAGCATCTGCACAGTGGAACGGCGGACTCAAGGATGGCAAGGGCACGATCTCGACGGACAGCGGCGTGCTCAAAGACACGCAGTACTCGTTCAGCACGCGCTTCGAGGACGGGATCGGAACGAATCCCGAGGAGTTGATTGCGGCGGCGCACGCCGGCTGTTTCTCGATGGCGCTCTCGGGGCAGCTCACGAACGCGAACACGCCGCCGGAGAGCATCCGCACGCAGGCGACGGTGACGCTGGAGAAGACCGACGCCGGCTTCACCGTGACGGCGATTCATCTCGACGTCGTCGCGCGCGTGCCGGGCGCCGATCAGGCCTCGTTCGAGACCGCCGCGAACAACGCCAAGACCGGCTGCCCGATCTCGCGCCTGCTCAACACGACGATCACGATGGACGCGAAGCTCGAGTAACGGTTACACCAGCGCGTGCTCGCGTGCGTAGATGCTCAACTCCACACGTCCCGAGATCTCGAGCTTCTCGTAGATCGTGTGGAGGTGCATCTTCACCGTCCCCTCGGAGATCCCGAGGTGCTCGCCGATCTGCTTGTTGCGCGCGCCGACGGCGACCATCCGTACGATCTCGAGCTCGCGGCGCGTGATCAACTTCAGCGCGTCGTCCGTGGCGCCCCGATCACGCGCCGCCCGCACGGCACCGCCCTCGATCCACCGCTCGCCCGCGACGACCGCGCGAATGCACAGCAGCAACTCCTGCGGCGCGCTTTCCTTCAGCACGATGCCGGCCACGCCGAGGCGAACCGCGGAGACCATCTCGGCATCGGTGATCTGTCCGCTGAAGAGCACCACTTGCGAGGCATTCTTCTCCTCGATCAGCGTGCGCAGGACGTCGATACCGCTGCGGCCGGGCATGCGGACGTCCAGCACGAGCACGTCCGGTCGCTCGCGTCGCGTCGCGGCGAGGGCATCATCGCCGTTCGTGCAGCGCGCCACGAGCTCGAGATCGCTCTCCTCGGAGAACAGATACGCAAGTCCGTCCAGAACGATCGGATGATCGTCCGCGATGATCACTCGGATGGCCATGTCGGGGTCTGACGCCGGAGAGATTAGCAGTTCAGATGCGGAACTGCAGTCCCGTCCGCAGCGCCATGGACCGCCGGCGTCCCGCCGGCTGACCGGGCGGCGTCTCGCCGCCCGCACCAGGGTGGCGGCGCGGGACGCCGCCACGACAGCCGGCGGGGACGCCGGCGGTCCGTCAGGAAACCTATTTCGTCCCCGAGAGTGCACGCTCGAGCTCGATCACCGCGCGCTCGAGATCCGGCAGCAGCCCCGCGGCGCGCGTCACGTCGCCCGCGCGGGCGGCTTGCTCGACATTCCGTGCGATATCCACGCCGCGCTCGCCGGGGAAGTAGCTCATCGACCCCTTCAGCTTGTGCGCGTGGCCCGCCAGCGCCTCGGCATCCTTGCGCGCGATCGCGTCGCGGATCCCCGCGAGGAGCTCCGGCGTCTGCCGCGCGAACGCGTCGCGCACGCGTGCGAGCAGCTCCATGTTTCCGCCGACGACGTCCGCGATCGAGTCGCGATGCGTCACGCCCTCGATCGCCCTCGCGAGCTGCATCGTGTCGACCGGCTTCGTCAGCACCGCCTGCATCCCCGCAGCGAGACAACGATCGCGATCGCGCACGGACGTATGCGCGGTCAACGCGATGATCGGCGTCTTCCCGCCGCTGTCGCGGAAGCGCCGCGTCGTCTCCAGACCGTCCATGCCCGGCAGCTGCACGTCCATGAACACGACATCCAAGGCCTGCGACGTCATCGTCGCCAGCGCCACCTCGCCGTCGGCCGCGACCGAGACTTCATGTCCGAGGCGGCGCAGCATCTCCGAGACGACTTCCAGGTTCACGTCGCTGTCGTCGACGACCAGCACGCGCAACGATCCACGTGATACCGACAACGGCTCGAGCGTGTACTCCGGCACCGCATCCGTCAGGCCGAGGGCCAGGCCGACGGCGTCGATCAGCTCGCGCTCGCTCACCGGGCGCGTCACACGGATCGGATGATCCGTCGTGTCGAGCGGCGACGTGATCATGACCTGCGGACTCACAGTCACGGAAGGATCCGCCGTCACCGCGCACGCGAATCGTCCTCGCGGCGCATCGGACGCGCGCGAGAACGCGCCCGCGAACACGCCGCGGCTGCGGAGAATCTGCGCGATCGCAGAGCGGGACATCTCGCCCGGCTCGATGACCAGAATCGCCTTCCCCTGCAGCGCGCTCTCCCATGGCCTCCGCTCCGGCGTCGCGCCGACCGCGTCCGTTGCCAGCGGGACCAGGAACGAGAACACACTCCCCGATCCTTGCTCGCTCGCCACCTGCACCGATCCGCCCATCGCCTCCAGCAATCGCGCGACGATCGACAGCCCGAGTCCCGCGCCGCCGTAGCGTCGGCCGTGCGACGTATCCGCCTGCGCGAACGGCTCGAAGATGCGTTGATGGACCGACGGCGCGATGCCGACGCCCGTGTCGCGCACGTCGAAGCGCACCTTCTCGCCCGTGCGTCCGACCACCACCGAGATCTCTCCTGCATGCGTGAACTTGATCGCATTGCCGACCAGGTTCACGACGATCTGCCGCAACCGCACCGCGTCCGCCCATACCGTCTCGGGGACATCCGGTTGCACGAGATACGAAAGCGTCAGCTTCTTCGACGCCGCGATCACGCCGACCGACTTCATCGTCTCGTGCATCAACTGCCGCAGCGAGAAGTACACCGGCTCGAGCTCGAGCTTGCGCGCTTCGATCCGAGAGAAATCGAGCACGTCGTCGATCATCGACAACAGCGTTTCCGCCGAACGGCGCGCCGTCACGAGCCGCCGTGACTCGATCGCCGTCGGCGCGTCTTCGATCGCGAGCTGCAGCATCCCGATCACCGCCTGCAACGGCGTGCGCATCTCGTGGGACATGTTGGCCACGAACTCGCTCTTCGCCGCGCTCGCCTCTTCCGCGCGCGCGTGGGCCTGCTCGAGGCGGTGAATGAGATCGCGCGACACGTGGATCGCGTCCCTCAGCCGCGCACGGCGGTTCTCAGCGGTGCGCGCGGCGAGCGAGATGTACACGCCACCGAAGCCGATGAAGATCAGCTTCGCCATCTGCGCGCCGGTCAGGATTGCGCGGTCGTCGACGAACGCGACCCACAGCAGCATCGACGAGTAACAAGCCGTGGCGATCAGAGCGAATGCGAGCGCGCGGCGAAAGGTGGTCTGCGTCTGATCGGCCACGCGCAGCAGGAGGATGAAGAACAGCCAGCTCGACTCCGCGCCGGAGCAGTAGATCGCGAAGGTCCAGATGAAGAGATCGCCCGTCAGCGCGGCAACCGTCAGGTCGCGCGGCGGATTGCGGCGGAGGAAGAGAAGGAGGATTGCCCACGAGAACGCCGCGTAGATCGCGATGACGACCGTCGCGTGGATCCACCACTCGATCGGCAGCGGAACGACCCAGCGGTTGTGGATGAAGATCGCCAGCGACAGGAGGAGCGAGCCGCTCAGTCGGACGAGCGGCAGTTCGAACGCCGCGAGCCTGTACTCACGCTCGCGGCGCCGCGTTTCGATCTCCAGCGGATCGACGGCGAAGTCGGACATGGGAATCAGTTTGCAGTTGGCAGTTGGCAGTTGGCAGGAGCAGAAACGAACGACGCTGACTTGAAAGCCTCTCTCTCTCCTGTCAACTGCCAACTGTCAACTGCCAACTGATTCGCGGCCAACTGTTAACTGCCAACGCCCTCTCGTCGGCTGCGTTCCAGAATGCCACGAATCTTCTGCAGGAGCACATCCCGCGAGACCGGCTTCCGCAGAAATCCCGACGCGCCCATTTCCAGGCTCTGCGTCTCGACTTCCGTTCCGGTCATCCCGGTGATGAAGAGCGCGGGCGTCTCGATCCGCTTCTGCACCATGATCTCGAACACTTTCATCCCGCTCAGCGTCGGGATGTTGATGTCGAGGATGAGCAGATCGAAGCCGCGGCTGCCGAGCTCCACCAGCGCGTGGCCGCCGTCCTTTACCGTCACGACGTCGTATCCCGCCTCGGTGAGATATCCCTCGACCAGCGCGGCGGACACGAGATCGTCCTCGACGAGGAGGATGAGCACGGGACCCGTCGTCTGCGCGCGCCCGATCGTCGTCGTGGCGGGCGCGTTCTTCAGGGCGTTCTCGATCTCGCGGCGCAGGCGTTCGGTCTCGGGACCCGGCTCGCGGTTGGACTCGCGCCGCAGCACCTCGACGCAATCGTGATAGCGCCGCATCGCCGCCTCGGGACGTCCCTGCTCGAGCTGCAGGCGGATCAGCGTCCGATGGACGACTTCCTGCGACGGATCGAGCTCCAGCAGCCGCGCCGCCGTCTCGGTCGCCTCTTCCCACCATCCCGCACGGATCAACGCCGTCAGGAGATTGCCGAAGATCGCCATTGCCGCGCGCGAGAACGTCAGACGCCGCTCCGCAATCCACGCGTCGAACGCGGGGATGCCGGAGGTGAAAGTCAGGAGCAGATCGCCGCGATAGACGTCGGCGGCCTTGCGGATCGAGTTCAGCGACGGCGCCGCGATCAGATCGTTGAAGTGCTGCACGTCGATGTCCACGACTTCCTTGTTGAAGCGCACGGTCACGCCGTCGTCGATGAGGACGTCGGGCGAGAGGAAGCGCAGCGCATACCGCAGATCGCGCACGAGCTCGCGCACCTGCACGGCCGCCGCGGGATCGCCGAACAGCAGCTCGCCGATCTCGCGGATCGACGGCGTGTTGCTGATCTTCATCGCGAGGTACACCACCAGCGCCTGCGTGCGTCGATTGCCGATCGATAACGCGTTGCCGCGGTAGTCGACCGCGGACAGGTCACCGAGCAGACGAATGGAGAGGAGGACCATTTCGGACGGAAATAATGGTACACGCTTCCTGAGAACGTTTGGTGATCAGGTCGTCATAAAAGCGTCCACGATGCGAGAATCTGCGGCGCAAATGAAGAATGACGCGATCGTCATCACAGGAGTTGGTGCGCTCAGCCCGAACGGCGGAGACCGCGAGAGTTACTTCGCGGCGACCGCGGAAGGCCGCAGCGGCATCCGCTCCATCACGCATTTCGACTCCGAGGCTCTCCCCTGCCGCATCGCGGGCGAGGTGGACTTCGACCCGACGCAGTGGGTCGACCCGAAGAACATCCGTCATGTCTCGCGCGTGGTCCCGATGGCCATCGCCGCGTCTGCCGAGGCGCTGCGCGACGCGAAGCTCGACCCGCTGGCGATGGACCTCGAGGGACGCCAGTCGTTCGGCGTGATGCTCGGCTCCGGCGGCGGCGCGGTGGAGTTCAGCGAGCGGATGTACGAGCTCTGGTACAAGGGCGCGACGAAGCAGGCCTCGATCTACTCGATCCCCTCCGGCACCATCGGCACGATCGCCTCGGAGATCTCGATGGCCTACGACCTTCACGGCTTCTCGCATCTCATCTCGACCGGCTGCACGTCGTCGACCGATGCGATCGGCTACGCGTACCGCAACCTCAAGCTCGGCGTCTGCGACTACATCCTCACCGGCGGCGCGGACGCGACGATCACCGAAGCGGTGCTGACCGGCTTCTGCATCATGCGCATCGTGACGAACTCCTGGAACGAACAACCCGAGGGTGGCTCGCGTCCGTTTACTCGCAACAGAGACGGCTTCGTCCTCGGCGAAGGCTCGTGGATGTTCGTGATGGAGCGCGAGTCGACGGCGCGCGCGCGCGGCGCGCGCATCTACGCCGAGGTTGCGGGGTACGGGTCGACGTGCGACGCATACCATCGCGTGCGTATGGACGACTCGGGCGAAGAGCCCGCGCGTGCGATGACGCTTTCGATGAAAGACGCGCAGATCGACTCGAGTGAGGTCGATTACCTGAACTATCACGGGACGTCGACGGACCTGAACGATCGCGTCGAGACGCGCGCGGTGAAGCGCGCGTTCGGCAAACACGCCACGCGACTCGCCGGCTCGGCCACCAAGTCGATGATCGGACATCCGCAGGGCGCGTGCGGCGCCGCGGGCGTCGCGGCGACGCTGATGGCCTTCCGCGACGACTTGATCCCGCCGACGATCAATCTCGACACGCCCGATCCCGAGTGCGATCTCGACTACGTCCCCGACCTCGGCCGCCGCAAGCGGATCGATGTCGCGGTGTGCAACACGATCGCATTCGGATCGAAGAACTCGGCGCTGGTGTTGAGGAGATGTTGACGAAGTCCTTTGGACCGCCGCCGTCTCGGCGGCTGACGCGCACGCGTCTCGCGTGCGCGAGTGCGGGCGAGACGCCCGCACGTCAGCCGGCGAGGACGCCAGCGGTCCGAAGGCCCAACCCATGAAACGCATCGAATCCGAGGAGCTCCTCGACGAACACGACGTCCCTCGCGAGGAGATGGAGCGTTCCCTACGGGACCTGCGCCGCTTCAACAAATACTGCGGCGGTGTGAATGTCTACCGTGGGCTCGTGCGTCGCTTCGCACCGAAGTCGATCGTCGACATCGGCACCGGCACCTCGGATCTGCTGGAGTCGGTCGCGCACGTGCCGCTGCGCGTCGGCGTCGATTTCAAGATCGATCATCTCCTCTACCTGCGTGACGGATCGCGCGTCCATCGCGTCGTCGGCGACGCGCTTCGTCTTCCGTTTCGCGATGGCGCGGTGGATCTAGTCACGTCATCGCACTTCTTTCACCACTTCTCGCCCGAGGAGAACGTCGGCATCCTCGGCGAGTCGCTGCGCATCGCGCGCAATGTTGCGGTGACGGACACGCGGCGTCATTACGCGCCGCTGTTGTTCACGCAGGCGCTCGGCGTCTTGCGGTTGGTTGGACGCGTCACGCGTTTCGACGCGCCGGCCTCGGTGCGCCAGGGATACACGGTGCGCGAGGCGCGCGAGGTCGCGGCGCGCGTGCGGGCATCCAGAGCGCAAGTCGTGCGAAAGTGGCCCTTCCGGTGGGCGATTCTCCTGTGGAAGTAGCCATCATCGGCGCCGGCCCCGCCGGCTCCACGCTCGCGACCTTGCTCGCGTCGCGCGGCGCGCAAGTCACGCTGTTCGACAAAGAAACCTTCCCTCGCGACAAACTCTGCGGAGAGTTTCTCTCTTACGACGCCCTCCCGATTCTCGAGCCCCTCGGCGTCCTCGACGCAATCGATCGCGCGGGCGCGCCGCAAATCGATCACTGTCGCGTCATCGGCGCGCGGACGTATGAATTCGCGTTCCCCCATCCCGCGCGCGGCGTGTCGCGGCTCTTCTTCGATGACCTGCTCGTGCGCACGGCCGTCGCGCGAGGCGCAGTCGTTCGTACTGAAACGGTCGCCGAACTGCCGCAGGCAAAGGTCATCGCCGGCGCCTGGGGACGTTGGGGAAGATTCGATCAACAGCTCGAGCGCAGCTTCGTCAACGTGCGCGATCGCAATTTCGGCTTCAAACGCCACTACATCGTCTCCCCCGCCAACCGCCAACCGCCAACCGCCAACCAAGCCATCGATCTCTACTCCTTCGGCCGCGGCTACCTCGGCGTCAACGCCGTCGAAGGCGGCATCACGAACATCTGCGGTCTCGTGCACGCGAGCCGTCTCGCGGGACACAAAGGGCGCTGGGATGCATTCATCGAGATGATTCGCGCCGAGGAGCCGCGGCTCGAGGCGTTGTACTCGCGACACGAGCCGGCGCAGGAGAACTTCCTCTCCTCCGAGCCGGTGATCTTCCGCGCGCGCTCGGCCGTCGAAGGCGGCGTATTCATGATCGGCGACGCATCGGGCGTCATCGATCCGCTGACGGGCAACGGCATGGCGATGGCCATCCAATCCGCGCTCCTCGCCGCGCCGATGATTCTACGACTGCTGGAGAACCCGGCCCGGCGAGGCGAGATCGAAAACGAATATCGGCAAACGCATCGCGACTTCTTCGCGTCGCGCATCGCCTGGAGCCGGCGCGTCGCCGCGCTGCTATCACGTCCCCGACTCCTCGACGCGGCGTTGTCGACCGTCAGCGCGAAGGGAATCGGCACGGCGCTGCTCAAGCGGACGCGCGCGTCGTGGGAAGAAGTCTCACGGCTCGCCGACGCGTGGTTCTGCTAGAGTTTTCCGTCATGGCGCCTTTGCCCGAGGGCGAGTTTCTGCTGCCGTTGTTCCCGCTGCCGAACATCGTCTTCTTCCCCCACACGCGCCTTCCCCTGCACGTCTTCGAGCCGCGTTACCGCCAGATGGTCAAAGACGTGATGGACGGCGACCAGCGCTTCGGCATCGTGCTGCTGCGCGCGGGTTGGGAGGCGGAGTACTTCGGCGCGCCGCCGGTGCACGGCTTCGGCACCCTCGCCACGATCGAACAAGCCGTGCCGCTGGACGACGGACGCTTCAACATCGTCGTCCGCGGCGACGTCCGCTTCCGCATCCTCGACGAAGTCTCGCGTGTGCCCTACCGCACCGCGCGCGTCGTCGCCGAGCCCGAGATCGCCCGCGATCCCGCGCAGGCGCACGCGCAGCACGAATGGCTCGCCGACCTCTCGCGGCAATACATGCGCTACCTCCCCGATCAAACCGCGGTCCCGGAGATCGACACCGTCGATCTGGACGCGCTGACGAACGCGCTGATCATGTCGCTCAACCTCGACGTCGAGGAGAAGCAGAAGCTCCTCGAGATGAGCGACGTCGCCACACGCGCGGGAGACATCGGCACGGAGCTCCTGAGCCGAATCGAGAGTCTACGATTTCTCGCACCGTACCGGCATGGTGGGGATCCCACGCACAACTGAGAACGTAGGGCGCGGCTTCAGCCCGCCTCCCCCGTGCTCCGCTCCCCATTCGAGGGGCGCGTGCACACCGTGGCTCACGCTCGAAGATGGCCGAAAAACAAGCCATAGCCATCAAGGTCCTCGATAACGAAGCCTCTGAGACCATCATCGTTGTCGCTTAGAGGCACGGAGAAAGGAACGCCGCGAGACGCGAACTCCTCCGCCAACGTGTCCGGATCAGGGACCTCGAGATAAGCATCCCAACTGAACGCCGGTTCCCGGTTGTAGTTCGGGACCGGGTCGACGATGACCTCTTTCCCGTCGGAGATCACGCCGAGCGCCTTGATCATGATCATCGCCCCATCGCGGCGGACAATCCCGAAAAACTCGTCCTCTGGGGTCGGGCCTCGAAACGTGACTTCAAAACCCAGCATGTCTCGATAGAACGCGAGCGCCGCCGGGACGTCAGCGACGATGAAGAACGGTGAGATGCCGGAGATCGTGGGTCGCGTCATTCGTGGCGCTCCGTTTCGTTACTCGTTGCCCGTTGGTCGTTTCGCATGCTTCCGTCGCATCTGTTCAGCAATGCCCTGCTTCAGTTCTTCAGAGCTGCTCGCTTTCGTAGCCTCGGCGAAGACGGCACGATGAATGTCCTCGCGAGAACAGAGCCTGGTCCGATACCCAACTTCCTGCGAATTTCAGCGGGAACAGAGATTTGACATCGCGCCGTAACCTTCGACCGGGGCAAAGACATCTGATTAGCTTACGACGGTAATGAAGCAGATCCAGGCAACGGGTCACGCGCAACGCAACGACGTCGCGAGAAACCACCCGGCGCCGGGTGGCTCCCGCCCAAACCAGGTTCCCGCCCCAGAACCCTCCAACTTGTACTTTCAGATCGAGTTCCTCGCGTTTGACAAGTAGGCCGTCGAAAACGCAGAACGCGGTTGGGCTCCCCTTGCATGCCGCCGCCATGCGTCCTATACTGAACCTTATGGTTCAGTATATGCGAGCCCGCCTCGATGCCTCGTTCGCCGCGCTCTCGGACGCCACCCGACGCGGCGTTCTGGAGCAGTTGGGACGTTCCGACGCTTCGATCACGGACCTTGCCGAGAAGTTCCACATGACCCTCACGGGCATGAAGAAGCACGTCGGCGTCCTGGAGCAGTCCGGGCTCGTCACCACGGAGAAGCTCGGGCGCGTGCGGACCTGCAAGCTCGGCCCGCGCCGATTGGAGGAAGAGACAGCATGGCTCGAGAGGTACCGCCAGCTCTGGGACGCACGCTTCGACGAGTTGGACAAGGTTGTCGAGGAATTGAAACGGAAGGAGAAAGTCGATGGACGCAAGAAGAGAGAGTGAGGCCACACCGATGAAGAACCGCACGACTGTGGAACGGAAGTCCGAGCGTGAACTCGTCGTCACGCGAACTTTCAACGGTCCGGCGCGCATCGTGTTCGAGGCGTGGACCAAGCCCGAGCTGTTCAAGCAGTGGTGGGTGCCGAAGTCGATGGGCATGTTCCTGCGTTCCTGCGAGATGGATGTTCGTGTCGGAGGCAGGTACCGTTTGGTGTTCGGCCACGATGCCTCAAACCCTGACGAGTTCTTCGGTAGGTATCTCGAAGTGACACCGCACTCGCGCCTCGTCTGGACCAATGAGGAAGGTGGTGACGGTGGGCCCGTCACTACGGTGACCTTCGAGGAAAAAGGTGGTAAGACTCTGCTCGTCATGCACGAGCTCTATCCCTCGAAGGAAGCTCTCGACGCTGCCGGCACCGGGTCGGCGGATGCGACGGTCGAGACGTTCGAGCAATTGGACGAGCTTCTCGTCGCCCTGGGCGCGGGCGTGGGACGGTGATGAACTCGTCGATCTCGCGGTCGGCCGCCTGGCTGATTGGTCCCGACCTCGATCCCTTGTGGCACACCATCAGCGAGTGGGCAATGGGTCCTCACAGCTGACCTCGGCGCGCTGCTCGCCCCGGCCGGCCTGGCTCACATGCTGGCCGGGGCTACGTGAAATTAGATAGTGCTTCGGTCCGCCTACCGCTTGGCGTTGAGCTGCGCTCCGCGAGCCTCTCAAGTGCCTCCCCGTAGTTCTTTGCTCGTCACGCGCTGCTGAGCTGCCACGCAGATCTCTGTCTCTCGGGTAGTTTCAGCCTCGCGGCAGTCGCTCGTCTGCGCAAGAACCGGTGCAACGAAGCCGAGGCACAGCATGGTCAGCGAGCATCGCAGCCGTTCCACGTCGCGCCTGGCTGGAGAAACTGTCGCAGGATCTGGGCGCCAGTGATCCCGAGCGCTAGCGAGGGACCTGCGCGGGCCGGCGTGTTTGTCGCGGACAGAAAGCACGAGAGTTTTCGACAGGTCGCGTCGAATGCCGCGTTGCTCGTCTTCCTCGGAAAGCCACAGACCACTCGACCGGTTCCGGCAGAGCTGCGCCCATGAGTCGAAAGCGAGCTTTCGACTCCCGTCGAAGCACTCAACACGGTGATCTGATTGACGAAGGCGCGGCTTGACGTCTGCAACGTCGTGTTGGGCAGCCTTTCCCCTTCATCTGCAAACCGCTACTGGCCCTGTGGCACAGGCAATACCTCGTCAAACAGTGGTTTCGTTTGCGCGACCGTACGGCGATGCACATCGGCTGCTTTGATGAGATCGGCCACCACCTCTGGGTGAGCGGCGGCAATATTCAGGCGCTCGCCTGGATCTGTCGCAAGATCGAAGAGCAGTGGAGGCGTGTGCGTGGTGCGCGGCTCACCCTCGCCGTACGATCCGCTGGTGATGAAGTGTACTTTGTACCTGCCTTTGCGAACCGCCCTAAGCTCACTGTCCCAGTAGTAGAACAGCTCGTTCCTTGGGCTCGGACCGGTTCCCTTGAGTGCAGGGCTAAGGTCGAAGCCGTCCATCGTCCGATCGGTTGGTAGCACAGCACCCGCCAGCGCTACGACCGTTGTCAACACGTCCAGCCCAGATCCCATGTCTGTCACCACTCCGCGCCGAACGGTTCCAGGCCACCAGAAAATGGCCGGTGTCCTGACCCCGCCTTCCCAGGTTGTGCCCTTTCCTTCGCGCAGCGGACCAGCCGAGCCGCTGTGGTCGCGAAACTTAAGCCATGGGCCGTTGTCGCTCGTAAAGAGCACAAGCGTGTTCCTATCAACGCCTGCCTCGCGCAACGCGTCCAGTACTTCACCGACGCTCCAATCGATCTCCTCGATGACGTCACCGTACATACCTCCCGCGCTGTGACCAACAAAATCATCGGACCTCGCCAGAGGAATATGGGGCATCGAATGCGCAAAATAAAGGAAGAACGGTTTGTCTTTGTTCCGGCTGATGAAATGGACGGCCTCGTCGGTATACCGCCTGGTGAGAGTTCGATGGTCAACGGGCCGTTCGATGATTTCGCTGTTCCGCATCAGCGGTACATCCCCATACTCGGGCTTCGGCGAATCGTACGCTGCCGTTGGAAGCCCTTTATCGCGGGGCATCCGCACGTCGTGTGAAAAGGGCAGGCCGAACCACGAATCAAATCCCTGGCGCATCGGGAGGAACTGCGGCAGTTGTCCCAAGTGCCACTTGCCGACCATCCCTGTCGTGTAGCCCGCTGATTTCAGGAGTTCTGCGATCGTCAGCTCCTCCACTGGGAGACCTTGGGCGGCGTTGTCACGAAACGCCTTGGGCGCCGTGCCGCGTGGGGTCCCGAACATCCCGTTGCGCACCGGCAGTCGCCCGGTGAGCAACGCGGCCCGGCTTGGTGAGCAGACCGGCTGAACGTAGAAGCTGGTCCACTTCTGGCCCTCGGCCGCCATCGCGTCCAAGCGCGGCGTGCGAATGTTTGGCGCGCCGAAAGTGCCAATGTCGCCATAGCCGAGATCATCTGCGAAGATGACAACAATGTTTGGTCGTCTCTGAACCTGTGCGGTCCCACACTTGACCGTCAAGAGGCCCAATACGATGACGATGAAGAGTGTGACAACGACTTTCATCCGGTCCTCCTTCTGCAATCTGATGTCTGCCCAATGTCTTGCCGCGCAGCCGCGCCGTGCTTCACACGGCAAGAGCAACACCCATGCATGATACGACCAGCATGACAGCGAACGGTCGGGGAGACCGTCCGCCCAACGTCCTTGGTGTAAGCTGCACGGCCGGTCCCGCGTGCCGAAGCCCGAGCGGCGCGGCGGTTGCCGCCAATGACGTGCGGAGCACCGAGTGACGAAACGCAACCGCCGTGACGCCGTCACGCTGGCGAAAACGTAGGCAGCTCGGCTGCCGGGCCGTGCCAGCTTCACACCAAAGTTAGCCAGCGCTGGGGCAGCGCTATGTCGTTGAGCTATTCTAAGAGTGATGTGGACGCTGGAAAGTATTCGCGAGTTAAAGGAAGACGATCTCAGCCGAACAGTTCTCGTACCGTTGTTCGGGGCGATGCGCTACCGCGACGTCCGTTTTCATGGCGGCGGTGTCCTCGAACAAGGTAAAGACCTCACAATGTGGCTAGATCAAGAGCCGACTGGCCGGAGAAATTTCGCCGTGGCGGTGAAGGCTGTTGCAATTACTGGTGAAGCCAATACGGCGATGATCGTTAGCCAGCTTCGCCAAGCGTTCGCCGTGCCTTTCCGCGACGCCGTCACCGGTGCGGAGCAGACGGTGCATGAATGCTTCGTTGTCACCTCCAAACCGATGAAAAAGGAAGGCATCACCACCCTTCATAACTTGATCCATGCGGAGCCTCTCGGTCGGCACGTCACCATAATCGATGGCGACACACTATGGGATTTGATTCAGAAACATCTTGGCCCGCGGGTCACATTGGGAACGATCATCCAAAGCTATCGGAGACTCAACTCCCGACCGGACTATGACCTCAGTCTTTCCCTGAATGCAACCTCGGCCGAGCTTACCGTACGATCAAAGAAAGGCCGATCCGTTGAGATGAGCATGCCGAGCTTCCCCGCAACGCCAGAGGGAGAAGCAAACCGAGCGGCCTACGAGCGCTTTCAACACACTGGCGAGTCGGTTGAGCTAGATGTCGGGCACGTGGATGGGTTGCTCAGCAGTGGGTTACTGGCCGAGCTTGGTGTTAACTCTGGTGTGGTTCGTGTGGGGCGAGCAGACTTGCGTGCATTCCGGGGGGACCTGCGCTGTATCGCAGCCTCCGGTGAAGAAGTGATCGTTCCCGGTCTGGAGTTCACAACCCGCGCCGGTACTCAGCGCATTACCATAACCAACGATCACCAACATGCCCCCCTTCATTTTAGGTTTGACATCACTGTTGACGAGGCTACGCAAGGCGATGCTAGTGGTGGCCTGAACATGAGCGCTTCGCTCGCGGGCTGGAGTATCTATTGGTATGTGAAATACCTTCAGCTGATGCGAGTTGCGGCGAAAGGCTGCGTAGCGTACCTGCGTGATGCCGAAACTAGCATCGAAGATCGACTAGGCACACTCAAGGCTTCGCAAGTAGAAGTCCCGACGAAGGAGCACGTTGACATCGCCAAGCGATTCCTTCGAGTGCAACAGGTGACTCGGCAGCCGATTCTGATTCCTGAGCGGGAGTTTTTCACAGCCGAGGACATAGAGAACATGGAATTAGTCGAAGAGGTTATCGATACCGGACGTCAAAAGGCCGAGTCGCTGACGTTTAGAATCACGCCGACGCAAGAAGACGTAGACTTCTGGCGCAAGCACTTCTCCGGTCCAGTAGAGAAACTCCGGATCCGGGCTGCCAGCGTCTCCCGACTTGTGCTGGATACTTACGTGCCGCTCGGCCCGATGGAAGTGTCGTGCGTGCGCGGTCGTCTCACCGCCGATGACCCTAATGCTGCGATCCAAGCGTTGTCCAGTGGCGAATCACAGGAGCTCACTGTTGCACCTATCGGACGTGGCAGAATCGTGGCTGATTACCCGGACTGGCGCAGGTGATCGTGGTTTGCGTCTAGCTAACTCTAATTCAACTGCGCCATAAATGCGGTTTCTGCAGCCTAGTGTGCCTCGCCGATGTTTGGCCGTCTCGGTGTTCTCCAACTCATGGCGTGTCGAGCGGCTGCGGAACTCTGCGCGCGCCGTGGCGCAGAACGTGGGTGTAGGTCATCGAAACGTCGCCTGGCCGAGATGATGCCGCCTCTCTCTCCCATCGCGATCCCATCACCACCGCCAGGTCGCGGTAAGACTCCGGTGCCACCGAGTCGACGGAAGAAGGGCAGCCCTTGCATCCGCGGAGACTCCATGCCGCGCCTGCGTTATGCAAACTGCTGTTGCCGGATCGAGTTGCCAGGGGTGTTACCCCTGAACGATGCAGTCCTGGCAACGGGCAACGGGCAACGGGCAACGGGCAACGGGCAACCCTACTTCACCTCGACGTTCTTTTCACAAACCAGATTCCCGCCCCAAAACCCCTCCAACTTGTACCTCCCCGCTTCGAGCTCTTCGCCCACATGGAGCGTCACCGCCTTTGCGCCGCCGACGTCGTTGCGGCGTGCGACGCCGATCTCGTCTTCGTTGGCGTCGAGCACGCGCAGGGAGACCTGCAGCTCGTCGGGCGCTTCCTTGAGCCACATCGTGAGGTACACCGGATCGCTCGTGCCGAACGTGCTTGCGGGGACGGACACGAGGCCGTTGGGGCCGAGCTGCGAGCCGGCCTCACAGCGCGAGAGGACCTGCGGCTGCAATACGAACTTCTGCTTGATGCGTTTGCCGGTGAGGTCCGTGCGCAGCCATACCGTGCGCGTCCGGAGTTGCGGGCGCGGCCCTTCGGCGGGCGGCGGCTCGTAGCGGCAGGCGACGAACGTCGAGGCGAGTGCGTACAAGAGAACGATGCGAGTGATCGTGCTTCTGATCATGCTCTTCGGAGTGTGCGAGTCCAGTGCCGGACGCGTGCGCACCGTCCGGCCCTGGCTGCCTCGGCCGCAACGCATACTCGTGATCGTCGCGCATCCCGACGACGAGCTGTTGCTTGCGCCCTATCTCGCCTCTCGTTGCGTACGCGGCGGCGCGACGTGCTCGCTTCTCGTTCTCACCCGCGGCGAAGGCGGCGGAGATCCCGACGTCCGCACGGGCGAGATGGCGCGCTCTGCCGCGCTGCTCAACGCGCGCCTCACGCAGTGGTCGCTTCCGGATGGGATGACGGCGTGGAACGATCGAGAGACGCTCGTGCGTCAGTTGTCGGACGTGATCGCGCTCGAGAATCCGGACATGATCCTGACCTTCGATCCCGAGCACGGCACGACCGGCCATCCCGCGCATCGCGAGACCGGCACAATGGTCATCGAAACCGGTGCAACCAACGTCTATCTGCTGGAGACGCTCGCGCAGTTCGTCGGATCGGGGATCGTGCTGTCATCGGCGCGCGAGGACGTGTGGGCGTATGAGCCGGTGGCGGATTGGGAGTATGCGGTGCGGCTGGCGGAGATTTACGCGAGTCAGTTCAGTGGGGAGCAGGTGGAGAGTTTGCGGAATCTGCCGAGTGAGCAAAGGCGGGTGTGGTTGAGGCAGCGCTGAACCCGCCCGCCCGAGGTGGCGGCGCGGGACGCCGCCACGACAGCCGGCGAGGACGCCGGCGGTCCGCTCACACGAAGATTGTGTCGTGGGGAGAGGAGCGTTCGTTTTCGGGGCGGCCTGCGGTGTAGTAGTAGAGCGAGACCGACTTGCGCGTCACGCCTGGCGGCGACAGCAGCGGATGCGGGTGTCCGTGAAACGACGTATCCGTCGTCGAGAAGATCACGGTGCGATTGAACAGCGGCGCGATGCGCGCGCGGCATTCGGTGGCGGACGTGTTCCACAGCTCGAGATGGCCGCCCCACTCCTCGCGCCAGTCCTTGTTCAGATAGATCAGCATGTTCATCCGCCGGTCGATCTTCAACTTCGGGTGCACGTTGAAATCGGCGTGCACCTTCAAAAAGCCGCCGGTCTCGATCTGGTGAATGCCGCCACCGCCGAAATATGGGTCGGGGATCAAACCGTCGATGCCGCTCAGCGCCTCGAGGAACAGCAGCATCTCGAAGCCGTTCATCGCGTCGAGGAACGCGCGCACGCGCGGCGAGACCGTACTGCGCTCGTGGTAGAAGCCGAGCTTCTTCTCCGTCGGCGAATCGAACTCCAGCCAGCGCGTCTCCTCCGGCCGCGGGAAATCCGCGAGCACCGGCTCGAGATCGGCGTCGTCGAACAAGCCGTCGAGCACGACGTGCGGGAACGGATCGGCGGAGAGGTAGGTGTCGCGGAGCGCGTGCGGTTCGTAGCGCAACTTCAGTGGCATACAACGCGCGAGTCTAATAGATGGACGGGCTCCAGATGGAGCCCGTCCGATTCGCGCATCAGAAAGCGCCCTGCACCACCTTCCACTGCGCGGCGGCTCTGGTCGGATCGCCGCTGCTGGAGACGTAGACGTTGCCGTTGCTGTCGACCCACATGTACTGGTTGTAGTACTGATTCAGGATCGCCGTGTTCGTTCCCGCTGCCGGCAGCGTGTACGACGAGTCCGTCGTGCCTTGCCACAGTTTCACCTGGCCGGCGACGGCCGTGTAGCTGAGGAAGAGCGTCGGATCTTTGGCGGAACGGAAGTAGTACCCCGTTCCGTTCGGCGTCGCGACCTGAATGAAGTTCAGGTTGGTTCCCGAGTTCACGTTCACGTACTGATCGGCCGATACCTTCCCGGTCATGCCGTTGCCGGTCCTGATGCTCTTCAGATTCACGCGAGATCCGTTGTCGGCGACGAGCACGGGGATCGTCCAGCCGGAGGGCGGGTTGCTCCAGGTGACGTAGTTGATCCACTGCCAGTTGAACGGCATGTGCATCGACGGATCGGCCAGATCGCCGTAGCCCGGCACGGGCTGGAGGTTGTAGAGACAGACCTTCTGGCGCTGCTGGAGCGTCGCCACGTACGAGGCCTGACTGACCGTGCCGACTTTCAGTCCCTGCATGCACGTGTCCTGGGACACCCCCGGCGCCTGATCGCCGACGTTGAGGACGTAGGTCGCGTCGCGGTTGGACGCGGTCGCGTACCAGTCCGTCATCGATTGATTGTCGAAGCTCAGCCAGTTGTTCACCAGCGTCTGGGCCTCTTTCTGCGCTACGGCGTCGCGTTGATCGAGCGGCGTGGCCATGGTGCGGATGAACGCCGCCCACATGTCCTTCATCGCTTCCATGGCCACGAGCGTATTCGTCTTCTGGTTGCTCGGGACGTAGTTCGACCAGCCTCCGGACGTCGCCGTGCCGACGTTCCAGATCACGTCTCCGCTCGAGTAGTTGAACGTGGTCGGATCGGCGTGCGAATGCTGCTCCGAGCCGAGGGCGCAGAGGTAGCTCTTCACCTGCTTCACCGTGGTGTAGTTGTCGGCCGGGAGACGCACGGTGTGCTCGAGGCTGAACGAGTCCTGGAACAGGTGCGCGGCCCGGCCCATGAGGAAGTAGTTGCGGTCGACCGCGTACTGCGAGGTCGTGCCGCCGCCGTCCCAGACCAGGATCTCCGTCGGCGGCGCCATGGCCGCGGCCATGAAGTACTTGATGAACCGCATCTGCGAAAACGTGGCCGCGGTCACGCCGTGCGAGCCGCCCGAGTCGGTGGGCTCTCGCATGAAGTGGTCGTACTGAATCTCACTCGGCTCCTGGGCCACCGCGTCGAAGCAGTTGTACGAACCGAGGTTGGAGTTGGTGACGTTGAACCCGCCGAGGTCGACCCAACGCTCGCCGATGATCGAGTCGAAGACGGGCTTGTACGTGGATTGGTAGCGCGTGTCGGTGTACTTCAGGTTCTTGATCCGGGTCACCTCCGACTGAGCGCCGCTGAGATCGAGATTCTTGGCCATCCCCTGCGTCCAGGTGGTGGGGTTCCATCGAGGGTCTTTGGAGTCTTTCGGAACGACCGGATCGTTGTTGGGCCCGAGCAGCAGCTCGATGGCCGCGCGCCGAGTCAGCCACTCGTGACCCATGGGAACTCCGTTCCCGAAGAAGGTGGCCACTCCGCTCTGGGTGAAGGCGTATGCCGGAGGCGGAGCTGCAAGCGGAAGCAGGAAGACGACGACCGCCAAAAGGGCAGACAAGGGACGTTTGACTCCGGAGGACGAGGATACGGGTTTCATGTTCATTCTCCTTTCTCTGTCGTGGACCGTGTGAGAAGCCGGACGATGTCGTTGTTCCCTTTGTGTCGGGCGATGGTCAGAGCGCTCCATCCGTCGACCGTTTGCGCGTCGATCGATGCGCCGTGATCGAGCAGCAGCGCGACGAGCTCCGCGCGCTCCCAGAGGCACGCCTTCATCAGAGGCGTCCAGCCGTCACGCGTCGCGGCATTGACGTCGGCCCCTTGCTGAAGAAGCCGCGCGACCAGAGGGACGTCACCATTCACGATGGCGTGGAGCAGCGGTGTCATTGGATGGACGTCGGCGAAGGGCAAGGACGCCGCCAACGCGTCGCCTCGGGTCAACTGTCCATCACGAAAGGAGTTAGGCGGGATTGAAGCGTTTACTGACGTGTCCTGATCGGACAGATTGTGTCCAATGCATGTCCAACGCTGTGCACTCGCGTCGGACGCAAGCGAAGCGCGTATCTGTCATCCCGAGCGGGTTAACGGCGTGGGCGCCGGTGGAGCGGAGATGAACCGGTAAGCTGGCGAGAGCGGTTCCGCAGTCGAGGCCGTCGTAGCAGTGGTGCGCGGTAAGAGCCCGTTCCCGAG
>Ga0209382_10004045_pt1 | contig 19870 bp, 19 predicted proteins | sample SoiMetdeltSBSDD5_FD_187599 | JGI IMG/M metagenome (GOLD analysis project Ga0209382, IMG submission 187599) | Bulk soil microbial communities from a Populus tree surrounding site in Tennessee, USA - Soil MetaG P. deltoides SBSDD5 (SPAdes) (version 2) | ecosystem: Environmental > Terrestrial >... | reverse complement strand
TCATTGCGCGGACGAGCGAGAAGTACGCCGAAGCCCTGCGCCGCCTCACCAGCTGAGCCTGGGGCGCTCATGCCACGCACGATCGCGCTGATCTATCTCGCCTTCGGCGCTATCTGGATTTTCTTCACGGACCGGCTGCTCGTCTGGCTGCACCTGAGCCCGGAGCTGATCCTGCGTCTGCAGACCGCGAAGGGCTGGTTGTTCGTCATTGGCTCCGCGGTGCTGCTGTACGTGGTGCTGCATCGCTACGAGGTCCGCGGCGGCGATGCGATGGCCGCGCTGATCAAGTCGCGCAACGAAGTGCGCTCGGCAAACGCCGAGTTGGAACGACGCGTCGCGGAACGGACGCGCCAGCTGGAAGCAGCGAATCGCGAGCTCGAAGCGTTCGCTTACGCCGTCTCGCACGACCTGCGCGCGCCCTTGCGCAGCATGTCGGGCTTCAGCCAGATCCTGCAGGAAAGTGCGCCGCCCGGGCTCGACGAGAAATCGCGGCACTACCTGCAGCGCATCCACGACGCGAGCCTGCGCATGTCCGGCCTGATCGAAGACCTGCTCAATCTGTCGCGAATCGGTCGCAGCGAGCTGACCGCGCGACCCATCAGCCTGACCCAGGTAGCAACAGAAGCCGCGAGCGCCGTGCGCGAGCGCAATTCCGCGCGCGAGGTGCAACTGGAAATCGCGCCGGACATGGAAGTCAGTGCAGATCCGCGACTGCTACGCATCGCGCTGGAAAACCTGATCAGCAACGCGTGGAAATACACCTCGCGTGCATCACAGGCCACGGTATCGGTAGGTGTGCAGGCCGGTGAGCACGGCCCGGTCTACTTCGTCCGTGACAACGGCGTCGGCTTCGACATGAAATACGCGGACAAGCTGTTCGTGCCGTTCCAGCGGCTGCATCCGGAAGCGGAGTTTCCCGGCAGCGGCATCGGGCTGGTCACCGTCCAGCGCATCATCGCGAGGCACGGCGGGCGCGTCTGGGCGGAAGCGAAACCCGACGAGGGCGCGACGTTCTACTTCACCCTTTCATCTGCTGCCACTTAGCCAGCACTGCTTGAATTGCCTGCACGCCGTCGGTGAGCGCTGCGGGTCCCGGCTGCAGAATGATCGATGATTTGATTTCGTGCAGCTGATGCCGCGCGACAGCCGGCACCCCTTCCCAACCCGGCCGCGCGGCGACCGCCTCAGGGCGAAACTTCTTCCCGCACCATGAGCCGAGAATGATGTCGGGCGCGCGTCGCACGACTTCGAGTGGGTCCGCGATGATGCGGTCCTTGCCCAGCGCATGCTGTGCGTTGTCCGCGAAACAGTCCTCGCCGCCCGCGATGCCGATCAGCTCCGAGACCCAGCGGATGCCGGAGATCATCGGCTCGTCCCACTCCTCGAAGTACACGCGCGGCCGGCGCTCGAAGCGCGCTGCCGCCGCACGCACCTGATCGACACCCTGCTCCAGACGCATCGCCAGCGCATCCGCTTTCGCTTCGCAGCCGATCATGCCGCCGAGCACGCGGATCATCTGCAGGATTCCGGCAACGTCGCGGTGATTGAACACGTACACGTTCAGCCCGAGCCGCACCAGCTGTGCGGCGATATCCGCCTGCAGGTCCGAGAAACCCAGCACCAAGTCCGGCCGCAGGTCGTGAATGCGGTCGACCTTCGCGCTGGTGAACGCCGAGACTTTCGGCTTCTCGCGCCGCGCACGCGGCGGCCGAACGGTGAAGCCCGAGATGCCGACGATGCGCCAGTCCTCTTCCAGCAGATACAGCGTCTCGGTCGTTTCTTCCGTGAGGCAGACGATGCGATGCGGATAGTTATCGGGCTTGCCCATATTTATACCCATGGCGTCGTATCTTGCCCCGGCATCGCTCGCGTGTCAGGCTCGCCGCGCATGATCCCGACGCTGCTCGGTAATCTGGAACGCTGGCTGTTCGAGCCGCCGGAATCCATCTACGGGCGGCCGCTGTGGAAGCTGACCCGCATCCTGCGCTATCCCTACGCGCTGATCCGCGACATCTTCCGCGGCGACCTGACGCTGCGCGCGATGAGCCTGGTTTACACCACGCTGCTGCAGGTCGTCCCGCTGATCGCAGTGTCGTTCTCGGTCCTCAAAGGGCTCGGCTATCACCGCGAGCTCGAGCCGGTGCTCTACACGTTTCTCGAGCCGCTCGGCGAGCGCGGCTACGAGCTGACCAGCCAGATCATGGGCTTCGTGGAAAACGTCCGTGGCGACGTGCTCGGCTCGCTGGGCGTGATCTTCCTGCTGTACTGGACGCTCACGATGATCCAGAAGGTCGAGGAGTCGTTCAATTTCGTGTGGCGCGTCGCGCAGCCGCGCAGCCTCATGCGACGCGTCAGCGAGTATCTCAGCGTCATGGTCGTCGGGCCGGCGGTGATCGTCGCAGCATTCGGTCTCATCGCGAGCTTCGCGCACAGCAGCGGCGCGCAGGCCATCGCGCAATACGAACCGATCGGCGTGGTGCTCGCGGTGTTTGGCCGCCTGACACCCTACGTGCTAGTGACCGCGGTCTTCACGTTCCTGTACGGCTTCATGCCGAATACCAAAGTGCGGTTCCGTGCGGCGCTCATCGGCGGCGTGTTTGCCGGCGTGGTGTGGGCGGCCACCGGCATGATCTTCACGTCGTTCGTCGTCAACGCGACACGCAACATCTTGATCTACGCGAGCTTCGCGATCGTGATCGTGGCGCTCATCTGGCTGCACGTCTCGTGGCTGATTCTCCTGCTCGGCGCGCAGCTCTCGTTCTACGTGCAGAACCCGCAATACCTGCGGCCCGGGCGCGGCGACATTCAACTCAACGCCAGCCTGCGCGAGCGCGTTGCGCTCTCGATCATGTACCTCATCGTCAGCGACTACCGCAGCGCGAGCCATCGATGGAACACCAACCGGCTCGCCGAGCACCTGGACCTGCCGGGTGCGGCACTCAATCCAATCGTTGATGCGCTGGAGCGCGCCAAACTGCTGCTGGCGGCGGAAGATGAGACGTGGGTGCCTGGACGCGATCCGGAGACGATCGAGCTCGTCGAGGTGCTGGAGGCAGTGAGGCACGATTCGGCCGGGCCGAGACTGGCAAGAATTCGGGATATTGCGCCGGCAGTCGCGGCGGCAAGAGCGGCAGAAGAAGCGATGGGGAAAAGTTTGAAGGGGAAGACGGTCAGCGATTTGGTGAAGCAAGAGTCGGAGAAGAGTCAGGCTAAAGCCTGACTCTTCACTCCCCGGCAATCGTCATTTCCTCAAGCAACACCGACCCCGTGCGAATACCGCCGCGCGCGTCGACATCGCTGCCGACCGCGACGACCTTGCGATACATCTCACGCAAATTCCCCGCGATCGTGATCTCGTGCACCGGGTACGCAATCGCGCCGTTCTCCACCCAGAACCCCGCCGCACCTCGCGAGTAGTCGCCAGTGACGCCGTTGACGCCCTGCCCCATCAGCTCGGTCACGACCAGCCCGCGTCCCATCCGGCGCAGCAGCCCCGCGAAGTCGTCGGACCCAGCGCTGACGATCAGGTTGTGCACGCCACCTGCATTGCCCGTCGTCTTCAGCCCGAGCTTGCGAGCCGAATACGTGCTCAACACGTAACCCGTCAGTACGCCGTGCTCGACGACTTCCCGGTCGCGCGTCGCGACGCCTTCGCTGTCGAACGCCGCGCTGCTGAGCGCCTTGCGCAGATGCGGACGCTCCGAGATCTGCATCCATTCCGGGAAGACCTGCTCGCCCGCCGCGTCCAACAAGAACGACGCCCGGCGGTACTGGCTGCCGCCGCGAATCGCGCCGAGGAAGTGGCCGAACAAGCCTCGCGCCAGCTCAGGCACGAACAACACTGGAGCTGTGACAGTCGACAGCTTGCGCGCGTTGAGCCGACGCAAAGCCCGCGCCGCAGCTTGCTTGCCAATGCTTACGCCGTCTTCGAGATCGCGCCAGTCGCGAACGGTGCTGTACCAGTAGTCGCGCTGCATTTCGTCGCCGGCTTCGGCAACGACGACGCAGCTCAAGCTGTGCAATGTCGTCGCGGTGCTGCCCAGGAAGCCGAGCGAGTTGCCGAATACTCGCAGGCCGCGATGAGTCGACAGCGTAGCGCCCTCGGAATTGCCGATGCGCGGATCGGCATCGAGCGCTGCGGCCTCGCAGGCGATCGCCTGATCGCGCGCCGCATCCGGATCGATCGACCACGGATGGAACAGATCGAGATCGGGAAACTCGCGGGCCAGCGTGTCGGGCTCCGGCAAGCCCGCTGATTCGTCCTCGGCGGTGAAGCCGGCGATGCTGAAGGCCTTCGCTACGGTGTCACGAATCGCACCTGCGCTCAGATCGCCGGTACTGGCCGAGCCCTTGCGCTTGCCGCGATACACGGTAACGCCCATGCCGCGGTCGCGCTGATATTCCAGCGTTTCGACTTCGCGCAACCGCGCTGTAACGGAGAGACCCGTCTCCACGCTCACGCCGACCTCGGCATCGCTGGCGCCCAGGCCGCGCGCCTCGGCGAGCGCGAGCGTCACCAAGTCTTGCAAGTCCTGCTCGGAGTAGCTGAGCTGCGAAGGAACGACGGCATTCGACATGACGGCGATTGTATAGGCTGTAGACTGTAGGCTGTAGCCTATGGAAGAACGACCTAGCAAGAGCGAGCGCAAGCGCCGCAGCGACGACTTACAGTCGCTCGGCGAGGCGCTCATCGACCTGCCGGACAGCGAGCTGAACGAGCTGCCGTTGCCGGAGCAGTTGCGCGACGCCGTGCTGCTGGCGCGCAAGATCACTGCGCACGGCGGGCTGTATCGTCAGAAGCAATACATCGGCAAGCTGATGCGCAAGATCGATGCCGAGCCGATTCGCGCAGCGATGGAGGCGAAACGCGAGCGCGAACGTGTCGAAGCGCTGCGCTTCCGGCGCATCGAGCAGTGGCGCGACCGCCTGCTGCAGGATGGTGCAAGCGCCATCGAACGACTCGCGGCGGAAGTACCCGACATCGATGTCGCTACTGTTACAGATCTGGTCGAGCGCGCTCGCGCAGAGCAACCGACAGGTGACTCGACGGGAGCCAGCCGCGCCCTGTTTCGCCTGCTGCGCGAGGCATTTGCGAAGTAAGCTACAATCGCCCGCATGAAACCGCTGGTCGGCATCATCATGGGTTCGAAATCGGATTGGGACACGCTCCAATCCGCCGCCGACACGCTGCAGCGCCTGGGCGTCCCATTCGAGACACGCGTGGTCTCTGCACATCGTACGCCGGATCTGCTGTTCGAATACGCGAGCACCGCTCGCTCGCGCGGTCTCGAAGTCATCATCGCCGGTGCCGGTGGCGCCGCGCACCTGCCCGGCATGACAGCCGCCAAGACTTCGCTGCCGGTGCTCGGCGTGCCGGTGCAATCGAAGGCTCTCAACGGTATCGATTCCTTGCTGTCGATAGTGCAGATGCCTGCCGGCATTCCGGTCGGCACGCTCGCCATCGGCGTCGCGGGAGCGACCAACGCCGCGTTGCTCGCCGCGTCCATTCTGGCCAACAAGTACGACAACGTCCGCACTGCGCTCGACCAGTTCCGCAGCGAACAGACCGCCGGCGTTCTCGCCCAACCGCTTCCCAGCCGCACGCCGCAGACATGAGGATCGGCGTCATCGGCGCGGGCCAGCTCGGTCGTATGCTGGCGCTGGCAGGCTATCCTCTCGGCCTGCGCTTCGTGTTCCTGGATCAGAGCGCCGACGCACCCGGCGCGCAGGTCGGACGCATCGTCAACGGCGCGTTCGACGACAGAGCCAAGCTCGCGGAGCTGGCACGCGAATGCGACGTCATCACCTTCGACGTCGAGAACGTGCCGGTCGCGGCCGTGGCGGAGATCGCCGCGACCAAACCGTTTCTGCCGCCAGTCGCGGCGCTCGGCGCCTCGCAGGACCGGCTGCACGAAAAGACCCTGTTCCGCCAACTGAAGATCCCGACGCCGGCGTTCGCGCCGGTGGATTCGCTCGCCGATCTCGAGGCAGCGATTGCGAAGATCGGCACGCCGGGCGTTCTGAAGACACGCCGGCTCGGCTACGACGGCCGCGGCCAGTACCAGGTTCGCGCCCCGCAGGACGCGTCGGCCGCTTGGCAGGCGCTCGGCTCGGTGCCGTTGATCTACGAGCAGTTCATCAACTTCAGCCGCGAAGTGTCGATCATCGGCGTGCGCAGCACGCGTGGCGAGACGCGCTTCTACCCGCTCGCGGCCAACACGCACAGCGCGGGCATCCTGCGCTATTCGATCGCGCCGTATCGCCACGCCTCGTTGCAGAAACAGGCTGAAACGTATCTGAAACGGCTACTGCGCCACTTCGATTACGCCGGGGTGCTGACGATCGAGTTTTTCGTCGCCGGCGGGCGGCTGATTGCCAACGAAATAGCGCCGCGCGTTCACAATTCCGGCCATTGGACCATCGAGGGCGCGCAGACCAGCCAGTTCGAGAATCACGTGCGGGCGATCCTCGGCCTGCCGCTCGGCGACACCCGGGCGCTGGGCCATTGCGCCATGCTGAACTTCATCGGCACCCTGCCCGAGCTCGGGAACATTCTGCGAGTGTCGGGCGTACACTTTCACAGCTACGGCAAAGAGCCGCGGCCGAACCGCAAGCTCGGGCATTGCACGATCAATGCACCGTCCCCCGCCGCTCGTGACCGTGCCCTGAATCAGCTGCTAAGACTCAAGGTCGATTGATTGCGAGCGAGCCCTCATTTTGAATACGCCCGGTAATGTCCGTAAACTTGGCTCTCGCAAAACTGGAACGGCCGCTTTGACTTAACGCCGCCCCGCCGCTGCGCCCCTTCCGCACCGCCAGGACCAACCAGGGCCGATGTACCTCGAACTGTTCAAGCTGCACGAGCTGCCGTTTCGGCTGACGCCGGACCCCCAGTTCCTGTACCTGTCCAAGCACCATGCGCGCGCCAAGGCGTACATGGAGTCGACGATCTGGTTCACGGACGGCTTCGTGGTGATCACCGGCGAGATCGGCTCCGGCAAGACCACGCTGATCGAGACCTTCCTCAAGGAGCTCGAGAAGGACGTGGTGGTCGCGCAGATCAACCAGACGCAGGTCTCGGCGATCGAATTCCTGCAGAGCGTGCTGGTGCAGTTCGGCTTTCAGCCGTTCCGCATGAAGAAGGCCGAGCTGCTGTCGACGCTCAATGAGTTCCTGGTCGAGCAGTACGCCAACGGCCGCCGCGTGCTGCTGATCGTCGACGAGGCGCAGAACCTCTCCAACAAGGTGCTCGAGGAGATCCGCCTGCTCTCCGGCGTCGAGACGACCAAGGAGAAGGTGTTGCGCATCATTCTGGCGGGTCAGCCGGAGCTCAACGACAAGCTCAACGGGCCGATGCTGATCCAGCTGGCGCAGCGCATCCGCTTGCGCTTCCACCTGACTCCGCTGTCGAAGACCGACACGCAGTTGTACATCCAGCATCGCCTGGAGGTCGCCGGCTCGCAGGGGCGGCAGATCTTCGATCCGGAGACCTACCCGCTGATCTTCCGCTACACCGGCGGCATCCCGCGCCTGGTGAACACGCTGTGCGACACGACGATGATGGCGGCGTTCGCGCAGGATCGCGACACGGTCAGGGTCGAGGACATGAAGGCGGCGATCGAGGAGTTGCAGTGGGTCGAGTACGCCGAGCGCTCCGTAAAGCTGCAGGCACTGGCCTCACACCAGCACCAGCACCACTCCCACGCCGAGGCTTCGGGCGAGCGGCGCGTCGTGCTCGGCCGCATCCTGGTCGGCTTCAATGGGCAGACGATCGCGGAGCGTGAGCTGACGGCCGGCCGCTTCATCATCGGCCGGACGCCCGACAACGATCTGCAGATCGACAGCAAGTACATCAGCCGTCATCACGCGCAGATCATCACTTCGGCGAGCACCTCCGTGCTGGAGGATCTCAACAGCACCAACGGTATCTATGTGCGCGCCAAGCGCGTGCGCCGGCGCATGCTCAACGACGGTGACGTCGTGCAGATCGGCCAGCACGAGATCATGTACTTCGACGAGCGGTTGTCACGCACGCGCGTGCTGCCGGGCGAAGGCGACGACGATGCAGTGCCGCTGGCGCAGGACGCGAAGCAGGCGACGGCGGATACGGACGAGGATGAGGATGATTCGGTCGCGCCGATGCCGATCAGAGCGGACCGGAAGTAGGAATCAATCCTCGAGGGATCGGCTGTTGTACTCGGACTGGCGCGTGCGGTAGTCCCTTCTACGCAGCCACAGCACCAACCCCGCCATGATGCTCAACACGCCGACCAGCATGAACACGCTGGGCAGCGTGCTCATCTCGATGAACCAGGCCGCGGCCAGCAGGCCGAGCCCGACCAGCATGTACAGGTACGGCAGGAATTCGTAGATCGGACGGGCCAGCCACATGGTCCGAATCCTAGCAGACCTTGATCCGTCAGGCGGCCGCGGTTCCGCCCACCGTGATGCCGTCGATCCGCAAGGTCGGCTGTCCGACACCCACCGGGACGTCCTGGCCTTCCTTGCCGCAGGTGCCGACACCCTCGTCCAGCTTCAGATCGTTACCGACCATGGACACGCGCCGGAGCACGTCCGGGCCGTTGCCGATCAGGGTTGCGCCCCGCACCGGTGCGGTGATCTTGCCGTTCTCGATCAGATAGGCCTCGCTCGCCGAGAACACGAACTTGCCCGAAGTGATGTCGACCTGGCCGCCGCCGAAGTTCTTGCAGTACAGGCCCTTCTGCACCGAGCCGATGATCTCCTGCGGGTCGTGCTTGCCTGGGAGCATGTAAGTGTTGGTCATGCGCGGCAGCGTCATGTGCGCGAACGATTCGCGCCGGCCGTTACCTGTCGGCGCGACACCCATCAGGCGCGCGTTGAGCTTGTCCTGCAGATAGCCGCGCAGCACGCCATTCTCGATCAGCGTCGTGCAGCGCGTCGGCGTGCCCTCGTCGTCGACATTGAGCGAGCCACGGCGCGAGCCGAGAGTGCCGTCGTCGACGACGGTGCATTCCGGTGCCGCGACCTGCTCGCCGATGCGACCCGAGAATGCAGAAGTACCCTTGCGGTTGAAGTCGCCTTCGAGGCCGTGGCCGATTGCCTCGTGCAACAGAATGCCCGGCCAGCCTGGCCCGAGCACGACAGTCATCGTACCGGCGGGTGCCGGTGTTGCATCCAGGTTGACCAGCGCGCTGCGCACCGCTTCGTGCACGAGCTCGCGCCATCGATCGTTGTCCGTGAAGCGTGCGAAGTTGTAGCGACCACCGCCGCCGGCATAACCCTGCTCACGCCGATCACCGTCCTGCACGATCACCGATACGTTCATGCGCACCAGCGGCCGTACGTCCGCAGCGAACGTGCCGTCGCTCGCCATGACGAGCACGACTTCGTGCGCGGCCGACAGACTGGCCATCACTTGCGTGACACGCGGATCGATGCGACGCGCCTCGGCATCGACACGCTCGAGCAGCTTCACCTTCTCGGCGTCGCTCAGACCTTCGAGCGGATCGTCCGGCAAATAGAGTTGATGGCCTGTCGACGCACGCCACGCCTGCAGCGAGCCCGTCGCGCCGCTGCGCGCGATTGCGCGCGCTGCCTGCGTCGCCTCCGTCAGCGCCGGTAGCACGATCTCGTCGGAGTACGCGAAGCCGGTCTTCTCGCCGGCGAGCGCACGCACGCCGACGCCCTGCTCGATGCTGTGAGTACCGTCCTTGACGATGCTGTCTTCGAGCGACCAGGACTCCTCGCGCACCAGCTGGAAGTACAGGTCGGCGTAGTCGACGCTGTGCCCCATGACGTTGCCGAGCACCTGGGCGATGCGATCTTCATCGAGACCAGACGGCGTGAGGATCGCGCGGCGCGCCAAGTCGATCGAGCTCGTCACTTCATCACTCCGTCACACTCACTTGGAATTTGCGATGGGAGAGCGCCGGGAAACGACCGCGCAGCTCATGTTGCAATGTGCGGTCGATCTCCGCGACTGCAAGGCCGGGGCCGGCCTCGGCGACGCGCGCGACCACGTGGCCCCAAGGGTCCACGATCATCGAATCGCCGTATGTCTCTCGACCGTTGTCGTGCGTGCCGCTTTGCGCCGGCGCCAGCACGTAACAGAGATTTTCGACCGCACGCGCGCGCACCAGTAATTCCCAATGGGCACGGCCGGTCGGCGCAGTGAATGCCGACGGCAAGCTGAAGACTTCTGCGCCTTGCGTCTGCAATACGCGGAACAGCTCCGGAAAGCGCACGTCGTAGCACACGGCCATGCCGAGACGGCCGAGCGGTGTCGTCGTGACCACGGGCTGTGCACCGGGCACGACCGTCGCAGACTCGCGATAGCGCTCCTCACGGCCCGGGATGTCGACGTCGAACAGATGGATCTTGTCGTAGCGCGCCACGCTGCGACCGCGTTCGTCGAACACCAGACAGGCGGCAGCGACTCGGCCCGGCTCGGCTTCATCCCGGATCGGAATCGTGCCGCCTACGATCCACATGCCCAGCTCGCGCGCACAATGGCCGAGGAACGCCTGGATCGGGCCCTCGCCTGCGACTTCGGACACTTCGAGCTTGTCGGCCTCCTTGCGGCCCATGATCGCGAAGTTCTCCGGCAGCGCGGCAAGCACGGCGCCTTGCGCCCGCGCGCGTTCCAACAGCCCGCGCGCGGTGGCGAGATTCGCCGCCACGTCCGGGCTGGAGGTCATCTGGATGACAGCTGCTACCGACATCGTCCTTACTTTCCCGTAGTCGAGCCCTGTTGCTCCGAGACTTTGATCGCGGCGGCGTCCACTCGTTCGACCGTGGGATTGTCCCAGGGTCCGGTGATCCGATAATAGCCGCGCGTCACGCCCTTGAGCGGCTCCTTGAAGATCTGCGAGAACAGCAGCAGTGCAGCACCGACCACCGGGCCGCCGGCGAGTGCGCCTGCCACGGGCAGCGAAGCCCCGAGGTTGCCGGTCACGATTGCGGTCTGATCGTAGTCACGCGTCGCGAGGCCAGTGCGCCCGGCGATGCCGATCTCCGCAGCGGGGCCGCGGAGCAGGAGATTGCTGGTAAACGCATTGCCATCGCGCAACTCGAAGTCGCCCTGCACCTTGTCGAAGGCGAGGCCTTTGTCCGTCAGATCTTTGAAATCGAGCGCGAGCCGCCGCGGCAGCGCCGCGACGCTGAACAGTCCGAGCACGCGTCCGGCACCCGGCTGCACCACGGTGAGCTGACCCGTCTCGGCGCGCATGCTAATGGACCCGGCTGCCCGATCGAGCATGTTGCTGTCGAAACCGCCGGACCACTTGAGATCGCCGTGCACCTCGCCGTGCTTGGCCTCGAGCACATCCGTGTAGCCGAGCGCGCGCAGCGTCGCGCCGACGTCGTCGCTCGTTATCGTCGCTTTCAGCGACGACTGCTGACCTTCGGGCGTGACGAGCCATTCGCCCTGCCCTTCGCCATGCGCAGAAGCGCCACGGATCGAAGCGTTTTCGAAGCGAATGCCCTGCGGCACGCGGGTCGCTTGCAAGTCGAACGTACCGAGCGTGCGAGTACCGAGGCGCAGTTCGCCGATGTGCACCTGCAGATTCGGAAGATTGCGCGGATCGCTCGTGTCCTTGTCGTCACCGCTACCGCTCGACTCCGGTTTCTCCAGCACCAGGCGTTCGAGCGTCGCGCGTAGCACTTGCGAGCCGCGGAACTGCTCTGGGATCAACACCTGTCCCGCGGCACCGGGACCGTCCACGTCGACGCGCCAGCCGGCCGTCGTCGCCTGCAGCACGCCACGGACGTCGGACCACTGATAACCCGCCAGTTCGAACGTGCCGACGCGCACGTTGGCGGCCTGCAGATAATCCGACAGCGTCTTGCCGCCATTATTCGCAGCGGCGTCCGAGTCGTCGCCTCTCAGTGCCAACCAATCGTCGAGCACGAATCGCTCGACCGCACCTTCGATGCGCAGACCGCGATGATTCGGCAACGCCGGAGCATTGCCGTCCGCGCGAATCCCGCCGCGATCCAACGACCACGCTCCGCCTCCGCCTGATCGCGCGACACGCACGATCGCGCGAACATCACCCAACCAGCTGCGCACGACCATGGCGTCGTCGCCATCCGCTTCCAGCGTGACCTGGAATGGTCGCTGCTCGTTCTCGCTCTTGCCGACCGGGACAGGGAGCGCGATGCCCAGACCGCTTAGATCCGATTCGATGCGCACACCAGACTTGCCGCCAGCATCGCCCGTGTGGAACTCCGTCGCGAGGCGCCACTGCGTCGAGCCACTGACCTTGACCGCCGAAGGCAGGAATGGCTTGAGCTGTGCAGCAGCTGCGGTGCCCGTTGCGCTCAGTGTCGACGAGGTGTTCCCCTGAGGTTGTATGACCACTTCGAGTGGGCCGCCGAGCCACTGTCCACGCAGCTCCGCTGCAGCGACCAATGTGTTGCGCACCGTCAAGCTGCCCTGCAGCGAGCGCACGGGCGCGTCGATGTCGCGCATCGACACGTTCGCATCGGCAAAGCGCGCCGTGACGTCGATCTTGCGAGCGTCGAGATTCCGAATCGGCAGATCCAGATCGACAGCAGCGTCGATTGCACCATGCCCGCTCAGACGCGCGAACGGCTCGCCGAGCGCCGACGCGAGCGGGCTGCTCGTCAGCAAGGTCAGGCCTTCCTGCAAGTCGCCACGCGCCGTAGCCTTGATCCGCAGGTGTGTCTGCTTGAGGTCCGGGATGTCGGCAGTGGCATCGGTCAAACGCAATCCGCCGACGTTCCCCGCGGTCGCGTGAATGTGCATGCCCTGGTTGCGGAACTCGAGATCGGCGGTGACATTGCTCGCCGGCACCCAGCCCGGCTGATAGTCGAACAGCGCGTCCTCGACATGACCGCGCGCCAGGAACAGACCTTCGCCCTTGCGGAACGGGAAATCGCGGATCGAGCCGCGGTAGGTCAGCTCGGCTGAGACCACGCGACCCCCGAGGAATGCGCGATCGAACCATTCCATGGTGCGCGCGCCCAGCCGGCCGGCAGGAATGTACTTGTGCGTCGAGCTCACCTTCAGGTCCGTGCCCTGCGCCGTCAGGTCCAGCACCGGCGAAGAGCCGTCGACCGGCAGGGTCATAGCGAACCGCGCCGTCGCGCGCCCATCGGGGCTCGCCATGCGAATGTCATTCGATTCGATCGTCCAGGCGCTGTCTGATTTCTGCCAGCGCACGGTGGCCGCGACGTCCGCCGCCGCGAGCGGCTCGCGAAACATGCGCGGCAACTCGAAGCGGACGTCGTCCGAGGCGATCTTCCATTCGCCGCCCTCTTGCGTCATTTGCATCGCGCCACTCAAGCCTGCGGCACCTGGCGCGCGTTGCACCGGCGCGAAAGACAGATCATCGACCCCGGTCTGGAGCGAGTACTTTGGCGCACTGTCTGCACCGGCGCGCTCGAAGTCGAACGAGAAGTCGCTGAGAATGCCGGTGGCATTCAGTGCGCGCAGCCGCGCGATGGTGTCGTTCTCAGGCAGATACGCCAGCAGCGGCCACAAGGCATCGAGCACGATCCGATCGGTCTTGCCGCTCGCTTTCATGCGACCGTCAGCCGTACGCATCCACTGCGCTTCGATACGCGCCGCCAGCCACGCGGCAGTGGGCCGCGCCATGTTCAGATTCGATACCGTTGCATGCCACGTGTCGCCGATCTTTTCGGCGCGCAATCCAAACGCGAGTCGCGGATAGCTGAGCATTGCCACTGGCGCGGCGTGTTTGGCCGCACCCGGATCCGTTTCCTGCTCCACTTCCTCGGGCTCGCTCGGGCTAACCGCGCTGTCGTCGGGCGCCACGTTCAAAGGTTCTGCGACGGGCAGCGCAGTCGCCCATGGCGGCGGCGCCGCAGCCACGCGCTCCAGATCGACGTCCGCGCCCAACTGAACCAGCTCCGCACCTTTCAGCGTGCCGCGCACCTCGACGTTGCCATGCCCTGTCTCCGGAGCGGGCCACGCGTCGGGCAACACATCGGCCCAGCCAGCCAGGTCCAGCTCGCGACCATCGACGTTGAAGGTCGATACGAGCGCGGCCGCGTCGTGCAGCGGCCCTTGGACGGTCGCGCTGAATCGGAGCTCACGACCGAGTGTGCGCGGCAGCGACGCATCGCCACGCAGCTCTAGCAAGTTGGAGTCGCGCGTCGCTTCGAAGCTGACGCCGGACAACGACCACGGACCGCGTCCGGTAATGGCATCGCGGAACGTGACCACGGCGTCGTGAACGTGGAAGCGGCCCATGGGGAGTTCTTCCAGAGCGAACGGCTTGTCACGGTCCGGCAGCGCGCTCATCCCGAGCAGCTGGATGCGACCTTCCTGCGTGCGGATCAGGCCGATTTCCGGCGATTCGAGCGCGAAGCGACCCGCGGTGAGGCGCGCGTTGCGAATCGAGGTCCACAGATCGAAGCCGACGCTACCGCGCCGCGCCGTTGCGAGCACATGCGCGCCGTCCGGGGTGCGCACGATCGCTTGGTCGAACACGAGCTCCGGTCCGTACAGCCGCAGCCGCGCGCTCAGCGTCTTGAATTCGACGCGGATACCGCCGCGCTCGTTGATCCAGTTCTGCAGCTGGACGCGATACTCGGGCACGCGGCTGACGATGATGCCGAATGCGCCGAAGGTGAGCCCGAGCAGCAAGCAGGCGGATCCCGAGACGATCAGGAGCCACTTGACCAGGTTGCGGGGGCTAACAGACATGACTCACATCAACACCACGTCGTACTGGTCCTGGTTGTACAACGCTTCGGTCTGCAGACGGATCGGCTTGCCCGTGTGCACTTCGAGCTCGGCGAGCGCCGCGGATTCCTCGTCCAGCAGCCGCTCGATCACGTCCTGGTGCGCCAGCACCATCAGCTCCTGGAACTCGAACTGGCGCGCCTGCCGCAGGATCTCTCTGAAAATCTCGTAACAAACTGTTTCCGGCGTCTTGACGAAGCCCCGGCCCTCACAGGTAGGACACGCCATGCACAGCATGTGTTCCAGGCTCTCGCGCGTGCGCTTGCGCGTCATCTCGACCAGGCCGAGCGGCGACACCGAGGAGATGTGATTCTTGGCGTGATCGCTGGCGAGGGATTTCTCCAGCGCCTGCAGCACCTGCTTGCGATGCTCCTCCTCCTGCATGTCGATGAAGTCGACGATGATGATGCCGCCGAGGTTGCGCAGCCGCAGCTGGCGCGCGATCGCGACCGCGGCCTCGAGGTTGGTGCGGAAGATCGTCTCCTCCAGCGTCCGGTGCCCGACGTACGCGCCGGTGTTGACGTCGATCGTCGTCATCGATTCGGTCTGGTCGAAGATCAGGTAGCCGCCGGACTTCAACGGCACCTTGCGGTCGAGCGACTTCTGGATCTCCTCCTCGATGCCGTACAGGTCGAAGATCGGCCGGTCGCCGTCGTACAGCTGGATGCGTTCGGCCATGTCGGGCATGAAGGTCCGCGCGAACTCGAGCATGCGCTGATGGGTCTCGGGGTGATCCACGCTCACCTTGTCCACACCGCTGGAGACTACGTCGCGCATCACGCGCACCGCCAGCTGCAGGTCCTCATAGACCAGGTTGCCGGGGCGCGTGGTCGCGGCCTTCTCGCCCAGCACTGCCCAGAGTTTCTGCAAGAACATCATGTCGGCTCGCAATGCGTCCGGCGTGGCACCCTCTGCAGCAGTACGCACGATATAGCCGCCGGTTTCATCGCTGCGCAGGAACAAGTTCGTTGCATCGCGCAGCCGCAGCCGCTCGGTCTCGTCCTCGATGCGCGCGGAAATGCCGACGCCGCGGCCCTTCGGCATATAGACCAGATACCGTGACGGAATCGTGATGAACGTCGTCAGGCGGGCGCCCTTGGTGCCGAGCGGATCTTTGAGCACCTGCACCAGGATCTCGCCGCCCTCGCTGACCAGCTGCTGAATATCAGGCGTGCGGACGTCCTCGACCGGCTCGTCGGGCTTGCCGTTCTCGCCGACCGCGGGATGCACGATGTCCGAGGCATGCAGGAATGCAGTGCGCTCCAGACCGATGTCGACGAACGCCGCCTGCATGCCCGGCAGCACGCGCGATACGCGCCCTTTGTAGATATTGCTGATCAGCCCGCGGCGGTTGGCCCGCTCCAGGAAAATCTCCTGCAGCACACCGTTCTCGACCAGCGCGGCGCGCACCTCGCGCGGGCTCACGTTGACCAGGATCTCGGTCATGCGTGTGCTCCGATCGCGGCGAGCAGCTCGCCAGTCTCGAACAACGGCAGGCCCATGATCCCGGAGTAGCTGCCGGCGATCCGCTCGATGAACAACGCGGCTCTCCCCTGCACGGCGTATGCGCCTGCCTTGTCTGCCGGCTCGCCCGAGCGCCAATAAAGCCGGATCTCTTCGTCGGCGAGCTTGCGGAACGTCACATCGCTGACATTCACCCGCGACTGACAGGTCGACGCTCGCAGCGCGACAGCCGTGAACACCTGGTGCGTGCGACCCGACAGCAGGCGAAGCATCCGCACGCAGTCGTTCTCATCACGTGGTTTGCCGAGGATCTGATCGTCCAGCACGACGGCTGTGTCAGCGCCGAGCACCGGCTGACGCTGCGCAGCGGCAAGCTGCTCCCACAGCGTCTCGGCTTTGAGCACCGCAAGGCGACGGACGTATTGCTCCGGTGCTTCGTCGTTGCGGGCGGTCTCGTCCACATCGACCGGGTGCACGCGATGCGCTACGCCGATCTGGTCGAGCAGCGCACTGCGCCGAGGAGAGGCGGAGGCCAGATAGATCAAGGGGTTGGAGGAACTTCCCATCCGCGGAGGATACAAGGTCACGAGGGCTTCGTGACATTGTTCGAGTCTCGAAATGAACTCGCAATGAACCTTACGGGAACCGCTGGTTCTGGACGAACGCGTCGTGGTCGGGCTGGCTGAAGAAGACCAGCTGCACGCTGCGGATCGAGCGGGCCTCGGCCAGGGCGTCAGCGATCGCCTGCGATGCGACCTCGGCTGCCTGATCCTTCGGATACCCATACACCCCGGTCGAGATCGCCGGGAACGCGACCGACTCCAGTCCTTGCTGCTCGGCCAGCGCAAGACAATTGCGGTAGCAGGACGCGAGAAACTTCGCCTCCGGCTCATCCCGGCCCCAGATTGGACCCACCGTATGCGCCACGAACCGTGCGGGCAGGTTGCCAGCCGTCGTCAGCACCGCCTCGCCGGTCGGCAAGCCGTTCGGGTAGCGCGTGCGGCGCAGTTCGCGACAGGCTTCGAGGATTGCCGGGCCACCGCGACGATGGATCGCGCCGTCGACGCCGCCGCCCCCGAGCAGCGAGGAGTTGGCGGCATTCACGATGACATCGACGCGGATAGCGGTGATATCGCCCGTCGCAACGAGCACACGGCCGTCGAGAAACGCGGTCACTCGCCCTCGCGGCGGATCCAGCGCATGGCCTGTTGCGGGTCGTCGAACATGCGCATCTTGATCCGCACGCCGACCGCCTCGCTGATCACGATCAGCACGTGACCGGCGGCGGCCAGCGAGCCGGGCTTGAGCACGGCCGCCCAACGCACTTCGCACGGGACTTCGACCTGGAGGATGTAGTCCCGGAGCTTCTGGATCTCGGAGTAGTCCCATTCGCCGTTCGCTTCGCGGTAGTCGGCGATGGCGTTCATTTCAGGGCGGAATTGCGGGTCCGCCTGGGCACGGTTCAACAGATCGATCAGTCCTTCGCAGCTCAGCTGTCCCCAAGCCTGCAGCCGCAGCAGGTTTGCCTGCTGATCGATCGAATACTTCGTCTGCATAGTGCTCGGCTGTACCCCCGCTTACGCCGCCCCAGACCGCGTCGTGACGCTATCACAAACAGCCTGCGGCCGTAGGTCTGACTAAAGGCGCGACTTTTGCCGGCTAGTCGACGTAACGTGACGCAGTACGCGGCGTGCCCCGGGCGTGCCCCCTACCGTGGGCGGGTTTGTACCACCCAGCGACAGGGCATGCAGAACGTCGGCGACAAGAAGTCCAGCAGTGGGCGCCACCAGCAGCCAGCGGCATTTCCCGTGATCCAGGGATACCGCTTCCTGCAGACCATCGCCCGCTCGCCGAAGTCCGAGATCCACGTCGCGCACTCGATGGAGCTCGGCCACAACGTCGCCATCAAGGTGCTGCGCACCGGCCCGCTGTCCGAGTCCCCGGCCGGCGAGGAAGAGCGCTTCGAGCGCGAGCGCGACCTGCTCATGCGCCTCAAGCATCCCTCGATCGTCGACGTGTACGACTGGGGCCACGGCGAGGACTTCCGCTACATCGTCACGGAGTACTTCCCGAGCGGCAGCCTGGAGCTGCGCATCCGCAATCTGATGACAGTGAAGGACACCGTCGACATCTTCCTGCAGATCGCAGGAGCGCTGGTCGTCGTGCACAGCGCCGGGTTGTGTCACCGCGACCTGAAGCCGGCGAACGTGATGATGCGTCAGGACGGGCGCATCGTGCTGATCGACTTCGGCCTCGCCAAACGCCTGGACAGCGGCATCACCAACGCCGGCGAAGTACGCGGCTCGCCGTACTACATCAGCCCCGAGCAGGCCGAGGGCGCGCCGGTCGATCCGCGCAGCGACCTCTACAGTCTCGGCGTGATCCTGTACGAGATGCTCATGGGTCACCGTCCGTTTCGCGGCAGCACGGTCATTTCGATCATCCAGGCCCATCGCAACGATCCGATTCCGATCCTGCCGCCCGAGCTGAGCACCTTCCAGCGCCTGCTCGATGCGCTGCTGGCGAAAGATCCGCGCGACCGCTTCCCGAGCGCCGTGACTGCTATTGCCGAATTGGCTCGGATGAAGGTGTAGAAGAATTCTCTCGCCAAGGCGCCAAGGAAGAGCGAGTTTTTTCCCGGAATGAAATCTTGGCGAGCTTGGCGTCTTGGCGAGAGTCTCTCTATCTCACCCGCGATGATAGGGATGTCGCTTGATGATGCTCACCGCTCGATAGAGCGCTTCCGCCACCACCACCCTCGCCAAGGCATGCGGCAGCGTCAACGCTGACAACGACCAGCGCATATCTGCGCGCGCATCGATTTGCGGAGCGAGGCCATCGGGACCGCCGATGCAAAACGCAACGTCACGGCCTTCCTGCGCGCGGCTCTCCAGAAACTTCGCGAGTTGCTCGCTCGACAGCGAGCGCCCACCGACCTGCAGCGCGACGACGTAGCAGCCTGCCGGCAACGCCGACACCATGCGCTCGCCTTCGCGTGCGATTGCCTGTTGGGGAGCGCCCGCCGAGCGCTGGCCGAGCGCGATCTCCTTCAGCTCCAGCCGATACTCGCCCGCGAGCCGCCCGGCGTATTCCTCGTAGCCACGATTGACCCAGTCGGGCAGCTTTGTGCCGGCGGCGACCAGCAGCAAGCGCAAGCCGCGCGCCTCTAGACGCTAACGGCTTCGCGCCGTGCGGCGCTGATGTCCCACAGGCTCTCGAGACGATAGAACTCGCGCACTCGCGGCAACATGATGTGCACGATGATGTCCTGCAGGTCGACCAGCACCCACTCGCCGTCGCGCTCGCCTTCGACGCCCATCGGGCGGAAGCCCGCCTTCTTGGCGTGCTCGACGATGCGATCCGCGATCGAGCGCACGTGCCGGTCGGAATTGCCGCTGGCGATGATCATCGTGTCCGCGATGTCGGTCAGCTTGTGGACGTCCAGCACGCGGACGTTCACGGCCTTCATCTCGTCGAGCGCGCCCTCGACGACTTGCACGAGCGGTCGGATCCTGCGCACGTTCGCCGGCGGCGGCGCGGCCTTTTTCCTGGCCACCGTCTTCTTACGCGTACCTGCACGTCGTGAAGTCTTTGCGCGCTTGACAACCATGCTCACCTCTTGGATCGATAACATCCCGTTTGCTCGATGATCTCCCGCACGCCGTCCGGCATCAGGTAGCGCGGGTCGCG
>Ga0209382_10004040_pt1 | contig 19889 bp, 23 predicted proteins | sample SoiMetdeltSBSDD5_FD_187599 | JGI IMG/M metagenome (GOLD analysis project Ga0209382, IMG submission 187599) | Bulk soil microbial communities from a Populus tree surrounding site in Tennessee, USA - Soil MetaG P. deltoides SBSDD5 (SPAdes) (version 2) | ecosystem: Environmental > Terrestrial >... | reverse complement strand
GGACGTCGTGGCCGGGTCGACCCGGCAGCCCGACTGGTCGGATGCCGCCCTGCTGGAGCGCTTCTGGTTCGAGACCGACACCCAGTGGGCACCGGTCGGGCTGCTCTCCGGGGGCGAGCGCCGTCGACTCCAGCTCGTCCTCGTGCTGCGGCAGGCACCCAACGTGCTGCTCCTCGACGAGCCGACCAACGACCTCGACCTCGACACCCTCCGGGCACTCGAGGACCTGCTGGAGACCTGGCCGGGCGCCCTGGTGGTGGTCAGCCACGACCGGGCGTTCCTGGAGCGGACCGTCGAGGACGTGCTGGTGCTCGACGGCGAGGGCCACGCCGGCCGCATCCCCGGCGGCTACGCGGCCTACGAGGCGGAGCGCCGGGCCCGCCGAGGCCGGCTCCGCACCGAGCGGCCGTCGCCGTCGCCGTCGACCAGCCCCAAGTCCGCCTCGGCGTCGACGAAGGCCCGCACCCCGAGCACGCTGCGCCACCTGCTCAAGCAGGCCGACAAGCAGACCGCGGCCCTGCGGGACCGCCATGACGCCCTGGAGGCCGAGCTGACGATGCTGGGCGACGACCGGGTGGCGCTGGCCCGGGTCGGGGAGGAGCTTGCCGAGCTGCAGGCCCAGCTGGCCGCGGCCGAGGAGGCGTGGCTGGCCCTGGCCGAGGAGGCCGAGGAGCTGGGCGTCAGCTACTGACCTCGGCGTCCTCCTGGTCGGGCTTCTCGGCCTGGTCCTCAGCCTGCTCGGCCTGAGCCTCGTGGTCCTGGCTCAGCTCGTGCTCCACCACGTCGGCGTAGCGGCGGAGGTAGGGCACCTTCTGCAGGAAGCCGACCCGACCGACGGCCATCCGGGTCGCCCGCTTGGCGTGGCGCTCGGCGAACCGCATCAGCCGTTCGGCCCACGTGAACTCGGTGGCGAGGATCGCCAGCCCGGCGAAGATCACGAGCCAGCCGGGGCCCGGCAACGCCAGCAGGATGATGCCGATCACGATGACGGTGGTGCCGGCGATGAAGATCCCGAGCCGCCGCGTGCTCCGCGCGGCCCAGCGCCCAAAACGCCCCAGAACCTGCCCAACCCTGCCCATGCATCCGAAGCTACCGCCGAGTTGGCACCGGTATCGTGGCACCCATGCTCCTGACCGTGACCGATACCGCTCGGGACAAGATCCTCGAGCTCCGGGCGCAAGAAGAAGAACCTGATGGGTTGGGCCTCCGGATCGAGGTCACCGGCGTACGCGGCGTCGACTACACCTACGACCTCACGTTCGACCCGATCGCCGAGGCCGACACGGCCGCGGGCGACGTCGTGGAGAAGTCGGGCGACCTCCCGGTCATCATCCCGTCGGAGAGCATCGACGCCCTACGGGGTGCCACCCTCGACCTGCCGGCCACCTCCGGCCAGGCGGGCCTCGTCCTGCGCAACCCCAACCGGCCCGACCCGCTGTCCGGCGCCCACCTGGAGCTGACGGGCACCCCGGCGGAGAAGGTCCAGCAGCTGCTCGAGGGGCAGATCAACCCGGCGCTGGCCTCCCACGGCGGCTACGCCCAGCTCGACCGGGTCGAGGGCGAGGTCGCCTACGTGACCATGGGCGGCGGCTGCCAGGGCTGCGCGGTGTCGGCCATGACGCTCCGGGAAGGCATCGCCCGCTCGATCAAGGAAGCCATCCCCGAGATCACCGACGTCCAGGACATCACCGACCACGCCCTGGGCGAAAACCCGTACTACACCTGACGTTCTGGGGCCGGCTGTGTTGCCGGATGGAAACCGTGGAACGAAGCCGTTACCTGTCCGACAGTTGCAACGTTGACTTCATGTGACAGGCGCCACCCGACGTTATAGGGTGAGTCCGTCACCGCTGGGGGCGACCAGGGGGAGAGGCCCGGGCCGGAGCATTCTGGTCCGGGCCTTGTCGCGTAGTCCGGCGGCATCGAGGCCGAAGCCGGCCAGGATCTCGTCGGGCTTGCCCTGGGGGATGTAGGTGGTCGGAACGCCCATCACGTCGGTCGGGACCGCCCCGCCGCTGAGCTCGCAGATGCGGTCGGCGATGGCCGCTCCCGCGCCGCCCTCCCGGTAGCCGTCCTCCACCGTCATCACGAACGGGTGGCTGGCAGCATCGGCCAGCATCGCCTCGTCCAGCGGCTTGACGACCCGCACGTCCCACACCGTGGCCTCGACGCCCTCCTCGGCCAGGAGCCGGGCCGCCTCGCGGGCCGGGGCCAGCATCTTGCCGACGGAGAGGATGCACAGGTCCGACCCGGTGCGCACCTTGCGGGCCGACAGCCCGGAGCCCACCTCGTCGTCGGCAGGGTCGTCGACCGGCATGGTCTTGGGCCAGCGCAGCGCGGCCGGGCCGTCGGTGCACAGCTCGAGGGCGTCGTGCAGCATGATCCCCACCTCGCGGTACGAGGACGGGGCGAAGATCGTCATGTCGGGCACCTTGGACAGCAGCACCATGTCGAGGACGCCGTGGTGGCTGGCGCCGTCGTCGCCGGTGATGCCGGCCCGGTCGATGCAGAACACCACGGGCTGCTGGTGCAAGCCCACGTCGAGGTTCACCTGGTCGAAGCACCGGGTCATGAACGTCGAGTAGATGGCGACCACCGGCCGCAGCCCGCCCATGGCCATGCCGGCGGCCGCGGTGGCGGCGTGCTGCTCGGCGATGCCGACATCGAAGAAGCGGTCGGGGAAGCGGTCCTTGAACGGCAGCAGCCCGGTCGAGTCGGGCATGGCGGCCGTGATGGCCACCAGCTCGGGCCGCTCGTCGGCCTCCTTGACGATGGCCTCGGTGAACGCCGCCGTGTACGAACCCGGCTTGGCGTCGGACATGTCGTGCAGCCGCTTGATCGGGTCGTTCTCGGCGGGCGCGTAGCCCCGGCCCTTCTGGGTCAGCACGTGGACGACGATGGGGCCGTCGAACTGCGCGGCGTTGGCCAGCGCCTTCTCCAGGCCGGCGATGTCGTGGCCGTCGAACGGACCGGTGTAGCGGACGCCCAGCATCTCGAAGAAGGCCGGCGGCTCGAACATCTCTCGCAGCGCGGCCAGGGCGCCGTCGAAGCCGCGCTCGAGGTGCTCGCCGACCAGCGGCAGCTCGTGCAGCACCTTCTCCAGGCGGGCCCGGTTGCGCAGGTAGGTGGGGTTGACGCGGATGCGGGCCAGGCTCTCGCTCAGCTTCGACACCGTCGGCGCGTAGGAGCGGCCGTTGTCGTTGAGCACCAGCACCGCCCGGGCGCCGGAGTGCCCCAGGTTGTTGAGGCCCTCGAACGCCATGCCGCCGGTCATCGAGCCGTCGCCGACCACGGCGACCACCCGGCGGTCGTCCCGCCCGGAGAGCTGGTTGGCCACCGCCAGCCCGTGGGCGTAGCTGACGATGGTGGAGGCGTGGCTGTTCTCGATCCAGTCGTGGCCCGACTCGGCCCGGGAGGGGTAGCCGGACAGCCCGCCGGTCTGGCGCAGCGACACGAAGTCGTCCTTGCGCCCGGTGACGATCTTGTGCACGTAGGCCTGGTGGCCGGTGTCCCACAGGAGGATGTCGCGAGGTGAGTCGAAGACCCGGTGCAGCGCCAGGGTCAGCTCGACCACGCCGAGGTTGGAACCGAGATGGCCGCCCGTGCGCGACACCGCGTCGACGATGTGCGTGCGGATCTCCGTGGCCAGCTCGTCGAGCTCGGCGTAGCTGAGGCCAGTGAGATCGGATGGACCGTTGATCGCTTCCAACACCATCAGCGTCTCTCCGAGCGTGAGGGCACGGCTACCGAGGTCGGTCCCCGGCCAGTGGCCACCGTACCCGCGGTACGTGGCCGGCGTTTAGCCGGCATGCACGAGATTCACACCGCGTCGACGTAACCACCACTCGGTCCCCACATAGGAGAGCGCGTACCCCACCGCGAGGCAGAGCAAGCCGCCGAGACCGTCGATCCAGTAGTGGTTGGCCGTGAGCACGACGTCGGTGAGCGTCATGATCGGGTAGGCGATGACGAGCGCCTTGAGCCACTTGCGCCGCACCATCGGCACCAGCACGAACGCGCACCACGTCGACCAGCCGATGTGCATGCTCGGCATGGCGGCGTACTGGTTGGAGACCTTGGCCATGCCCTCGCTGCCGAACGACGCCCAGCCGCCGTACACCGCCACGGTGTCGACGTAGCCGTACTCGTCGCAGGGCGCCACGCCCTCGTCGGGCAGGTCCTTGCGCGCGGTGCCGGTGTGCACCTGGCAGCCGCCGTAGACGCCCGGGTCGTCGAGGAGGCGGGGCGGCATCAGCGAGAACGACGCGAAGCCGACCAGTGCCAGCAGAGTCGTCAGCGCCAGCGTGTTGCGCCACAGCCGGTAGCGCTGGGGCTGGCGCCGGAACATCAGGATCAGCGCGGCGAACGTGACGACGAAGTGTCCGAGGCCGTACCACACGTTCCAGAAGCGGATGATCCCGTGGCCCGGCAGGTCGAGGTACCACTCCTGCACGTGGGCCTCGAAGTAGAGGTGCATCGTCCGCTCGATGTGGATGATGGCCTTGGCGTGGTTGAACGCCGTCTCGGCCGCCAGGAAGCCGCCGTCGCCCGAGCCGAAGCTGTTCCGCACCGCCGAGTAGGCCACGTACACGAGCAGGATGTAGATGCCCTCGCGCCACCAGCGGAGACCGAGGCTCGACGCAGTGACCGGGGATGGGGGCTCGCCGGATGGCTCGCTGCTCGCCGCCTCCGTGCTGTCGACTGCGGTCATGCGGCCGCGGCGACCGGGGTGGCGGGGGTCCGGTTGCGCTTGCTGCCGCCGGCGGCGAAGGCCGGGGCGCCCAGCAGGCTGACGCCGACGTTGAGCAGGTACAGCAGGAGACCGAGGGCGATCGCCTGCTCCTGCGCCACACCGAGCGGGTGGAGGAACAGCACGAACGCTCCCTCACGGACGCCGAGGCCCGAGATCGTCGGCACCGGCATGACCTGGGCGATGAGGACCGCCGGGAAGAACGCCAGCAGGGCGGTCAGCCCGGCGTCGTGCAGCCCCAGCGTCTGGGCGGCGGCCACGGCGGCGAGGACCATGGCGAACTGGTACGCGAACCCCGCCAGCAGCACGTTGGCCGCCGCGCTCGGGTGCTCCTTCAGCCGGGTGACGCCGAGGTGGACGGCCCCGGCGAAGCGGCGCCAGCCCTCGTTGGCGCCGAAGCGGCCGCCGATGCGGCGGCTGGCGACGGCAGTCAACAGCCCGACGAGCAGGACCAGCGTCGCTGCAGCGATGCCGAGCGCGACGCCGGTGGCCTGGCCGAGGTGGCGCAGCCCGGGGTTCACGGCGAAGCCGATGATCGTGATGACCGGGAGGACGAGCCACCCGGTGAGGCGCTCCAGCACGACCGAGGCGAACGTGCCCGGCGACTCGCCGGTGTCCTTGGAGAGGCGGCTGACCCGCAGCACGTCGCCGCCGATGGTGGTGGGCAGCACGTTGGAGACGAACTGGCCGGCCAGGTAGTGGCGGACCAGGCGGCGGAGGTCGGTGCGGATCTCGAGGGCCTCGAGCACCTTCTGCCAGCGCACCGCGGACAGGACGAACGCGATCAGGGTCAGGACCGCCGCCGCCCCGAGCCACAGCGCAGTGCCGAAGGTCCACTCGGGGACGAGATCACCCCATCGGAAGGACGGGACGTTGGCGACGAGCACGACCAGCATGACCAGGCTCACACCGACGCGCAGGCCCATCTTGGTGACCTGCTTGCGGCGGCTGGGGGTCCCCGGGTCCTGCTCCATCATCACTCGTAAGGTACGCGCGTTTTCCCGCAGTTCACATGCACTTCTGGAGGAAGGCCTCCACCGCGACCACGACGCGGGTGACCTTCCCGGCGGCGACCAGCCCACGGTCGTCGTTGGCCGACACCGTGAACGTCAACCGGCGCCCCTCGACCTTCTCCAGCGTCGCCTCGGCGGTGACCGTGCAACCGACCGCCGTCGGGGCCAGGTGGTCGAGCTGGACCCGCATCCCGACCGTGGTGTGCCCCTCGGGGACCAGCCCGGCGACGGCGTCGAGGGCCGCCTCCTCGCACAGCGCGATCAGCCGGGGCGTGGCCAGCACCGGCACCTCGCCGGAGCGCAGCGAGATCGCGGTGTCGTCGGGTCCGACCTCCAGCACGACCTTGGCAGCTAGTCCAGGTTCCAGGGGCACCCGGGTACAGTACGCAGCCAGGTCGTCGGCGGGCGAAGTCCTCATCCGACCGGCCTCATCCCTCCTTCTGATCCCCTCCGATCCCTCCTCGGGAACGGACCGCCACGGAACGCCACGGACAAGCGAGGTCGCCCGGTGCTCGACGAAGCCGTCATCGAACGAACGCTCGGAGCTGCGCTGAGGACGGGGGGTGATTTCGCCGAGGTCTTCGTCGAGGACCGCCGGTCGTCCTCCGCCCAGCTGGACGACGGCCGGGTCGAGGAACTGTCGTCCGGCCACGACCGCGGCGCCGGGATCCGGGTCGTCGTCGGCGACACCACCGGCTTCGCCCACACCGCCGACCTGACCGAGGAGGGCCTGCGGTCGGCCGCTTCGGCTGCCGCCGCGGCCGCCCGCGGTGGGGGCGGGGGTGTCCGGGAGGTGGCGGTGACCCGCCAGTCGGCCCCTCGGCCGAACGACGTGGCGATCCTGCCGGAGACCGTCGGCAAGGGCACCAAGGTCGAGCTGCTGCAGCGGGCCGACGAGGCCGCCCGGGCCGAGGGCGGGTCGATCCGCCAGGTGCGAGCCCGCTACGGCGACTCCCGCCGGCAGATCCTGGTCGCCAACAGCGACGGGCTGCTGTCCGGCGACGACCAGGTCCGCACGCTGTTCGTCGTGTCGACCGTGGCGTTCGGCGACACCGGGATGCAGACCGGCTACGAGTCGCTCGGCCGGACCATCGGGTTCGAGCTGTTCGACCGGGTCGAGGTCGAGGACATCGCCCGGAGCGCGGCCCGGCGGGCCATCACCAAGCTGGACGCCCGGCCGGCGCCGTCGGGCGCGCTGCCGGTCGTCATCGGGCCGGGCGGCGGCGGGGTGCTGTTCCACGAGGCCTGCGGCCACGGGCTGGAGAAGGACCTGGTCGACAAGGGGGCGTCGGTGTTCAAGGGGCGGCTCGGGCAGCAGGTGGCCTCGCCGCTGGTCACGCTGGTCGACGACGGGACCATGGCCGAGGAGTGGGGCGCCTACGCCATCGACGACGAGGGCACGCCCGCCCAGCGCAACGTGCTGATCCAGGACGGGGTGCTGACCGACTACATGTGGGACTTCCTGCGCTCCCGCAAGGCGGGGCGGGCCGTGTCGGGCAACGGGCGGCGCCAGAGCTACCAGCACCTGCCGATGGTGCGGATGACCAACACCTACCTGCTGGCCGGTGAGTCGTCGCCGGAGTCCATCGTGTCGTCGACCGATCGGGGCGTCTACGTCGCCCACCTGGGCGGTGGGCAGGTCAACACGGCCACCGGCGACTTCGTGTTCGGGATGACCGAGGCCTACCTCATCGAGAACGGCAAGATCACCGAGCCGATCCGGGAGGGCAACCTCATCGGCAACGGCCCCACTGTCCTGAGCGAGATCGATGCCGTCGGCAACGACTTCGCGATGGGCAGCCCCGGCACCTGCGGCAAGGACGGCCAGGGTGTCCCCGTCGGCGACGGCGTCCCGACCCTGCGGGTCCCGGCGCTGACCATCGGCGGGACGGCGGCCTAGCCGTGCCGGACCTGTACGAGGTCGCCGACCTGGTCCTGGCGGGGGCCTCGTCCGGCGAGGAGGTGGAGGCGTACGTCTCGCACTCGCGGGAGACGCAGGTGCGGGTGTACGAGGGGTCGGTCGAGCAGCTGTCGGTGGCCGAGGGGCTGGGTGTCGGCGTGCGGGTCGTGCGGGACGGGCGCCAGGGGTTCGCCTACTGCGGCACCTTCGATCCTGCGTCCGTGCGGGCGGCAGTGGCCGAGGCCCGGGACAACGCGGCGTTCGCCGAGCCGGACGAGTGGATCGGCCTCGCTGCTCCGGACGGGATCTCGCCTGTTTCGCTCGACCTCTGGCGTGAGGACCTGCTGTCGGTGCCTACCGACCGCAAGGTGGGGCTGGCCGTCGAGCTGGAGGCGGCCGTGCGCTCCGCCGACCCCCGGATCACCGGCATCGAGTCGTGCGACTACGCCGACTCGGCGGGCGAGACGGTGGTGGCGTCGACCACCGGCCTGCGGCGCTCGGCCCGGTCGACCGGCTGCGAGCTGGTGGCCTATTCGCTGGCCGACGACGGCGACGCCGCCCAGACCGGCTTCGGGTTCTCGGTCGGCCGGACGGTCGACGAGCTGGACGTAGCGACCGCGGCGCGGGACGCCGCCGACCGGGCGACCCGCATGCTGGGCGCGACCAAGCCGCCGTCGGAGCGGCTCACCGTGGTGTTGGACCCGTGGGTGTCGGCCCAGCTGATGGGGATCGTGGCGTCGACGCTGTCGGGCGAAGAGGTGGTCAAGGGGCGGTCGCTGTTCGCCGACCGGGTCGGGGAGCAGGTCGCGGCCTCGTCGCTCACGCTGGTCGAGGACCCGACCGACGTGCGGTCGTGGGGCGCCACGCCCATCGACGACGAGGGCCTCGCCGCCCGGCGGGTGCCGCTGATCTCCGACGGCGTCCTCGACGGGTTCGTGCAGTCGACCTGGACCGGCCGCCGGATGGGGACGGCGTCGACCGGGTCCGCGGTGCGGGGCGGCTTCAAGACCACCCCGACCGCCGGGTGCCGGGCCGCAGCCCTGGTGCCGGGGTCGTCGTCGCCTGCGGAGCTGCTGGCCGGGATCTCCGACGGGGTGCTGGTGCAGGAGGTGTCGGGCCTGCACTCGGGCGTGAACCCGGTCTCGGGCGACCTGTCGACCGGTGCCGAGGGCCTGCGGATCCGCAACGGCTCGCTGGCCGAGCCTCTCCGGGAGTTCACCCTCGGCTCGACGCTGCAGCGCTTGCTCCAGGACATCGTCGCCATCGGCAACGACCTGACCTGGCTCCCCATGACCGCCGCCGGCGTCACCCTCGTCATCGCCGACGTCTCCATCTCCGGCCAGTGATGCTCTCGATGCCTGGCAGCTCGGCCGTGAGCCGGGCCGGTGACATGGTCGGACCGACCGGCGTCGACTTCGCCCTACACCCCGGGGTGGCGTCGTGAGCGGGGCCGAGCCTGACGGGGCCGACCTCCTGGGGTTGGCGCGGCGGGTGGTCGGGGAGGTGCAGCCGGGGGAACAGGTGGAGGCGTTCGTCACCCGGGGGAGCGTCACGTCGGTGAAGGTGCACGGGGGTGCGGTCGAGTCGCTGACGCAGGCGACGTCGGCGGGCATCGGGGTGCGGGTCGTGCGGGACAAGCGGCAGGGCTTCGCCTGGGCGGCGTCGCACGACGAGTCGATCAGCGCCGAGGTCCTCGCCGAGGCCCGTGACAACGCCGCCTACTCCGAGCCCGACGAGTGGGTCGGCCTCGCCGAGCCCGACGGCGTGGCGCCCGTCCCGCTGGACCTCTGGCGCGACGGCCTGGCGTCGCTGAGCACCGACCGCAAGATCGAGCTGGCCCTGGAGCTGGAGGCGGCGGTGCTGGGAGGCGACCCTCGCATCGTCGGGGTGCGCACGGCGGCGTGGGGCGACGGCATCGGCGAGGCCGCGGTCGTCACGTCGACCGGGATCGAGTCGTGGGGCCGGGCCACCAGCTGCCACTTGTCGGTCAGCGCCCTCGCCGAGTCGGACGACGAGACCAAGGCCGGCTACGGCGTCTCGGTCGGCCGAGCGCCCGAAGACGTCGACCTGGCCGAGGCCGCGGCGGACGCCGTCGACCGGTCGACCCGGCTGCTCGGCGCGGTGCAGCCCGCCAGCGGGATGGTGACCCTGGTGCTGGAGCCGCAGATGACGGCGACGCTCCTGTCGATCGTCGGCGGGATGCTCGGCGGTGAAGCCGTGCTCAAGGGCCGCTCGCCGTTCGCCGACCGCGTGGGCGAGCAGATCGCCTCACCGCTGGTGTTCCTCGTCGACGACCCGACCGACCCGCTGTCGCTCGGCGCCGACGACCACGACGGCGAGGGCCTGGCCACCCGACGCAACCCGTTGATCTCGGCCGGCGTGCTCGACGGCTTCCTGCACAACACCTACACGGGTCGGCGGTCAGGGACGGCGTCGACCGCCTCGGCGGTGCGCGGCTACCGGTCGACGCCGGGCGCCGGCGCCCAGGCGCTGGCCCTGGCGCCAGGTGCGGGGACGCTCGACGAGCTCGTGCAGTCGGTCGACAACGGCGTGCTCGTGCAGTCGATGAGTGGCGTCCACTCGGGCGTGAACCCGACCTCGGGCGACTTCTCGGTCGGCGTCGAGGGCCTGCTGATCCGGAACGGTCGCCTGGCCGAGCCGATCCGGGAGGCCACCCTCGCCTCGACGATCCAGCGGCTGCTGCTCGACGTCCGGGCAATCGGCTCCGAGCGGGAGTGGACGCCCGGTGGTACGGCAGCGTCGCCCATGGTTATCGACGCTGTCACCCTGAGTGGCGCCTGAACGGCGCCTATGATGCGGCTTCCGCAGCGCCCCCAACCGTGGCGGGGCCGCAACACCTCGATCTGGTTGGGACCGTGTCGATTCTTCACGCTGTCGTTCTAGGCATTGTGCAGGGGCTCGCCGAGTACCTGCCGATCTCGTCGTCGGGTCACCTGATCCTGGTGCCGTGGCTGTTCGGCTGGGACGACTTCGCGGGCAACGAGTCGCTCGAGAAGACCTTCGACGTCGCCCTCCACCTCGGCACGCTGGCCGGCGCGGTGATGTACTTCCGCTCCGACATCCGGCGGCTGGTACGGGCGGCGATCCTCGACCCCAAGCGCAAGGACGGCCGGTTGGCCTGGCTGATCGCGCTGTCGGCGGTCCCGGCGGCCATCACCGGGGCGCTGCTGGCGGGCACCATCGAGGAGAACACCGACCAGATCGCGGCGATCGCCGTCATGCTCATCGTCGGGGCCTTCGCCCTGGCCTGGGCCGACGGCGCCCTCGGCAAGCGCACGGTCGACGAGATCACCACGAAGGACGCGCTGGCCATGGGCGTGGGCCAAGCGCTCGCTCTGCAGCCCGGCGTGTCGCGGTCGGGCATCACCATGACGATCGGTCGCTTCGTGGGTCTCGGTCGGGACGCGTCGGCCCGCTTCGCCTTCCTCATGAGCCTGCCGGTCACCGCCGGTGCCCTCATCTACAAGGCCATCGACGTGAAGGGCGACGGCGGCGTGCCCGACGACATGAAGAGCGCCTTCCTCGTCGGCATCCTGTCCTCCGCCGTCACCGGCTACATCGCCGTGTGGGGGACGCTGAAGTTGGTGCGCAGCCACTCGTTCGCTCCCTTCGTCCTCTACCGGATAATCCTGGGCGCCCTCATCCTCGGCATCCTCGCCACCCCCTGGCGCTGATCCGCTAGCCCGTGAACCCGGGCGGAGCGAGCACTGCCGCGGCGGGCCGGGGAGCCCTGGCCAGCCGCACCTCGAAGGGAGCTCGCCGGTAGTCGACGTGGTGGTGATCGGAGCGGTGACAGCCGGCATGCACGGCGTAGTTCGGTCCCGGGACGAGGCCCTCGGGCACGACGAGCGTTCCCGACCACTGGCCGTCGGTCTCCGGGGTGAACCGGAGCCGCCGACCGACCCGACTGAAGTCGCCCTCGACGTCGGTGCCGAAGTCGACCACCACTCGGGCCCCGGCCCCGGAGCACCCGGCCCCCGACACCGCTACCGGAGATCCCGGCGTGGCACTGCGGGGTGACACGGTCACCGTCGCCGTCATCGACACCGAGGTCCGGGCGCCGTCGACGAACGGTGCACCCTTGTCGGCTGCGGCGTTCGTCGCCAGCCAGCCCATCATGGCGAGCGACGCCGCGGCGCCCGCGGCCAGGCTCCGGTTCATCCGCTCATCATGGGCCACCTAGCGCAAGCACCGCGACACCCTGGGTGATGGCGTAGGCCACCAGCGGCGCCTCGGCTCGGGAGACGGCCACGCTGACCGACTCGTCGCCCACGTCGACCACCAGCGCTCCGGTGGCCAGCGGGGCCGCCGGCGTGGCGTCCGGCATGTCGGGCGTGGCCACCACTGCGAGCACGTCGACCAGGTCGCCGAGCTCCAGGGGTGGCCGTCCGGCCGGTGTGACCGGCACCGCTACCGCCCGCTGGCCCGGAGGCACCCGGGCGGCGACCCCGCTGAGGCCCTCGGGTGCGATCCGTTTGGACAGCACCGCTTCGCCGGCGGCGATGGGGTAGCGCACGACCGAGCCGAGGGGCAGGTGAGCGAGCGCACCCTCGGGCACCGCGGTGGTCGGGACCTCTCTGAGCTCGACCGCCGAGCGGTCGATGCGCTCGCCGCTGACGAGGTCGCGCCGGGCCACAGCGGTCAGGCGGGTCTCGCCCCACCGTCGTCGGGCATCGGCCGCGGCCTGGAGCTGGGCGGCGAGGGCGAGGACGCTGCTGAGGACCGCGGCGAGCAGGAGGAACCGCCGGAAGCGGCGCCGGGCGGCGAACCGTCGGAAGGCGCTGCCCGGAGAGGCGAAACCTGGAGAGGTGAAGCCAGGGGAGGAGAAGGATCTTCGGTACATGTCATGGACTCTAGTCACGACATGTCGTATGTTTTCAACCACTCAAGAGGTTTTTAAGTGCTTGGAAGGAGTCCCAGTGCTCGGAACAACACAGCTCGCACCCTGGTGGCGTTGCGCTCGAGGGTGGCGAAGACCTCGTCCATCGTCACCGGAGCGATCCCCGCCATCCCGGACAGCCCCACGTCGTAGTCGGTGATCAAGGCGATCGCCGCATAGGGAATGGCCAGCTCGGCCGCCAGCACCGCTTCGGGCATCTGCGTCATGTTGACCACGTGCCAGCCGGCGTCGGTGTACGACTGCGATTCGGCACGGGTCGAGAACCGGGGCCCGTTGATCACCACCACCGTGCCGTGCTCGTGGACCGGCACACCCTCCTGCCGGCAGGCCGCGACGGCGACGTCGCGCAGAGCCGGGTCGTAGGGGTCGGCGAAGCTGACGTGGTCGACCTCGGGGCCGTCGAAGTAGGTGGTCTCCCGGCCCCAGGTCCGGTCGACGATCTGATCGAGGACCACGAACTCCTCGGGATGGATGTCGGGCTGTAGCGACCCGGAGGCGCACGGAGCGAAGATGGCCCTCACGCCGACGTGCTGCAGCGCCCACAGGTTGGCCCGGTACGGGACCCGGTGGGGCGGGAGCGTGTGCCCCAGGCCATGCCGGGGCAGGAAGGCGACCTGACGGCCCTCGACCTCGCCGATCGTCAGCGGCGCGGAGGGCGGCCCATAGGGGGTGTCCACCTGGACCTCGACGACGTCGTCGAGGAAGGAGTAGAGCCCTGATCCCCCGATGACGCCGATCTCGGCGCGAGGGCCCCCGCCCGAGGTGGGGCTCAAGCCGACTTGGCCTCGCTCCCGCTGGAGCTCGAGCTGGAACTGGACGAGCTGTCCGAGGAGGAGCTGCTCGACGAGCCGTCCGATGACGACGAGGAGCTGCTGTCCCCGTTGTCCGACGACGAGGACGAGGACGATGACACCTTCGACTTCGACGAGCTCCCCGAGCGGCTGTCGGTCTTGTAGAAGCCGCTGCCCTTGAAGGAGATGCCGATCGAGCCGAAGACCTTGCGCAGATCCCCACCGCAGTTGGGGCACTCGGTCAACGCATCGTCGGTGAACGCCTGCACCACCTCGAGGTGCTCGCCACAGTCCTTGCAGCGGTATTCGTACGTCGGCATCTCAGCTCCGGGTGAACTTCGGTATCTCGGCCCAGCAGTCGCGTGTCGCGAGTGCTAACTCTACCTTGGCCGAGGGTTCGACCGGGTAGTGGTGACGCGCCATCGCATCCGCGTTGGCTCGTCGACTGAAGGAGCAAGCCATGCCTTCCAAGTCACCGCAGCGTTCCGGAAACAAGAAGAAGGCCACGAAGTCGCTGAAGGAGAAACGCAACGCCAAGCGGCAGAAGCGTTCCGACTCGATGCGGCCCACCCTCGACGACGAGGCCTAGGCCAGCTTCTTCCGGGGGCGCCGGTGTCGCGAGCTGCGGCCGGCGCCTCCGGCGAGCGTACGATCCGCGCCTCGTGTCTGTCGTCGTCGACATCGCGGCGGTTGTCGCTGCCTACCTGCTCGGGACGTTCCCGAGCGCCCTGCTCGCCGGGCGGCTGCGGGGGGTCGATCCGACGCAGGCCGGGTCGGGCAACCCCGGCACCACCAACGTCCTGCGGACGGCTGGTCGGCCTGCGGCGGCGCTCACGCTCGTGGGCGACGTGGGCAAGGGTGTCGTGGCGGCGGGGGCGGGTTGGCTGATCGGAGGCCATGGGTTGGGCCTCGCCTGCGGTGTCGCCGCGGTGGTCGGCCACGTGGCACCGTGCACCCGGCGGTTCCGGGGTGGCAAGGGCGTGGCCACGGCGTTCGGGATGATGGTCGTGCTCTATCCGCTGCTCGCGCTCCTCGGCCTGGTGGTGTTCGCCGCGGTGTTCGGGCTGGGTCGGATCGTGTCGTTGGCGTCGATGATCGCGGTGGTGGTCGTTCCGGTCGTCGCCGCACTGGCCGGCGTCCCCGGCTGGGAAGTGGCCGGTCTGGCGCTCTGCGCAGGGCTGGTGGTGGCCCGTCACAGCGAGAACATCCGGAGACTCACCAGGGGCGAGGAGCCGGGCGCTACGTTGCGTTGATGACCAGAGTGAGAAAGGCCGTGATCCCCGCGGCCGGGCTGGGCACTCGTTTCCTGCCTGCCACGAAGGCACAGCCCAAGGAGATGCTGCCGGTCGTCGACAAGCCGGCGATCCAGTACGTCGTCGAGGAGGCCGTCAAGGCCGGCATCGACGACATCCTGATCATCACCGGTCGTGGCAAACGCAGCCTGGAGGACCACTTCGACCGCTCGATCGAGCTCGAGGTGTCGCTCGAGGCGTCGGGCAAGGACGAGCTGCTCGCCGAGATCCGGGCCCTGGCCGAGCTGGCCGACATCCACTACGTGCGCCAGGGCGAGGCCCTGGGCCTCGGCCACGCGGTGGCGGTCGCCCGCAAGCACGTCGGCGAGGAGCCGTTCGCTGTGCTGCTCGGCGACGACATCATGGACGAGCGCTCGACGGTCCTGCAGGAGATGATCGCTGCGTACGAGCGCCGCAACGCCTCGGTCATCGCCATCAAGCGGTTCCCCCGCGACGAGATCCGTTACTACGGCTGCATCGACGGCACGGAGGAGCCGGACGGGCTGATGAACGTGCGCAGCATCGTCGAGAAGCCCGCACCCGAGGACGCCCCGTCCGAGCTGGCGGTCATGGGCCGCTACGTGTTCACGCCCCAGATCTTCGAGGCGCTGAAGCAGACCAAGCCTGGCGTCGGCGGCGAGATCCAGCTGACCGACGCCATCGGTGCGCTGCTCGCCGACCAGCCGGTGTTCGGCTACGTCTTCGAGCATGGCCGCTTCGACATCGGCAAGAAGCTCGACTACCTGCGGGCGACGGTCGAGCTTGCGCTCGACCGGGATGACCTCGGTCCGGAGTTCGCCGCGTTCCTGGCGGAGATCGTGAAGCGCCGCGGCATCGTGTGACGCGATGATCCCGCTCGACGAGGCGCTCACCACAGTCCTCGCCGGCTGCGCACCGCTGCCGGCCCGCTCGCGGCCCCTGGCCGACGCCGTCGGCTGCGTGCTCGCCGGCGCCGAGGTGGTCGCTCGGGACGCGGTGCCGCCGTTCGCCAACTCGGCGATGGACGGCTACGCCGTGCGGGCGGCCGACGTGGTCGACGTCCCAGTTCGGCTGCCGGTGGTGGCTGAGGTCGCCGCCGGCCATCCGGTCGAGCGGCCGCTGGGTCCGGGCGAGGCCATGCGGATCTTCACCGGTGCGCCGGTGCCCGCCGGCGCGGACGCCATCGTCATCGTCGAGGACACCGAGCGGCTCGAGGGGGGCGCGGCCGTCGAGCTCCGGGCTGTGGCCCGAACCGGTGTGCACATCCGCCCGGTCGGCGACGACGTCCAGATGGGCGATGTGGTCGCTGTCCCCGGCGACGAGGTCACCCCGGGCCGGCTGGGCCTGCTCCGCTCGGTCGGGGTGTTCGACGTCGAGGTGCGGCCCCGGCCCCGGGTCGGCGTCATCTCGACCGGCGACGAGCTGGTCGACGACGACAGGCCGCTGCAGCCGGGCCAGATCCGCGACACCAACCGTCCCGTCATGTTGGGGCTGGTGGCCGCAGCCGGGGCGCAGCCAGTCGACCTCGGCCATGTCGGCGACGACGACGGGGCCATCAGCACGGCCATGGACTCCGCCGCTGCGACCTGCGACGCCGTCATCACCACGGGCGGCGTGTCGATGGGTGACACCGACCTGGTGAAGGTCGTGCTCGATCGGCTCGCCGGGCCGGGGGTCGGGGGCATGCGCTGGATGCAGGTGGCGATCAAGCCGGCCAAGCCGCTCGCCTTCGGTCGCATCGGCGAGCGGAAGGTGCCGGTGTTCGGCCTACCGGGCAACCCCGTGTCGTCGATGGTGAGCTTCGAGCTGTTCGCCCGGCCCGGGATCCGCCGGCTGGCGGGCCATCCCGACGACCGGCTGTCGCGGCCGCTGCTGGCGGCCACCGCGGACGAACCGCTGGTCCGCCGACCCGACGGGAAGGTGCACTTCGTGCGGGTCGAGGTGACCGTGCGGGAGGGCGATCTGGTGGTGCGCACGGCCGGCGGGCAGGCCTCGCACCAGTTGAGCGCCATGGCCCGGGCCAACGGGCTGGCGGTGCTGCCGGACGGTCCAGGCGTCGACGCGGGCGACCGCGTCGAGGTGATGTTTCTGGGTGAGCCGCGGGGTTGACCCCTTAGGCTGACGCGATGGTCGCGGCGCCGCTGGTGGATGGGTACGGGCGAGTGCACCGTGATCTCCGCATATCGGTGACGGACAGGTGCAACTTCCGGTGCACCTACTGCATGCCGGTCGAGGGGATGACGTGGCTGCCCCGGTCGGAGGTCCTCTCGTTCGAGGAGATCGTCCGGGTGGCGGAGGTGTGCGTCGAGACGCTGGGGATCGAGAGCATCCGCCTCACCGGCGGCGAGCCGACGGTCCGGGCCCGGCTGCCGCTGCTGGTGGCGAAGCTGGCCGCGCTGCGGACGCCCGCGGATCGGCCCGTCGACCTGGCGATGACCACCAACGGCGTGACCCTCCCATCGCTCGCCGGCGAGCTGCGGGACGCCGGGTTGCGGCGGGTGAACGTCTCGCTCGACACCCTGCGGCCCGACCGGTTCCGGGATCTCACCCGGCGCGATCAGTTGGACGACGTCATCGCCGGCATCGATGCGGCGGTGGCGGCCGGGCTGGCGCCCGTGAAGGTGAACGTCGTGGTCATGCGGGGCGTCAATGACGACGAGCTGGTCGAGCTGGCGACGTTCGGGCGGGAGCGGGGTGTGACCGTGCGGTTCATCGAGTGGATGCCACTCGACGCCGACCAGCGCTGGGACGCCGACGCGGTCGTGAGCCAGGACGAGATCGTCGCCGCCATCGGCGCGGTGTACCCGGTCGACCCGGTGGTGCGGGGCTCGGCGCCGGCGGAGCGGTTCACCTACCGCGACGGGCGGGGTGAGATCGGGGTGATCCCGTCGGTCACCCGGCCGTTCTGTGCGTCGTGCGACCGGATCCGGCTCACCGCCGACGGCCAGCTGCGGTCCTGCCTGTTCTCGGTGGACGAGGTCGACCTGCGAGGCCTCATGCGGTCCGGCGGGAGCGACGAGGACCTGGTCACCGCGGTGCGCGGTTGCGTCGCGGACAAGTGGGCAGGCCACCTGATCGGGCAGGTCACGTTCATCCGGCCCCGCCGCAGCATGAGCCAGATCGGTGGTTGATCACCCCGCGTAGCGAGTCGTCTAGGATCTGACGCATGTCGGACCACGGGCTCACCCACTTAGACCCGCTCGGCCGGGCCCGGATGGTCGATGTGACGCCGAAGGACCCCACCCATCGCCGAGCTGTTGCTCGGGGCCGGGTGCACATGGACGCCGAGACGGCGTCGCTGGTCGCCCGGGGTGCCATCGCCAAGGGCGACGTGCTCGCAGTCGCCCGCATCGCCGGCATCCAGGCCGCGAAGCGGACCCCGGACCTCATCCCGCTGTGCCACCCGCTGCTGGTCGGCTCGGTGCTGGTCAACTTCCGGATCGAGGACGACTACATCGAGGTCGAGGCCCAGGTCGAGACCGTCGACCGGACCGGTGTCGAGATGGAGGCGCTCACCGCCTGCACGGTGGCGTGCCTCAGCATCTACGACATGTGCAAGTCGGTCGACCGCTCGATGGTCATCGGCGAGATCGCCCTCTGGGAGAAGACGGGCGGTCGCAGCGGCCCCTACCGGCGCATCGACGCGCTGGGCGCCGACCTCGACCTGTAGTCCCTTCCGGGCGTTCGGTCGCCGTCTCGCGACCATCCACCACCTGCGTCGAAGCCACTCCTACAGTCGGGCTGAAGGGAAGTCCGGTAGGAGCCGATCGTGCCGTGGTTGTTGTTGCTCGCAGTGCTATGGGGGGCGGTGCTGATACCAGGCTGGCTCGCGGAGCGAACTCGCGACCGGCCCGTGCAGACCATGGCGTCGTTCCATCGGCGGCTGTGGCAGCTCGAGCAGCTGGAGCATGACGTCTATCGCGACGTCTACCAGGACGTCGACGAGCCCGGGTTGGACGAGCGGGGATTGGACGAGTCCGGCTTCGACGACGACCACACGCCGGGGGGCATTGCGGCCGCTGCGGGGGCCAGCACCAGCCGGGTCGCGCTGCGTCGGCGCCGCCAAGTCTTCTTTTTCCTGCTCTTCGCAGTGGTTGGCAGCCTCGGTGCCGTGGTAGGCCTGCGGACTGTGACCGCTGTCCTTGTGCACGCCGGTGCGCTCGTGTTCTTCACGGGCTACGTGTTCCTGCTCGTTCGCCATCACCAAAGGGCCGTCGAGAAGGCGTCGAAGGTGCGGTACCTGTCGCCGATCCGTGCGCCGCGGCCGGCTGTGGTGGTGCTGCGCAGTGGCGCCGCGCGCTGAGCTGCTCGCCTACGTCGAGGGCATCTGCCTGAACCTCGACAAGGCGAACCAGGCGCGAGAGGCCGCGCTGCCCGCGTGCCGACGGGTCATCCGGGCGGCAGGGTCGAGCATCCGTGCGGTCCACCGCCAGGACGCCGTGGCGGCGGCGGAGCTCGCGGCCGAGTCGGAGGCCGAACTGCGCTACGCCCAGCAGGTCCTGGCGTCGCTGCCGGCGGTGGCCCACGCCGGGTTCCTGCACGACGCCGAGAAGGAGTACGTCGAGGCCCGGGCGGTGGCGGCGCTGATCAACGGCACCACGGTGCCCGGCCCCGACGAGCTGGGGGTGGCCGGGCCGGCCTGGATGCGAGGCCTCGCCGAAGCCGCCAGCGAGCTGCGCCGCTACATGCTCGACCGCCTGCGGGCCGGCGAGCTGGAGCGCAGCGAGGAGCTGCTGTCGGCCATGGACGACGTGTACGACGCCCTGGTGGTGGTCGACTACCCCGACGCGCTGACCAACGGCCTGCGCCGGACGCTCGACGCCCTGCGGGCCGTGCTGGAACGCAGCCGGGGCGACATCACCACCACCGTGCTGCAGGTCCGGCTACAACGTGCCCTCGAGGCGCGTGGGCTATCCTGACCCCTCCCACATGTTGGGGGTGTAGCTCAGCTGGCTAGAGCGCTTCGGTCGCATCGAAGAAGTCGTGGGTTCGAATCCCATCACCTCCACTCGGTTCCCGCACGGAATCGTACGTCCTCTCGTACATGCTGGTAGCGGCCTCGCGGGATGCTTGAGAGGTTGTCCGGTCGCCCGGGCCCTTCTGGCACCCCGTACACGGCGGACGCTCGGTACGTAAAGGCGTACCTGCTGGTAGCGGCACCGTGGCCGGTGCACGATGGGATTCGAGTCCCGTTACGTGGGCTAATGCGGCCTATTCGAACCGAAGCTTCGAATCGGCTGCTG
>Ga0209382_10004039_pt1 | contig 19894 bp, 17 predicted proteins | sample SoiMetdeltSBSDD5_FD_187599 | JGI IMG/M metagenome (GOLD analysis project Ga0209382, IMG submission 187599) | Bulk soil microbial communities from a Populus tree surrounding site in Tennessee, USA - Soil MetaG P. deltoides SBSDD5 (SPAdes) (version 2) | ecosystem: Environmental > Terrestrial >... | reverse complement strand
GGCGAAGCTCTTCTACGGCGCCGAGGGCGTGGAGAAGCTGGGCCGCGTCACCACCGCGCTCAAGGTCCTCAAGGCCCTGGGCCCGGTGGCCGACTCCATCGGGGCCGGGCTCGACACGTATTCGGCGTTCAAGTACGCGAACAAGGGCGACCCGGGCCGCGCCACCGGGTACGGGATCAGCGCCGTCGGGAGCGGGGCGATGGCGGTGGGCGGGGTGCTGCTGTTCACCCCGTTCGCGCCCGCCGGCGCGGTGGTGCTGGTGGCGGGCGCCGTCGTCACCGGGATCGGGATGGGGGTCCGATACATCTTCGGGAACAGCGACGAGACGCAGTTCCTGTACGATCTGGGCAAGGACTTCTCCGGCGATCAGAACAAGCGGTTGTTCTACACGCCCTGAGGTGAGGTTGACCGCGGCCGCGCGGCGCTCCGATGATGCCGCCCGGTCATGCCGCCAATCGAGATCCGCCCGGACGCCGAGGGGCGCGTCCCATCGGTGTCGCTCCGCACTGGCGCCGAGCACCAGATCGTCTTCCGCCGGCCGCCGAAGCAGGCCGCCTTCGAGGTGCTGGTGGTCGACGACGTGGGTGACCCGGTCGAGGGCATCGACGTGGAGTTCCTGGTCGGCGGCGAATCCAAGGTGGTCGCCAGCGACGGCGGCGGGGTGGCGCGGCACGACGTGCCCGGCCCGGCCACCGCGGGCGTGCGCCTGGCGGACGTGGACGCGGCGAGGCAGACCCTGGAGCCGCGCTGGGCGGAGGACCACGAGGGGGAGACGCCCGAGCCGGGCGCGGACGTGGTGCACGTCCCCGTCCGCGCGAAGTGGAGCGGCGCGACGGTGGATCGCGGCAAGCAGCGGACCCTGGTCCTCCTGCCGTCGCTGGTGTGCGTGCGGTTGACCGGCATGCACTTCGACACCTCGAAGTCCTTCCTGCTGCCGGATGCGATGCAGGGGATCCGCCGCCTGCGCACCATCTACGACGACCATCCCGACGCCAAGGTCGTCGTCTGCGGCCACACCGACACCGCGGGGACCAAGGCCTACAACCTCGACCTCTCGCTCGAGCGCGCCGAGTCGCTGATCGCGTTCCTGACCGACGACGTCGACGCCTGGGACGCGTGGTTCGGCCAGGCGAAGCCCGCGGAGAAGCGCTGGGGCACGCTCGAGATCCAGCACATGCTGCGCACGCTGCCCTCGCCCGAGGAGCCGTATTACTCGGGCCCGCCGGACGGCGTGTACGGCGGCGGCACCAAGGCGGGCGTCGAGCGCTTCCAGGGCGACCACGGGCTGCCGGTGACGGGCAAGGTCGACGGCGACACGCGCAAGGCGATCATCACCGACTACATGGCGATCGACGGCACCACGCTGCCGGAGGGCGTGCAGGCCGAGCCCCACGGCTGCGGCGAATTCTTCCCCGCCGCGCAGACCGCCGACGGGGTCTCCAACGCCGGCAACCGCAGGGTCGACGTGTTCTTCTTCGACGGGTCCGTGCACCCGCCCAACCCCGGTCCGACCGCCACCGAGGGCGAGCCCGAGTACCCCGCCTGGCGCGACCGCGCGCTCAAGACCCACGTGCTGGACGCCGACGCGCCGGACGTGGAGGGCACCACCTCGCAGATCAGCGTGCTCCTGCGGTCGAACTCGGGCTGCGTGGTCCTCTCGGATCGCCCCTACCGCATCGACGTGGACGGGGCGGTGCACGAGGGTGTCACGGACGCCGACGGCCTGGCGAACGCGAAGGAGATCCTCTCCGGCGACTACCCGCTGGAGGTGGAGGGCATCAAGACCCTGGTCGCCTCCCGCCCCACCGGATCCGCCGCCGTCCCGCACGTGCTCACCGGGTTCTTCCTGTTGCCCCCGTCGTAAAAGACATCCATGGCCGACGAATTTCACGCCAGCCTGACCCCCAACGTCGTCGAAGCCGGCGGGACGCTCGAGATCCAGTTCGACTCGACGGCCAAGGACTTCAAGAACGCCGACAGCGTCGTGGTGACCGTGTTCGAGATCGACGACGCCTCCCCCTTCGAGCCCAAGCCGGGGCCGGCCGTGCTCATGGCCACGTTTCACGGCCAGCTGGCGAACAACGCGTTCACGCTATCGCCGCCGCCGGGCGGAGGCGCCAACCCCGACGTCCCCAAGCCGTCGGGCTCGCAGCCCGTCGTCAAGATCAAGATCGGCGCCACCACGGTCGACGTGCCGCTGCCGGACAAGGACCGCGAGCAGGGCGTGTTCGAGCTGCGGCTGCAGGCCGAGATCAAGAAGCCCAAGCCGAAGAAGTTCACCAGCAAAGACAAGGTGATGGTGCGCTCGTTCGACCACTTCATCGTCAACAAGACGAAGCGGCCGGTGGTCACCTTCATCACCGGCGGGCGCGACGGCGCGTACTTCACCGCGGCGACGGAGTTCTGGAAGCTCAACGCGGACGCGGTGGTCGCCCAGGACGGGATGAGCCTCGAGCAGGTCCTCGACATGCTGGACAAGGAGCACGACAAGTTCGGCGACTGGGGGCAGATCAACATCGTGGCGCACGGCCGGGAGCGCTCGATCAAGCTCAAGCTCTTCACCGACTCCGACGACGGGATGCACACCGACAAGATCGGCGAGGAGATCGCCCGCCACACCAGCAGCCTCCCCTCGCCCGGCGGCATCGACAAGGACACCCAGATCGTGATGCGGGCCTGCAACGCGGGCCGGGACGACGACCTGATCAAGGCGCTGCACCAGCAGGTGTTCGGGAGCGGCGGCACGCTCTTCGTTCCCAAGTTCGTGCAGGTCTACGAGTTCAGGAAGCCCGCGGGCGGGAGCGTGACCGCCAACGAATGGTTCGAGGAGTCCCTCACCTTCGACCGGCCGAACACCACCGCCCCCGCCGGCGCGGACCTGCAGAAGGGGCTGGAGGCCGCCTGGGACGCCCTCAAGTCGCCGGGCAAGGGCGGCACCCGGGCCGACGAGATCGCCACCTTCACCGACAACCACGACTGGGTGCAGGACTTCCCGTTCAAGATCGTCGCCGAGCGCGAGGGCGACATGACCAACACCAACGGGACGGCGATGACGGACGCCGACCTGGTGGCGAAGTTCCGCAAGGACTGGGAGCCGCGGCACGACCTGCACAAGAAGTCGGTGAGCTGGAACACCAAGGCGGATCGCTGGACGATCACCGTCGCCAGCAAGGCGGCGACCAAGCAGAAGGGCGTCCAGGGCGGGTGGTTCCTGCAGGTGAAGGCGGGCGCCGGCACCCCCATGTTCCAGGAGCTGATCGGAGGGGCGGTGTCGGTGGGGAGCAAGCAGGCGCCGGACGTCTGGGTGGTCGCGGCGACCGGCGTGGCGGACTTCCACTTCAACGTGGACCTGGGGCCCGCCGCCAACCAGATCAAGGTGACCGACGCCGGCAGCGGCGAGCCGACGATGGTCGGGTCCAAGAAGCTGGTGGATGGGGCCTCGGCCGTGGTCACCCTCCCGGTGACGATCAAGTTCGGCGGCGCGGAGCTCGCGGTCCGCGTGGCGGCGACGCCCGTCGACCTCGAATTCTCCTGCAAGCGCCACCACGTGGATCGCCGCCGCACGCTGAGGACGTTCGACGCGAGCAAGGCCCACAAGGACCGATCCACCGTCAAGCCGACGGTCGGCAACTCCGACCACTACGGAAGCTCGTGAAGCCCGCGCTCGCGCTCATCGCGCTCCTGGTGTCCCTCGCGCCGGCCGGCTGCTCGGCGCCGGTGCGCGACCGGCTGGAGGCGGACGCGGAGGTGCTGGCGATCGAACCCCCGCAGACCGCGGTGTGGGTCGTCGCCGGGGGGGAGTGCACGCGCCTGACGTTCATTCCGGACGCCGCCGGGGGTGGCGGGAGCGTGTTGATCCGCGGCGCCCGCGTCTCGTACGCGACGGCGGCGGACAGGATGGAGCTGCGCGGCGCCTCCAGCAGCACCGGCGCGGGCGTGGTCGCGCGGCCGTGCCGGACCGAGCTGGGCGTCGGCCCCGGAGCGACGCTCGGGGGGGCCGACGTGTTCGCTGACGAGGCGCGCTGCCTCGCCGCGCGGGCGACGGCGGCCGCGCTCGATGACTCGCCGGAGGCGACCGCCAGGCGATGTCGCGGCGAGCGGGTGCCGGTGACGACCGACGAGGTGGTGTGCGGCGCCGGAGGTCGATACTCGGTGGTGGCGGGCAAGCCCGGCTGCGTCGGCGTCGCGCTCGCGGGCACGGTCGCCGGCCCGTGACGGGTGACCGCATGGTATCGTTGCCCCTGGCCCGGGGGACGCGATGAGGCATCCAGAGAGAGCCTTCTGGCGACTTCCATCGCTCTTCGGCGACTACCTGATCGCCCGCGCGGGGAAGGAACCGCCCGGCGGAGCCAACCCGGTCCCCAGCTCCTTCGTCATCTCGCTGCTGGACGCGTGGCTCTCCTCCCCGCTCACCGCGGGCACCCTGTACGACCTCTACAAGGCCCGGGGAGGGATCCGGCCCTCCTCGCTCGGCGGCCAGCGGGCCAGGCGCGATCACCAGGCCCTCAAGGAGCGCCTGCGCGAAGCCCTGGAGCGGGGCGACCTCGTCGTCTTCGAGGTGCCGCCGCGCGTCCCGCGCGCGATGATCGAGCCCGAGCCCGAGAAGCCGCCGCCGCCTCCAGCCGAGGAGGTGGCCGAGACCACGTTCATCGCCATCCAGCTCGTCGACACCGAGCAGCAGCCGATCCCGGACGCGAAGTATCGCCTCACCCTGCCGGATGGCTCCGTCCGCGAGGGGACGCTGAGCGCGAACGGCTACGTGCGGATCGACGGCATCACGCCCGGCAAGTGCCAGGTGACCTTTCCGGAGCTCGGCGCGAACGGGTGAGGCAGGGGGAGGGGACCCTCCGGGGGCTCCGGCTCACCTCTTCGGCACCAGCGCGTCTCGCTGCGCGGCGCAGGTCTTGATCAGCTCGGCGAGCGTGAAGCTGCCGCCGGTGACGGCGAACTTGTGCTCCTTGAGCTCGCGGAAGTCGGATTGCACCCGCGAGGCGGTGACGATGCACTCGTTGAGCTGGGGGATCGCCTCGTCGCGCGCGGACCTGGCGAGCAGTGACTTGGCGCTCTCGTAGGCCTTCTTCGGGCCGTCCTCGAACGCGACCAGGAACGAGACCTGCCGGAACGGCGGCTCCGTCGTCTTCACCTTCTCGGCGCACTGCGCGACCACGTCCTTGATGGGGATGAGGCGTCCCTCCACAGACGCGACCACCTTCTCGAGGGCCTGGTTGCCCTTGAGCAGCCGCGTCCCGTCCTCCTCGCAGGATTTGAACTGGGACATCGCCGTCTCGTAGTGCTTCTTCTGCGTGCGGAGGTCCTTGGCCTCGGCGGCCGCGCGCGCGGCCTGCTCGCCCGCCGCCAGCGGGGTCCCGGTCTGCCGGCGCGCCCCGCCGGCCTGCCTGGCCAGCTCCAGCGCCTCGCTCTGGCGCACCAGCTCGTTGCGGGCCCGCTCCGCGGCCCCCGCGAAGCCCGCGTCCTGCCTCTCCAGGGCCGCGTAGCCGTCCAGCGCCTGGATCAGCGCCTCCACGCTCTTGGAGGCGGCCTCCAGGTCGGCCTCCGTCGACTCGGGGCGCTTGGCGGCCTCCAGCTTCGCCCGGCCGTCGTTGGTGAGCTCGGTCAGCTTGGCCCTGGCGACGCTCACGGAGAGCGCCAGCCGGCGCCTCCCGATCCGCTCGGTCAGCTCGGTGATGCGCGCCTTGACCTCCTTGTCGTACTGCCGGTAGTCGAAGTCCTTCTTGATGAACGGCGCGCCTTCGTCCAGGAGCGCCTTGAGCTGCTTGATGGCTTCTTCTGCCTCCTTGAGCTGCTCCTCGCCGGTGTTCGCCGCCTGGATCTTCGCCACCACGGCCTCGGTGTTTCGCTTCGCCTCCTGGACCTTGGCGCGGAAGCGCTGCACGTCGACCTCGCCGCGGCGCTTGGCCGCCGTGGTCCGCGCGTCGCGGAGCAACTGCCGCGCCTCGCTCACGGAGGCCGCCATGGTGGAAGGGACCCTCTTCAGGGGCTCCAGTGTCTTCTCGAGCACGGTCAGGGCGGTGTTCAGCTCCGCGAACTGCTCGTCGGTCGGGTCCCGCCGCTCGATGTTCCTCAGCGCTCGAAGGGCCTCCGCCCGGACTGAATCGAGGTCGCGGCGGACGAGCTCGGCCTCGACCTCGGCGAGCGTCGCCGAGACCTGGTTGAGGTATTCGCCGAAGGGCTTGCTCCGCGCCGCCTGCGGCTGGAACTTCTCCACCAGCTTGCGGACGACGATCGAGGCGGTCTTCGCCTCGGCGAGCTGCTCGTCCGTCGGCTTCCGCGCGCGGAGGGCCTTCAAGGCTTCGGCCAGGTCCTTGTGCGCCGGTTCGATCTCGGACTTCAGCCGGTCCAGCGCGGCGGTGCTCAGCAGCTGCTCCATCTTCTTCTTGGCCTCCGCCACCTCCGCCCGGGCGCCCTCCGCCACGCCGGCGTACGTCTTGTCCCTGGGTTCGAAGACCTTCCCCTCGTCGAGGAGCTTGGATAGGCCGGTCACGGCGACGTCCGCCGCCTCGAACTGGGCGTCGGTGCCGCCCTTGGCCAGCGCGGCCAGCGAGGCCTGCAGCGCCTGGCGGTTGGCCTCGACGCGCGTCCGGTGCGCGTCCACCGCGCGCAGCGTCCAGCGATCGTCGATGTTCTTCTCGTGGCGGGCCACCGCGGCGTCGGTGTCGGTCAGGTACTTCGCGAACGCCGCGTCCTGCTTGGCGAACTGCCGCGCCGGTTCCAGGGCCTTCTTCACCTCCGCCACCGCCGCGCGGGCGTCGTCGAAGTCCTTGGGGGTCGCCTCCTTGCGCTCGATCCGGCCCATGCGGTCGTTGAGCGTGGCGACCGCCGCGTCGATCGTCCGGCGGTGGTTGAACAGGTAGACCTTGCCCCGGCGATCCTCGACGTAGTCGCGCTGGGTCCGCAGCTGCTTGCGCGCGGCCAGCGCCGCCTTGGCGTAGTCGAGGTCCGCCGCCTCCACCGCGGCCCCCGCGTCGATGGCGTCCTTCAGGGCCCCCACCGCGGCCCAGGCGGCGTCCAGGTCCGCCGTGCTGGGCGGATCCTTCTCGATCCGCTGGACGGCCTTCGCCAGGTTGTCCGCGGCTCCTTGCAGGCGGCTCCTGGCGGCGGCGACGTCCGGTGACGCGGCGCGGGCGTCGGTTCCGGCGAGGAGAACCAGGAGGGCGATCGCTACGGTTCGTGAGACGTTCATTTCGCGGGCGAGGCTACCAGGCTTTGGGCGGTGGACCTCCTGTCAATACGCGAACAGCAGGTGGGCGTTGCCCCCGCCCCACAGGTCCGGGTACGGGCCGTCGAACCGGATGTGCACGGTGGGATTGATGAACAGCCAGACGTTCCTGGACCACCGCACCTCCAGCGCCACCCGCACCTTGAGCTCCGCCCCGGCGTACGGCTCCGGCTCCCGCTCGAGGTCCACCCAGGTCCTCTGGCCCTGGTGGACGTTGAGGTAGAGGCCGGTCTCCAGCGCCAGCGCCTCTCCCAGCGGGACGCGCGCCTCGGTGTACGGGATCCATTCCTCCCGCCGTCGCTCGTCCGTCTCCAGGCCCCGCACGGTCCGGGCGGCCCGGCTCCACGCGCTCAGCCCGCCCCGCACCTCCACTCGCCCCAGGTCCACCCGCACCTCCGGGCGGGCGCGGAACGCGAACAGCTCCTGCGCCAGCGTCTCCTCCGGCCGCTCCGGCACCTCCCACGCCTCGTCGCGGTGCGTGCGCTCCACCTCCACGGAGGCGGTGGCCGGGCCCAGCCTCGCCTCCGCGGTCAGCAGGGCGCGTGAGCCCTGGTACCGGTAGAACCGGTCCGGGAAGGTCCACCCGGTGGGGTCGTCCACCTCGACGTGGAACGTCGCCCGCAGCGCCTGCTGCTGGAACAGGTCCGCGGACACGCCCCAGGTGCCGGGCGGCTGGGTGAAGCGGTCCTGCGCCTCGGGGTTCCGCCGAGGGTCGTTGTAGAGGAGGAACGGCACCGCCCGCCACGCCCGGACCAGCTCGCGCCCGCCGGCGCGGAAGGCCGCCCCGCCGCCCAGCACGGTGCGCCGCTTGTCGAAGTGCGGCTCCCCCAGCGCGAACGCCACCGGCCCGTCCTCCCCGCCCGCCAGCAGCTCCAGCCAGTGGTGCAGCGACTTCACCTCGCGGTCCTCCCGGTGCTCGAAGCGGTAGCGGAAGGTCGTGTACGGCAGGACCTGCCCCTGCAGCTTCGCCGCCTGCTCCACCATCAGGAGGCAGCAGTTGAGGCTGCCGGCGCTGACCCGGTAGCCGGTCTTCGCCGCCCGCCAGGCCCCGTCCCACGACGGCGGCGCGCGGTAGGTGTCCAGGTCCACGAAGTACACCCGGCCCAGCCAGTCCTCGGTGTCCACCTCCGCCGCCTCCTCGTCGGTGAACACCCGGTCCTCGGCCCGGGCCTCGCCCGGGGGAAAGGTCCCCACCGCGATGGCGACGGCGATCGCCCGGCTCACCTCACCCAGCTGGCCACGCAGCGCTCGAACCATCAGCGTTGGACGCCGCACCGATCAGAGCGCGGCGAGCAGCGGCGAAAAACCGTGCTCCTTCGGCCTCAGCTCGCCGCGTCGCATGTCGGGCTGGAGGTTCACGTAGACCTCCCCGCCGTCGAAGGTCCACTTCGAGCAGATCCAGCTCCCGCCCCGGGAGCTGAAGCCCGAGGCGTCGCGCGCCGCGCTGGTCGAGAGGACCACCGACGTGGCCTTCACGAACGCCGCCTGCGTCGCGTCCGGCGCCGCGGCCTTCGCGCGCGAGGCGATCTCCTGCGCGAGCAGCCGCGCCGCGCCGGCCGAGCCGGCCACCAGCCGCGCCTCGCACACCCGCGCGCTCAGTCCGGGAACGCCCGTCACGCCGGCGCCCTCCGACTGCGCGAGCTCGAAGCGCGCCTCGCCGAGGCGGCACTCGTAGAAGGTCCAGCTCCCGCCGGTCTCGCGCCACGGCGCAGCGTCCAGCGGCTTCTGCCGCTCGTGCGTCCGCGAGATCTCGAAGGCGATCGCGTCGCCCGCGGGCGGCTCCCAGATCAGCGACTCGCAGGTGCCGGTCACCGCCGGCGCGTCCAGGACCGCGGCCGGGCCCGCCTCGGTCTTCGGGGTGTAGCGCTGCTCGGCGTGGACGCCGTGGGGCTTCTCGCGGCCGGCCGCGTCCGCCGCGACCACCGAGCCTCCGAGCGTGAACGACAGCGCCGGGTAGGCGATCGCGTAGCGCTCCACGTGTCGTAGCTCGGTCGCCAGCAGCGCCTTCAGCTCCTGCACCGACCCGGGCAGGTAGGGCTCCTTCGCCGCGCGCACCACGCGATCGCCCTTCATCTCCGTGACCAGCAGCGCGAAGTAGTAGTTGCCGTCGAGGACGCGCTTGTTGCCCTCGGCGATCGCCGCCGCGGCGAGGGAGACGAGCGCGTCGGCCGCCGGAGCGTTCGCCGCGGCGGTGGCGGCCGCCGGCCTCGCGTCGCCCGCCGCGTACTTCGCCGCCCACGTCTCTCGCGCGTTGGCCGGGAGCTTCTCGGTGACCTTCATCGACCGCTCGACGGCCTGGAGCGCCGCCTCGGTGGCGTCGTTGAGCCCGCCGGCGAACGCGACCTCGCTGACCATCGCCACCGTCTTGTCGCGGAACTTCTGGAAGGCCGACAGCCGCGCCAGCGTCGCCTCCTTGCCCTCGGCGAGCCGCCGGCGCGCGGCGCTCAGCAGCGCGGCGGCGTCGCGGCCGGCGAACTGCGGCACGGTGGCGAGGGTCAGCACGACCGCCAGCGTCTCCGCCTCGCTGACGGTGCCGTCGGCCCCGGCGACGAACAGCATCCCCTCCACCATCGTCTCGGCCATCGCGTCGTCGACCGCGCCGGCGACGTACTTGCAGCGGGCGGTGAACAGCGCCGCCGCCGCGAGCTCCTCCGGCACGCCGAGCGCCTGGTACAGCGCCGACACGGCCTTGAGGTTCGCTCCGGCGGATTCGCCCTCGGCGCCGCGGGTGACCGCCTCCACGCCCAGCACGTACGCCTTGCGGCGCACCCATTCGGGCTGCGAGCGCGCGGTCGTCAGGGCCTGCGCCGCGCGCGTGGCCCGCGCGTCGTCGGCCTGCGCGTTGCGCAGCTCGGGGACGCTGCGGGCGAGCGCGCCGAGCGCGACCTTCTCGGCCCCGGTGACGGCGCTGTCGGCGGAGATGGTGAACAGCATCGCGCCGAAGAGCAGATCGGCGATCGGGTCGTCCTTTTGCGCCTGCACGAGCTCGCCCTTCTGGAGCTTCGCGATCACGTCGTCGAACGCGCCGGCGGGGACCTTCGCCCAGCCGCGCGGCGTGTATGCCCAGTAGTGGCCGGTGAGCAGCGCCTGGCCCATCTCGAGCGCGTTCTTCCTCGCGAACGCGGCGTCGAACAGCCCCGGCAGGTCGTCCGCCGGCACCGGGTCGATCACGTGCCCGTCGGGACCGTGCTCGGCCTCGACCTTCGCGCCCGCCAGGCGCGCCGCGGCGGCGGCGAAGCGCACCGCCAGCTCGTAGTCCTCGGCGCTGGAGAGGGAGAGGATGCGGACCCGCAGCGCCGGCAGCCGCTCCTCGACCTGCGAGCCCCGGGCCGAGACCGTGCGGATCCGGACCGTCGCCGCCGCATAGCTCACCTCGACGCCGCGCGACGACCTGCCCGGCGCGTGGAGCAGGAAGCCCGGCGCCAGGCCCATCTTCTCCAGGATCGCCAGCTCCCCCTCGCCGGCGAGCGGCCCGGACGGCGCGCTCGACGCGTCGGCGATCTTGACGATCTGGCCCTTCGGCCAGTCGCTGGTCTGGGTCGCGGCGGCGATCTCCACGGGCCACGGAAGCGCGGCGGCGGCGAGGACCTCCTTGAGGGGCGGCAGCTTGCCGGAGACGACGAAGGAAAAGGACATGGGCTCTCCAGGGTCGATAGCCTACGTCCAACGTCCACGCTCGTGTCCTGCTTGCTGGCCAGCGCCCCTCGCGTGAGCCCGGCGGCGGGGCCGGGCCCGCGAGCGCTACCGGGTGATCAGGCGCAGGAAGCCCTGGAGGAGGGCGAACCGGCCGGAGGGGACGCGGCGCACCTCGTCCGCGATCAGCTGCACCAGGAGCTGGCGGAAGCCGTCGCGCGGGTGGAGCGCCTCCAGCTCGGCCACGCGTTCGGGGTGCAGCAGCGCTCGCCTCGGTCCCAGCCCCAGCTCGCCCACCACGCCCGCGTTCATCGCCCAGGCGATCCGTCCGAACCGGGCCGGATCCACCCGGGTGTTGGCGTGGGAGGCGATCGCCTCGGCCGCCTGGTGCGTCTGCTCCTCGCTCCAGCGGTGCGCGTGCGCCAGCTCCTTCAGCGCGATCACGCCGCCCAGGGTGAAATCACCGCGCGGCGGGGGCGGAGGCGACTCCAGCCCGATGTCGTGGAGGAGGGCGGCGACCCAGGCGGTCTCCACGTCCCGGGGGACGAGTTCCTCGTGCAGGTGGAGGACCGCCGCGGTCCAGTACGCGGTCCGGATGGAGTGCTGGACGATGGCGGGAGCGCAGCGGCGGGCGACGTGCTCGCGCGCCTCGCGCACCATCGCCGTGTCCGGCGGCTGGAGCTGGACGAGCGGGACCCGGCGGCGCTCGCTCCGGCGCGCCCGCAGCGCGGACAGGACCGCCTCCCCCAGCGTGGCGAGCGAGCCGCCCACCATCCCGAGGCGATCCGCGACCGTGAGCACCCCTCCAGTGCGCTCCAGCCACTCCACCGACCCGAGCGCGGGGGCCGCCGCCTGCTTCGACGCCATCCGGTGCATGGTAGCGCCCGGGTGGCTATAGTTCCGGTGCGGAGATCGCCGTGGACCCGGGAACCAAGCTCCTCATCTTCGTCTCAGGCGGGGCCGTCCTGTTCGCGTCGGGGTGGTGGCTCTTCCGCAAGCTCTTCGGCGTCCCGGCCTCCGACCCCACCACGCCGAAGGCGAGCGACACCTGGCAGCCGACCGGGGACTACGGGGAGCCCAGGGACCCGTCGCCCTAGTCGGCGGTGCCGGCGGCGTCGAGGCACGCCTCACGCGTTCGGGATTGCTCTCCGAGCTTCCGGGCGAAGCCCGTGTCAGATGCCCTTGGCGAGGAAGCCGCCGTCGACCGCGAGGCACTCACCGGTGATGTACGAGGAGGCCGGCAGGCACAGGAACGCGATCGCCGCGGCGACCTCCTCCGGTTCGCCGATGCGCCCCTGTGGCGTCCGGGCGATGATCGCCTCGAGGCGCCGGTCGTCCTCGAGGATGGACTTCACCAGGGGCGTCCGGATGTACCAGGGCGCCACCGCGTTCACGCGGATGCCGTCCACCGCCCACTCCACGGCCAGGTACCGCGTGAGCTGCACCAGCGCGGCCTTGGTCATCGCGTAGGGCGCGCCGGTCCCCAGGCCGCGGAACGCCGCCACCGAGAGCACGTTCACCACGGCGGCCGCGCCGGAGGCCTTCAAGAGCGAGTGCGCGCCCCGCGTCAGCTCGAGGCCGGAGTGGAGGTTGGTGCGGAAGAGCGCCGAGATCTCGTCCTCGCTGTAGTCGACGGTCGGCTTGCGGATGTTGGTCCCCGCGTTGTTCACCAGCACGTCGAGGCGCGGCGAGCGCGCCTGCGCGGCCTCGAGCACGGCCCGCACGCCGGCCGGCGTCGAGAGGTCCGCCGGGACGGCGTCCACCTCGGCGCCCGAGCTCCGCAGCTCCTCCGTGCGCCGCGCGAGCCGCTCGCGGTCGCGCGCGACGATCAAGACGCGCGCGCCGAAGCCGGCCAGCTCCCGCGCCGTGGCGAGGCCGATGCCCTCGGTCGCGCCGGTCACCACGGCGAAGCGGCCCTCCAGCGTCCACCGTTCGGGCGCCTTCACGCCGCGGTAGCTACTTCGGCGCCCGGAACGTGTCCAGCGGTGGCGTCGCCACGCGCGCCGCAGAAGGCGGTGGCTCTTCCGCAAGCTCTCCGGCGTCCCGATCCCTGACCCCACCGCGCCGAAGGCGAGCGACTCCTGGCAGCCGACAAGGGACTACACCGAGCCCAGGGCCCGTCGCCTGGCGCTGATGAGCGCCAGTTCGCGCGCTTGTATCTCGGCGGCCGGGCGTTGGCTCGCGCCCATCCCGGGGCACATCCTTGGCCCCCGGTGCGTTGAAGGGAGGTCGACCATGTCCGCCCAGAGCCAGGTCTCTCAGCCGGAAGCCCCGGCGTTGCCCGTGCCCCCGCCGGCGGCGGCCGCCGCCGGCCGTCCGGAGCCGGGCTCCATCCCTCGGCCCGACTTCGGGTCGGCGCGCTTCAAGGCGGACCCGTTCGCCTACTACGCGCGCCTGCGCGCGGAGGCGCCGGTCTTTCCGATGATGATCTTCGGGCATCAGCCGGGATGGCTGGTGACGCGCTACGACGACGTGGTCGCGGTGCTGAAGCACCCGTCGCTGGGCAAGGACCGCTTCAGCAAGCTCAGCGAGGCGGAGCGGGCCAAGATGCCGTGGTTCTTCCGCTACTTCCTGCCGCTGATGCAGAACATGCTGGAGCGGGATCCTCCGGACCACACCCGGCTGCGCGGGCTGGTGCACAAGGCGTTCACCCCGCACCTGGTGGAGCGGCTCCGCGGGCGGGTCCAGCAGCTGACGGACCAGCTGCTGGACGCGGCCATGAAGAGACGCTCCATGGACCTGGTGGCGGACTACGCGCTGCCGCTGCCGGTGACCATCATCGCGGAGATGCTGGGCGTCCCGGTGGGCGACCGCGCGAAGTTCCACCGCTGGTCCGGCAAGCTGGTCTCCAACACCAGCATGCTGGAGACGCTGATCGCCATCCCGGCGGTGCTGGGCTTCACGCGGTACATCCGCAAGCTGATCGAGAAGCGGCGCGCATCCCCGGGCGACGACCTGCTGACCGCGCTGATCCAGGCGGAGGAGGCGGGGGACCGGCTGAGCCAGGAGGAGCTGGTCAGCATGGTGTTCCTGATCCTGGTGGCGGGGCACGAGACCACGGTCAACCTCATCGCCAGCGGTCTGCTGGTCCTGCTGCAGCACCCCGATCAGCTCGAGCGGCTGAGGAAGGACCCCGCGCTGATCGGGTCGGCGGTGGAGGAGCTGCTGCGCTTCACCTGTCCGGTGGAGCTGGCCTCCATGCGCGTGGCCCGCGAGGACTTCGTGCTGGCGGGAACGAAGATCCTGCGCGGCGACTACGTGGCCGCCGTCATCGCCTCCGCCAACCGCGACGAGCGGCAATTCGCCAACCCGGACATGCTGGACCTGGGGCGCGAGCCCAACCGGCACCTGGGGTTCGGGATGGGCATCCACTACTGCCTGGGGGCCCCGCTGGCGCGGCTGGAAGGGGCCATCGCCATCCAGAACGCGATCCAGCGGCTGCCGGAGCTGCGCCTGGCCGTGCCCGCCAGGAAGCTCCGGTGGCGCACCGGGTACATCATCCGCGGCGTGAGAAAGCTGCCCGTCGCTTTCTGAGGTTCCACGCGGGGGAGTCAGCAGAAAATGAAACCGTTCGATCGAACCGAAGAGGCGACCGACGTCGCGGGGAGCAGCGAGCGGCTCCAGTCATTCACGAAGGCCCTCTGGGAAGCCCTGGTGCCGCGCAGCGGGGAGTGCGCCTCCGTCCAGGGTGAGCTGGTCCGCGCGAACGAGCGGCTGCTCACCGAATGTCTGCAGAACGGGATGGGGAACTATTACGTCGAGGACGAGGAGATTGGCCAGAGCTCCTACGGCCGGCTGGTGCTCTTCATCTTGAGGACGTTGGTGGAAAACCGCGGGGGCGCACTGGATGCCGAGGAGGTCGCCTACTTTGCCGAGATTCGCGGCAGGCTCGAGCGCGATCGGGCTCTCAAGCTTCGCATCCAGGAGCTCGAGCTCAAGGAGGAGGAGCTGACGGATGAGGAAGCTCGGGAGATCGAAGAGCTCTCCGGCAAGGACTCCGAGCGCATTCACTGGGTGGCGCTGTACAACCGCGCGGAGCGGTGCATTGCCAATTGGTGCATCGCGAACCCGGAGCTGATCGACCGGAGCGGCCGGTCGATCGAGGAAGGCGGGGTCCGGAACCTCGATCGCATTCTCAATCCGCCACCGCCTCCTCCGAAGTGCCCGCTGTGCAACGGCAGAGGGTTCATCCAGCCCAAGGACGACCGCAGCTTTCCGGAGCGGTGTTCGTGCCAGGCCCGCGCGTCGTGATGGAAGGTGACGGGAAGGGCCGGCGGGCCGGCACGCGGCTGGTGAGCCCAACGGCTAATTACACCCCTGGCCCGTCAGCCAGCTCACGCCTCTGTTCTTCTCGTTCGTGCCGTTCGTGCCGCCGTAGTCCGTGTTGGTGAAGGACAAGGACACGCTGGCCCCCGAGGCGTTGTTGCTGATGGTCATCGTCATGGTGCTGGGGACGAGCTTGGTGCTGTTCGAGTAGCCCGTGCCGATGGTGTAGCGCATCCGGCCGTTGGGCAGGGCAGAGCACTTGGCCATCTTGTTCTCGAGCGTCGCCCAGTTCCCGCGATTGAAGTTCGCGTCCTGAGGCACCAGGTTCGCCCGCTTCCCGTAGCCCCCGAGCTGGTTTCCGATGAGGTGTCCCCCGTCGTAGTCGTTGCTGGGGTTCTCCGCGTCACCCCACTGGCCCACGGAGCCCTGACAGGTGTCGTTGCGGACGTCGGCGGCGATGGGCGGCAAGTCCGCGTACGCCTTGCTGGGCCGGCCCGAGCCATCGATGTAGTAGTACTCGCCGCTCACCAGGTGCCAGGCGTTCCGGTCGCCCGACGGGAAGTACTTCGGGCAGTCGGTGATCAGGTAGGGGGTGACGTACCCGACGCCGTAGGGCTTCAGCGCCTGCCGGATCTCGTCCTCATCGTGGGTCTGGAAGAAATCCATCAGCTCGCTCGGACCACCGAAGTCCTGCTCGATCTGGTCGCCGACGTCCTGGTCGCCCAGGTCCGGGGCTCCGCAGCCGGCGAGCCAGAGGGCACACATCACAACGGCCAGTTTACGGTTCATCAGACGCCTCCCGGTGAGAAGGGGATACGAGTTGTCGCGGCCCGATCTCGCGGGTTGCGGTGTCTTTTCTTAATTTTTTGAAATTGCGTGTAGGCTGCATCGACGCCGCGATTTTTATGGCTATGAACCGGCTCAACGCAGCGTGTCGGGAGACGATCGATCTGTTCGAGCTGGCGAGGTGCTTCGCCGGCGACTGGAGGCGATCGAGCGCCCCGCGAGAGCGCGACATGCGGGTCGCGTTTGCGGCCACACGAGGCCCGCGCGCGGAGCGTACCCGTCCGGTTCTCGCGCGGTTCGGGGTGGCACCTCGATTGCTTCGTGGGCACTTCGTGGGTTCGCCGGGACCCATCACCTCGAGGAACTTGATGAACCGCTTCGCGTCGACGTTTTCCTGCCTCGCTCCCATCGCGCTGCTGCTGGCGTGCGGCCCCTCCGAGTATCAGCTGCACTCCGGGACCTACATCGCTGACGCCAGCGCCGCCAACGAAGAGGTGTTCCGGAACCTGACGCTGGTGGTCGACAAGGAGGCGGGGACCGCGGTGCTGACTCCGGGCACCGGGAGCCCCATCAACCTCACCTTCAGCGGGGTCGTGATGACCGACCAGCCGCGCCAGTTCGACTTTGCGCGGCTGCACCAGGTCGTCCTCACGCCGAACCCGATCTCGGTCAACGGCCAGACGATCTCCAGCCCCATACTCACCCCGGTCGCGTCCGAGACCAGGCAGGTGACCATCTTCGGGCGCAACCAGGAAGGTTCGGTGAGCCCGTCGATCCTCTTCGTCACCGGCGAGGACTGAAGAAGCGACTGGCACACGCCCCGATTGTCGCGCAGGTGGGCCGGAGCGCGGGACAGAGGATGGGGCGGGGATCGCTGGTCGCGCTGACCGTGGCGGCCCTCGGCTGCTTCGCGGGCAACTCGCTGCTGGCGCGGGCCGCCCTGCGCCCCGGCTGGATCGACGCCGCCTCGTACACGCTGGTCCGCCTGGCGGCGGGCGCGGCGGCGCTGCAGGCGCTGCTGTGGCTCCGGCGCGCAGGGGGCCCGGCCTCCGTCTCCGCGCCCCCGGGCCCGCGCGCGGGGAGCTGGACCTCCGCGGCGGCGCTGTTCCTCTACGCGGGCCCGTTCTCGTTCGCCTACCTCGAGCTGCCCACCGGCACCGGCGCCCTGCTGCTGTTCGGCTCCGTCCAGGTCACCATGATCGGCCGCGGGCTGGTCGCCGGAGACCGCCCCGTCGCGCTCGAGTGGGCGGGAGGCCTGGCCGCGCTCGGTGGCCTGGTGTGGCTGGTCCTCCCCGGCCTCGCCGCCCCGGAGCCGTTCTCCGCGGCCCTGATGGTGGTGGCCGGCGGCGCCTGGGGCTGGTACTCGCTCCGCGGGCGGGGCGCGGTCGACCCGCTGGCCACCACCGCGCACAACTTCGCCCGCGCCGTCCCGCTGGCGGCCCTGTGTGCCGCGCCCTTCGTGGCGGGGATGCACGCCGGCGGGCCGGGGATCTGGCTCGCGGCCGCGTCCGGCGCGGTGGCCTCCGGGGTCGGGTACAGCCTGTGGTACGCGGCGCTCCCCTCGCTGTCGCGCCTGCGCGCGGCGCTGGTGCAGCTCTCGGTGCCGGTGCTGGCGGCGGCCGGCGGCGTGCTCCTGCTGGGGGAGGCGCTGGGCTCGCGGCTGGTGATCTCCGCGACCGCGATCCTGGGAGGGATCGCGCTGGCCGTGCTCGCGAAGCGGTGAGCGTTCGACCGCCGATCAGCGCCCGAGCAGAGGGCCGGCGAGCGGGAAGAAGCGGAGGATGGCGCTCGCCTCCGTGGCCCCGTAGCCGTGCTCCTCCGCGACCTCGACGTTCTTCAGCGCGCAATCCATCCGCCCGGCGTCGCCCTGGCTCTGGTTGGTGAGGTACGGCGTGAGCGCCTCCGGAGGCTCGAAGCCGGCGTTGCCGATGCTGTCCGCCAGCAGCGTCTTCTCCTGCTCGGAGAGGTGGCTGAGGCACTCGTTGAGCGGCTTCCCAGCCTTCACCTCGTCCAGGGCGCCCTGGATGTTGGTCTTCGCCGTGGCATCCATTTGCTGCCCGGCGACCACGGTCTTCAGGATGTTGACCTCGAACTTCAGCCCGCTGTGGAGCGAACCGTCGGACGGGGGGCCCTGGGTGGCGGAATCGATCAGCGACTTCACGGCAGGCGGCACGAACTGGTCGACGACCTTCGAGGCGGCCGTCGCCGCCGTGGCGGCGACGCTGGCGATGGGCGCCACGAACTGATCGACGATCCCACCCAGCCCACCCAGCCCGCTCTGCGGCTTGCCGGCGGGCGCCGCGGAGCCGGATGCGTTCAGAAATGGAATGGCGCTGGCGATCGACCCGATGACGTTCTGGAACATTGGGGGGGTCCTTGGGGTGGGCAATAGGGGGAGATCGGGGTGGTTAGTGGGAAAAGACCTACCTGATTCTCGATCTTCGATATTCCGAAGTTTCCTTGCCGGCGCCGTCTGACCTTTCTGTCAGTCGGTCGGATGCCAGCGAATTGTGGCCGGATTTTCGGGATCGAGCTCCATCCAGACATGGACACATCGGACGCGGCCCGGTCGCATCGGAGGTCTGCAGACGTCACGCGCGCCGCGGCGGCCGTCGATCTCCTTGGATGAGCCTCGTTCTGATCGTTGAAGATTCGCCCGGACTCCTCGAGGTCTACACGTACATCCTCGAGCAGAGGGGCCACCGCGTGCTCACGGCCAGGGACGGCCTCGAGGGGTTGGCGCTGGCCCACCGGTGGCGACCCGATCTCGTGATCACCGACTGGCAGCTCCCGCGCCTGGACGGCGTGGAGATGAGCAAGCGGATGAGAAGGTCCCCGGATCTCCGCTCCATCCCCATCCTATTGCTGAGCTCTTCCCCGGATCCCCACTGTCCATGGGTGTCGCTGTTCCTGTCCAAGAACGCCTCGTTCGACGAGCTGGAGCGTGGAATCGCCCGGCTGATCGCTCGTTCCGAGGCGGAGGAAATCGAACCATGCAGAATGGCACTTTGACCGTCCTCGCCAGGGTGCACCCGGCCCGGAGGCGCGCGCTCCAGGAGCTCCTCGACGCGCTGGAGCGCGAATCGACCCCGGTCATCCCGGACGACGTCCCCGGGCTCCACTTCGCCCGGATGGCGCTGCTGGATTGCGCCGCCCGCGGCGGTGGCGCCGGCGAATCGTACCTCTTGCTGGCGACCGACTTCGTGGCGGACGGCAAGCGGCGCGAGCTGGACGCCCGCTTCATCGGGGCCCTGCTGGATCGCCTGGAGGCCCACGGCGCCGCCGCCCGGATCTTCGAGCACCTCTTCCAGCAGTGCGAGGGCTTCCCCGGGCTCGCGGACCGGAAGGCCGCCCGCGCCTTCCTGCTGGCCCGCCGGCGGTCGTACAGCGCCCGCCACGTGGCGTTCCCGTACCGCTGGCAGACGCCGGAGAGCATTCAGGAGGCGGTGCGCGCGCGCCAGGCGCTGGAGCGCCTGCTGGACGAGACGTCCGGCGAGCCGCCGGCGCTCGCGCAGCTGCAGGCGTGGGTGCCCGCCGGCGGCGGCCCCGGCGATCGACGGCCTCACCTGGCGGTCGCGCGGAGGCGGGCCGCGCTCGCCTCGCTCAGCCCCTCCAACGCGCTGCTCACCTGGAAGGCCACCCGCCAGGCGCGCGCCTCCGAGCGCCGCCTCCGCGAGGGCCCTCCGGTCCAGGGGATCCGGTGGGACGAGACGCCGCGCTTCGACCGCCGGCGGATCGCGCCGGACGACCAGGTCCAGAACCCGCTCACCCACCTGGTCCCTCTCGACGTCCGCTGGCCGGGCGCCTGGATGCTCCGCCTCAGCCTGTTCCTGGTGAACGTCCGGCTGCGCCGCTACCTGGTGGGGCTCAACCGGATCCAGGGAATCCACTTCGCCCGCTGGGTCATCTTCAAGGCTGCCGGCCGGCGCCACCTGCTCTTCCTGAGCTGCTTCGACGGGACGTGGGACGGCT
>Ga0209382_10004037_pt1 | contig 19900 bp, 18 predicted proteins | sample SoiMetdeltSBSDD5_FD_187599 | JGI IMG/M metagenome (GOLD analysis project Ga0209382, IMG submission 187599) | Bulk soil microbial communities from a Populus tree surrounding site in Tennessee, USA - Soil MetaG P. deltoides SBSDD5 (SPAdes) (version 2) | ecosystem: Environmental > Terrestrial >... | reverse complement strand
GTCCAACCGTCGTTCCCTACTCCCTACTCCCTACTCCCTACTCCCTACCCCACACTCCCCATTCCCCTTCCCGCGAAAGTCATTGAGCCCGGCGGCGCGGGTGCCTATAGACGCAGCAGGGATTTGCGCCTCTGGCGAAGCTGAACCACGGTCGATTCATCATGCTCCTGCGCGTCGTGCGGATACTGATCGGCTTTGCCCTGGCGAGCTTTGCCGCGGCGGTGACGCTCGTGCTGTTCGTCTACGCTCCCGGCAATTGGGCGAACCCAGGCCCCGACCTCTCCGGCGCGCGCCTGTCGGAGGCCGGCTACTTCGCCCTGGTCATCACCCCCTGGGTGGCCCTCGCGGCGGCACTGCCGGCGCTGGCCGGCGTGCTGTATGCCGAGACGCACAAGGTCGGCTGGCTCTTCTACGCTTCCGCCGGCCTCGTCACGGCATTCGCCGGCTTTTTGGTCCAGCATGCGTCGGAGTCGCGGGGCGCGCCCGGCATCTTCGAGGCTTACGCGCTGATCGCCTTCCTCGCCGGTGGGCTCGTCGGCGGCCTGGTCTACTGGGGCGCCTCGGGACGCTATGTTGCACGCACAGCGGTTGCACGCACGGCGCCCAAGCCATCCTGATCTGCCCCCGGCGGGCTTCCACGTGTAGCTTGAAGTGGGGCGAAGCGCTTAACCCAACACGGTTCGGCTGCGACGTTGACTCAAGGCCCTGCGCGCCCGCCCCGGCGCCCCCCTACCTAGGCCAGCCGCGCCGTGGCCAAATCGTCTTGTTGCGGCGCAGCAGCCGGTGTAGGTTGCGCCCGCTCAACCACATCAGGACCCTGCATGCTCGGCCCCCAGCCCCCACAACGCGCCGACCGGTCCCCGAACGCCCGCCAACACGACCCCAACAATGTCGCCATGGCCGCCACGCTGATGATGCGGGCCGTCGCTCTGGCGACGAGGCGAGCCTCGCTCGCGTCAGCCGCCCATGGCCTCGCGCTGTGGTCGCGGATGCTGAGCGCGCCAATCTATCCGTGGTCGCTGAGGACAGGCACCCCTGCCCAAGGCCTGGATGCCTCACTGCACGCCTCGGCCATCTCCACCCGCGCAGCACCCACCCCGGGAGGCTCGGCGCAGGACGCAGCCGGCGCCACCGCGCCGGCCGAAGCGCCTGGCGAGGAGGCTGCAGCGTTCGCGAGCTACCGTTCGTCAGGCGGCCACGCCTCCGCACAGGTCATCACGCACCACTGAGCCGCAAGATTCGCGGTCCGCGATAGCCGATCGACGCTTCCGTGCCCGTTGCCTTCCGGTCGGAAAGCAACGGGTGCCGACCTCTCCGCAGCTACGCCTTCTTGCCAGGCTTGAGCCGGCAGTAGGCCTTCTGCTTGCCCTTCTTGGGCACGATCCAGGCACAGTCTGCGGTTTTGCCCTTGCAGGCCTTCTCGTCCAGTCCCTTGCAGGAGGAAGCGGCCTTCGCGGGCGGCGTCTTCTTGGCGTCCTGTGCCGAGGCATCGAGCCCCGACACAAGGAGCGCCACGAAGACAGCCGCCACGCTTGGGCCCACCCATAGCCCCCCGGTGATCTTCATCGTGCGCACTCCCCTCTCACGGGAGCGCACAGTAGCACGCTGTATATCAGTGTCAATAGGATTTGGCCGGATGTTTTATTATTTTTCCAGCCGCCGTCGCCAGAGCGTGCTCGAGCCGATCGTCGCCCCAGAACAGCTCGCCTCTGGCCAGAAACGACGGCGCGCCGAAGATACCGAGCTCCTGGGCATCCTCGGTCTGCTGGCGCAGGCGCTGCTTGTTCTCCGGCGCCTCGGAGCGGGCCAGCACGGCGTCGGCGTCGAGGCCCTGGCGCCGCAGGATGTCGGCAAGCACGCGCTTGTCGCCGGTGTCAGAGCCGTGCGCGAACTGGGCCTCGTAGACCGCCCGCGTGAAGGCAACACCCCACCCTTCCAGGTGCCCAATGAGGGCTAGTCGCGCCGCGTGCAGGCTGTTCTGGGGGAAAGGCGACGGCAGCTTGAACGGCAGGCCTCGCGCCGAGGCCAGCCGCTCCATGTCGCGCACCATGTACCTGCCCTTGGCCGGGTAGATGTTGAACGGCGAGGTCTCCCAGCCCTGGGTGCGGAAGATCGGTCCGAGCAGCAGCGGCTTCCAGACAATCTCCAGCCCTGCAGCCTCGGCCAGCGCCTCGATGCGCATGGCGGAGAGGTAGGAGTAGGTGGAGGCAAGCTCGTGCCAGAACTCGACGCGCGGACGTCCAGCGTTCGTCATCCCCTCCTCCTTCCTTAAGAGAGCCGCCGGAACCAACGCCTTGCCCGGCTGGCGTTCTTGCCTATAGTGCGCCGCGATTTTCCATCCCGGCAAGAAGGTACGCTCCATGCCCGCCCCCATGCCCGCGCAGGGCGCCAAAGGCACGGTCAAGAAGGTCGTGCTCGCCTACTCGGGCGGCCTCGACACGTCGATCATCCTGAAGTGGCTGCAGGAGACCTACGGCTGCGAGGTCGTCACCTTCACGGCCGACCTCGGCCAGGGCGAGGAGCTGGAGCCGGCCCGCCGCAAGGCCGAGATGCTGGGCATCAAGCCGGAGAACATCTTCGTCGAGGACCTGCGCGAGGCGTTCGTGCGGGACTACGTGTTCTCGATGTTTCGCGCCAACGCCCTCTACGAGGGCGTCTATCTGCTCGGCACCTCGATCGCGCGCCCGCTGATCGCCAAGACACAGATCGAGATTGCGCGCCAGACCGGGGCCGACGCGGTGTGCCACGGCGCCACCGGCAAGGGCAACGACCAGGTCCGCTTCGAGCTGACCTACTACGCGCTGGAGCCGTCCATCCGCATCATCGCGCCCTGGCGCGAGTGGAGCTTCAAGAGCCGCGAGCAGCTGATCGACTTCGCCGAGAAGCACCAGATCCCCGTGGCCAAGGACAAACGTGGCGAGGCGCCATTCTCAGTGGACGCCAACCTGCTGCACTCCTCTTCCGAGGGGAAGGTGCTGGAGGATCCTGCCGTCGAGCCACCGCCCTACGTCTACCAGCGCACCGTCTCGCCGATGGAGGCGCCCGACAAGGCGACAGAGATTTCCATCGGTTTCAAGAAGGGTGACGCGGTAAGCCTTGATGGCAAGCCGCTGTCGCCGGCCACCCTGCTCGCCCGCCTCAATGACCTCGGCCGCGACAACGGCATCGGCCGCATCGACCTGGTGGAGAACCGCTTCGTCGGCATGAAGTCGCGCGGGGTCTATGAGACGCCGGGCGGCACCATCCTGCTGGCCGCTCACCGCGCCATCGAATCGATCACGCTCGACCGCGGCGCAGCCCACCTCAAGGACGAGCTGATGCCGCGGTACGCGGAGCTGATCTACAACGGCTTCTGGTTCTCGCCCGAGCGTGAGATGCTGCAGGCGGCCATCGACAAGAGCCAGGAGCACGTGGAGGGCGAGGTGCGCCTCAAGCTCTACAAGGGCAACGTCATCGTCACGGGGCGTGAGAGCGCCAAGTCGCTCTACTCTTCCACGCTCGTCACCTTCGAGGACGACAAGGGCGCGTACGACCAGAAGGACGCCGAGGGCTTCATCCGCCTCAACGCCCTGCGGCTCAGAACGCTGGCCGTGCGCAATCGCCGCAAGGTGTAGCCCTGCCTAGGTGAGCGCACTGGCCTGCGCGATGGTGATGCCGAGGGCGGCAAAGCTGTCGCGCGTGGCCTTGACAGAGCCGCCCACATCAATGCCGCGGCAGGCGTCATCGATCACCACCACGTCGAGTCCCAAGCGCCTGGCATCCTCGGCCGAGTAGCGCACGCAGAAGTCGAGCGCGAGACCGACAGCGAAGACGCGATTGAGGCCGCGCTCACGCAAATAGCCGACAAGGCCGGTCGGGGTCTTACGGTCGTTCTCGTAGAAGGCCGAGTAGGAGTCGATGTGCGGCCGGAAGCCCTTGCGGATCACCAGGGCGGCGTGAGGAATGTCGAGGTCGGCACGGAATGCAGCACCGGGCGTGCCCTGCACGCAATGGTCAGGCCACAGCACCTGCGGTCCGTAAGCGACCTCGATCGTCTCGTATGGCCGCCGGCCGACATGCGAGGACGCGAACGAGTGGTGCCCGGCAGGATGCCAATCCTGCGTCAGGACGACATGCGGGAAACGGCGCGCCAAGGCGTTGATCACAGGGACCACCCGCTCGCCCTCGGGAACGGGCAGGTTGCCGCCGGGGCAGAAATCGTTCTGCACATCGACCACCAGCAGCACGTCGTTCTCGCCAGGTGCCAAGGCCATCTGCGCTCCTCCGTGGCTTTGCGCAACTCAGACTGGGACAAGCCGTGCCGGACAAGTGCCGGCCATAGTCATGCCAGACCCAAGCGTGCACGGGTGGGGCCATTCTTGCACCGAGGCGTCGGATATCAAGGGCCGTGGCGTGAGCCACCCAGAGATCCGGGTGGATCGGACGGCCCGTATGCACGTGAGCCGAGGCCGCCCCGCCCAACGCGACACTTGCCCCAAACGGGGCATTGGCCCCAACGAGGCGTTTGCAAGGCGGAGGCCAAGCAGGCTATAGATGATGAAGTTGGCGGCAGTCGCCCGCACCGCTGCCGCAACGGGGGGACCGGTCTCGCCCGCAGTGGGGCCGGTTCCCACCCCACCTCACCTTCCACGTCCCATGCTGCCCCAGGCCGCTATGTCTGCACACGTCGCTGCAGGAGGGCGTCGGGATGCGAGGCTCAACCCAGCCCGCCTCGCACCCCAAGCCCGCACTGGAGCCGGCGGGAAGCACGCCAGCTCCGGTCTCGCCCGCAGTGGTTTGTGGATATTGACGGGTGAGCGTAACAGCCCTATCTCGACTGAGTAACGGGGCGGTAACAAATTCGATCCTGCGTGGCGTCGTCTTAGCCGCGGGTCTCCCTGAAGACAGACATGCTCTTGCGTTTCGAGGGCCGTACGCTGGATCTCGAGGGCCGTACGCTTCTCGACGAGAGCGGACGCGAGGTCCCCCTTACGCCCGCCGAGTTCGATCTGCTGGCGGCGCTGGCGCAGTCGAGCGGCAGGGTGCTGTCGCGCGAGCACCTGTGCGGCGTCGTCTCCGGACGTCGCCATGGACCCGACGAGCGGGCCATCGACATGCTGGTATCGCGGGTGCGGCGCAAGATCGAGCCCGACGCCAAGCCCCCGCGCATCATCGTCACCGTACCGAAGGCGGGCTACAAGCTCGCGGGCCAGGTGAAGCGCATGAAGCGGCAGGTGCCGCCGGTCGAGCAGCAGCCGAGCGAAGCCCCCAGCGCGGCGCCACGCAGAGAGCACCGGCAGCTGAGCGTCCTGGTGTGCCAGATCCGTGGACTGGCCGCGCTGCCAGCCAGGCTCGATCCTGAGGACGAAGGCGCTCTCATGGACCGCGTGCACCGGGCGTGCGCCGATGTGGCGAAACGGTTTCGTGGACTGGCGGCGAAGCTCCCGGGCGACAGCGTGCTCGTCTATTTCGGATATAGAGAGGCGCAGGAGGACGACGCCGAGCGCGCCGTTCGGACCGCGCTTGCTCTGGTCGATGCCATCGACAGCCTGGCGCTTCCGGGCGCCCTGCGCCCCCACATTGGCATCGCCACAGGGCGCATGCTGGTCCAAGCCGGCGCCGGCCCTGACGACGCGCCGGCGGCGACGGGGCAGGCGCTCAACCTTGCCCTGCACCTGCCGTCGGCGGCGCCGGCAGGTGCAGTGCTGATCACCGAGCGCACGCGGGAGCTGATCGGCGGCTTTTTCGACTGCCGGGAGATGCAGCCGCTCGTTCTGGGCAAGGCTCTTCCGCCGGTCGCGGTCTGGCAAGTGACCGGCGAGCGCGCTGACGCTGGACGTTTCGACGCGCTGCGCCGAGCCGGCATGCTGGAGCTGGTCGGGCGCAGGGAGGAGATGGAGCTGCTGCGGCGGCGCTGGTCGCAGGCGGCGGCCGGCGAAGGCCAGGTCGTGCTGGTCTCCGGGGAGCCCGGGATCGGCAAATCGAGGCTTGTCGCCGAGTTCCAGGAGGAAAGGAGCGCCGAGCCACACGACTGCCTCAGGTATTTCGGCGCATCGCACCAGACTGACGCCTCGCTCTACCCCGTGATCGGCGAGCTGCAGCGGGCGGCGGCCTTCGACCGCGCCGACGGCCCCCGGGAGCGGCTCGCCAAGCTCACGGCGCTGCTGGACCCGGCGGGCGCTCCCGCGTCCGAAGGTGCGATGCTCCTGGCCAGCCTTCTCTCCCTCCCCGTGCCGAACGAGGAGGCCCTGCAACGGCTGTCTCCGGGGCAACGCAAGGAGCGGGCGCTGGCCGCCGTGGTGGCGCGCATTAAGCGGCTGGCGACGCGCCGCCCGGTGCTCGTGCTCGTCGAGGACGCGCAGTGGCTCGACCCGACCTCCCTGGAGCTGCTCGGCCAGCTGGCCGGTGCGATCCGACGGCTTCCGGTCATGGTGCTGGTCACCGCGCGCTCGGGGTTTGAGCTCCCCTGGTCGGTTGACGCCGAGCAAAAGCTTCATCCCCTCAACGCAGAGGATGCAGATCTGCTCATTCACCGCGTGGTGGGCGGCAAGGCGCTCCCCAGGGAGGTGGCCGACAAGGTCCTCGAGCATACGGACGGCATCCCGCTGTACATCGAGGAGCTGACCAAGGCCCTGCTCGAAAGCGGAGCGCTGCGCGAAGGGTCGAACCGGTATGAGCTGGTGGGTCCGTATCCTTCGCACCTGGTGCCTACGACGCTGACGGCGTTGCTGGTTTCCCGGTTGGATCGGCTCGGGCGAGCCAGTGAGGTGGCGCAGATCGGTGCGGTTATCGGGCGGAAGTTCTCGGACGAGCTCCTCAGGGCGGTGTGCTCCTGGCCGGAGCGCGCGCTGCAGGACGCCCTGGACGCGCTCGTTAAGTCGGGACTGGTCTTCCGCAAGGGCGCGGGGGAGACGACTGTCTACAGCTTCAAGCACGCGCTGGTGCAGGACGCGGCCTATGGAGCCCTGCTGAGCGAGCCGAGGCGGCTGCTGCACGCCCGCATCGCCGAGGCCCTGGAGGTGCAGCTCCCTGACATCGCCGTGAGTCGGCCGGAGTTGCTGGCGCACCACGCCACCGAGGCTGGCCTGGTCGACAAGGCCGCCGGCCTGTGGGGGAGGGCGGGGTTTCAGTCGCTGAACCGCTCGGCGTTGCTGGAGGCCACAGGCCACCTCAGCCGGGCGCTGGCCCAGATCGCGACCCTGCCCGGCACGCCGGACCTGCGCCGCCGGCAGATCGAGCTGCAGGTCGCGCTCGCCAACGCTCTCATGCACACGAAAGGCTATGCGTCGCCGGCGACCGGGGCGGCTTTCGAGCAGGCTCGCGCGTTCATGGCCCGGGCCGAGGCGTTGGGCGAGCCCTCCGGGGACCCGCTGTCGAAGTTCGCGGTCATCTACGGCTTCTGGGTCAGACGCTACGTGGCCTTCGACAGCGTCGCCCTGCGTGCCTTGTCGGCGGAATTCATGGCCCTTGCCGAGAGGGACGGGACGACGGTGCCGCTCATGATCGGACACCGTCTGATGGGCACCACCCTGCAATGCACGGGGGACATCGCCGCGAGCCGGATGCACTACGATCGGGCGATGGCGCTCTACGATCCCTGCCAGCACCGTCCGCTTACCACGTATTTCGGCCAGGATATGAGTGTCGTCGTCCTGTCCTATCGGGCGTGGACGTTGTGGCTGCTGGGCTACCCGGAGGCCGCGCTTGCCGATTCGGAGCGCGCGATCGCGGCCGCGCGCGATATCGGCCAGGCCGGCACGCTGATCTACGCGCTGGCGCACGCGACGCGGACCTATCTGTGGACCGGCGATTTCGCGGCGGCCCGCCCTCTGGTGGCCGAGATCCTCGCTTTGGCCGACGAGAAGGGCGCAGCGGCGTGGCGGGCCTTCGGCATGATGCAGAGCGGCTCTCTCCTGGCTCTGACCGGCGAGGGTGCCAGGGCGGCACCGATGGTTGCAGCGGGCCTTGCGGCGTGGCAGTCGACGGGATCGACCCTGTGGATGCCGTGCTACCTGTCGTACCTGGCACAGGCGCTTGCTGAGCTTGGCCGGCTGGACGATGCCCGCGCCCGGATCAGTGCGGCGATGGCGGCGGTGGAGGCCTCCATGGCGACGTGGAGCGAGGCCGAGGTGCACCGCGTCGCCGGCGAGATCGCCCTGATGGCGGCAGAGCCCGACGCGGCGGAAGCGGAAGCCTGCTTCAAGCGCGCCCTCGCGATCGCACGCGCCCAGCAGGCCAGGTCGTGGGAGCTGCGGGCAGCAACGAGCCTCGCCCGCCTGTGGCGCGATCAAGGCAAGCCCCGGCAGGCCCGCGACCTTCTCGCGCCGGTGTATGGCTGGTTCGGCGAGGGCTTCGAGACGCTCGACTTGAGGCAGGCCAAGGCGCTGCTCGGCAACCTCGGTGCTGCAGCGCCGAAGAAGCGCGCTCGCCAGCGCTGACACCCACACTAGCGAGTCTCGCCAAACCCAAGAATCTCGACCAAGATAGGTCGGAGCTTTTACACCTCCACGCACCATCGAGGAAGACGCGCACCATGGCCTTGTCGATAGCGCCCCTGACCCCGACCGTGGGCGCAGAGATCTTGAGCGTCGATCTCGGCCGCCTCAGCGACGCCGAGTTCGCTCAGATCGAGGCCGCCTGGCATCGGCACTCCGCCCTGCTGTTCCGCGGACAGCATCTCGCCGACGACGACCTGCTGAGCTTCAGCCGCAGGCTCGGCGAACTCGATCCGCCGCCCAACCAGGAGCAGGGGCGCATGAGCCCGCCGGGCTATCCCGACATCTACGTTGTCTCCAACGTGCTCGACGACAAGGGCCAGCCGATCGGCGCGCTCGGCGCGGGCGAGGCGGTCTGGCACACCGACATGAGCTATCTCGACCTGCCGCCCGATGCGTCCATGCTCTACGCGCTGGAGATCCCGCCCGAAGGCGGCGACACCTGGATCTGCGGCATGGAGGCGGCGTGGGCCGCGCTGCCCGAGGATCTGAAGGCCAGGCTGCGCGGCCGCCGCATCAAGCATGACGGCACCTACAACAGCGGCGGCTACCTGCGGAAGGGCGTCGAGCCCACCGACGACCCGCACAAGGCGCCCGGAGCGTGGCATCCGGCCGTGTGCCGGCACCCGGCAACCGGCGCTCCCTCCCTCTATCTCGGGCGGCGGCGCAACTCCTACGTCGAGGGCCTCTCGCGGCCCGAGTCGGAGGCGCTGCTCGACGCCTTGTGGGCACACATCGAGCGGCCGGAGCTGGCCTATGCGCACAAGTGGCGTGTGGGCGATCTCTTGTTGTGGGACAACCGCTCGACCATGCACCGGCGCGATCCGTTCGACGCCAAGGCGCGGCGCGTCATGCATCGCACGCAGATCAAGGGCCGGCACCGGCCGCAGGCGTACCTTGCGTAGGTTGGGTCTCGCTTCGCTCGACCCAACCTACGCCTGCCGCTGCCACAAGCGGCGAAGCGGCACAGCGACCGTCGTCACGGAAAGCAGGATCAAGGCCAGCGACACCGGCCGGGTGAAGAAGACGGTCCAGTCGTTCTGCGCGCCGATCATGGTGGTGAGGAAATAGCTCTCCGCCAAGGGCCCCAGGATGGCGCCGAGCACCATGGGCGCGATGGGGAACTGGAGCTTGTCGAACACATAGCCGAGTCCGCCGAAAGCGACGATGGTCCACAGGTCGCCGATGTTGTTGCGCTGCGCCAGCGCGCCGATGAAGCAGAACATCACGACGAAGGCCGAGACGGCCGCCTCTCGAAGTGAAAGCACCTTGACGAGGGCTTTGATGGCGAAATAGCCGATCAGCACCATCCCGATCAGGGACAGGAAGACGGCGGCGAAGATGGCATAGACGAGACCCGGCTGGCTCACGAATACCTGCGGCCCCGGCTGTATGCCGTGCAGCATGAAGGCGGCGAGCATGATGGCAGTGGCGCCGGAGCCGGGGATGCCGAGCGTGAGCAGCGGGATGATCGCCCCGCCGACCGAGGCGGTGGCGGCGGCCTGCGGTGCCACGATGCCCTCCGGAATACCGGCCCCCATGTCCTTGCGGCGCCGTCCGTACTGCGCCTCGAAGCCGTAGGAGAGGAACGAGGCGATGGTGGCGCCCGCCCCCGGCACGATGCCGATGACGATGCCGAGCAGGGACGAGCGGGCCAAGGTGCCCTTGACGGCGCCGATCTCGCCGGCGGTGGGCAGCCTGGTCTCGATGCGACCGATCCTCTCCAGTGCTGGCGACGTGAAGCCGCGCTCGAGCCGCGACAGCACCTCGCCCAACCCGTAGGCCCCGACCATCACGCCCAGATACTCGATACCGTCCCGCAAGGTGGTGAATCCGAACGAGAAGCGGTCGGTGCCATAGGTGCCGTCCACGCCCACGGTGGCGATGAGGAGGCCGATCAGGAGCGATATGAAGGCGTTGAGAAGCGAACCTCCACCCAAACAGACCACGCTCGCCAGGCCGAACAGCACGAGCGCGAAATACTCGGGCGTCGAGAACGTCAGCGCGAGGCGAGCTACGGGTGCGGACAGGGCTACCATCACAACCGCCGCGACCAGCCCGCCGGCCAGAGCCGCAAACAGCGTCCAGCCCAGGGCCTTCGCCGGCTCGCCGTTGCGCGCCATCTCGTACCCGTCCCACAGCAGCGGCACGTCGATGGGCTCGCCGGGGATGCGGAACAGGATGGCCGTGAAGGCCCCACCGTAGGTTCCGGTCACGTACATGGCGGTGAGAAGAACCAGCGCTGGCGTGATCCCAAGCTTGTAGGTGAACGGCAGCGCCAGCACCACGCCCATCACCAGCGTGAGGCCCGGCAGCACGGCAACGAGCAGCCCCAGCACCAGCCCAACCAGCAGGGCCGCTAGATTGACGGGCTGCAGGACCGCCAGGAAGCCGCCGCCGAGTTGCGTGAGCACGTCGAGCATGGCTGAATCCATCCCTGCCTAGCGCATGCCCAACAGGCCGGCGACCCACAGGGTCGCGGCTTGGAAGGGACCGGTGCCGAGAGGCAGCGAGACGTAGACCAGGCCGCGGAAAGTGTAGAACAGGCCAAGAGTTCCGACGGCGCTTACCGCCAACACGCCAGGCAGATTGCGCCACTGCCCCACCAGCATCAACAGAGCCATCAGCAGGAACGTGCCTATCAGGAATCCGAGGTATTCAAGCGCGAGCGGATAGGCGAGAAACAGCAGGACGCCCATTGCCACCAGCCCGTATCTCGACGGAGCGCCGGGCGCCTCAGGCACCCCACGGCCTGCCTGTAGGGTGGCCTCCTCGCGGGCTTGCGGCGATGTCAGCGCCGGCCCTCGCCCCGCCAGCAGGCTGCGGCCGATGCCGAGGGCACACGCCATCATCAGGAGCACCAGGATGGCCTGGGGCCACACGTCAGGCCCCAGGCGGTCCGGTGCGCGCGGAAAGTCGAGCTGCCACGTCAGCGTGAAGAGATAGACGGCCGCACAGAGGAGAACGGCGAACGGCGCCGACCGGCCGATTGTCTGCATCTCATACCTCTGCGACCAGCGCCCAGTCGGCGTCTGGATTTCCTTACCGTACGTCCCCGAGAGGCCGCCTTGCGTGCCGCCCTACTTCTTCGGCTCCGACGGGACCGCGTCCTGCGTCACGCCGGAGCTGGCGATCAGCTGCTTCATCGACTTGAGCTCGTTGTCGAGGAAGGCCCCGGTCTCGGCCGCGGGCACGAAGCTGTCAGCGGCTGCGTACTGGTCCTTGAGATAGGCGACGTACTCAGGGTCTCGCGCGGCCTCGGCCAGCGCCTCAGCCAGCGTCTTGATGATCTTGGGGTCGGTTCCGCTCTTGACGACGATGGCACGGAACTGGGGCAGGGTGACCTTGTGGCCGAGCTCGACCGAGGTCGGCACGTCGGGAAAGCTCGAATCCCGCTTGTCGGCAAACAGGATGACTGGTCGCATCTGCTTGCCATCCACAAAGCTGCGCACGTCGCCGACCTGCTCGTAGAGCACCTCGGCGTGTCCGCCGAGAACGGCCGAGTAGCGCTCGCCCGGCTTGGGAAACGGCACGCTGGAGAATTTCAGGCCCTTCTTGGCGAAGAAATTGGCGGTCAGGTCGTCGTTGGAGCCGAAGCCGGTGACGCCCACGCGCATGCGCTCCGTCCTGGCCGCCTTCTCGAGGTCGGCCCAGTCCTTGAAGCGCCCGCCCTCCTGCACCAGGAACGCCGACGCCTGCTGGATCACGATGCCCAGCGGCTCGATGTGCTGCATGGTCCATTTGGGCACCGGCGTGCCGGCTTGCAGGGCGAAGGTGTCGCCGATGAAGACCGAGATGGAGTAGCCGTCGGCCGGAGCCGTGAGCATCTTGGTGAGCCCGGTCTGGCCGGTGGCACCCGGCACGTTGATGACCGGCATCGACACCTTGAGCCGCGGCTCCATCAGCTTGGCGAGCTTGCGCGCCACCTGGTCGGCGCCTCCGCCCGGCCCCCATGGGACGATGAACTCGATCGGCCTCGACGGGAACTCCTGCGCGGAAAGAATACCCGAGCCCACGCTCGACAAGCCCGCGGCCAGCACCGCCGCAAGCACCACCCGTCGGCTGCGATTGAACATGCCCATGCTCCTCATCCCGCGCAAGACGCCGCGCCGCGGCACAATACGGCACAGGGGTCCGCGCTTGTCCAGCATCTGTCAGCTTTCAGACCAGCGGATCGCGACAGGGCGTGCTGGGGCCACAAGGGGCACTCACATATCGGGCTCCTCGTCGCCGGTGGTCCGCTTCTGGTGGCGCATGTGCTGCCAGATCGCCAGCGCCACGGAGAGCGCGGCAGCGGCGAGCAATCCACCGGAGATGGGGCGGGTCAGGAACAGCCAGAGATTGTCGTCGGTCATGATGGCGCGGATCAGGTTGATCTCGATCTGGTCGCCGAGGATGAGGCCGAGGATCAGCGGCGCCAGAGGGAAGCCCATCTTCACCAGCACGTATCCGACGACGCCGAAGATCAGGAGCACGTACACGCTCGACATGGTGTTGTTGAGCGCATAGGCGCCGATCACGCACAGCACCATGACGACCGGCGCAAGCACCGCCAGCCGCACTGCCGTGAGGCGGAGCATCAGCGGCATGCAGGCGAAACAGATGAGCAGCATCAGCGGGTGCGCCAGGATGTAGGCCCCGTAGATGCCGTAGGCGAGACCAGGGTTCTGCGACACGAACAGCGGGCCCGACTGGATGCCGTGGATGGTCATGGCGCCGAGCATGACGGCGGTGACGGCGTCGCCGGGGATGCCGAACGCCATGATTGTCATCAGCGACCCCGACACGTTGGCATTGTTGGAGGCCTCCGAGGCGATGATGCCTTCGGGATGACCCTTGCCGAACCGCTCCGGCGTCCGGGAGAACTTCTTCGCCTGATCGTAGGCCATGACGCTCGACGCGCTGCCGCCGATCGCCGGCAGGATGCCGATGATCAAGCCGACGACGGTCGCCCACAGCAGCAGAAAGGGTTGGCGAAAGATCTCCCAGTTGAGCTTGAGGTGAGAGAACCGCTCGAAGGTGGCGCGCACGGCGCTCGCCGTCTTGGTACGTCGATCGCCCTGCTTCTCGATGTCGGTCATGATCTGGGCGAAGGCGAAGATGCCGATCAGCACCGGCAGGAACTGGAAGCCGCCGCCGATGAACTCGGAGCCGAAGGCGAAGCGCGGCACGCTGCCGATCGGGTCGGTGCCGACGACGGTGATGAGAAGGCCGAGGGCGGTCGAGACCAACCCCTTCAGCAGCGAGCTTTCGGCAAGACCGGCCACCATGGCCATCGCCAGGACGAACAGGGAGAAATACTCCCACGGGCCGAACTGCAGGGCCAGCGCCGCCAGAGGCCCCGTCACGAACACCAGACACAATGCGCCCAGCAGCCCGCCCCACACCGAGGCCCAGACGCCCAGCCAGATGGCGCGTCCGGGCTCGCCGTTGCGGGCCATGGGAAATCCATCGAACGTGGTGGCGATGGCCGAGGGCGTGCCGGGAATGCCGAGCAGGCAGGCAGTGATGAGCCCGCCGGTCGAGCCACCCACGTAGACGCCCGTCATGGCCGCGAGCCCCGCCAGGGGATCGAGGCCGTAGGTGAACGGCAGGATGACGATCACCGTGAGCGTGATGGTGAAGCCGGGCAGCGAGCCGCCGATGACGCCGGCGAACGTGCCCAGCAGCAGCGGCAGCATGTACTTCCACTGCAGGACGGTGACGATGCCCTGGCCCAGGAGCTCCAGCATGGCTCACCAGCCTGTCAAGCTGCCGCGCGGCAGCAGCACAGTGAGATATCTTTCGAAAACGAGATACGTGACCACTGAGGTGCCGACCGCGATGGCCACCAGCGCTACCCATTGGCGCAGCGTGCTCGGCCGCTCCAGGACGAGCTGGAAGGCGGCGACGAACAGCGTCGTGGCGATGCGGAAGCCGAGGAGGGGCAGCAGGGCGACATAGGCCGCCACAGTCACGAACGCCACGGCCACCAGGCCGTAGGCGCGCGGCGGGCCGTCGGGCGTCGTTTCAGGCGCGGTCGCCGGCATGGCGGGCCGGCGCTGGGCGAAGGCGTCCTGGAGCACCAGGAGGGCGCAAGTGACGCCCAGGAACGCCAGCACCAGCGTGGGGTAGAAGCCGGGCCCGATGGGCACGATCGGCAGCCGCGGCAGGCCCAGGGCATGCGGCAGCAGAAGGAGGCTGACCGCGAGGCCGAAGAGCCCCGCGATGCCGTCGCGGCCCAGCTTCATCGGGGCCTCACTTCTTCATCAGGCCGAGATCGGCCATGATGGCCTTGTTCTCGCCGTCGATCTTGTCGAGGAAGGCGGCGTACTGCTTGTCGTCGAGGAAGGCGACGCGGGTGCCCTGCAGCTTCATCGCCTCCTTGAAGGCCGGCTCGGAGGTGGCCTTGCCGCAGGCCTCCACCAGCTTGGCGCGCACGTTGGCCGGCGTGCCCTTGGGGACCATCAGGCCGCGCGCCACCTCGTAGACGACGTTGATGCCGAGCTCCTTCAGCGTCGGCACATCGGGCATCTCGGGATCACGCTTCTCGGTGCCGATGGCCAGGAACTTCAGCTGCCCCGCGTCGACCTTGCCCTTCTGGGTGAGGTTGGAATCGGTAAGGTCGATATGGCCGCCAAGGATGGCGTTCATGCGCGGCGCCAGACCTTCGTAGGACACGTACTTGAGCTTGATGCCCGCGGCCTTCTCGATCGAGGCTGGGAAGATGTGGCTGGTTGAGCTCAGCGTTGCGCCGACGGTGATCTGGCCCGGCCGCGCCTTGGCGTCGGCGATGAACTCCTGGAAGGTCTTCCACGGCGTCTTCGGGCTCGCCGTGAGGACGGAGGGCGTTGCGGCCACGAGGCAGATCGGCTCGAAGTCGGTGTACGAGACGTCGGTGAGACCGGAGTAGTGCACGAGGTGGATGTAGTCGTGCACGGCGTAGACGGTGTAGCCATCGGCCGGCGCGGCCTTGGCCTCGCGCGCGCCGACCGTGCCGGACGCACCGGTGACGTTGGCGACGACGACGGTCTGGCCCAGGTGCTTCTGCAGGTGCTGCGCGGCTGGGCGGAAGATGTTGTCGGTGTCGCCGCCGGCGGCCCACGGCACGATCATCTTGATCGGGCGGTCCGGGTATTGCTGGGCGCTGGCGGGCGCCGTGAGGCTGGTGATCATGAGCGCCGCACCGACAGCGAAGGCTGGCTTCCTCACTTTAGGCTCTCCCTGGTTTCGTTGGTCTGATGTTGTTATGAACGCAGACTAGCGCATGCAAATTCCGCCCGGCAATGATCTCCACTCCCGGTGAGGCCAACCTCGGTTAAAGGATGCCTTTTCCATGGAGCCGAAATGGCTGATTTGGGCAAGAGAAGTCCAAGCGACGGCGCAGACCGGCCTCACCTTCACGAACGATGCCTACGACCGCCAACGCTATGAGCGTCTCCGGCGACTGGCTGCCGAGATCATGGCGGCGCACGCCGGCGTCACCACGGACGTCATCGAAGGCCTGTTCGCGGCGCAAACGGGCTACGCGACGCCCAAGGTCGACGTCCGCGGCGCCGTATTCCAGGATGGTAGGCTTCTCCTCGTGAAAGAACGCGCGGACCCGGGACGATGGACGCTTCCCGGCGGATGGGCGGATGTCAACCAATCGCCGCGCGAATGCGTCATCGCCGAGGTGCGCGAGGAGGCGGGGCTGGAGGTGAGACCAATCAAGCTGGCGGCGGTGTATGACCGGGCGCGGCACCCGCACGTACCACCCAAGCCCTTCCACATCTACAAGATGTTCTTCATTTGCGAGAGCGTGGGAGGTGTACCTTCGCCGGGCCTGGAAACCGAGGAGGTCGCCTTCTTCGACCGCAATAAGCTGCCCCCGTTGTCAGTCGAACGCGTGCTCGACTATCAGATCGAGCGCATGTTCGTGCACGCCGAGTCGCGGGATCTGCCGACGGAGTTCGATTGAGCGCGCGCTCGTCCAGCGCAGCCAAATTCCAGTGGGCAACGATGCCGCCGGTGCGACAGCTGCCACCGTGACCGCACATCTCCATTGTAAACACGGCTTCATGCCAGCTCTCGGCCTCCACGATCACTCCGGTCCGACGCTCCTATTCCTGATCGCATCGGCGCTGACCGCAGGGCTGGCTCGCGGGTTCTCGGGCTTCGGCGGCGCGTTGATCTTCGTACCGCTCGCGAGCGCGGCGGTCGGTCCGAGGTTGGCGGCGCCGCTCTTGCTGATCGTCGATGCCGTGACCGCCGCGGGATTGATTCCGGACGCTTGGCGCCGAGGTGCTAGGCGTGAGGTCGGAACGATGGCTGTTGGCGCAGTATTCGGCGTGCCCCTGGGAGCCTGGCTCTTAACCAAGACCGATCCGCTGGCAGTGCGGTGGGCGCTTGCCGTCATGGTGGCCGGGTTGCTCCCCCTCCTGATATCCGGATGGCACTATGAGGGCCCGCGGACGCCCTCTGTCACGGTCGGTGTCGGCGGGTTGGCTGGTCTGATGAGTGGCTCAGCTCAGGTCGGTGGTCCACCGGTTGTAGCCTTCTGGCTGAGCAGTCCCATGCAGGCCGACGTTGTGCGGGCGAATATCGTTCTCTATTTTGCCGTCTCGTCAGTTTTCTCGGGCATCGCCTATCTCGCAGGTGGCCTGATAACCAACGCCGTGCTGATGCTCGCGCTCATCGTCGGCCCGACCTACGGTCTCGGCATCTACCTCGGGTCCCGTCTCTTCGGTCTTGCGAGCGAGACGACGTTCCGGCGCATTTGCTATGGACTTATCGGTATCGCCGCCGTCTTTAGCCTCCCGATCTTCGACAACCTGTTGCGCTGACCCGAGGCGCGATCGGTGACCGCGCTGCGGATTGCCGCTCCCCCGCGTGAACCGGAGCACTTGAGATGACAACCCGCACCCCAAACCTGAAGCTCGGCATTGCCGGCCTCGGCGCAATCGGCATGGCGGTGGCGCGCGCCGTCGATGCCGGTACGGTGCCTGGCATCGGTCTGGTTGCGGCCGCGGCCCGCGATCATGCCAAGGCGCAGAGGGCGATGGGCGGGTTCGGATCGGTGCCGCGCCTCGTTGGCCTCGCCGAGCTGGCCGACTTGGCCGATGTGGTCGTCGAATGCCTGCCGACGGCACAGTTCGCGGCGGTGGCCGCCCCGGCTATCGAGCGCGGGCGCATCTTCATGCCGCTCTCGGTGGGCGCGCTGATCGACCACATGGATCTCGTGGAGCGGGCGCGGGTGACGGGTGCGCGTATCGTCGTGCCGACAGGGGCGCTGCTCGGGCTCGACGCTGTGCGCGCGGCAGCGGAAGGGAAGATCGCCTCGGTGAAAATCGTCACGCGCAAGCCGCCGGGGGGGCTCGCCGGGGCGCCGCTGCTGGTGGCGCGAGGCATTGCGGTGGAGGGACTCACGGAGCCGCTCAAGGTCTTCGAGGGCAGTGCGCGCGAGGCGATTGCCGGGTTCCCGGCCAATGTCAACGTGGCCGTGGCCCTGTCGCTCGCGGGCATCGGCCCCGACGCGACCCGGGCCGAGATCTGGGCGGACCCGGGGGTGACGCGCAACACCCACACCATCGTGCTGAAATCCGACTCGTCCGACCTCACCATGACGATCGAGAACATCCCCTCGCAGGAGAACCCTCGCACCGGCAAGATTACGGCGCTGAGCGCGCTCGCCGCGCTGCGCCGCCTGACCGCGCCGCTGGTGGTGGGGAGCTGAGTGGCTCGGCGACGGATGTCTGACCCTTGGTCAGGCACCGTGGCTCCAACGCTGTGGTTGCGCTGGTGCGTTCAACACCGTTTGCGCAACGGTGTCAAACCCGGAGGGTCTGACACCAGCCGGCAATTCGTGCAGATGGCAGGCGACGGTCGTTCGCGCAGCGGTGACGGGGCGCGGCACGATGCCGGAGCACGGCGCGAAGGCCTGCGGGCAGCGTGGGTGGAAGGGGCACCCCGGCGGCACGTTGAGCGGGTCGGGCGGGGCGGCGCCCAGCCCCGTGTCGGGGATGCCGAGCCCCGGCACCGGCGTCAGCACGGAGGCCAGGAGAGCCTGGGTGTAGGGGTGCTTCGGGCCGGAGAAGATCGCCCCGGTGGGCGCCAGCTCCACCACGCGGCCCAGATACATCACGGCGACGCGGCTGGCGAGGTGCTCGACCACGGCGAGGTTGTGGCTGATGAAGATGTAGGTGAGGCCGAGGTCGCGCCTGAGATCCATGAGCAGGTTCAGGATCTGCGACTGCACCGAGACGTCGAGGGCCGAGGTCGGCTCGTCGCACACCACGATCTCGGGCTCGGTGACGAGCGCGCGGGCGATGGCAACGCGCTGGCGCTGGCCGCCGGAGAGCTGGCTTGGATAGTGGTCGGCATAGCGCGCGGGCAGGCCCACCTTGTCGAGCGCGGCGATGGCGCGCCGGCGCCGCTCTGCGGCCGTGGCCGTGCCCTGCACGTCGAGCGGCAGCTGGACGATGTCGGCGATGCGCCGGCGCGGGTTGAGCGAGGAGTAGGGGTCCTGGAACACCGGCTGCATGCGCCGCGCGATCTCGCGACGGGGGATCGAGCGCAGGTCGCGGCCGCTGAGGCGAACTGTGCCGGCGGACGGCGGGAGCAGCCCCAGGACCATGCGCGCGAGGGTGGACTTGCCGCAGCCCGACTCGCCGACGATGCCGAGGACCTCGCCCTTGCGGACGGAGAGGCTGACTCCGGCCACGGCGTGCAGCGTGGCCGCCGGGGCGAACAGACCGCGCCTGACGCTGAAAGTACGGCGCAGGTTGTCGATCTCGATCAGCTCGCTCATGCCGGCACGCCTTCGGGAACCGTCTCGTGCACGCAGGCGAAGCGGTGGCCCGGCGCCGATACCCGCTCCGGCACGCTGTCTGCGCAGGCCGGGAGCGCCACGGGGCAGCGCGAGCGGAAGGCGCAGCCGGTGATGCCGCCGATCAGCGACGGCACCACGCCCGGAATGGTGCCGAGGCGCTCGCCGGCCTGCGTCACGCCGGGCCGTGGCAGGCAGGCGAGCAGGCCGCGGGTGTAGGGGTGGCGAGGACCCGCGAAAAGATCGGCGGCGGTGGCGCTCTCGACGATGGCGCCGGCATACATGACATTCACGCGGTCGGCGATGCGGGCCACCACGCCGAGGTCGTGCGTGATGAGGAGGAGGGCGATGCCGAGCTCGCGGCGGAGATCCGCGAGCAGCCGCAGGATCTGCGCCTGGATGGTCACGTCCAGCGCGGTGGTGGGCTCGTCGGCGATCAGGAGCTCCGGCTCGCACATCAGCGCCATGGCGATCATGATGCGCTGGCGCAGCCCGCCCGACAGCTGATGAGGGTACTGCCCGAGCCGCTCGGCGGGCGAGCCGATACCGACCTTGGCGAGCAGGTCGACGGCGCGCGCCGTTGCCGCGGCGCTGCCCTTGCCGATATGGCGGCGGTGCACCTCGAACAGCTGCTCGCCGA
>Ga0209382_10004036_pt1 | contig 19903 bp, 20 predicted proteins | sample SoiMetdeltSBSDD5_FD_187599 | JGI IMG/M metagenome (GOLD analysis project Ga0209382, IMG submission 187599) | Bulk soil microbial communities from a Populus tree surrounding site in Tennessee, USA - Soil MetaG P. deltoides SBSDD5 (SPAdes) (version 2) | ecosystem: Environmental > Terrestrial >... | reverse complement strand
GCTATCTCAGGCAGAAACAGCGCTGGCGCAGGTGGAAGTGCGATGATCATAGGGGAAGACCTCCGGCCTCACTGTGTTATAAAGGCCTACTACCGTCTCGTGTTGATTTCATAAAGATAGGATCATGGCATAATTTGTGCTACTGCTTGAATTCGTCATAGATGGCTCTCCAGTCTCTCAACAGGCACGCCGCAGAGAGCATGTGCGCCAGTGGAGAGACGCAGTACGAAGAGTTGCAGAGCAACATTGGCGCGCTGGAGAACTACCAGCTACTGGGCCAATTATGCTCACCGTTATATATTTTTATGACAGGGGATCAATGGATATAAATAACCTCCCAAAGCCGATTTCAGATGCCCTGAAAGGTTTGGTCTACCGTGATGATGAGCAGGTCACCGATATTGTGTGCCGCAAGAGAAATCTGAATCGTGAATTACGCCTTGAGAATCCTTCACTTGTTTTAGCCGAAGGGTTTAGCCGTGGTAACCAGTTCCTCTACATTGTCATTGAGGAAGCACCAGACCTAGAGGTGATTTACTGATGGAAACGATAGCCACATTAGTTAGGCAGCGCACTCGCGCTATTGCCGAGGAGTATCGTCGCAGGGGTTATGAGGTAATTGAAGAACCTGCCCAGGAGCAACTGCCTGACTTCTTGTCTGGTTATCACCCTGATTTGCTCGTACGCAAAGGCGATGAAGCAGGAGTTGTCGAGGTCAAATCGCGAGCGGCTCTCACGAAGGAGCCCCAGATCAGAGAATTGGCGCGGCTGCTTCACGCAAAGCCCAACTGGAACTTCGAGTTGGTCATAGTGGGAGAAGAGGAGCAGCTCAGAACTCCTGAAGGGGCACACCCCTTTGACAGAGACGATATACTTCGAGGTATCCAAGCGTCCGAACAGCTTCTGGAGTTGGGGTTTTCTGAAGCGGCTCTGCTGCTGGCCTGGTCAAGTTTGGAGGCCACAGTGAGACTACTCGCGATGAAAGAGGACCTCATACTTGATCGCCTCGATCCTCTCTACATCCTCAATCAGGCAGTAATGCATGGCATAATCTCTAGAGATGAGTACAACTTCTTGACGAAAGTTATGAAGTACCGCAATGCACTTGCACACGGATTTAAAGCTGTCGACTTCGATCGAGCCCTGGTCAAAGAACTCATCAGCACTACACAATACCTATTGCAAGAAGCACTAGTTGACGACTTGGAAGATGGGAAATGAAGCCAGCGTCCCAACTCACTGCTAAACTACAGAGGCAGGCAGATAGGCCCACTGAGCAAGTCGCGATGATCTAGGCCAGCTTGGAGACTTTTGGACATGGATCTTAACGAACTTTTGCAGGAAAAACGCGAGGCGATTCTGGAGCTTGCAGCCAAACACGGCGCGCGGAACGTGCGCGTGTTTGGTTCTGTGGCGCGCCATGAGGCAAACGAACAAAGCGATATCGATTTCCTCGTAGACATGGAGCCGGGCCGAAGTCTTATGGATCAAGGAGGATTGCTCATGGACCTGCGGGAACTGCTCGGTCGAGAGGTTGACGTGGTCACTGAGAAGGGTCTTTATTGGCTGCTGCGTCGCCGCATTCTCAAGGAAGCCAGGCCGTTATGAAGAAGGACCCGCGGGTCTACCTGGCCCACATCCTGGAATGTGCTGAGAAAATCGCGCGCTTCACTCGTGGCGGTAGAGAAGAATTTCTTCGGGAAGAGTTGATTCAGGATGCAGTTATCCGCAATTTGGAGATTATCGGGGAAGCTGCCAAACGTGTCGATGAGGAGTACCGAGCAGCGCATTCTCAGATTCCATGGCGGGGTATGGCGGCCTTGCGCGATGTGCTCATCCATCAGTACGAGGGGATAGAACTCGAAAGAGTCTGGGCGGTCGTGGAAGGGGACTTGCCCATGATCAAACAGGCTATCGCCGCCGTGCTTCCTTCCCTGGAACAACTGGAACGTGAGTTGGCAGATGAAGCGAGTGACAGCGAGGCGCCTACATAGAGCTTGTGTACGGAGATGTTTGGCCACGAATAGATGCTGGGCGAAGCACAGTTATAAGCGATGCCTGACTAAGCAACAGCACTAATCTCACCCCATGCACGGATGATGCTATGACCACAAAACTCTACTGGCACGATTCCCATCTCACCCAATTCTCCGCTCAGGTGGTGGACTGTTTTGTCCAGGACAGCCATCAGGTCGTGGTGCTCGACCAATCTGCCTTCTACCCTGGCGGTGGTGGGCAGCCATACGATACAGGGGCGATCAATGCAGCGCGTGTGATGGCCGTTTCAACGGCTGAGGATGGCCGTATGCTGCACCACCTGGAAGGGGATAGGCCGTTCACGGTCGGAGAAGCGGTGGTGGGAGCGGTGGATTGGCCGCGTCGTCTGGAGATGCTGCAACAGCACACCGGGCAACATATTCTCTCACAGGCCTTCTTTCAGCTCTTTGGAGCCGAGACGAGAGGCTTCCGCATCTTTGACCAGGTGGCCGAGATCGACCTCACGCTCGACGGGTCTCCAGATGCACTTGCTACCGCCATTGGGCAGGCGGAAGCGTTGGCCAATGCGGTGGTCTTCGAGGACCGTGCGGTGCGTCTGCACACTGTGACCCCCGAAGCGGCAGCGCAATTGCCGCTCCGCAAGGAGAATTTCAATACCGATTGTGTCCGTGTTATTGAAATTGCCGATTTTGATTGGTCGCCGTGCGGTGGGACCCATGCGCGGCGTACGGGTGAAGTGGGGCTGATCGCGGTACGCGGCTGGGAACGCGCTAAACGCATGACCCGTGTGCAGTTTGTCTGCGGCGGGCGCGCGCTACGCGACTACCGCGCCGCCAATCATGTGGCGACCAGCGTGGCACGCCGCTTGAGCGTTGGGCGCGATGAAGCGCTGGAGGCAGTGGCACGGCTCCTGGAAGAGCACAAAAGACTCGAGCGGCGTGCCCGTGCGCTCGTTGAACTGGCAACCCAGGCCGAAGCCCAGGAACTCCTCGCCACCACGCCTGTGACGTCCACGCCGCGTATTATCCTGCGTATCTTTGATGACCGCGACTTTGATGACGTCAAACTCCTGGCGCATCGGCTCGTGGCAGACCATGGCGTCCTGGTATTGCTAGCAACGCGTACCCGTGATCTGGTACGCCTAGTCTGTGCGCGGTCGGCTGACCTGTCAGTGGAGGCCAATACACTGCTCCAGTCCGTGTGTGCGCAGCTTGGCGGGCGCAGTGGTGGCAAACCCGAGTTCGCGCAAGGCAGTGGCACGCGCGTTCCCGAGTTGGAGCGCGCCATGGCGCAAGCAGCGGCATCACTGACGGTGTAAAATGCGCCTGTCAGCGGAAAACAGTGGACGCACCCTGGTAGTTGTGGCATCCTCGTTGCCATATCCCAGAGGAGGAGGCAACCATGTCCGCAGAGCGCCGGGCCGTATTCCAGGATCTTGGGGAGAATGTCGATCGTCTGTGCACCCTGGACTTGCGTCCACCAGGGCCTACCAGTGGGTACATTGGCCGTTTCTATCAAGCCGTGCGTGCCCTGAGTGACGCGCCTCTGGCCCTCACAGCGGCGCAATGCCTGCACCAGATCACTCCACAGAGCACTATTGTCATCGCCACGGGCTTCTGTCATCCGGAACGCTTACCGTATGGCGAAACGGATGGCCCCCCAGGGGCAGCGTCCCTGGCACGGGCGGTGCGCTGTGGCCTGGCATGCACGCCGCTTATCCTCGGTGAGACAGCCATCGAGGCGCCTGTGCAAGCCTGTGTCGAGAGTCTGGGGTTACATCTCCACCGGGAACTCGCGGCAGCCGGCCAGGACCCATGCGGTGTCGCCTTCCAAGCCTTCCCAACTGAGGCCGCGGCGGCGCAGGCGGCGGCGCACCAACTCGTCGCCCAGATCCGCCCAGCAGCGCTGGTTGTGACTGAGAAAGTAGGCCCAAACTGTCTCGGTGTGGCCCACAGCGCCATGGGATTCGCCATTCCTGACGGTGCACGTGCCCTCATTGAATATCTCCTAGACGCGGCCCACGCGGCTGGTCTCCCCACCATTGGCGTAGGGGATAACGGCAATGACGTGGGCTTTGGTCTGATTGAAGACGTTGTGCGACGCTATAAACCTTACGGTAATGTGTGCCAGTGCCCGTGCGGTGGAGGGCTGGCGACCGTCACGAAAGTCAGGATACTCGTGACCGCAGCTGTGGCAAACTGGGGGGCATATGGTATTGTTACCTGTCTAGCGGCGCTACGGCAGCAGCCTGATCTCTTACATAGCGCTGCCACCGAGCTTGCGATGCTTGATGCCTGCGTGCGGGCTGGCGCGGCCGACGGGATTACGGGCCGTCGCGAGGCCACTGTCGACGCGCTGCCAGCGGCCGTGCACGCCAGCATTGTCGAATTACTCCAGGCCCTGATTGCCAAGGTCGCCTGAGGGTATACAGCAGGAGAGCAGTATGGCGGAGAGGCAGAAACTGGCCGAGGCGGAAGTGCGAGCCCGCCTCCCCGAGATCCCCGGTTGGGAACTCGCGGAGGGCAAATTACACAAAGCCTTTCGCTTTGGGTCGTTTGTACAGGCGTTTGGTTTTATGACCAGCGTGGCATTGGTAGCTGAGGCTATGAATCATCATCCGGACTGGTCCAACGTGTATAATCGTGTCACTATTGACCTCAATACCCATGACGTGGGGGGTATAAGTGCGTTAGATTTTACCCTGGCCAAGCGGATTGACGAGATTGCTGGATAGAGGAGAGCTGTCCTATGGACCAGCCAAGTGAGAAGAACATCATCAAGATGCGTAACTTCGTCGAGAAGTTCGCGGCGAAGTCTGGAACCTATCTGCATCCGGACCGCACCGTGACGGACGTCGTCGTCGAAGGCCTGGCGCGGCATATCGAAGAAGTGGGTAAGCCGCTCTGTCCGTGTAATTTTTATCCAGACAAGCAGGCTGAGGCCAAACTGCGGCGTTGGATCTGCGCCTGTGACGAGATGCAGACGTATAAATACTGTCATTGACTGCTGTTCGTAAACCCGGAGGGTTTGCCGATCACAGAATATCTCCCAGAAGATCACGAAGGGCGGCAGGTCTATGGTCTGGTGAAAGACCCTAATCCAGACAAGGGCCGTGCTCTCAGGCATAGAGCAGGAGCGGCTGAGGAAGTCGCGGAAGCGGCAGAAGAATAACGGCAGGGGAGGTGAGGGCGTCTGCGGGCTCCCTCACCCCTCCCTCCAACACTAGCTCGCCAGCGCCTCGTCAATGGCTTTGGGGTTGAAGCCACTGAGACGTTTGTCTCCAATGACAATAACCGGTAAAGAGCGCATGCCCATACTCATGAGCTCCTGCACGGCGCTCTGATCACGCGAGACGTTTTTCTCTGTAAACGGGATACCTTTCTGCGATAGATACTCCATCGCTTGATGGCAGGGACCTCAACCTATGTTGCTATAGACGATCACATCTTTTGCCATACTCTCTCCTTAGGGGCAGCTGTGTTTGGCCTCTAGCGCCTTTTCAGCTTGCTTCGTCTGAAGGCAAGGGGCATAAGCAGAAAGCCTTCACCCAAAAATCTCGTTGAATGCCTGGTCATTATACCCTACCAGAATCGTCTGTCCTACTCGCATAATGGGGGCGCGGAGATTGCCAGTCGGCCCGAGCATTAGCCCGGCCAGGACATCGTCTGCTGGCGGCGCGCTGTGCAGATCAAGCGTGGTCACTTTCTTGCCTTTGGCAGCAACAAGGCGGTGCGCCGCACGCGCCATGGCCAACGCCTCTGTCCGTCCGAGCTTGCGGCTGGCCGGCACTGTTTCGTGTATTGCAATACCCCGTGCCTCCAGAAACCCGGAGGCTTTTGCACAGGTCGTTCAGCCCTTGCGGTGATAATACCAGTCCACGTGGGGTGCCATACTTTTCCCCTTCATGCCTCTTTGAAGCGCAGGTGTTCACCGTGTATAGGAAAATAGTCGCCCTGGCGTAGGGCAAGCACCAGATCGTCGAGCGTATGAATCGGGCCGTCAAAGAGTGTCAGATAAGAATATAAGCGCGACATCTGATGTGCATCGCTGCCACCCACCCCCCGTAAGCCGTGTTGCTGGGCGTAGTCAATGGCAGCACGATTCTGCTCCGCGGGGGTTTTCCCATTGAGGATCTCCACCGCCACCAGCATAGGGGCAATCTCATCACCCGGGAGGGTGCGTAACAGGCTGGTTTCCCGGTAAGGATGGGCTGGGATAGCGACTCCGCCCTCAAGCGCCTGGACCATGTCAAAAAACTCAGGCCCACCGGGTTTAACCGAGAGCTGGGGTTTGGAGAGGTCAAGGGTGTGCACAATCTCCGGATGGGAGCCGTAGTACAGGACATGCCCATGCTCGGTACTGACTTCGGTGGAGGGCAAAAACGTTAATCCCTCCTCGTAGGCAATGGCTTGCAGATCACTGGACGTATAGAGGTAATCGTGATCGGTCACCATCACTACGAGCGGGACCGCGAGATGCTCATGACGAAAATAGCCCTTTTTATATAGCGCGTGCGTCCAGGCACCGATGCGCTCGGGTACGATCAACCCGTCCGAACGTGGGGTATGACTGTGCATCTCGACCGCTGTGACATGGCCATGCTGGAGCAACTCGATCAGATACTCTGGGGGCGTCATCTCCTGGCGCTGCTTTTTCCCGAACGTCCGCACGTCATACCACTCGTGCTCAATCAGTTCTGCGAGATACCGTTCTCGTACTGCTGCAAAACTCGGTTGCATTGCCGGCATACCTTTCGATACACGACCTGGTACACTACCCTGTGGCCTCGATAACGCCTGCATGCTCTCTGCCTATTGTGTACCAAACGCCTGTTTGGTGAAGAGTACCAGAAAAGACCAGCATTACGCAATAGGGTCGAGCAGGCCAGCGGCTGTTTCCTACGTCTATCGTATCAGCCCTGGCAGCGGTGGACCACGCAAAAAAACTGGTTGTGCATGGGAATCTAGGTTATGATTGTCAAAGCCTCTAGGACACCCCATCTCTCGCCATCCGGAGTCAACAGAGCTTCGACGCACGATAACTCCACAGGAGACGGAAGCAGGCATGGCGCAACTCGTCTTTGTCGATCTAGAAACCACTGGGCTCGATGTCGAGCGGCACGGTATCATCGAAATCGCCTGTATCTTCGAGACTGATGGTACACGTGAGGCCACGGGCTTGCACTCCCTGGTCAACCCTGGAGACGTTGAACACACTGAGGGCGCTGCCGCCGTCCACAACATTCCCCGCGAGGCGATAGACGCGGCTCCGCCGCTGCTCGACGTCTTGCGACAGTTCGACAGCCGGTGCGCTGACGGCGCCATCGTGAGCGGGTGGAATACCAAATTTGACGAGGCTTTCCTGTACAGGGCCTATCGGCAATGCGGACTGCCCTGGCGGTTCGATTACCATATCTTCGACGTGTGGAGCCTCTACAAGCGCCTCCAACTCATCGGCACATTACCAGCCGACTTGCATTTAGGACTCGGGACTATCGCGCGTCACTTCAATATGGTCCGTGACGGTGAAGACGCGCACCGGGCGACGACAGACATCGAATGGACCTGGCGCCTGTATCGTCTGTCGATGGAACAGTGTCCCTCGCCCCCCTCACACCTGCCGTCGTAAGCGCCGCCAGAGCATGGTCTGGCCCTTACACCGTGGAAGTATGGTGCGCCCTATAGATGTGGCATGACCTCCTGCGCGAGCAGCTCCAGGTGCTCCAGGTCGTCGAACATCGGGTTCAGGAGCAGGTGCTGCGCCCCAGCACGCACGATTGCGGCGAGCTTCTCCGTACATTCCGCCGCACTTCCCCAGATACCGCATTGTGAGCCCATGTCAGCGCTGCGGTAGCGCATGCTGAACCACTCACGCAGACGACGCTCAGCACGGCTGCGGTTGGTATCAACAGCGAGATAGACCCGCTTGGAAACTGCGAAGGTAGCCGGGTCGCGCTGCGCCTCGTCCAGGAAACGCCGCAGCAAGCCGTACTGCTCGAGAAAATCTGCCGTGGAGGACGAGCCAGCGCCCATCCAGCCCTCTCCATGGCGTACGGCCCGTTGGAGCGCAGGAGCCTGGCGCGCCCCAAACCAGAGAGGCGGGTGCGGCTTTTGCACTGGTTTGGGTTCCATGGCGACGTTCTGGAACTGCCAGAACGTACCGGACACCTGGGCCCGGGGCTGTGTCCACAGTGCTTTCATGACCTGTATTCCCTCCACGAAGCGGCGCACGCGCTGCCCGCTGGGGAGCCCAAAAATGGCCTCAGGCACGTGTCCTCCAATACCAATGCCGACGGTCAGCCGTCCCTGGCTGAGCTGATCCAGGCTCGCGACAAGTTTGGCGAGCTGCACGGGATTGCGCAGCACCGTCAGCATGACCGAGGTCCCCAGGCGCAGCCGCGAGGTGAGCGCCGCGGCATAGGTGAGGAGGCTCAGAGGCTCCAACACAGGCACATTCCCGACGATCGACTCCTGTACCCACAGGCTATCATAGCCCAGGGTTTCCGCTTTCTGGGCAAATTGCTGAATCAGGTTTATATCCACTGCCGTATCGCTAAACACTTGTGGAATAGCAATGCCACACGGTGTCTTGCCTGCTGCCATGGCTCTAGCCTCCTTGACGAGGTGCGCGGCCGTCGTTGCTCCCTAGAGGTGCCATCTTATGGGAAACCTGTGTTCCAAAGCAAGATACGTATGACGCTCTCCCCACCATGCCTACGATGACAACAGATGACATGGCAGCGCCGGCTAGGTACGATTGTGATACATTTATAGACCAAGCATCTAGGACCGGGAGGTAGGTTGTGAGCCTTGTGACAGACGCCAGCGTGCAGGTGGGACCAGAGACCGAGGTTGTGCACAGTTTCTTACGGCATACTACTGTGGGACGTGGTTGCCGCCTCATCAACTCCGTGATCGAGGGCCATCCGGAGTGGCCAGTTGTTATTGGCGATCACGTGACCCTTATCAACTGCCACGTGCGCTCGACGGGAGAGAAGAACGGCTTTGCCTTCTGCGGCTGGGCAGTGGACCAGCGCCATACTTGCCTGGGGGATGGCGTCGCCTTCAGCAACTCGCGCCTGTGGAATGCGGCCATAGGGGAGGGGAGTCGCGGCTTTGGGGCCTCGGTTGAGGCGAGCCACATCGGCCCTCGCAATGACCTGCGGAACTCGGCCAACATCGTCTGTACAACGACGGCAGCCTCGTGCAATCTGGGCTCTGAAATCAGCAAAACCCTCCTGGTGGGGCAGGGGTTCGTCAGCGAGCATGGCAACAGTTATCTCAGCTTACTGGCGCCGGCAGACTATCCCATTCTGACCGCTGACGGGCGGGAAGAGATCCTGGCAAACCTGCCCAATGCCACGAACATTGGCGCTGGGACAGTATTTGCGAACTATGGCGGTGAACCCCTGCCAGCGCCTGCACTGGCCCAGAGTCCTGGCAGCGCCAAGGGTACGGCCGTGGTCTATACGGCCTTTGTCTGCATCAATTGCCGCGTCATCAACCGCTATGGCCAGCCCGAAGGCCAGCCCAGTCCCTTTGACCTCCTGCGGTGTCGTGATCTGACCATCCTGGGTTTTGGCAGCTTTGTGGAAAACAAGCTCACCGGGCGCATACCGGCCTTTGCCTACGCGGGAGATCTGTCGCCGCGTAGCCATAAGCTCGGCTGGGTTTTGGCCAAGAAGCCGGGCATTATTTTGAACTTCATCAAGAAAATGCAGAGTCTGCTGGGAGATCAGGCTGGCCGTTTGCAGGAGCTGGTACAGGGCACCATACGCCTGGAATGTCAAATCTTGCAAGAAGAACTCTATGGCAAGCGGCCCACCCTCTATAGCCGTGAGCAACTGCAGGAGGGCCTGACGATTTTGCATGCCCACCTCGGCGCTGGGCGGTGGACCATGGATGAGTACGGCAACTGGCGGTACCCATGGCGTTTCGACACGCAGTACCAGCAGTGGGTCTGTGACGTGCCGTGAAGCAGAGGGCGATAGCTTTTTCCCTGCCCCAGGTCTATAATCGCCTGCCGTGGCGACCGCTGCCCCACAGTGGCCTGGTAAGATAAGGCAGGAGGAAAGCGCCGATGTATAAGGATAAAACGTACCATGGCACGACAGTTTGACATTCCAATTTTTTACACAAGTCCGGTGATTTCTCGTGTCAAAAAGGCACGGCAGATACAGGACCCACGCAAGCGGGATTTGCTCCCGACCGTGCTCGATTTCGGTCCCGTACGCTTTATTTTGGCCCGCCACTTTGGCTTCTGTTTCGGCGTTGAGAACGCCGTGGATATTGCCTATAGAACACTGGAAGCCCACGCCGACCGCCGCGTGTTTTTCCTCAGTGAGATGATTCATAATCCCAATGTCAACTGGGACCTGCAGGAGCGCGGGGTACGGTTTATTTTCACCTCGTCCGGTGATCAACTGGTCCCATGGGACGAGCTCACCACCGAAGATATCGTCGTCGTCCCCGCCTTTGGTACGACCCTGGAGATCCAGGAAACGCTCGCCACGCGCGGTATTGATCCTTACACCTACAATACGACCTGCCCATTTGTCGAGAAGGTGTGGAAGCGCAGTGCGCAATTGGGAGCGAGCGGCTACACGGTAGTGGTACACGGCAAAGCCACACACGAGGAGACGCGGGCGACGTTTTCGCATAGCATCCGGGGGGCGCCCACAGTGGTGATTCTCAACCTCGAAGAGGCGCAGATCTTGGCAAATATTATCCGTGGTAAGCTCGGGCGCGAGGCCTTCTTCAGCCATTTTGCACGCACCTGCTCTGCCGGTTTCGATCCGGATCAGCATCTCGTCCGCATTGGCGTGGTGAATCAAACCACCATGTTAGCATCGGAGACGTGGCAGATTGCCCAGATGCTGCAGGAAGCCATGGCCGATCGCTATGGTGAGGCACACCTGCACGACCACTTTGCGGATACGTCCGACACGCTGTGCTATGCCACGAACGAGAACCAGAACGCCACTTATGCTCTGATCCAGCAGAGGGCCGACGTGGGTATTGTGGTGGGCGGCTATAACTCGTCGAATACTTCACACATTGTCGAACTCTGCCAGGCCGCCATGCCGACCTATTTCATCCGCAATGCGGATGAAATTCTCTCACCGCAGCGCATCCGTCACTTTCTGCTGCACCGGCGTCAGATGTCCACCACGGAGGGCTGGTTGCCCGACAAGCGCCCGCTGGATGTGGCACTCACCTGTGGGGCGTCATGCCCAGATGCCATCGTCGATGGCGTACTCTTCCGCGTACTCTCCTTCTTCGACCCTACGCGGCCATTGGAGGAAGTGCTGCAGCCCTATCCGGCGGTGCCGTAAGCCATACTCCCCGGTACCGGCAACGCTCCTCGCCGCCACTTGCTGCTGTGGGGTCGTTTGACAACCCCGCAGCGGCTCTATACACTTCTGGCGCATCGTTGATAGCGATGCTTCTGACGGCGTGTTGCGGCTGTGGCCCCATTGCAGGAAGGAAGTGAAGGAGGATCTCGCGTATGGATACGGCGACTAAATCTCCTCTAGCCTCGCGGATTGGCGCTCTGGCAGAGGCGGGCATCGACTTCAGCAGCGCGCCAGATGAGGCCAGGACCACTCTCCACAGCCTGCGTCAGGAGTACCCAGAGTTGCGCAAATTCCTGGAGCACCGCTTTGCCCGCCTCTCCGCAGCGCAGCAACAGGTGGTCATGGCGCTCTTGGAAGCGGCCCCAGCGCCTGATCTGGCCCCCCTGCTGCGGCAGTGGAGCCAGAGCGCCGCCTTGCCATTGCCCACGCGGGCTCGAGCCATAGAGGTGCAGGAGCAGGCCAATGGACCTGTTGACCCAGCCTACCGGGACGGGCTGCGGCAGGCGGCCCGACTGCTCCACCAACTGCGCACCGCTGAACCCTCGCCGCTGGATGAGCACGATGCGCTCGCCTCTCCCTGGTCTGAGGCACTGGCCCAGCTCCCACTCGACTTGCGGCTCGATGTGGCCCGCGAGCTGGGTGTGGAGCACGCTGACCTGACCCTCGCGGTGTTACGCGCTATCCGACCTGCTGCCAGCGGGCGTGACGCACTCACCTTTGTGGAAGCCCTGGCAGATATTCCCCTGACTGGCAGTGCCCTGCTCCTGCAGGAGCTTCTCGGAGAGATGACAGACAAGGGGTTGCAAAAAGCCATCAAGAAAGCCTTGCATCGTTTGAAAGTGCAGGGCGTAACCTTTGCCGAAGTGCAACCAAAGCGGCACACGGTGGTAGGGGCGGTAGCGCATCGCCTGGAAAAATGCCTCGCGAGTTTCATTGATGGCGCTGGGGAGCGCATGCTTTTGCTCATCCGCACCAAACCTATGGGCGGATACAACCTGGCCTATCTGGTTATCAATTATGGGACAGGCATTCGGTACGCCTTAGGTCTCCAGGCCAGCAAACGCGAACTCCCCGAGATTCTCGAGAAGGTGCAAGGTCCTGCCCCGTTGATCGAGCTCGAGCCGTCCTACTGCCAGTACCAGATTGCCCTGGCGCATCAGATGAATCTCGAGACCAACACGCCAGTGCCGGAGGAATACTTTGCGCTGCGTGACATCATTGGTGAGTGCAACACAACCTTTGAGCGGGCCATCATCTATAGTGCGCTGAGCGAGGCGGATCTCGAGGCGGCCAAAACCTACGACACCTACGCCAATGAACTCCTCAATCTGCCAGAATTTGCGGGCTGGACGTTACCAGAGCCGATCATTCAGAAATATGGCGACGCCTTACGGGAGATCGAACAGAGCCAGATTGTCGTCAGTCCAGCCATGCAGCAGGAGCGCATGAATGAGATTCACACGCGCGCCATGGAGGAAGTGCTGGGAGAGCGGTCACGCCGCCTGATGCGAATGCGCCTCGAGGAAATGGCCTATTATCTCCTGCGCACGGACCGTCGCCGTGAGGCGCTGTGGGCGGTCGCCGCAGCGCAATCGCTAGAGGACGACAATCCACATCGCCTGCGGCGCAATCCCTTTGCTGGGGCGTTGCTGGAGCGGAGTCTGGACCTGGCCAAGGCGCGCCCAAGCAGTGGTCGCATTATCCTGCCGTTTTCGCACCTACCCGGAGGCGAAGGCAGCAGTGGTGATGCACCGCGTCTGATCATTTAGCGCCTGAGGACTCTCCTTGACAATGGTCAAACCATTCGACACGGTGACAGCGTGGCGTGCTCTCACTCATGTTGGTCTGGGGCTCCTCTGTTGCTTGCTCCTGCTCCCGCATTTGACCCTTGCTGCGCCCCTATGGAGCGAACGCCTGGCAACGGATGAGACCATCCCAGCCCTCCAGCAGCTCAACGCCTCCCTGGTCACATTGACGCAGAAACTCTTGCCTGCGGTGGTGAGCCTAAAAGTGCACACCAAAAAGGATGCAGACACCGCGCTGCCTAAGAATCATCCGCCCATACCAGACGACGAGACGCCGTCCGCGACCGGGAGTGGCTTCATCATTCGTGCGGATGGTCTCGTGCTGACCAACAATCACGTGGTCGAGGAGAGCACGAGCATTGACGTACGCCTGTATGATGGCGAGACCACGACAGCGACCGTCCTGGGACGCGACCCGCTTGGCGATGTGGCCCTGCTCCAACTGGCCACGAAGCGTCCCCTGCCGGTCATGCCTCTCGGCAGTTCAGCCGCTACGCACGTTGGTGAGTTGGTAGTGGCGATTGGCAGTCCCTTCGGTTTCGAGCATACAATTACGCTCGGCATTGTGAGCGGCAAGAAACGTCAGTTTCTCCGTGCTGGCCTGGTAGGAGGCTACCTCCAGACCGATGCCCCCCTGACGACAGGCAACAGCGGTGGTCCACTGGTCAACATGCGTGGGGAAGTCGTCGGGATGAATACGGCCATTGTTGGCCGTGGGGAAGTGGGGCTGGCCGTCCCCATTGATGCGATCAAGGAGATCGTGACGCAACTGCACACTGCTGGTCGTGTGACGCGCGGTTGGCTCGGGGTGCAGATTCGGTCCCTAGACCGTGCCAAAGCCGTGGCCCTTGGGCTAGAGGCACCTCAGGGCGTGTACGTGCATGAAGTCATGCCCGCTCAGCCAGCGCATCAGGCCGGCATTGTCGCCGGTGATGTGATAGTCAGTTTTGACGGCAAAGCCGTCGCGACCCCAGCCGACCTCCAGGGAGCTGTCGCCTCTACACCCATCGGCAAGAAAGTCCGTGTCGAGTTGCTCCGCGCCCGCGCCCGGCGCACGGTAGAAGTCACTCTTGTGACTATGCCAGAGCGCAAAGAGTAGTGTGGCTTCTTTCTGCGTATTTTGCCCCCTCTCTCTGGGAGAGGGTTGGGGTGAGGGGCTCCACAGCGCCTCGGCAAAGCCCCTAGCCCCAACCGAGGAGGCTCGCGTTGGGCTTTGGCGTGGTTACGTCGTGGCGCGGACCTCCGGCGCCAGTGCCTTTTCCCACTCCGGTATCTGATGGTGGGCCGTGGAGGGCAAGACCAGGATAGACAGCGTGCCCATCATACTGAGAACGAAGGAACAGCCGAGCGCTAGTGTGTAAGCCCCGGTCAGATCCCGCAGCACCCCACCCAGGAAAGAGCCGCTGGCCATGCCGATTCCCGCCCCCAGCATCTGCCAACCATACACAGTGCCGGTAGGGGCGTCGCCATAATACTGGCGGTTGATGATCGGGAAGGCACTCATTTCCCCCCCAAAGCCAATGCCAAAGAGCACCGCAAACAGGTAAAAATGCCAGGCCTCATGGGCCCAGAAGAGCAGTGCGATGGGTAACCCCTGCAGGCAGAAGCAGAGGGCCATGGCACTCCGGCTTCCCACGCGGTCGGCCAGGATAGGGACGGCGAAGCGCGTGAAGGAACTCACGCCAAACATGGTACTCACCACCAGAGCCCCCGTGGCGAGGGACAGTCCCTGAGCGCGGACGATATCCGCCAGATAAACAACAATGATAGCGTGTCCAGCACACCCCCAGTAGTGAATACCAATGAGGTTCCAAAAGGCGAAGGTGCGTCGGGCCTGCTGGAGAAAGACTGCGGTACGCACACGTGCAATAGGACCTTTTTGTACCATTCGGATAGGGGCTTTCGGATCGGCACCCAGGGGCCGCAGCCCGACCTCGGCCGGCTCGTTACGAAAGTAGCGAATCAGCCCTAACAGGAGCAGTCCCCCCACAATGCCGGGCCCCCAGAACGCCCAACGCCAGCCCAGTTGGGTGAGCAGGACGACCATGAGCGGTGCAAACAACACGTTGGCCAGGCCCTGGGCGGACTGCAAAAGTCCCATCGCGACGCCCAGGTGCTTGTGAAACCACATCGTGACGGCCGTGATCAGCGGCACCTGGAAAATGGCCAGGGCGGCGCTCATGAGAATGCCGAAGTACAGAATAAATTGCCAGGGGGCAGTGACCAGACCGATGAGCACGGAGGTGGCGAGAAACAGCAGGGCGCCCACGGCCATCGCGAGGCGTAGGCCGTAGCGGTCGCCCAGCCAGCCCGCTGGCGGCGCGAAGAGCCCCGAGCAGATCCATTGCAGCGATAAGGCCAAGCCCACCAGGCTACGGCTCCAACCAAACTCACCAGCCGGGTCGACCAGATAGGCCACCAGCACCCCGGAGGCTGTGCGCTCGACGGAGCTGACCAGGCGCATGGCGATGGCTACGCCCAGCATTACCCAGGCATAGTGGAGACTTTTGACGTGGCGAGGCAAGCGGATGAATTTCACTCCTGTATTCCTTCTGCATCGGTCTCTGTAAAGGCAATCTCGATCAGTGCTGCTGCGAAGCGCGCCAGGATGTTGTGCAGTGCCGTATCAGTACATACTCACCTATACACCATAGCAGGGATTCAGGGAAAATGTACAACGTATTGTTTTCATGCAAGCATAACAGGCAGTAATGGCTCATAATCCTGGACAGCGCTTCCAGTCTGGCAGATTTAGCCGGACTTCCCCGCAATCGCCTGGAAACGCTGCACGGCGACCGGAGGGGACAGCACAGCATCAGGATCAATGCCCAGTGGCGCGTGTGCTTCGTGTAGCGGGAGGATGGTCCACACGAGGTGGAGATTGTGGATGATCATTGCAGGAGGTTGCTGGATGCCCAACCAAATGCAGCCTATACATGCGGGGGAAATTCTCAAGGGAGAGATGGAGGAGCTAGGACTCTCTGCTCGGCAACTGGCGATGGCCCTGGGGGTACCAACGAACCGGGTGACGGGTATTGTGCATGAGGCCCGTGCCTTGACGGCAGGCTCAGCACTGCGGCTCGCCCGCTACTGTGGTACCTCGCCTGAGTTTTGGCTCAACCTGCAGTCAGCGTATGAGCTACGTCGGGCGCAGCAAGAGCGTGGTGCGCGCATTGCACAAGAGGTGGCGCCACGTGCTGCGATGAGATAGTTTACAGACATACAGCGACATTATCACCCAGGGGACATAGGGAAGCGCAACCGTGCCACCTTCTAGGTAGAGCAGAGGTCTCCAGAATGCTACGCGGATGGAACTTTTGGCTTATATGCGCAACCCTAGAACGTGGATGGGACATGGGCATCCACGCTGATGATCCTGCCAAAGGATGGCTTCTATCCGCTCTCTGCATTGTCACATTGGTGGTCTTTGCTGTGCAGTGTGCGCCTGTACTGAGGAGTACGACACCGTGTGCAGGTGTTCAGGTCCTTTCCAACGAGCTGACACCTACCGAAGCCGAAGCGTATTGTCGCTATGCGGTGCAGGAGAGGCAAAAGGTCGAGTCGTTCTGGGGGGCGACATGGAGTGAACCTATTCGGATTCACGTCAGCAGTGTGTATCGCATTAGTAGAGCCCTAGTGCCAGGCCATCTCGGGAACAGAGGTTTTATGGAGATGCCCCTGCGAAGAGTCCGGGAGAACACTGGGGCATTGTTGCACGAGATCGTCCACATTTATGCGCCAAACACCAACCGCTTCCTGGCGGAGGGTCTGGCCGTTTACCTGCATACGAAACTGGCCGGCAATCCTGCCTTTCCCGACTTTGGAGAGGACTTGCGGAGTTTGGCTGTCCGTGGCCTGTCAGGCGTCGAGTCTTTAGACGCCTTGAACGGTGTGCGAACGCCCCGACCTTTAGGCACGGTTATGGAGGAACAGATCGCATATATTCTTGCAGGGTCGTTCGTGGGATTTGTCATTGAGCGCTATGGATTGGCATCGTTCCGCAACGTGTATGCGACGGGAAACTACGAACAAGTGTATGGGAAGTCCCTCAGGACGCTTGAACAAGAATGGCGCGTGAGCCTTCGACAAAATTAGAGAGTATCCAGGAGCAGATTCATATGGATTCCCCTGTACCAAACAGTAGAGACCCTCTCCAGGAGAGAGGGAACACATGACGCATTCTGCAACAAGTTCTTCACGCTGCACCTGGCTCACTTGAGCTGCTCCTGCACCACGTAGATGTCCGGACCACGTGTGGCGAGGTAGTGGAAACGGTCTGGGGCGTCCCACACGATCTTGCCGCCTCCCAGGCTGAGCAGGTTTTCGTAAGGCTTGCCTTCCTGGCTGTCCAGCACAACGACCCAGCCTTTGTCTCCCTGGGCACCATACGCCAGGTGCCGACTGTCTGGACTGAAGGCCAGCATGCCCACCTTAATACCGTTATACGCCTTGCTCTCACGGCTATCGACCACCACCATCTGTTTCGCCGCATCCGCGGCGGCGGCATAGGCTAGGTGCTGGCTGTCGGGGCTGAAGACAGGACCCGTGACCCAGGCGTGGTACGGTTTGCCGGCCTGGCCATCCAGCACCGCAAACCAGGTGCCCTCCGCCTCATCGTTGGCAGCATAGGCGACATGCTGACTGTCGGCGCTGAACACCAGACTCCCAACCGCAATCCCCTTGTAGGGTTTGCTGGCCTGGCCGTCGACCACCACGACTTGCTGCTTGCCCACCTGGGCGACATAGGCCAGGCGTTGCCCATTCGGGCTAAAGGCCAGGCTGCCGGCGCCAATACCATCGTAGGGTTGCCCGGGCTGCCCATCGAGCACGACCGACCACTGCTTGCCCTGGCGCGCGCCGTAGGCGAAGCGTTGACTATCAGGGCTGAAGCGCAGACTGTCGCTCACCAGGGCATCGTAGCGCGGGCCCTCCTGGCCGTCCACGACGACGAACATCTGCGTGCCCACGGCAGCACCGTAGGCCAGGCGTCGACCGTTGGGGCTGAACGTCAGGCTCTCAGCCACAATGGCAGTGTAGGGGGAATGTTCGGTGTCGTTGACGACGACACGCATACGGGCGTCCGTCACCGCGATGTAGGCAACGCGCTGGCTATCCGGGCTAAAGCGCAAGGCACCAGCAGCGCCAAGCGCCGCATAGGGTTTGGACGCTTTGCCATCCACGACGAGAAAGCTCTGACGGTCCTGTTGGGCGCCGTATGCCAGGCGTTTGCTGTCCGGGCTAAAGCGTAGCGTGCCGCCCAGGATAGCCTGATAGGGTTGCCCCGCCTGGCCATCGACGATGACGACCTGTTTTTGCTCGGCGCGGGCGCCGTAGGCGACGTGCTGACTATCCGGGCTGACGGCGAAGAGTTCGGGGATCAAGCGTGCAAAATCTATTTGCACCAGGCGCTTTTCCGTGATGTTGCGCTGTGGGGGGGCGCTTTCCACAGCCATTGCTGTGGCACAGCTCAAAAGTGGTAAAAGTGGTAAAAGTGGTAAAAAAATTGCCAGACGAGTGGTGCGCGTGGTCATGCATCCGTCCTTAGTTCGTGCGCGGTGGTATCTGGAATGGTGGTGCCCAGGTGGGGACAGGGACTTCGATCACTGTCGGCTTCCCGGACGCGAGCGCCTCTTGCAAGGTCGTGTCGAGATGGTCGGGGTCAGTACGCATACCCTGGGCGCCAAAGACGCGTGCCACTTCGGCAAAGCTGGGATTGTGCAGGGTGGTACCGATCTCGCGGCCCTTAAAACGCGTGCGCTGATCGTTCTTCGAAGCCCCCAGGGCATTGTCCACGAACACCACCACCACGACCCCAATGCCATAGTGTACGGCTGTCGCGAGTTCAGGCAGCGCATACATAAAGCCGCCATCACCGGTGATGGACACCACTGGACGCTCGGGCAACGCGACTTTCGCACCCAGGGCCACGGGAAAGCTAAAACCCAGAGTCGCGAAGTAGGAGGACGTGAGATAGGTGCGTGGCTGCCGAGAGCGGTAAGCAAAATGCGACCAGTAACCCATGTTGGTGATGCCACTCACCAGCACGGCATCCTCGGGCAGCACGCGCTGCATGCTGCGCCAGAGTGCAGCTTGATCGGGGGCCTTCTCCTGCAGCCAGCGTTCCTGCAAGCGCCACATGTCCTGGAGTTCTGCGTCAGACCAGCGCGGGGCTGGCGTGTCCTGGCGACGCACTTCTTCTAGGAGGGCCTGTAAGCCAGCACGGGCATCGGTCACCAGGCGGATGTCGGCTGGATAGTTTTTGTTAATGACGGTGGGATCGATATCCAGGTGAATGAGCCGTTGCGGCACACGCACCGCATTGAGACCTGCCATCTGGCTGGTCAGCCGCGTGCCAACGGCCAGCACCACATCGGCCTGGGGGGCCGCCCAGCTCGAGGTGCCGTGGCCATAAAACCCTACCCCTAAGGCCAGGCGATGGTCTTCGGGGAACACGCCCTTGCCTTCCGCGGTCGTGGCTACCGGGGCGCCCAGGGCTTCCGCCAGAGCGATGAGCTCACGCGAGGCGTCGGCCAGGACCGCCCCGCCACCAGCCCAGATGAGCGGTTTGCTGGCGTCACGTAACAGGGCTGCGGCGCGCCGCACCTGGTCCCAGTCCAGAGCAGGGGGCAAGGGCGTAGTCGCTGGGAGAAACGTGACGTCGGCGGTGGCGGCCAGGGTATCTGGGGCAATTTCCACCTCGGTGGGACGAGGGCGGCCAGTGCGCATCTGGCGCATGGCTTCGTGA
>Ga0209382_10004035_pt1 | contig 19906 bp, 16 predicted proteins | sample SoiMetdeltSBSDD5_FD_187599 | JGI IMG/M metagenome (GOLD analysis project Ga0209382, IMG submission 187599) | Bulk soil microbial communities from a Populus tree surrounding site in Tennessee, USA - Soil MetaG P. deltoides SBSDD5 (SPAdes) (version 2) | ecosystem: Environmental > Terrestrial >... | reverse complement strand
TCGTCCTTCCAGACGTTGAGGCGGTGGAAGATGGCTGCTGAACGGTCCTCGACCACCAGATGGACGTCCGGTTCGGCGGACGCCTCAGTTGCAACCACGTGCAGCGGTTGTGAGAGTGTGAAAGGCGCCTGATCGGTCGCCGCGTGGGTTCCCTCGGATGGGGGTGGCTGCGTCAGAGCTTCAGGTACTCCCGAAGCCGCTTGGTCTGGGTGCGGCTGACCGGGATCTCCGTGCCCTTCGCGTCCTTCATCCGAAGGATGTAGTTCCTGCTGAACCAAGGGACTATCTCCTTGATCTTGTTGATGTTGACGAGGTGGGACCGATGGACGCGCCAGAACACCTCTGGGTCCAGACGCGCCTGCAGCTCGTCCAACGTTCGATAGTTGGACGTCCCCGTCACTTGCCCTGTAACTATGTTAATCGACTCATCGGCCAGCGACGCATAGATGATCTCTTCGGCCTGCACCAGCAAGAATCGTTCGCCGACCTTGACAGCCACCTGATCTCGTCGTCGGCTCGCCATCATCTTTACGAGCCGCTCGAGCTGATCGTTGACCGGGTCCGGACGTTCCTGGCTCAGCCGTCGGCGGGCACGACTCAGTGCCTGTTCCAGGCGGGCACGGTCGACCGGCTTCAGGAGGTAGTCGACCGCATTCACCTCGAACGCCTCCACGGCGTGCTGATCGAAGGCTGTGACGAAGATGAGCGCAAGCGCGTCATCCTCGCGTTCGAGAAGCTGCCGTGCGACCTCGAACCCGTTCAGTCCGGGCATCTGGATATCGAGAAAGATCAGATCGGGCCCGAAGCGATCGACCGCAGCGAGCGCTTCGACGCCGTTGCCGGCCTGCGCGACGACATCTACATCACCGAGCTGCTCGAGCTGGTAACACAACTCGTCGCGCGCCGGCCGCTCGTCGTCAACCACCAATACTTTTAGTGGCGTGTTTCCCTCGGCGCTCATGCGCAGCTCCGCCAGACCCGCTCACAATCCGCAAATCCGTGAATTCGCAAGTCCGTAAATTCGTAATCGTTGGTCATGCCGTGATCTGGTCAATCGCCGCGAGCTCTGGAATTTCGATGCGAACGCGCGTGCCGCTGCCGGGCTGACTCGTCAGGGTGAATTGGGATGTCGCTCCATAGATGACGCGAAGGCGCTCACGCACATTCGCGAGTCCGATGCCGCTCGACATCGGCTGATCCAGCCTGTCGGGCAGAAAGCCCATTCCATCGTCTTCGACTTCAAGGACGGCGCGTCCGTTCTCACGCCAGCTGCGGATCACAATCGACCCTGGACCAATCTTGCGCGCGAGGCCGTGCTTGATGGAGTTTTCGACGAGCGGCTGGAGGATCATGCTCGGAACGACGAGCTCTACGGTGTCCGGGCTGATCTCCTTGCGAACACCAAGCTTCGACCCGAACCGTACGACTTCGATGTCGAGGTATTCGTCGATCGCTTCCAGTTCTTCCCGCAGCGTGACGAAGTGCTGGTGGCTCCGAATCAGCCGACGCAGGAGTCCGGACAGCTTGATTATCAGCATCCGCGCGGTTTCCGGCTCCGACCGTATGAAGGACGAAATCGACGCCAGCGTGTTGAACAGAAAGTGTGGATTGATCTGACTTTTCAGCGCTTCGATCTTTGCCGCGAGCAGCAGCTTTTCCTGCTCCTGAAGTCGATGTTCGATGCGCGCGCTGTTCCAGATCTTGATTGGTGTGGCGACGGCAAGCACCGTTGCGAGCACGACGAGCGCCGTCATCCACATCGATGGTGAGCTCAGGAAGAACAAACGTTGAGCGCCGAACCGGAGACCCAACGCCTGCCGAAGCAACTCGAGCGCGACAGGAGCCGTGAGTAGGACGAGCTGCCAGTTCGGCTCGAGCCTACGCACGATCTGCCACAGGTGTTTGCGAAGATCGACAAAGATGAAGGGCGTGAACTGCCAGATCGCTTCCTTGGGACACACTTCGCGAATGCCGCCGCCCGCGAATGCACATCCGACGGCAAACGGCAGTGCGATGAGTTCCCCGGCAAACAGTCCCGGGATCCCGACGAGCACACCGACCGTCGCGCCTGCGTATGGGCCGGCGATCAGCCCGGCGAGAAAGGCGCCCTCCAGAGTCAGGTCGCTTGCCTTGTAATTCAGCAGTAATCGGGCCGTCACCCCCGCCATCAACGGCAAGCCGAGCGCCAGTGCGAAGACCAGACGATCGGTCCAGACGCGGCGTTCGAAGATCAGAATGTGCCTGAACCGGCGGAACCTGGCGAGCATGGTAGCAAGGACTGCCATGACCGCCAGCTTGACGATCAATGTGGTCAGCAGCGACTGATCGGCGGAGAGGAAGATCGGGGCTTCGAGCACCGAGCCCATTGTAAAGTAGGCAGTGGGCGGTAGGCAGTGGGCGGTAGGCAGTAGGCAGTAGGCGGTAGGCAGCGAGCCAGTCTTCCTGCCCGCTGCATACCGCCTGCTGCCTACTTCGTTTTATGATCACCATATGATTCGACCCTTGTTCGTCGGCCTTGCCACCACCTTCAAGCACATGTTCAAGAAGAAGGTTGCGGTGAACTATCCGGATGAAAAGATTCCGATGTTCCCGAAGTACCGCGGCAAGCAGGTGTTGATGCGCGACGAAAACGAACTTGAAAAGTGTGTCGCGTGCGGACTCTGCGCCGTCGCGTGTCCGGCGGATGCCATTTACCTCGAGGCGGCCGAAAACGACGGCACTGTCATGGCTGGTCCCCGGTACGCGAGCGTGTACCAGATCCACAAGACTCGATGCATCTTCTGCGGTTATTGCGAAGAAGCGTGTCCCGTGTCGGCGATTTTCATGGGTAAGGATTACGAGCTCGCCGTCTACAGCAAGGACGACTTCATCTGGGACAAAGAGGACCTGCTCGTCCCGCTCACCGCTCGCGCGGAGCCGCCGAGTCTGTAGTAGGGCGCAGGCTTAAGCCTGCGCGCTACGAATCATGTTCATCGGCGCCGTCGCCGACATTCATGGCAATTTCGACGCAATGCGACGCGCCATGACGAGGCATGCGGATGTGCCGTGGTGGGTGTGCGTTGGCGATGTCGCCAGCAGCACTGGCGCCTACCCCGAGCCGCCGGCTCCGCTGTACTGGATCAAAGGCAACAACGAAGAGTTCGATCGGATTGCCGAGTGGGAAGCAGGTCGCGACACGCCGCTGAATCTCCTCTACATCACGAACGGCACTTCGGTGCGCGTCGGTCCACTTCTCGTCGCAGGCGTGGGCGGCACGTACGCGCCGAAGTGGTACGACACTCCGGCGGCACAACTACCGCACACGCCGAAGGACGACAAACGCCGCCACTTTGTGCGCGAGGAGATTGAGGCCTGCAAACGGCTGCACGGCGTCGACATTCTCATGACACATGAGGCGCCGCGCCCATTCATCATGAGTGCGGAGGACGATTCACGTCCGGCGAAAAGGTGGGATGCGGGCAAGCGGCCGATCAACGAGCTGCTCGCGGCCGTGAGGCCGCGACTGCACTTGTGCGGACACCATCACCGATTCGTGGAGACCGATCGCGAGGGAGTGCGCTCGGTCTGCATCGACCGGATCAACCGGTCTTATCTGCTGATCAACGCTTCGACGTTGGAATATCAGAAGATCGATCAGTGAGATAATGAAGGCACCACGAAGCGCACGAAGAGCTCAACCTTCGTGCCTTCGTGGTTTCGTTTCGGTATGAAGCCATTTCTCGAGGCGATCGACGAACGTGTGCTCGTCTGCGACGGCGCGATGGGCACGATGCTGTACGCCAAAGGTGTCTTCATCAATCGGTGCTTCGACGCCCTGAACCTCACCGAGCCTGCCCGGGTCGTGGAAGTACATCAGGAGTACGTACGCGCTGGCGCAGATCTCGTCGAGACCAACACCTTCGGCGCCAACCGGATCAAGTTGCGGGGGTTTGGCCTGGCCGATCGGCTGCGCGACATCAACGTCGAAGGCGCTCGCCTTGCCCGGGAAGTGGCGAGCGGGCGCGCGTATGTCGCGGGCGCGATTGGCCCGCTGGGGATCCGAATCGAGCCGTGGGGCAAGACCGGAAAAGACGAAGCGGAAGCATTTTTTCGCGAGCAGGCCGAAGCCCTGCTGGCCGGCGGCGTTGATCTCTTCGTTCTCGAGACATTCCGCGATCTCGACGAGATTCGAGCGGCAATCGCGGCCATCCGGAGCATTTGTAGTCTGCCGGTCGTGGCACAGATGACGATCGAGGAAGACGGCAACACTCTCGATGGCACCCCGCCCGAACGGTTCGCGCCGGCGCTCGAGCCGCACGCCGACATCGTGGGCGTCAACTGCAGCATCGGGCCCGCGCCGATGCTCGAAACCATCGAGCGGATGGCCGGGGTCACGCGCGCGAAGCTCTCGGCGCAGCCGAACGCCGGCCGTCCACGAGATGTCGAAGGCCGCAATCTCTATTTGGCCTCGCCCGAATACGTCGCGTCATACGCCAGACGATTCGTCAGTCAGGGTGTCCGGCTGGTGGGAGGCTGCTGTGGTACGACGCCGGAACACATCCGGCAGATTGCGATCGCTGTCAAGAAGCTGGCTCCGGATGTCGCACGCGTTGCTGCGCGCGCTCGGGCGATCAGCGATGAGCGTCCGGCGCCTGTCGAGGTGATCGCAGAAGGTGTCCCCGCGGTACCGAAAGCCGGACGTTCATCCTTTGCCCAAGCCCTCTCGCAGGGACGCTTCGTCACGATCGTACAGCTCACGCCTCCGAAGGGTTTCGTCGGTGACGTGATGATCGAATCGGCACGCGCGCTGAAAGCGCACGGCGTCGATGTGGTGCACATCCCCGACGGACACCGTGGCGCGCGCATGAGCGCGCTGTCGCTCGCCGTCTTGATGCAGCAGAAAGCGTCCGTGGAGGCCATCCTTCAGTATTCATGCCGCGACAGGAACCTGCCCGGCATGCAGTCGGATTTGCTTGGCGCGCACGCGATGGGTGTACGCAATCTGATGATCGTCACCGGCGATGCCCGGATGGTCGGTGATTATCCTGACGCGACGGCGGTGTTTGACGTCGACTCGATAGGTCTCACCAACGTCGTCTCCAGGCTCAACCACGGCCTCGACATCGGTGGCCAGGCGATCGGAAGTCCTACCGCGTTCCACGTTGGTGTGCAGGTCAACCCGGGTGCGGAAGATCTCGAGAGCGAGATCCGGCGCTTCGCCTACAAGGTCGAGGCCGGGGCCGAGTTCGCGGTGACCAAGCCGGTGTTCGACGTAGGCACGTTCGAGCGGTTCTTTCGGCGGATTGAATCCGCCAAGCTTCCGATCATCCTCGGCCTGTGGCCGTTTGAAAGCGTGCTGAACGCGGAATTCATGGCCAATGAGGTGCCGGGCGTTCGTGTGCCGGATGCGGTGCTCGATCGCATGCGTCGTGTTGCGTCGCCGGAAGCAGCCGCCGACGAAGGCGTTGCGATCGCTCGCGAGGTGGGCTGCGCGTTGAAGGGAATGGTGCAGGGAACGCACGTTGCGGCGCCGTCCGGGCGCATCGACGCCGCCCTGGCGGTGCTGGCGGCTGTGCAGACGACTGTCTGATTTTGAGATCGCAGACCACCCAGTTGTTGTATAGTGCCGAGGCGGTCCCGATGAGGCCCAGGTTCCCTTAGGTCGAAGTTCCCGATTTCCAACAGGTTACGGCTGGAGACGACCGAATGCCGCTGTTCGAGCGTGAAAACGAAGAGTTTCGTTCCGACGTCGGCAGCCAGGCGCTGTCGGTCATCGCCATCGAGAACGACTTCGTCGAGGGCGTTTACGACAAGCTGGCGTCATGGTACGACCTGGTCTTCGGCCCGATTCTGCATCCGGGCCGGCTCGTCGCGCTCGAGCGAATCGGCATTGCGCCCGGCGATCGCGTGCTCGAGGTCGGAGTCGGCACCGGCATTAACGCCTCGCTGTATCCACGCCATTGCCGCGTCACCGGCATCGATTTTTCCGCGTCGATGCTCGAGAAGGCGCGTGCCCGCATGCGGCGGAAGGGCCTCTCGCACATCCGTCTGATACAGATGGACGCCGCGGCGCTGAAATTCGCTGACGATTCCTTCGACATCGTTTACGCGCCCTACGTCGTGAACTGCGTCCCGGATCCGGTGAAAGTGGTCCGCGAAATGCGCCGAGTGTGCAAACCGGGTGGCAAGATCGCGATTCTCAACCATTTCAGGAGTCCCCATCCAGTCTTGTCGCGGCTCGACCGGGCGCTGTCTCCTCTTACAGTCCATATCGGGTTCAAGTCCGACCTCGACCTTCCTGGTTTCATTGCCCAAGCCGAACTGCGACCGACATCGATCGAAAAGGTCAGCATGCCGCCGTTGTGGTCGTTAGTGATGTGCGGCAAGGAATGACGCACGTCGTACATAGCCTTCGAACGTAGAGTCCCATCGCCCTTCGTTCATACTGTCCGGGTTCAGCCGGACCGAACTTAGCCGGGCCGGCATAGACGTTGCGCGGGTCTCGTGCAATGACGCTGTCACACTTCCAGCGCGGGCACTTCGCTGCTCATCCGAGCGTTGCGAACCAGCCGGCTACAGCAGGCGGGAACGCCTTCATCGACGCGGTTTACGCACGACTTTCGCCGGTCTACGACATGATTTTCGGTGCGCCGCTGCAACCGGGTCGAATTGCTGCGGTGCGACAGATGGCGATTTGTCCCGGCGACCGCGTTCTGGAAGTCGGCGCGGGCACCGGCATCAATGCGCCGCTGTATCCACCGGATTGCCACGTCACCGCCATTGACCTCTCGGCTCCGATGCTCGACCGTGCACGTCGCCGCGTGGCGCGGCGGGGCCTTGCGCACGTCGAGCTGCTCGAACAGGACGCGGCGCGGATGACATTCCGAAATGATTCCTTCGACAGCGTGTACGCGCCGTACGTGATGAGCGTCGTGGTCGATCCGATCCGCGTGGCACGCGAGATGCGGCGCGTGTGCCGGCCGGGTGGCCGAATCGTGATTCTCAATCACTTCCGCAGCACGAACGCGGTGCTGTCGAGGCTGGAGCGCGCGACCTCGCCGCTGACCGTCCATGTCGGGTTCAGACTGGACCTCTCGTTAACCGAACTTCTCCGACAGGCGGACTTATGGCCCGCATCGGTCGAGAGGGTGAACTTCCCGCCGATGTGGTCGCTGGTGACGTGTATCAAGCAATAAATCGGTAGGACATGTCGCGAGTAGCGCGCACGCTTCAGCGTGCGCGATCTCCCGCAATCGCCTATCTCTGGCCGCGCAGGCTGAAGCCTGCGCGCTACGACCGGGTATGAATGAGAACGTCCCCTAGACCTTCGTCCGCGGCCGTCCTCTCGGCTTGCGCGGCGGCTTGTCCAGCGCCGCCAGCAGCATGTCGGCGGCGACGTCCGCGCCGCTCGTGTCGGCCTTTTTCTTGGGCTTGGGCTGCGCGAGCAGCTTATCCAGGTGCGAGTCCCACTTACCGGCAAACAGATCTTCCTGGCTGATGAACGCAGACCGCACGTACTTGGGCATTTCCTCGACGAGCACCTCGTACTCGGGGAAGTGCCCACGGGACGTGTAGAGCACGGCGGTGTCGTTTGCGATCGATTCGGAGATGATGCCGTAGCCGGCCTTGGTCACCACGGCAGTCGCCGCGCCCACGAGGTCCTCGTACCGGACGCCTGCGTCGTACATCGCCTCTTCGTTCACCGAGACGAGCGACCCTCGGCGTTCCGACGGCGGCGCTTCCTTCTTCGTGCGCCCGGCCGGCTGGCTGTCCACCGAGACTGCGATGTACCGCTTCAACTTTGCGAGCGCGTCGGTGTCGAGCCCGGGCACCCCATAGGTACCGAACGACGTCAGCACGAGCGGCTTGTCCGACGGCAACTTGAGAAGCTTGGTGACCTCCTCCCGCGACCGGGTGGCGTGTCGGGCAATGAAGGGAATGTCCCGCACGTTCGCAAAGCTATCGAAGCCCCCGGACATGGGCAAACGCAGCGCCATTGACGCCTTTGCATATGCACCGCGTATCGTCGGCAGCAGCGACGGCGCCAGCCGCACACGCGGATAGTCGGCGTAAATCCAGTCCCAGGTGAAGTTCCCCAGCGCAATCGACGGGATACCGGCCGCCGCGCCAACGGCGAAGGCGAGCGGCGGGATGTCTCCCACGATCAGCCCCGCGCCGAGTTCACGGAGCACGCGTGTTTCACTGGCGGCGCGGGTGACAAGGTCGCTATGAAATGCCGACGCGCGCCGAATCGTATCGGCTTCGTCGAGCGTCAATGCGTCGATCTGGACGGCGCCGGTGTCGCACTCGAGCGTACTGAACGCAACCTTGCCCTTGACGGAGAGATCGAACAGCCATCGAGGCGCCGACGTGCGCACGCCGATGCGTGTTTCGGGCCGTTTTGCGAGAACCGCATTGATGACCTCAATAGTGCGTGAGGCGTGGCCGAAGCCATGGCCGGATACGTAGAAAACGATCGCGGCTGCCACTAACGGTCCGACTCGGCGTGCGTAGTTACGGTTTCAGCGTCTGTTGTTTGCGCCATGGCACCATCCGGAATGGCCACCCTAATCACCTCTTCCAACGTCTCGGCCGGGACGAAGGTCATCTCCCGTCGGATCTCCTCGGGGAGTTCCACGAGGTCTGGCTCGTTGAGCGCGGGAAGAACCACTGTCCTGATGCCGAACCGGTGCGCCGCAAGGGCCTTCTCTCGAATACCGCCGACGGGCAACACCAGCCCGCTCAATGTAATCTCGCCCGTCATGGCCACGTCCTTGCGGACCGGCCGGTCCAGGGCCGCCGACAGGATTGCCGTCGCCATCGTCACGCCCGCCGACGGACCGTCCTTCGGAATCGCCCCCGCTGGCACATGGACGTGCAGGTCGTGCCTGGCAAGGAAGTCCGGCGGAATCCCCAGCTCCCCGGCCCGCGCGCGCAGATGGCTCACAGCCGCCCGCGCCGATTCCTGCATCACATTGCCGAGCTGGCCCGTGAGAATAATGTTCTGGTTTCCGCCTGGAAGCAAGGTCGCTTCGATGAACAGGACGTCGCCGCCGGTCTCGGTCCAGGCGAGACCCGTCGCGACACCCGCCCGTGACGTGCGGAATGCGACTTCTTTTTTGAAACGCGCCGGGCCGAGATAGTCGTCCACGTCGGAGCGGTCGACGACCGTTCCAGCCGCCGGCCCGCTCTCGGGCATGCGTGTCGCCAGGCGGGCCGCGATTTTCCGGCAAATCGTGCCTAGCTGGCGCTCCAGACTGCGGACGCCGGCCTCGCGCGTGTATTCCGAAATGATGAGACGCAGGGCGGGATCGGTGATTTGCAGCGAGTCGTCCGGCAGCCCGTGTTCGCTCATCTGTCTGGGCAGCAGGTACTTGCGCGCAATGTGAACCTTCTCTTCCTCCGTGTATCCGACGAGCCTGATGATTTCCATTCGATCGAGCAGCGCCGGATGAACCGTGTCGAGCTGGTTGGCGGTGGCGATGAACAGCACCCGCGAAAGGTCGAGCGGCACCTCGAGGTAGTGGTCGCGGAACGTATTGTTCTGCGCGGGATCGAGCACTTCCAGAAGGGCTGCCGCAGGGTCGCCCTGATAGCCCACTGACACCTTGTCAATCTCATCGAGCATGAACACAGGATTCATCGACCCTGCTTGTTTGAGCGCCTGGACGATTCGGCCCGGAATGGCTCCGATGTAGGTACGGCGGTGCCCGCGAATCTCCGCTTCGTCGCGAATGCCGCCGAGCGAGATCCGGACGAATTTCCGCGACATGGCACGCGCGATCGACTGTCCAAGCGACGTCTTGCCGACGCCGGGCGGCCCGACGAAACAGAGGATCGGCCCCTTCATGTCGCCTTTCAGCTTTCGCACGGCCAAGTACTCGACGATGCGTTCCTTCACCTTGTCGAGATCGTAATGATCGTCGTCGAGCACTTTTCGCGCTTCGACAGGGTCGATGCGGTCGGGAGTCGTCACGGCCCAGGGCACATCGAGCAACCAGTCGATATACGTCCGCAGCATCTGATATTCGGGCGAGGCAGGCCCCATCCGTCCCAGGCGATCGACTTCTCGCATGGCCGACGCGTGCACGGTCTCCGGGAGCTTCGCGTCCTCGACGCGTTGCCGCACCTCCGCGATCTCGTTTCCCTCGCCTTCACCGAGTTCCTGCTGGATAGCCTTGAGCTGTTGTCGCAGGTAGTACTGACGCTGAGCGTCGCTCATTTCCTGCTGCGCCTGCGACTCGATCTTTCCTTTGAGCTCGAGCAGAGAGATTTCCCGCGTCAGGGCGTTAACAATGGTCTGGAGTTTTTTCGTGGGATCGTTTTCCTCCAGCAGCGCCTGTTTTTCGGCCGGGTTGATGTCGAGCAGCGATGCCAGCACGTACAGGAGTCGCAGCGGGTCATCGATGTTCATGACCATGCTGCGCAGTTCCTCGGACAGCCCCGTCGACAACGACAACGCCTTTTCAATGAGCTCCTGGATTCGGCGGATGTGCGCCTCGACCTCGATCGTGCGCTCGAACGTTTCGGCGAGTGGCGTAATCCGGGCGCGCATCGAGGTTCCAGTTCGCGTCACGACATCGGCGCGCGTCCTGGCGAGCCCCTCGACGATGATGTTGACGCCACCGCCTCCCTTTGCCATCTGCCGAATGACGGCGACCGTCCCGACGCGGTGCACGTCGTCGGGCTCCGGATCGTCGTTGTCGTTCCGCTGAAGCACCAGGAATATCAGGCGGTCGGCTGCGAGCGCGCGATTTACGGACTCGATCGATACGGGCCGATTGACTGCAAGCGGCTGCAACGTGAGCGGGAACGCCACGGTGCGGCGAAGCGGGAGGATGGGAAGCTCCGACGGCAGTGTCGGTGGGGTGGGCTCAGCCATGCGGCTGTGGCCAGTTTATCAGTAGGCAGTAGGCAGTAGGCAGTAGGCAGCGGATGTACTCGGTGTTCGTCATGATCGCAGCCGAGTCCGCTGTTGACTGCCTACCGCCTACTGTTTACCGCCCACTGCTGTAGTCTTACTAAGTGGACGAACGACACTTTTTCGATGAAAAGCCGGAGCAGCGACCTGCACGGCTGCAGTGTCCTCGTTGCCGGCGCACTGGCGACTATTCGGTACGGTGGGTGCGGCGTACACGAAAAGGGCGGATTCCGCCCGGGGCCAGTGAACGCGACCGCGCGCTGTTCGAAAAGGTCAAGGACCATCTCATCCGTGTGGACGATGAAGTCACGTGCAAGATGTGCGGTAAGCGGTTCGAGATTCCTTCGCACCAGGCGTTGATCTTTCTGGAGCAGCTGGAAGGCTTACCAAAGGACGATTACGACGAATAAGCCTCACGTCAGTACACGCCTGGGAGAATCCGCCACCTGACACGTGCCATGTAGCGTCCGTATGCATCGCCGGCCTGCGACCGCATCGTTCGTTCTTCGATCGGAATCGCGATGAGCAGATAGAGGCAGCTGACGATAGCGAACGTCAGCCGTGTCATCGTCATCGTCGATGCTCCCCAGACGAACAGAAACCATCCCGCATAGATTGGATGACGCACCCATCCGTACGGCCCTGCAGTCTTGAATTCGGTCTCCGAGTCCTGAAAAACGGGTCCCCGCAGAGGTTGCCGGAGCCCTGAGAGCTCACGGAAGTCGAGGAAAACGGCGCTGAGGAGCGTCAGCCCGATGCCGGCGACTTGAACCCCCAACAGCACCCACGCAGCGACGTCACGGGTTTGCCAGGCAAGCCCCGCAACTGGCCTCCACCATGCACAGACGGCGATGAACAGGAGACTGGCTATCCAGACGTACACGGAGCGTTCGAGTTCCGCAGGAACCGTCTGTGCAACCCACCGGCGGATTCCAGTGCGCGCAAAGATACTGTGATGCACAGCAAACAGCGTAAAGATCGTTACGTTCCACGTAACCGCACTTGCCGTGTCCCGGTCGTTTGTCACGACGCCGAAGCTCGTCAGGTACGCAATGAAGAAATACGCGAGCGAGACGACGAAGAGCAGTGCACCTGCGGCGCGGAAGAGTCGCGCGAAGTGCGCGGATCGGGCCGCGTGAGCGCGCACGGCCGAATATTATATTGACGTCATGTCTGCCAACGGGCAGGCGCCTGGCGTGGTGATAACCGGCATCGGCGCCGTATCGCCGTTCGGCGTTGGACGCGAGTCGTATTGGCATCATCTGAGCCACGGCATCAGCGGGTGTCGAGCGATCACGCAGTTCGATGCGTCGTGTTATCCCTGCCGCGTTGCGGCTTCGGTTCCACCTGTCACCATCGACGAAGCGTTGCCGCTCGCGGGTGAGAACGGCGACGGCCGTGCGGACCCCAAACGATACTCGCGGGCGGCGCTGTTCGGGGTCATCGCGGCGCGCGAAGCCTGGTGCGATGCCGGACTGCGAGCCGGCGAGGCAGATGCCGGTGTTCTCATCGGTAGCGGCGGCGGCGGCATCGACATAGGCGAGAAGCAATACCAGGATTTCTTCACGACAGGCGGACGCCATGTCACGCCGTACGCGATAGCGGTCGGTATCTGCGGCATGGTGTCGAGCGAAATCTCGATCGCGCTGCGGCTTCGAGGCCTCAGTCACGTCTTGTCGTGCGGCTGCACGAGTTCAACGGATGCGATCGGATACGCCGTGTCGCTCATTCGATCAGGCGAGTACGACGTCCTGCTGTCGGGAGGGACCGATGGCTGCGTGCTGCCGGGAATGATCTTCGGCTTTTCACGAATGCGCGCGGTATCGACGCGATACAACGATCGCCCGGCGGAGGCGTCGCGTCCCTTTGACCGCGGGCGCGACGGATTCGTTCTCGGCGAAGGCGCGTGGATGCTCGTACTCGAGCGCGAAGATCGCGCGATTGCCCGCGGAGCGAGACCGTATGCGCGCGTCGAGGGATACGCGTCGACGTGCGACGCGTATCACCGTGTGCAGATGGACCCTGACGGCGACGAGATCATTCGTTGTATCGAAACCGCTCTGGCGAGGGCCCATCGAGCGCCTACGGAAATCGGATACGTGAACTATCACGGCACGTCGACACAGCTGAACGACGCGATTGAATCGCGCTGCGTACGTCGGGTTTTCGGGAAGCACGCCGACTCGGTCGCTGGCTCGTCGACAAAATCGATGATCGGACACCCTCAGGGTGCCAGCGGCGCCGCCGGTGTCGCGGCTACCGCGTTGGCGCTCGCGCGCGGCGTCTTGCCTCCCACCATCAACCTCGCGGATCAGGATCCCGCGTGCGACATGGACTTCATCCCCAACGTGGCGCGCAAGGCCGACGTCGAGGCGGCGCTGTGCAACTGTCTCGGGTTCGGGTCGAAGAACAGCGCACTCGTGCTGGGACGCGTGCAGTGACTCTTGTCTCGAGCCTTGTGGAGCAGCGACCGCGGCCGGCGACGCGCCGCCCGCGTCCGGCGGCGGCCCCCGGCGTGCTCATCGTCGGGGCAGGTCCCGCGGGCAGCGTGGCGGCGTTGATTCTCGCGCGCGCCGGCGTCAGCGTCAGGCTCGTTGACAGAGCCAGCTTTCCACGTCCCAAGCTTTGCGGGGATACCGTGAACCCCGGCGCATTGTCCATCCTCGACCGGCTCGGCATTGGTGCGGCCGTGCGTGCGCGTGCGCGCGCATTCACCGGCATGGTCGTCACAGGACCGGGAGGCGCGGCGGTCACCGCCGACTACCCGCGTGGGATCGCTGGAGCCGCGGTCGAGCGGAGCCATCTCGACCTGCTGCTGCTCAATGCGGCAATCGCGGCCGGCGCCGACTTCACGCCCGCGGTCAACGTTGTCGCGCCGACGATTGCTTCCGATGGCGCTCGCGTCAACGGCGTGCGCGTTCAGCAAGGCTGTCGAAGTGGAGAAATCAAGACGCGGCTCGTGATCGCCGCAGACGGACGTCACTCGAAGCTCGCGACCGTGCTGGGATTGACGCGCTTTGCGCCGCGTCCGAAACGTTGGGCGTTCGGCGCCTATTTTGCGGACGTCGAGGGCTTGACCGCTCGCGGAGAAATGCACGTCGGTATCGACGGATACACAGGCGTCGCTCCTCTGGTCGGCGGCGTTGCGAATGTCTGCGTCGTGCGCGAGCTGAGGGGCACGTGGTCTCATGGGTCTCGAGGTGACGAAATCATCCGCGACGCGGTGGCCGGCAACACGGGGCTGCGGCAACGCTTCGCGCGGGCGCGGCAGGTTTCGGCCGTCACGACACTCGGGCCGCTGGCCGTCGATACGATCGCGGCAGGACGCCCCGGCCTTCTGCTGGCTGGAGATGCGGCGGGCTTCGTCGACCCGATCACCGGCGATGGATTACGGTTTGCCTTCCGGGGTGGAGAGCTCGCAGCAGCCGCTGCGCTGGCGGAGCTCGAAGGCGGCCCGCTCCCGGCCCACGAGCGGCTGCGGTCGGCACGGGCGCGCGAGTTTTCCGGCAAATGGCGATTCAACCGCGCCCTCCGCTCGCTGATTGCGTCGCCGCGGGGCATCGCCCTGACCGAAGCGGTTGCGTCGTGGTGGCCGGCACCGGTCGGCATGCTCGTCGGCATCGCGGGTGACGTTCATCTGGCCCGGGGGTGACCATGTCCCCGGTTCGCATTGCATCGCTCGCATCGCTGGCTGTTTTCGGCATGATGCTCGTCGAGTGGTGGATTTCGATGCGAAACGAGCGTCGGCTGCGCGATGGCGGCGCGATAGAGCCGGCTCAGGACGTGTATTCGACGATGCAGTGGGCGTATCCGGCCGCCTTTGTCGTGATGGCGCTCGAGGGCGCGATTTTTGGCTCGGGGTCCAGAATCACGACGTTCGCCGGCGCATTGTTGATGATGGCATCAAAGGGATTGAAGTTCTGGGCCATCGCCTCGCTCGGCTGGCGATGGACCTTCCGCGTTCTGGTGGTTCCCGGGGCGCCGCTCGTGGACCACGGCCCCTACGCAATGTTGCGGCATCCGAACTACGTGGCCGTCATTGGCGAGCTGGTGAGCATGGCGGTGCTCGTCAATGCGTGGGTAACGGGACCGTTGGCGACGGTCCTTTTCAGTGTTTTGCTTCGCAGTCGTATCTCGGTTGAAAACAGGGCGCTACGGCACCCCGCTTGCTCCTGAGCAGGTCGGCCACGTGACATATACTCTACGGACGGAACACCGATGGCAGTCGATCGCGAGACACCGCAGTCCCCGGTGTTGACGGGGCGGCAGTTCTGCGCTGTCTGCGCGGCACTCCTGATTGCCATCACCACCTCGTCATCCGGCCAAACCCCGGCCGTTGACACCTCTCCTTTGGCCGCGGCGGGCCGTGCCTTCAACGCGGGCCAATACGACCAGGTCGAGGATCTTCTGCAGGCCGTGAATGGTGAGGCGTCAGCGGTCCTGCGCGCGCGCGCGCACGTCGCCCGCGGACGATACGGAGAGGCCGAAAAACTGCTGGCAGGAGTCGCCGGCACCACGCCTGCCGGAGACGCCGCGCTCGAGCTCGGTTTGCTGCAGCTTTATTTGGGTCGCCGGCCCCAAGGGGCGCGAACGCTCGAGGTAGTCCTGACCCGCGGCTCAGACGACACGCCGGCCGACTTGATCCGGCTCGGTCGGGCAGCCCGCGCACTCGGCCGCTTCCAAGATGCGAACGGTTTTTTCCGCAACGCGAACGCGCTTGCGGCGAACGATCCCGTGATTAATACCGGTTGGGGCGAGCTGTTTCTGGAGAAGTACAACCGTTCAGAGGCCTTGAAGTCGTTCCAGAGTGCGCTGAAAGCTCGGGCCGATTACGTTCCCGCACAGGTTGGGCTCGCGGAAACCACCCTCGAGGAAGATCCACCGGCCGCGAAATCTGCCATCGAAGCCGCGTTGAAGATCAATCCGAGCTACGTCCCCGCGCACCTGCTGCTTGCCGAGCTGGCGCTCGACAATCGCGAACGCACCGAGGCACAAGCCGCGGTACAGAAAGCGCTCGCCGTGAACCCCAACAGCCTCGAGGCGCGGTCGCTCGAGGCAGCCATAGCGTTCCTCGAAGGCCGGACGTCCGACTTTCAGTCCGTGGTGGCAGGCGTGCTGAAGCTGAATCCCGCATATGGGGATGTCTACCGCGTGGCGGGCGACCATACGGGGCGCAACTACCGATTCGATGAGGCGGTCGATCTGACCCGCCGCGCCCTTGAAGTTGACTCGACCAGCACCCGCGCGTACGCGGATTTGGGCAGCCATCTGCTCCGCACAGGCGATGAGGCCGGCGCGAGACGGGCGCTCGAGACGGCGTTCAAGGCGGATCCCTACAACGTGGTGACGTTCAACCAGCTCGCGATGCTCGACACGGTGGACAAGTTCGAGACGATCCGCGACGGGGATCTCGTCATCCGTCTGCACCCGGACGAAGCCGGAGTGATGCGCGAACACGTGGTACAGCTCGCGCGGCAATCGCTCGACACGTTGTCCAAGCTGCACCAGTTCAAGCCAACCGGGCCGATCCTCGTCGAGATGTTTCCCAAGCACGACGACTTTGCCGTGCGCACCATTGGCTTGCCCGGCTTCATCGGCGCGCTCGGTGCATGCTTTGGCCGCGTCGTGACGCTCGATTCGCCGCGCGCGCGGCCGCCGGGGCAGTTCAGCTGGGAAGCCACGCTGTGGCACGAGATGGCGCACGTCATCAGCCTGCAGATGTCGAACAATCGGATTCCACGCTGGCTGTCGGAAGGCATGTCGCAGTTCGAGGAGCGGCGCGCGCGCCCTGAGTGGGGCAGAGAGACGGAAGTCCAGTTCGCGCAGGCGCTCGATGCCGGGAAGCTCCCCAAGTTGCGTGATATCCAGGAGGGCTTCAACGACCCGCGGATGTGGTCGCTCCTCTATCACCAGTCCTCACTCGTCGTCGAACATCTCATCAACACATATGGCGAGCAGGCGTGGTGGAGGCTGCTGCGGGCATACGGGAAAGGCCTCGAAACCGACGCCGCCTTCAAGGAGGCGTTCAACGCCACGCCGGACGATGTCCAGGTCAGCTTCGACGCAAAGCTTGAAAAGGAATATGGGGATATCCGGCGCGCGCTGAAGACCCCGACGATCCCGGAGAAGGCCACCGTGGATCAGCTCAAAGCGCTTGCAGCCGATAACCCCGGGAGCTTCGGGGTGCAGATGACGCTCGCGCAGTCTCTATACGAGGCCGGCGACATGCCCGCCGCGATCGCGACACTCGAGCGTGCGTCGAAGCTTGTTCCAGCGGCGAACGGCCAGCAGAATCCGAACGCGCTTATTGCGGTGATTGCGACCAAGCAGGGTGACAACGCGCGTGCGATTCGGGCTCTCGAAGCGGTCGTGAAGGTCGATTCGTCAGACGTCGAGGCCGCGCGCCGTCTCGCCGGTCTGGTCGCGCCTCTGGGCGACGAAGCACGCACCGCGGCAGCGTATGAGCGTGTGGCCGGGCTCGATCCGTTCGACGCGCAGGCGCAGTCGGCCGTAGGTCGTTATGCGTTGAAGCAGAAAGACGGCTCTCGCGCCGTACGTGCTCTGCGAGCCGCGCTTGCGGCAGGTCCGGCGGACAAGGCGACGGCGCATGTCGACCTGGCGGAAGCGTTTCTCATGGTGGGGCAGTATGGCGACGCCAAACGTGAGACGCTCGCCGCGCTCGAAATCGCACCGTCGTTCGAGCGTGCGCAGGATCTGCTGCTCAGAATCGTAAATGCCCAGCCCGGCGGAGCCGCACCGTGAGCGCGTACCGCGCCGGCCTGGTCGTCAGCGGGCTGCTGGCCGGCCTGCTCGTCGTGCAGCCGATGCGGCTCTCGCAGGCGATGGCTCAGATGCCAGTGCTGCAGGATGAGCGCTTCGCCGGACTCCAGTGGACCTTCGTCCGGATCCGTTACTCCGCGTTCACGGTCGACAACCGCTATCGCCTGGACTACTGGGGTGAGCCGTGGGCGATCGATGCGCCTGCAGCGGAACAGAACCTGTCGCGCCGCCTCCGGACGGCAACGGCGATCGAAGTCAACGACCCGATTGTGTTGACGCTGGACGACCCAAAACTGTGGGACGAGGGTTGGATCTACATCGTCGAGCCGGGCAACCTGCGGCTGCGCGACGACGAGGTGTCGATCCTTCGCGAGTTCCTGCTGCGGGGCGGCACCGCCACGTTCGACGACTTTCACGGGCCGTACGAGTGGGACAACTTCGCAGGCGAGATGCGGCGCGTATTTCCCGATCGCCAGATCGTCGATCTGGAGCCGCCGCATCCGATCTACACGTCGTTCTACAACATCACAGCCTATCCGCAGACTCCCGGGCTCGGGTCGTTTTTCGCCGGTCGCACGTGGGAGAAGGGCGGCTTCGTCCCGCGCTTGCGCGCGATTCTCGACGATCGCGGCCGTCCGATGGTGCTTGCGAACTGGAACACCGACATGGGAGACGGCGTCGAGTGGTCGAATGCCGAAGAGTATCCCGGCTACCTGAAGTACACCGCCGATGCCTACCGGATGTTCATCAACGAGATCATCTACAGCTTGACCCATTAGGAGTCATCGTGAATTTACGAATTGACGGATTTACGAATTTACGGATGACGCCCGCTAAATTCGTCAATTCGTAAAATCCGTAAATCCGTAAATTCAAATGTCTATTGCCGTTCCAAACTTCGCCGAGCGCGTGCAGCAGGGACGCGAGCGGATCCTCGCCGAGTTGCGGAAGGCGATTGTCGGCCAGGACGAAGTGGTCGACGAGGTCCTGATCGCACTTTTCACTGGTGGTCACTGCCTCATCACCGGGGTTCCGGGGCTCGCAAAAACACTGCTGATCAAGACCCTTGCGGAGGTTCTCGATCTCCGCTTCAAGCGCATCCAGTTCACACCCGACTTGATGCCGGCCGACATCACCGGCACCGAAATTCTCGACGAGGAGCACGGGACGCGCACGCTTCGGTTTGTGCACGGGCCGATATTCGCGCAGATCATCCTGGCGGACGAGATCAATCGGACACCGCCGAAGACCCAGGCGGCGTTGCTCGAGGCCATGCAGGAGTTTCACGTAACCGCTGCCGGTCGAACGTATCCGCTGGAACGGCCGTTCTTCGTCTTGGCCACGCAGAATCCAATCGAGCTCGAAGGAACCTACCCGCTTCCGGAAGCACAGCTCGATCGGTTCATGTTCAACGTCGTCATGACGTATCTGCCCGAAGACGACGAAGTGCGTGTCGTGACCGAGACGACCGGCGCTGAATCGCCGTCGGTTGCGCGCGTCCTGGCCGGCGCTGATATCCTCGAATTTCAGCGCATCGTGAGGCAGGTGATCGTCACCGACGAGATCGCCCGATATGCGGTGCGGCTCGTCGCGGCATCGCGTCCCGGCCGCAACGGTTCGCTCGAATTCGTCGACAAGTACGTCAAGTGGGGTGCCGGACTTCGAGCGTCGCAAGCGCTAATCCTCGGTGGGAAGGCTCGTGCCCTGATGCACGGTCGGCATCACGTGTCCGTCAAGGACATCCAGGCGCTCGCGCCGCCGATCCTGCGTCACCGCATCGTCACCAACTTCTACGCGGAATCCGAGCACCTGACGGCTGACAGTATCGTCACGCGTCTGCTCGACGCGGTGCCCGCGCCGATGAGCGGTCTCGCGGTATGAGTACCGAGGCGGGCGCCAGACGCAACGAGCAGCGGTTCCTCGACCCGGCGACGCTGGCCCGCCTCGGCAGTCTCGAGCTCAAAGCACGCACCGTTGTCGAAGGGTTCTTGTCGGGGCTTCATCGCAGTCCTTTCAAGGGGTTCAGCGTCGAGTTCGCCGAATATCGGCAGTACCTGCCGGGGGATGATCTATCGACGATCGACTGGAAGGTCTACGCCCGGAGCGACAGGTATTACGTCAAGAAGTTCGAGGAGGAAACGAACCTCGATTGCCATCTGCTGCTGGACGTCAGCGCATCTATGGGATACGCATCGAATGGTATCTCCAAGCTGCGGTACGGTTCGA
>Ga0209382_10004033_pt1 | contig 19914 bp, 12 predicted proteins | sample SoiMetdeltSBSDD5_FD_187599 | JGI IMG/M metagenome (GOLD analysis project Ga0209382, IMG submission 187599) | Bulk soil microbial communities from a Populus tree surrounding site in Tennessee, USA - Soil MetaG P. deltoides SBSDD5 (SPAdes) (version 2) | ecosystem: Environmental > Terrestrial >... | reverse complement strand
GCTGGCCTCCTCCGCGGTTGACTACAACCAGTCGTTGCGCAGTGGCCTCGAAGATCGCCTTCGCGAGCGCCGTCTCGGCTGCGGCTCGGGTCTTCGCGTCGATCTGATATCCATTCACACGCGCTGACCGAGATGGGCACAGAGATAGCGCCTATCGTCACTGTTACTGCCTTATTCCGGCCTCTGCGCACGCGTAACGCGGCGCTATCGAGCGAGAGGTGGAATGGGATGGGTCGAGCGCGAGCAGCGTGATGTCATCAGAAGCACCGTATAATCTGCGGCGATCGCAGACTGCAGCCGTGAGATGGCCATTCACGCGCGAGTATTCGATCGGAACTCTCGCCGTGGTCGAGTGGCTGGTTGGCGCGATCAGCGCGCCGGACGGAGACGCAGTTCATCATCCGCTGCCGTCGTGCGTCGGAGGACTGTGCACAGCTGGCTACAGAATCGTACAAAGGTCGAAGACGAACGCGGATCATGAAAGAGATGCGCATCAACCGGTTCACTCTGGCGGTTGTCGCGGCCGTGTCCTCGCTCACAGCTCTCGTCATCCCCCTTGCAGGGTGGCAGAGCTCATCCGAGGACCGTGGCCGCCAAGTCCGCTGTGAGGCGCTTCTCGATATGCCCAACCTGACGATCACGAGGGCCGTGTCGAAGCCCGCCTCCGGCTCGATTCCCGGGTACTGCTACGTTCAAGGGACGATCGATTCCCGCATTCGCTTCCATATGCAGTTGCCGCTTCAAGGCAACTGGAACGGACGGCTACTGAACATCGGTGACGGCGGCAAGGACGGCGTGCTCAACTTCGCTGACCGGCGGCTCGCGCAAGGCTATGCGGTGGCTAACTCTAATACCGGTCACGACAGCGGGGCCGAGCCGCGCGCCTCATTCGCGCACGATGACCTCGATGCGGTGATCGATTTCGGTCATCGTGCCGTCCATTTGACGGCCATCGCCTCCAAAACGCTCGTGCAGTACTTCTACGGCCGTCCGGCCACCCACACCTATTTCGAAGGCTGCTCAACGGGCGGGCGCCAGGGTCTGATGGAGGCCCAACGCTACCCGGGTGATTTCGACGGCATCGTGGCCGGCGCGCCCGTGTTCGACTACCAGCGGCTCAACGTCACGCACATATGGATGGCGCAGCGGGTCTTCGCCGATAACCTCGCGGGGAACCTCGCCTTCGACAAAGACGGCGACGGCGTGCCCGAAAGCCTCACCAAATGGGAAATCCTGCGCGACGCGGTCCTGGCGAAGTGCGACACCAACGACGGCATCCGCGACCGCGTCATCGACGATCCGCCAGGATGCAACTTCGATCCCGCCGTAGATCTCCGGAACCGCATGTGTCCGGTCGGAGCGGATCGCGATGACTGCTTCACTCCCCGCCAGATTCAGACCGTGCGCGACATTTATCGTGGTCCGCACGACAGCCGTGGCGTCCGCATCTACAGAGGCATGGATCTCGGCTCGGAGTGGCACTGGGAGGAGACGATGTTTCCGCATCGCGGCAACAGGATGGTACCGTCGAAACTCGTGTACGGCGTCGATCACGTCAACTTCCTCTTCTACGAGAAATCTCCGGGCGTGCCGCTGCCGAATCCGTTCGACCCTCGCCAGCTCGTCGACAAGCGCGCCACTCCACCTGAGTTCGGGTGGTGGGAGTTCAACGTGGACGACGTCACGGCGGGTCGCGGTGCGTTCATGATGGCGATCACCGACGCCACAAATGCGGACTTGTCACGGTTTCTGGTACGTGAGAAGGGCAAACTTCTGATGTTCCACGGCTGGGCCGATCCGGAAGGACAGGCGGAGCCTACATTGGACTACTACAAGCAGGTCGTCGAGACCACGTTCGGCGGCAGCGTCGATGCCACTCGAGAGAAGGTCCGGCTCTTTATGTTCCCCGGCATGGGACACTGCGGCGGAGGCCCGGGGTGCAATGAGGTGGATCCGCTGGAGGCGCTGGTCGCATGGGTCGAGAAGGACATCGAGCCTGATTACCTGGTGGCTCAGCACCGCACCAACGGCGTCGTCGACAACCAGCGGCGCATCTGCGCGTATCCGCAACGTGCGGTCTACGTCGGACCGGCGGGTGGTCAGAATGATCCGTCCAATTGGAGGGAAAGTAACTTCGAGTGCCGGTGAGTCGCCCCCCACGGCCTCCACGCGATGTCTGTACTCGAGCGAAGCTTTCGCCGCGGTTACGTTGCTGCTTGGCGGCATTAGCGCGCCTCGCCTTCTTCTGCGAAGCACACGTCATATTCGATATTCGCTGTCGAGCCGTTTTCAGGTAGATGCGCGAACTGAACGAACGACGACGCCGGCGCAGATGCGGGCGATGGTGAGACACGTCGGGGAACACTCGGGCTGAAGTTCGAACGTGGCGCGGCCCCCGTCGAACTGCTGGTGATCGACTCGGTTCAGCAGCCGACACCGAACTGAAAGAACCGAGAGCTCGAGGTCACCATCGGCGGAGACCGTCACGCCCCTCGACCGCACGCTGCGCGCAAGAACGTCGGTACCAAGCGCCGATTCTGCCAGGCTCGATCCCGCGGCGCACGACCTGTTGCTTTCCCATAGGTCCTGTGTCATCATTCCTGTTGGAAACCCAAATAGAGACCTTATGAAGGACACGGACGTTCGGCAGGGCACCCTGGCGCTGATGGTGCTCAAGACTCTGGATGTTCTGGGCCCCCTTCATGGATACGGGATCGCCCGGCGCATCGAGCAGATCAGCGGGGATCTGCTGACGGTCAACCAGGGGACGCTCTATCCGGTGCTGCTCAAGCTCGAGCAGGAAGGGTCTATCGCCTCCGAATGGGGAGCGTCCGACAACAACCGCAAAGCACGCTTCTACAAGCTCACTCGCCAGGGGCGCAAGCAGTTGCAGACCGAAGCCCGCCGATGGGAACAGACCGCGGCGATCATCGAACGATTTTTCGCCGCAAAGGTTCAGGACCTGAAATGAAAGCTCTGAGACGGTTCTTCCAGCGGCTGATCTCGTGGACCACGTCCGCGCGGGAAGAGGAAATCTTGCGGACCGAAATCGAAGATCACATTGCCAGGCAAACAGCCGACAACCTTCGGACCGGCATGACGGCCATAGAAGCCCGGCGGCAGGCTCTCCTGAAGTTCGGCAACGTGGATGCCATCAAAGAGGGGTATCGAGATCAGAGAGGACTCCCCTTTATAGAAACACTCCTGCGCGACACGCGCCATGCCCTGCGCCGGCTGCGAAGGACTCCCGCGTTTACGGCCGCCGTTCTCCTGACGCTCGCGCTGGGAATCGGCGCGAACACCGCTATCTTCGGGGTGATCGACAGCATCCTGATCCGGCCGCTCGCCTATCCCAACGCCGAGGCCCTGGTCGGCATCTGGCATACCTCGTCCGGACGACCCGGCTCTGACGGAATCGAGAGCTGTTCGCCATCGATGTACTTCACCTATCGCGAACAGAATCGGACCTTTCAACAATTCGGTCTGTGGAACTCCGGGGGCGCAAACGTGACCGGAGTTGAGGTGCCGGAGGTGCTTCGTGCGCTCTTCGTGACCTACGGAGTACTGGATGCCCTGGACGTGAAGCCGCTGCTGGGCCGCTGGTTTTCTCCCGCCGAGGATACGCCTGGGTCACCGGAGACCGTCATCCTCACCTACGGCTACTGGCAACGCCGGTTCAACGGCGACCGATCCATTCTCGGGCGAGCGATGACCATCAATGCGACGCCTCGGACCGTGATCGGTGTCATGCCGCAGGAATTCCGCTTTCAGCGCGATCCCGAACTAATTCTTCCTGCGCGATTCGACCGCAGCGAGGTCAACCTGGGAACATTCGCCTACCGGGGTGTTGCGCGGCTCAAGCCCGGCGTCACGATTGCGCAGGCCAACGCGGATCTGGCGCGCCTGTTGGAAATCTGGTTGCACGCCTGGCCTCCGCCACCGGGATTCGAGCGCGCGGGTTTTCAGGATTTCCGCTTCGGACCCAAGGTCCAGCCTCTCAAGCAGGAAATCGTGGGAGACGCCGGAACGGCGCTCTGGGTCGTGATGGGTACGCTGGGGCTCGTGCTCTTGATCGTCTGTGCGAACGTCGCGAATCTGTTCCTCGTGCGCATGGACACCCGCCGGCAGGAACTGGCGATTCGAGCCGCGCTGGGCGCCGGCTGGAGGCGAATCACGCAAGAGATGCTCGTCGAATGCATGACACTCGGCGTGCTCGGCGGAACCCTGGGTCTGGGGCTTGCGTACACAGCATTACAGATCCTGGTCGCAAAGGGTCCGGACACGCTGCCGCGGTTGCATGAAGTCGCAATCGATCCGTCGGTGCTGGCGTTCGCCCTCGGTATATCTGTACTCTCGGGCGCCCTCTTCGGCCTGATAACGGTCGTGAAATACGCGGATGCTCGTGTCGCAGCCACGCTCGGCGCCGGCCGGACGATCGGCCCAAGCCGGGAACACCATCGCGCGCGGAACACCCTGGTCGTGGTGCAGGTGGCGCTCGCGCTCGTGCTGTTGGTCGGCGCCGGCTTGATGATCCGTACGTTTCAGCAGTTGCGCGGCGTGCAGCCCGGATTCACACACCCCGAAGAGATCCAAATCGTGCACTCCTCGATCCCGCAAGCCTTCGAGGCCGGCAAGATTGCCAACGATCCGGTGCGCGTGATGCGGATGTGGAATGAGATCCGCGACAAGCTCGCCGCCCTTCCAGGTGTCACCTCGGTCGGGTTTTCAGGCGGTCCCGCACCTCTGGAACCGGCCGTATTGGGCTTTCGAAACTTCCAGCGCCTCTATGCCGAGGACAAGACCCTCCCATCGGGCCAGGCCTCCCCCGAACACCGCTTGATTGCCCCGGGATTCTTCATCACGATGGGAACGCGGCTCATCGCGGGAAGGGACTTCACCTGGGCCGATCTGTATGAACAACGGCACGTGGCCATCGTGTCGGAGAATCTGGCACGGGAGTGGTGGAACGATCCGCGTGCCGCTCTGGGCAAACGGGTTCGTGAAAGCTCCCTCGCTCCGTGGCGCGAAGTTGTGGGCGTCGTCGAAAACGTCCACGACAACGGCATGCACGTGAAGGCGCCTGGGTTCGCGTACCTGCCGGCACTGATGGATCGATACCTGGTCTTCGACCATCAGTACGTCACTCGTGCAGGCGCGTTCGTGATCCGCTCGAACCGGGCGGGAACGGAGGGTCTGCTGAAGGAGGTGCAGCAAGCCATCTGGTCCGTGAACGGAAGGCAGCCGGTATTCTTCGTCAACACGCTCGACACCTTGTACGACCGATCGATGGCGCAGACGTCGTTCACGCTGGTCATGCTCGCGATCGCTGGCGGCATGGCGCTCCTGCTCGGCATCGTGGGAATCTACGGCGTCATCGCATATGTGGTCTCGCAGAAGACTCGCGAGATCGGCATCCGCATCGCGCTCGGTGCGCAGAGGGCCGTAGTGTCGCAGGCGTTCGTACGTCAAGGACTGCTGCTGGCTGGCGCCGGAGTCGCTCTGGGGCTCGCCGCCGCTGCCGGACTGACACAGCTCATGTCGTCATTGTTGTTTGGCGTCACCGCCCTTGACCCATTGACGTATACCGTCGTTGCGGCGCTGCTGCTCGTTGTCTCGGTCCTGGCCAGTTATCTTCCTGCACGCCGCGCGATGATGGTTGAACCAGTCTCTGCCCTGCGCGGGGAATAGAGCTGCGCGATTACGATGAACATTGCGACGGCCGTGGGCACAGAGTCCGAGGCGCCTCGCTCGACGTCTTGAACCGTCAGAATGCTTACGAACGAGTCAAGGTTCTGCGATCCGTTCAAGACGTCTACGCCCGCGCGGAGCGCGGGCAAGTAGACACTGCCACTAGCGAGGCGACGCCACAAGCGGGTCTGAGGCGGAGCCTCGCTAGTAGTAGAATCACGCCGTGCGATGCCTGTTAGCGGTCGCCGCCGTCATTTCGTCGCTCGTCGCCTCCCCCATTGCGCAAGGACCGGTCACTTCCGCCGCGGAGATCGAGGTTCTGCAGCTGCGGCCCAATTTCTACATGGTTGCGGGCGGTGGCGCGAATGTCGCGGTACAGGTGGGCGAGGACGGTGTCGTCGTGGTGGACACCGGTTCGGTGGCAAATGCCAGCAACGTGCTCTCCGCGGTCAAGAAAATCACTCCAACGCCGATCCGTTACGTGATCAATACGGGCTTCGATGCAGACCATGTGGGCGGCAACGAGACGATCTCGAAAGCCGGCGTCACGCTGCTTGGCACGAGAGTCACAGGACTGCCCGGTTCGGCGAACTTCAACGGACCCGGACCGGGACCGGCTTCGATCCTGGCGATGGAACGGGTACTGGCGCGCATGAGCGCGCCGACGGGCCAGGCCGCTCCATATTCCGCCTCGAGCTGGCCCACCGAAACTTTCGAGTTCGGCCAGAAGAACATGTACCTGAATGGCGAGGGCATCGAGGTCATCCATCAAGCGGCCGCTCACAGCGACGGCGATGCGATTGTCTTCTTCCGCCGATCGGATGTCATCGTTGCCGGCGACATCCTCGACGCCTCGCGCTTCCCGACGATCGACGTCGCACGGGGCGGCTCCATCCAGGGCGAGATCGACGCGCTCAATCGCTTGGTGACCATGGCGATCCCATCGGTTCCGATCATCACGAGAGAAGAAGGAACGCTCGTGATTCCCGGGCACGGCCGCGTCTACGACCAGTTCGACGTGGTGGCCTATCGGGACATGATCACGATCATTCGAGACCGCGTGCGCGACATGAAGGCGGCAGGCATGACGCTGGAACAGGTCAAAGCGGCGGCTCCAGCCAAGGGATACATGGGCCGGTACGGTTCCGGGTCCGGCCCGGGAGCAACCAACAGTTTCATCGAGGCGGTCTATCGAAGCCTCGCGCAGGTGAAGTCGTGATCGGGCGAGCCGCCCTTGTGGCGGGAGTCATGACCGCGATGTTCCTGCCCTCGACGATATCGGTGAGCGCTCAGGGTCGTGGCGCAGCGCCGGCTCCGAGGAGCGCGCGCGAATCGGCGCCGATCGATCTCACGGGCTACTGGGTGTCGTTCGTGACCGAAGACTGGCGCTTCCGGATGGTGACGCCGCGGAAGGGCGACTATGCGCGGGTGCCGCTCTCGCCCGAAGGACGCAAGGTAGCGGACTCGTGGAACCCGGCAGCCGACACAGCGGCGGGTAATCAATGCCGTGCGTTCGGCGCCGCCGCAATCATGCGCGTGCCGGGACGATTCCATATCACCTGGCAGGACGATGCGACGTTGCGCATCGATGCCGACACCGGCACCCAGACGCGGATACTCAGGTTCGTGGAGTCGCCGCCGCCAGGTGAGCGCACATGGCAGGGACAATCCGTCGCTCGTTGGGACGCCGCGGCACGATCGCTGGGGGTCGTCACCAGGAACATGCGCGCCGGGTACTTGCGGTGGAACGGCGTCCCCTATAGCGAGAACGCGACACTCACGGAGCACTTCGACGTGGCGCCGCACGGCGACGGAGGGCAGTTGCTCGTAATCACGACGATCGTCGACGATCCCCAGTACCTGCAGCGGCCGTTCATCGTCAGCTCGCATTTCAAGAGAGAGAGGGACGGATCCAAATGGAGTCCCACGCCTTGCTCCGCCACCTGGTAGTGTGGCCGCACGCCTCAGCGGTCTGGGCTGCACAGCCCATCCGCACCGCACGTGTAGCGCGCGCCGCGGTGCTCGTTGTCGTGGTGCTCTCGGCCGGTCGTCCTGCGCTGGCACAGTTCGAGTTCACCGGCTCATGGACCCCGGTCGCGTCCGAAGACTTCTCGAACGACTCGCTGCCCGTGGACTACATGGGACTCCCGCTGACGGAGGAGGGGCGGGCCCGGGCGCTCAGCTACTCGGAATCGCGGCTGGCGATGGTCGAACACCAGTGCGAGGCCTGGCCTCCGACCTATCTCGCCACGGGAGGGTTCGGGCTGATCGTCACGCGCGACACCGAACCGATCAAAGGTGGGACCGTGTCGTACACGATTGGCGCGTGGTCCGATCGGGTGCCCACCGTGATCTGGATGGATGGCCGGCCGCATCCGTCGAAGTACGCGCTCCACACGCGAAGTGGATTCACGACCGGCCGCTGGGAAGCAAACACGCTCGTCACCTACACGACGCACATGAAGACTGGCAACCTCCGCAAGACCGGGCCGCCGATCAGCGACGAGGCGACGATGACGACGCGGTACTTCCGTCACGGCAACGTCCTCACGATGTTGTCGGTCATCGAGGATCCCGTCTACCTGACGGAGCCGATGGTCTGGACGAAGAGCTACCAGGCCGCGGAGACGGAGATTGCATCGCAGGTGCTGGCGTGCATCACGACGTTCGAGGGGACGACGCCCGGAGAGGTGCCGCATTATCCGCCGGACAAGAATCCGTTCATCGACGAGATGAGCAAGAAGTACGGGTTGCCGCGCGAGGTGGTGCTCGGGTATCCGGAGACGCTGTATCCGGAGTACCGGGAGAAGATGAAAGCCGGCTCCGGCCGGTGAATTGCCGTGCGTTGACGTGTGCTCCGCAAAAACAAATGGCGCCGCCTCTTCGCCAACACGGGACGCGGTGGTAACGGGCAAGTCTCATCGCCACACGTGATCTCAAACGGCTATCGCCCTCCTCGTTGACCTATAGCGCCTCCTGCGGCTCACCTTCCTGTCCCGCGAACTGACGGCAGTGGCTCGTTATCATTTTGGTGGATGAGAACTGACGTTTAGCGTGCTTACTGTGCTCGGAGACGCTCACATATTCTGCCCAACTGGAGAGGGACGCGCCCCTACATGACGTAGGAAGGAACAGAACCATGGCACTGCAGGTGATCGTCATCGGTGGTGGCGTCGCAGGACTGACCGCCGCACACGAACTCAGCGATCGTGGCGCCGCCGTTACGGTGTACGAACGGCGTCCGGATTGGGGCGGCAAGGCGCGGAGCCAGCCGGTCGCCTGGAGCGCGGTTGGGGAGCGAAAACCGCTGCCCGGAGAGCATGGCTTCCGCTTCTATCCGCGTTTCTATCGGCACGTCATCGATCTCATGCAACGGATTCCCTTGGGCGGCGGCCGCTCCGTGGCCGATCGCCTCAAGCCGACCACCGAGAGCGCCATCGCGATGGTCGACGCGGATACCTGGTATCGCTTCTATCGACGCGCGCCCGGCAGGCCGCTCGAAATTCTCGAGGCCCTTGAGCTCTTCTTCAAGACGCTGGACGTCGATAGCGCAGACTTCAAACTGTTCGGCGCCAAGATCCTGCAGTTTTTGACCTCGTGCGACGCTCGGCGGTTCGACAAGTACGAATACCTGTCCTGGTGGCAGTTCCTGCAGGGAAACGACTATTCCCGCAAGGCCCAGCGGCAGCTGCGTGGCATCCCCCGGACGATGGTCGCCATGGATCCGCAGCGTGGTTCGGCGCGCACCATCGGCACAATTTCCATGCAGCTGATCCTAGACTTCGCGGCAGCTGGGATGTCGAACGATCGTACGCTTGGCGGGCCGACCAGCGAGATGTGGATCGATCCCTGGATCGCCCACCTGCAATCCCGCGGTGTCCGACTCGAGGCCGGAGTCGCGGTGGAGGGCTTTGATGTCGGCGGCGGCGGAATCAGCGGCCTGCGTTTAGCCGGCGACTCGGTGCCGAAGACCGCCGACTTCTACGTCCTCGCAGTCCCGATAGACCGAGCCATCGCGATGATCACGCCGCAGATGGGCGCACTCGACCCTGCGCTGGAGAACCTGCGTACCAGCAATGCCGACGATTTGGTGTCGTGGATGGTTGGTGCGCAGTACTTCCTCAAGGAAGACGTGCAACTGGTGCGCGGCCACACGTTCTATCCTGATTCTCCTTGGGCTCTCACCTCGATTTCGCAGGCGCAGTTCTGGACCGAAGGTGGTGCGTTCCGCGATCGCTACGGCGACGGGAGCGTCGGTGGCGTCCTGTCCGTCGACATTACGGATTGGGAGACACCTGGCAACCACGTGCGCAAGCCCGCGAAACAATGCACGCCGATGGAGATTCGACAAGAGACCTGGGAGCAGCTCAAGGCCGCCCTCAATGGCCACGAGCCCGGCGACATCGTGCTACGCGACGAGCTCTTGCACTCGTTCCATCTCGATGACGACCTCGATTACGGCGCCGGCACGCCGCCCACGAACTCTTCCCGCCTCCTCGTCCATCCGCCCGGATCGTGGAACGTTCGGCCCGAGGCGGCGACTCGTATTCCCAACCTGATGCTTGCCGGGGATTACGTGCGGACTAATACCGATCTGGCATCCATGGAAGGCGCGTGCGAGGCGGCGCGGCGCGCGGTCAACGCGATCCTGCAGCGTACCGGCTCGCAGGCTTTGCCGGCGACGATCTGGCCGTTGACGGAGCCGGCCAACTTCGATCCCTGGAAGCAGCTCGACGCGCGTCTGCACGCCGTGGGCAAGGACCACCTGTTCGAATTGCTCGGTATCCGGCACGCGGGAGTGGCGGCCGAGCTGCTGCGCCGGTTCGAGGAGGTAAGCGGCCTCGCCGCACTCGACGATCGCCTCGACGAAATACGCATTACGCAAATCATCGCGCGTTTCGGCGCGCGGCTGGACCTGTGAACGATTTGCGACTGGATCGCGGACAGTCGGAGTATTGGCGAGGCACAGGTCTGAATCGCTACGAGTTTGTCTCGTGGTCCGATGGCGGTCGCCAAAGTCACAACATCATTGCCGGGTCGACGAACCGGACGTACGTTGCGACATATAGGAGACTTCCGAAGCGGTAGGCAGGCCAGAAACGTTCTGTCGGTCTGAGAAGGCTGCCCTGAAAGCGGACTTCCGATTGTAGTGTCTTGCAATCCTCAGCAGGTCGATCGGAACTTTCGCGAGGTATCCGAAGCGTAGTTTCGATCCGCCCACTTCGACCCACACGTTCAGCGGAACTTCGGTCACCGCGGCGAGCAGTAAGTCACGGCCCAGCCAGTTCCGAAGTCGAGCCAGGATCTCTACGTCGAAGACCCATTTTGTCAGGAAGGGCTCTCGAAAGAGGACCTCGACAAGATCTGACCGGACTATTTTTGCACCACACTGGGAATCGTATACAGGGAGGTCGAGCAGCATGCTCGTGATCGTCGCGAAGACCCGGCCGACGAAGTGGCGCACGGAAGACCTCTGGATGCTCGAGCCCAGCCGCCTGATACGAGATCCCATCGTGAGCATGCAAAGTGGATCGGCGTCGAAGACACGGAGCATGCCAGTCATTTCGCAAAGCGGCGTCGACATGTCGGCATCCCAGTAACCGATCAGCGCGAACCGGTTCAAAGATGCCGCATAGAGGACGCCTTGCCGCACGGCTTCCGCCTTGCCATGATTCGTCGGTAGGTTCAGCGCGAGCACTGCCTTCGCGGCGCGTTTCCTGATGCCGTCGATCGTTGCGCGCGTACCGTCTGAGCTCCCGTCGTCCACGAGGCAGATCGTGACCTGTTCATGCGCATGGAGGAATTCAAGGATCTCCTCGCCCCTGAGTCTGTATTCCTCGTTGAAACAAGGAATGACTACACAGATTTCCGGCATATGGCGTAGTTCGACAGCCCGGGCAGTGTAATCCCGATTTGTCGGAAAAGGCGGGATAACCGCACGTCGGCCAACAGCAGTTGCTTTATGAGGGCGGTGAGTGTTGGGCCTCCATTCCAAGTGACCAAACCGGTCGTTGCAGAGTCGTTCGCCTTTCTGAACAGCCAGCGTTCTTTGAGAACCTGAAGTGTGCGCGCTAGGACGAGACTCGAGAAGAAGTATCCAACCTCAATGACCGCAAGCCCCGAGCTTTCAAGCAGGTCACGCAACTGTTGATTGGAGTAACGCCAATGATGACCGAGGAACTTATCATGCGAGCAGAACAGCGCTTGGTACGCGGGTACAGTCACAAGCACATACGCGTTGCTGCCGATGCGCGGATGCGTCATCAGATGAGTTAGGAACGCGTAATCATCTTCGACGTGCTCTAGCACATCCATCAGAATCACAAGCGACACTTGCCCCTTGAGATGCGGAACGGCGGAGTCGAGGGACGAAGACAGGAAGACGTTCCTGACGCTCAACCGCGCACGATAATGAGCAATCGACTCGTCGGTGAACGCGGTATCGACCGCGTAAAACGACACCTCCGGAAACGTCGCGGCGATCTGTTCGTCAACGAAGGCATCGCCGCAGCCAATGTCCAACACAGACGCGCCCCTGTTGAGCACCACATGACGGGCGATCAGTCCCTTTATTACATCTAAACGGGCTAGCTCCCAGGGATGCCGCTCCGGCGCGCCAACGCTCCGGCGTTGTGCTTCAAGAATATCCATCGAATCGCTCGCTCCACAACGGTGCTAGCGCAATTGGTGAGGCGGTCGAGATTGCCGGGCGGCCCGGGTGAGTCGAGCGATGCACAAGCGATTCCACCATCGTCGTCGGTGATCACTAACTATCAATCGATGTGGATACGATGAGGCTGCGTCCTGAGTTGCATATTATGCACCGCGAGGCGACTGCTTCTATCCCCACGGACCTAACCCGTCGGTGACATCGATTCCGTACGGCTCTTATGTCATCAGTGGGTTGCGGCATGGATACTCCCGCACTAGTATGGGCGGCTTGATTGAGCCGATCCATGGCACACGCAAGATCCGCTCACCGTCGTTCCTGTCGCTGACGGGGCCGGCCGTTCCACTATTGACCGCCACGGTCTTCGTCGTGCTGGTTCTCGGAGCACTGAGCACGGCAGCGGGATCAGTAATTGGCTTGATAAATTTCAGGGATGTTGGCTATCCGGACAGCGCGAACTTGTCGCGAGTCGGTGACTTCGTGCAATCCGGTCGGATGTATCCGGACTTCCATCGTCCACCATACCAACTGTCGGTGTACCCTCCTCTCACGTACGTCCTCCATGCCATTCCGTACGCACTCGGAGAACAGATAGGCCTTTCGCACCAAGCCTCCGTCCGGTTGGGCGTGCTCGCGGCGTTCGTACTGTGCCTGACACTGCTTTTCTGGATTGGACGAGTCACGACCAGTTCGCATGTCGGCGGATGGCTTGCTGTCCTCTTCGGCGCAGCAATCTTCCCCCTGGGGGACTGGACGACGCAGATCCGTAGTGAGTTCTGGGCAATCGCGTTCAGTCTCGCTGCAGTGCTGATCGTCATCAGATCGCCAGGCCGTCAATCGCTGATCGCGGCGGCCATCCTGGCGGGGATGGCACCCGCCGTGAAGCAGACGTTCATCGCCGCACCGGGGGCCGTGTTCATCTGGCTTCTCGTGTCGAGGAGCTTCAAGAACGCGGTGATCTGGTCTGCGGCCGTATGTGTGACGCTCCTTGTCGGCTTCGGCATTGCATGGGCGCGGGAGCCGAGCATGTTGGAGCATCTGTCTGGTCTAACCGCTTCGGCAATCGACTATCGAGAGGCTTTCCGGTTCCTGATGTGGGCCCTCTCGCAGCCCATGATCCCGTTCGCCGCGTTTGGAGTCGTGCTTGCCCTCTCGACACGCCGGAAGGACGTTCTTCTCCTCTCGACGTTCTGTACACTGTCCTGGCTCATCGCAGCGGCCACAATTCTCCACGCGGGCGGCAACATCAACTACTTCTGGGAGCCGCTGCTGGCATCGTCGATACTGGCCGCGTTTGCTCTTCGCGAGATCGATGGGCGGGGCGGACTGCCGAGGGCGGCGAGCACGCTGCTTGCGCTCGTTTTCCTGTGGGCGTGCGCGTCGATCGTGGCGAATGACCTGCGGTATCTGCGCGACTCATTTCAAAACGTCGCCAGTTACGAAGAACGCCGGCGGCGCTGGAGCTCGTTCACGTCGGTAATCGCAGGTCACCGGATTCTGTCGATTGAGCCATCATTGACGGTTCTGAGCAGCGCCCCTCAAGTGCCAGATCCTTACCTCAATACGATTCTGGAGCTCGCGGGCAAATGGAGCTATGCACCCATCATCGCCCAGCTCGACGCGAGTCAGTTCGATCTGGTGGTTGTGAACAGAGGATATCCCGAGCGAGAGCTTTCCTATCGCGGAGTTCCGTTGTGGAGTGCAGGGGTACGTATCGCCTTGAACGCCACATACAGACGTGGGTGTGTGTTCGAGGATTTTGAGATCTGGCTGCCATCTCGGGACAGCGGCACGCTCCTGGCCAGGCTGTCGGACGTCGGCTGTAGCAAACGCGAGGGCGACAGCGACCCTTGATTAGAGGCGATTCAGCGCCATGTTACGCTTCCGATGACGGGGTGCTCATACAGCACAGGAGCCAACGAATGTTAGTGGCGTCGTCTTCGCGCGGAGAAACGTCACTACGAAAGCTCAGCGTCCCCTTTCTGCTGCTGTACCTCATCGTGGTTTATCCGCTGTGGGCGATCCCCGCTCCCCCGCTGATCGATTACCCTAACCACCTTGCTCGCATCTTCATACTGGCGAATCCGCAACATCCAATCCTCGCGCAATTTTACGAGTCACACTGGGGCGTCCTTCCGAACCTCGCGATGGAACTGTTCGCCACGCCGCTCGCCATGCTGCTACCGGTGGAGCTTGCAGGGAAACTCTTCATCTCGATGATTTTTCTCTTGGTCGCGAGCGGCGCCCTGGCTGCCCACTACGCCTTGCACCGTAGGCTTTCTGCGTGGCCGTGGCTCTCGTTCTTCTTCCTCTACAACCCTTTTCTGCTATGGGGTTGGCTCAATTACTTGTTCGGTCTTGGCGTCGCGCTGTGGTTGTTCGCCGCCTGGCTCGTGCTCCGCGAACGACCGTTGCGCTGGCTGGTCGCGCCGACAGGAGCGCTGCTTCTCTTCTTTTGTCATCTGCTTGACTTCGGCGTCTATATGGTCCTCGTCTCGACATACGAGCTAGGCCTCATGTTCACCCGAGGCAAGGGAGCCAAGACCTTGCGCTTGGCCGCACTTGACGTACTGTCGCAAGGCCTTGTACCCGCGATCCTCTTCCTCTCCGCGAGCCCGACGGCAGGCGAGGGCACGCTCGTCTCCCTCTCTGACCTCGACGAGAAAATCTCCGCAATGCGCCGCGTGTTCGACAACTACGTCGGTTTTCTCGACTTCAAGCTGACCTTCGTTCCGCTTACGGCGGCGGTCGTCGTTGGATTGGCAACACGCACGGTGACCTTGGAGCGCAGAATGCTCGTTCCCTTGGCTGGGCTGTTGCTGATATATGCCGTCCTTCCGCCGACCCTCCTGACCAGCGCCGGTGGGTACCCCAGGTTCACCATCGTGCTGGCGCTGTTCTTCATCGTGGCGTGCGATTTAAGGCTGAGCGCGGCCTGGATCAAGTATTCCCTGATTGTGGCACTTGTCTTATTGCTGCTCGCGAGGGAATGGGTTCTTTGGCAGCACTGGCGCAGCATGTCCAATGAACGGTCGGAGATACGAGCAGCGCTCCAGACAATGCCTGCTGGCAGCCGACTCCTGGTGAAGCCCACGGGCGAGTCGTCTTCCACAGAAGGCGCGGACTTGTGGCATGTGCCCTGTTTTGCAGTTATCGATCGCAACGCATTCGTCTCGTCCGTGTTTGCCTCGCCACGCCAGCAACCGCTTCGAGTCCGCGAGCGATACCGGCGCTGGAACGAGACGAGCTGGACTCAGCTGATGCGAACCGAGCTCCGGGCCTTACCTTTCCAGGACATCGAAGCTGATTTCGATTATGTGATCGTGCTCGGCACAGGGGCGCGGGACCCGGCGCCACCGCATTGGCTGGAAGAGAAGGAGAGCGGAGCACGTTTCGCTCTGTACGCGGTGCGACATGAAGAGCATGGAGCTAGCGGCGCAAGGTGATCTCGAAAGCCGAGCGCTCGTCGCTGCCCCGCTTCCCCTCCAGCCGCCTACCGCTTCGCGCTCGCGCGATTGGTCCGGCGCGAAGGTTGGAACAGCAAATTACTACCTCTGCCAGAGTGCTGCGCCTAGTCACACCTCTGCATATAAATTGTCGGCAGTGCGTATACTTGCACAGCGTCTGCCTCTCACTTAGGATCGTCGGCGTGGGTTGAGGCTCGCTCCCGAAGAGTCGGAGAGTCGCCATCCGGTGAAAGTTTGGCCTCCAACAGTATGTTGCGCACGCGCTTCGTCTCGCATTGTTGCCTCGTGGGAGTTGTGAGCTTCCTCAGTGTGCAGGAGCCCACGTTTTCGCAGGATACGTACCTCGTAGTCGATCTCACGACGTTGGATCAGGTTCAGGGTGGGAGAGTTCGAGGACTGAATGATGCAGGCGATATTGTCGGGACGGTCCGCACGCAGGGCGGCAGGCGCGGATTCCGGCTGGGCGCTTTCGAGAGTTCGAATTCGCCGACCAAGAATGAAAGACTCGACGGCTTCGTCGGCGCCGATGCGAGCGCTGCAAACGCTATCAACGAAAAAGGAGCCGTAGCTGGAGCTGCAAACACTGACACTGGGGTCCGGGCCTACGTGTGGACTCGCAAGGACGGCTTCATCGACCTCGGTGCGTTGGCGGGCGACATTGGCAGCGAAGCATGGGGCATCAACAGAAATAACGAGGTCGTCGGCTATTCGAGCGGCCCTGGTGGTGTTCAGGCTGTCCTCTGGGAGAGCTACGGAAGCATCCAGGGCTTAGGCCAGCTCAACCCGGGTGACTCCAGCCGCGCTTATGCCATCAACGACAACGGTGACGTGGTCGGAACATCGGGCCAAGCTGATTCGGTTCGGGCGTTTCTCTGGACCCGCAACAGTCAGATGGAGGATCTGGGTGCATTAGACGGCCACACTCGAAGCTTCGCGACAGGAATCAACAACCCTGGCCGCGTCGTGGGCTACTCCAGCGGTGCGCTGGGAGATCACGCATTTCTCTGGTCGAAGAGTAATGGGATGGAGGACCTCGGAACGCTCACCGGTGGAGACTACAGCAGGGCGCTTGCCATCAACGAGCTCGGGGACATCGTGGGAGTATCCGATAGTCCTGTCGGAAATCGTGCCGTCCTGTGGACCCGTGACCGGGAGATGTGGGACCTCAATCAGCTGATTCCCGCCGGAAGCAGTTTCGTTCTCACGGAAGCCGTCAGCATCAACAATCAGGGACAGATACTCGCGATTGGTCAAACCGGGAAAGCATTGAGCAAACAAGAACACAATCACAGTCGCGCGGAAGAGCCAACTCGAGTCTTTCTCCTGACGCGGTGATGTTGTGAAGCGATGTTTCGGCGGCCCTCACGTTTTCGAGGACGCCGAGAACAGGCACTGGGTTTCCCTTATGCGGCTCAGACTCGCACTTCTGCTCGTTTCGTGTCTGGGCCTGGCTGCAATTTTTCTCCTGCTGTCGCGAAACACCGCCGCTCAGGAAAATCCGTCCATCGTAGGCCGCTGGTCGCCTTATCCCGATCTGCCGTTCTTCCCCGTGCATGCGCATCTGCTCCCGACGGGGAAGGTGGCAATCTGGCCCGGCGATATCAGCGCTGGCGGCGTTTCGGGCAACGACATGCACTGGTGGGATCCGGTGAATGGAGGCACCGTCCGGGTGGCTCAACCTGGCTACGACGTGTTCTGCACCGGCCACGTCTTTCTTGCAGATGGCCGATTGTTCGTCATGGGTGGGCACATTCAGAACGGTGTTGGTCTACCGAACGCCAGCACGTACGACGCTCTCAACGATCTGTGGACGAGCGTGCCTCCGATGAGTGCCGGACGCTGGTACCCAACGGCGACGGTATTGGGGAATGGCGATGTCCTGGTCGTCTCCGGAAGCATCAATACCAATCTCGGCGAGAATTCCCTTCCTTCCGTCTATCAAGTTCAAAGTAACACCTGGCGCGACTTGACCAGTGCCCAGATCCTCTTGGACCTCTACCCGCGAATGCACCTGGCGCCTGACGGCAGAGTGTTCAACTCGGCACCGAACCTTGTCTCGCGGTTCCTGAATACCTCCGGCAGCGGAGGTTGGAGTGTCGTTGCGAATCACGTAGTCGATGCTTACCGCGACTATGGGTCATCGGTGATGTACGGCGCGGGCAAGATTCTGGTCGCAGGCGGGGCCGATCCACCCACCGCGACGGCCGAAGTCATCGATCTCAACGCGCCTGTTCCCGCCTGGCGCCAAGTTTCATCAATGGCATTTCCCCGGCGTCAACACAATGTGGCGCTTCTGCCGGACGGCAAGGTGCTCGTCACAGGTGGGACCAGTGGACCCGGTTTCAACAATCCAGATACTCCTGTGTTCAACGCTGAAATGTGGGATCCGGACTCTGAAACCTGGACGACGATGGCGAGCGCTCAGGTTTCGCGCTTGTATCACTCGATCCTTGTTCTGCTTCCCGATGCGAGGCTTCTAAGTACCGGGGGCAACGGCTATACGCGTGCAGAAATTTACGAGCCACCGTATTTGTTCGCCGGGGCGCGACCGACGATTCGCGCGACGCCTAGTAGCGTGGGGCACCAACAGACGTTCTTCGTAGACACGCCAGACGCCGCCGATGTAACACAAGTGAGTCTGGTGAGTCTGCCCTCGGTCACCCACGCCTTCGACCAGAACCAACGGTTCAATCGCCTGAGCTTCACCCGCGTGGCCGGTGGGCTGAATGTCGTGGCACCGTCCGCGAACTTGGCGCCCCCAGGTCCCTACATGCTGTTCATCCTGAACAGTAATGGCGTTCCTTCGGTGGCGTCGATCGTGCGAACAACCGCTGCAACGGCTGCCGTCCCCACGCTCACGTCACTCTCCCCGAACAGCGCGGCGGTGGGTGGGCCTGCGTTCACGCTGACGATCAACGGCGATGGCTTTGTCTCTGGCTCAGTGGTCAGATGGAACGGTGCTGCGCGAACCACGACATTCGTGAGCGCCTCGAGACTCACCGCGGCGATTCCGGCGAGCGACCTTGCGATGGCAGGCTTTCGTCAAATCACCGTCTTGAATCCTGGCGGCGCGTCGTCCAACATCCTGTCCTTTCCTGTAAATGCCTTTACGGTGAGTCCGGCGTCGATCGCAGCGGGCGGCACGGTCACCGCCACCTGGAGTGGGCTCGCTTCGCCGTCCGCGACGGACCGGATTGGCCTCTACGCTCCTGGCGCAGCGAATTCTGCCTTTCTCGCGTGGATGTACGTGAGTTGCTCACAGACAGCCGGCAGCCCTCGAGCCAGCGGCTCCTGCCCCTTTCCAGTGCCGAGCTCGTTGCCCGTGGGCGGTTATGAGCTGAGACTCGTCAGGAACCAGACGTTCACGCTGCTGATGACGAGCAATGTCTTCAGTGTCGGAACACCGGCTCCACTCCAGACCACTCTCAGCGTGAATCAGACCGGTATCCTAAGCGGCGGCACACTTACCGCTACTTGGAGCGGGATCCCCGGACCTTCGGCGTATGACTGGATCGGCCTGTATCGTCCGGGCAGCGACAATTACTCGCATCTCGCATGGATTTACGTCAGCAGCTGCTCACAGACACCCGGCAGTCCACGCGCTTCGGGTTCATGCCCCTTTACGCTCCCGAGCACGCTCGCGCCGGGGACCTACGAGCTTCGCCTGATCGATGGCGACCTCTACGCCGCCCTTGCGACGAGCAGCGTTTTTTCAGTGGGCACTTCACCCGGCATTCTGCAGCTCAGCGCGCCGACGTATAGCGTGGCCGAAAACGGCGGTTCGGCGACGATCACCATCACACGCACGGGGGGCAGTGCCGGGGCCGTAGGCGTCACGATGGTCACGAGCAATGGCACGGCGACCGCACCGACTGACTACACGGCGGTGAGCCAGACGGTGAGCTTTGCCGCGGGCGATACCGCGAACAAGACGGTCTCCATTCCGATCGTGGACGACGCGCTGGTCGAAGGGAACGAGACGGTGAATGTAACGGTGGGCGTGCCGACGGGCGGGGCTACGCTCGGCGCGTCTAGCACGGCGGTGCTCACCATCACCGATAACGACGTGGCCTCACCGGGGACGCTGCA
>Ga0209382_10004031_pt1 | contig 19940 bp, 19 predicted proteins | sample SoiMetdeltSBSDD5_FD_187599 | JGI IMG/M metagenome (GOLD analysis project Ga0209382, IMG submission 187599) | Bulk soil microbial communities from a Populus tree surrounding site in Tennessee, USA - Soil MetaG P. deltoides SBSDD5 (SPAdes) (version 2) | ecosystem: Environmental > Terrestrial >... | reverse complement strand
TATGGTCTCTGAACAATTTCGTTGGTTATTTTGACCGTCATTCCTGCCAGCTGGCGCGAGCCCGAATCCAGTTGTAGGGGGCGGGTTTTAAATCCGCCCCTACAGGATCCCGTTTTCACGAGAATGACGATCGCCGGGTCAGCCAATTTATTGGTCGAGTTCTTGATGCAGGACACGGGCGATACGACCGCTATCTCATCAGGAGGCAATCGAAAGTATGGCTCACACAGTTTTAATCACCGGCGCCAATGGTTTCATTGGCTCTCACACAACTCTGCTCATGGAATCACTCGGCCACACGGTCATTCCCGTCGATGCCGTGCCGCGCTCTACGGATCTTTCCTTGCTAGGGATTCAAACACCCGGTCACATGATGGATGTCACCGATGCCACGGCCTTCCGACGGCTCTGCGACAAAGAAAAGCCAACGCATATCTTTCATGCCGCCCACCCGCCTCGAAACGAAGATCCCTCCGTACTCAACTTTTGCTACCACGCAATGACCAACATCCTTGAGGCGGCAAAGGCGCTCAAGACGCAGCGGGTTGTCTATTCAAGCTCCGCTTCGATTTACGGGCAACTGAAAAAACCGGACCATAGTCTGGTCAAAGAAGAAGACGCGGTTACGATTTATCCCACCTATTTCTACCGTGCCGCGAAAACCGTTTCGGAATGGATGGGCGACTTCTATAAGGAGAAACACGGCGTCAGCTTTGTCGCGCTGAGATACTCCTCCGTTTACGGCCCCGGCCTCTATCGAAGTATTCCCCTAGAGCTCAAGAAGGGCATCCTCGGCCAACCCTGCCGGCCGTTTCTCACTCGCCCGCTTGACGACTTGATCTATGTGGACGACGTTGTCGATGCGATTCGCCGCGCTCTCTTTGCAGACAAACCACTCAGCCGAGCTTACAACATCGGCCTCGATAAAGCTTACATCAACGAAGATCTAGTACAGGCAATTCGCAAGGCGCTGCCGGATCTGAAATTCGAAATCGGCCAACATCCCAACGCCGCCGAAATCGCCCCCCATCGCTTGCGTAACCCGCTCGATATTTCCCTTGCGCAACGAGAACTGGGCTGGACCCCGAAGATCTATCTCGAGGAAGGCATCGCGCGGCTCGCGAGTTGGTTGAAAGAGCACGCCCCGGAACTCAGCGCGTAGCTACGGGCAGACTCTTTTAGAAGGGAGAATCAATTGATCGGTTCGGGTGAAGTTCCCATGTCGCCGACGATTTTTGACGCCAACGTCGCCATCGCCAAGCAGAAGGGATCTCCCGTCGAGTGGCGTCCTCTAGAGCCTGTGGTTACAATCGTCGGTTCTTCCGCACTCATCGCTAAAGCGCCCAATCCCCACACTGCACTTCTCTTTATCGACTTCCTGCTTTCGAAGGAAGGACAACAGCTGATCATGAAGGGCGGACTCTGGTCTCCTCGTGAAGACATCGGCGCCGTGGAGCAGAAATTCAAAAAAACTACCTCCATGAGAAGTATTCGTTGGAAGAACTCGAGGCAAAATTTACGCAGTGGGAAAATTTGCTGCGCCAACTCTTTATTCGAAAGAGGTAGGCTCATCCGCAGCGCGGATCAGATGGGAGGGAGATAATGTCTATTACGGAACTTTACAGCACTCGTTCTATCCTGGCCAGGCTTGCATTCTACGTACTGACCGCGTCTGAAGTTTTCGCTGCCAGCGCGCCTACGACGGTTTCGCAATTAGCCCTCTATCAAGGCGCCGACCGTGAAAAAATTCTCATTGAAGGCGCCAAGAAAGAAGGCCAGCTCACCTTTTACAACTCGCACACATGGTTTCGCACCTTCGTAAAGGATTTTGAAAAGAAATATCCATTTATCAAGGTTTCCGAGTGGCGCAACGACTCGAAGAACGTCCTCAGGAGAATGTTAGAGGAAGCTAAATCCACGCGTAGCCTGGTCGATGTCGTTGAAACCACCCCCGAGACCATGGGGGTATTGAAGCGGGACGGCTTGCTGCAAGAATATTACTCGCCCGAGGCGCGTTACTATCCCAACGAACTGAAACCCAAGGGGAAAAGCGGATTTTTCTATTTACCGGACCGGGAGACTTACAGCAGCTTGGGATTCAACACCGCACTCATTCCGCCGGCTGCGGCGCCGCGAAGCCTCAAGGACCTACTCGATCCAAAGTGGAAGGGTAAGATGGCGATCACCAGCACATCGACGGGGGTGCGATGGATCGGCAGTACGCTCGACAATCTGGGACGCGAATATCTGGAAAAGATGGCCGAGCAGGAGGTGCGGGTGCAAGACATGGCTGCAGCTGCGTTGCTCGGATTGGTCGTATCCGGTGAGGTTCCATTGTCTCCGACAATTTTCGATGCCAACGTTATGACCGCAAAAGAAAAAGGAGCTCCGGTGGAATGGCGTCCTCTAGAACCCGTGGTCACAAACGTGGGCTCTTCGGGCCTATCACCCAAAGCCCCCAACCCCCATGCGGCGCTGCTTTTTCTCGATTTCCTCCATTCCAAGGAAGGTCAGCTGCTCATGATGAAAGGGGGGCTTTGGTCGCCGCGCGAGGACATCGGCACGGTGGACCAGAAATTCAAGAAGAACTACCTTGATGAGAAATATTCATTGGAGGAGATGGAGATCAAGTACACCCAATGGGAAAATCTGATGCGGCAGCTCTTTATTCGAAAACGGTAGGTCGCATCGAGATGCGTCGCCTAGGGAGACGGACTGGATCAATCCTTGTGTTTCTAGTGTCGCATCTACTTAGTACAGTGGATACCCTCCCCGCTGCGGCGCCCATGACGGTTTCACAATTAGCCCTCTATCAGGGAGCCGACCGCGAGAAGGTCCTCATCGAAGGTGCCAAAAAAGAAGGCCTGTTCACGCTCTACGATTCCCATACCTGGTTTCGAACCATCGCTAAGGAGTTCGAGAAGAAATACCCGTTCATCAAAGTTTCTGAATTTCGCACCGATGGCAGAAACCTGATTAAGCGGGCGCTCGAGGAAATCGCGGCAGGCCAGTATATCGCGGACGTCATCGCGACGACCTCCGAACAGATGGCTATCATGAAGCGGGAGGGCGTGTTTCAAGAATACACCTTGGCAGACGCGCGTTATTAATCCGGATGACGTCCGATCATTCCGGTAGCTCGAGCTGTTGAAAAACCTTCTTGAACGATTAGTTATTCCCCTCGTAGTACTTTCTCGCCCAGGCGGCGATATCGCCGCGCCGGGCAAACCAGACGTCCTTGTGCCCCTTGGCGTATTTAATGATCTGCTCGAACGTATCGATGGCCGGGACGCGCGAACTCAAGTAGCCGTGCGTGATCACGTTCATCATGGTCGGGTTTTCCGGCCCAATCTTGTAGCGGTAATCAAACTCGTCTTTGAACTTCTCAAAAAAGTCGTGGCGCGTCCCTTCCTCTTGCATCCGGTGATCGTTGATCGTGTACTGGTGCGGGATCATGATAAGCATTTTATCGCCGATCTTGATCGGATAGGGCATTTCGTCGTCGTGGAAGTCGCAGTTGTAGAGCAGACCCGCCTCAAGATTCAGTTCTAATGTGCTATCGGTGGAGCGAACTCCTGGAGACGACCAGCCCGTCGGCCGCTCGCCGGTCAATTTCGTGATCGCTTCGACGGTTTTGAAGATATTCTCTCGCTCCTGCTCCCGCGTTAGCATGAAAAGATACTCGCCCTGATCCCAACCATGGGCGACCATCTCGTGGCCGCGACCGTGGGCGTACTTGATGAGCTCCGGCCAGTACTCACAGGTCAACCCATTGATCGGCATGCTGACTTTCAGGTCATATTTGTCGCAAATATCGAGCAGCCGTCTCACGCCGATTTTCCCGCCGAACTCACGAAACGTTTCAGTGGAATAATCACGCTTGCAGAGGGCGTTCGCCGGGAGTGGCGACTGCAACGCACCGCCCCGCGATGGTTTATTTCTGTCCCATGCCTCAAAGGCAATGCCGAGCACGAAAGCGATCCGCGCGTTGTTGGGCCACTTGAAAGGTTGCTGAACCATAGCGCATTCCCTCCAAATTTAAAGGCTGTTGACTTATACTAACGAAGCGACTTATAGCCAAAGTGTCTGAAATGAGCAAGGAGGAAACTCTTGATGAAACCGAGGGCCCTCGCCTATCCTGACTTAATATTGTTCAATGGCAAAATCCGCAGCTTCGCCGGCGAAAACTCGATCCGAGAAGCGCTCGCATGCGCCGGCGGGCGCATCGTTGCAGCCGGCAAATCCGACGACATCCGGCGCCTGGCCGGCCCTGACACTCAATCTATCGATCTCCAGGGTAGAACCACCATCCCGGGGCTTACCGACACTCACGTTCATCTGTCAGAAAAAGGCACCGCGGAGATGGAGTTGATCGACTGCCGGGATTTCTACACCGATGTTCATTCCATCGCCGACATTCTCGAGCGCCTTGCCAAACGGGCGGCTGAAGCGCCCAAAGGTTCATGGATCGTCGCCCATGGCAGTCCCATGCAAGACTTTCGGTTAAATGACAAGCGCTTCCCTAACAAACACGATCTGGACCGAGCCATTCCGGATCATCTCGTTTCCATCTCTTTCGGCGCCCACATCACCGTAGGGAACAGTAAGGCGTTAGAAGCCGCCAAGATTACGCGCGACACGCCTGATCCGGCCGGCGGCGCCATCCATAAAGATCCGCAAAGCGGCGAACCCACAGGAGAGCTCCACGAAAGAGCACAATTGATTCTGAAGAAAGTCGCGCCGGAGTTTAATTATCTTCAGTTGAAGGACGGGATCGTCTTTGCTCTCAATCAGTGCCTTGAGCGGGGCGTTACCACGGTCCATGATATCGTGCGCTCGGGCGAACCCGTGCGCGCCTACCAAGAGATCTACCGAGAAGGCCGAATGCATGCACGCGTGAGCATTCTGCCGCGGGTAATCGAGTCGAATATCGGCTCGCGCAGTCTCATCGAGCTCGGCCTTACTACGGGTTTCGGCAACGAGTGGCTTAGAGTCGGCGGGGTCAAGATGAGCATTGACGGCGGTATCACAGGGCGCAACGCCTGCTTCTACGATCCCTATGAAGATGATGAACATAATTACGGCATTATCAGAATCCAGCAGGACGAATTGAACGACACCGTTCAGAAATGCCACGACGCCGGTCTGCGCTGCTGCGTGCACGCCATCGGTGACCGGGCCTTCGATATGGCGCTAGACGCCTACGAAAACGCGGTCCAAAAATCGCCGCGTAAAGACCATCGCCACCGCATCGAGCACATGGGCAACTGGCTAAGCACTCAAGAGCGCATGCAACGCATGGTGCGCTCCGGCATCATCGCCATCCCGAATATCGCCATCGGCTATTACGTCGGCGACGCGATCCTGGATTGCGTTGGAGAAAAGCGGCTGACCAAGGCCTTCCCCTTCAGGACGCTGCTAAGAAATGGCGTGATTATCGCCGGCGGCTCCGACTCGCCGGGTTACTGGCCCGTCGATCCCCTGCGGGATATAGCTGCATGCGTTTCACGCAAAATGCGCTGGGGTGAAGTATGGGTACCGGAGGAGAGAATTACCACCGCCGAAGCCTTTGCCATGCACACAACAACGGCGGCCTACGTCGGCTTTGAAGAAAAAGATAAAGGAACATTGGAGGTCGGAAAATTAGCCGATATCGCTGTATTGGCCGAAGATCCTTTCGAGATCCAAGCTGAACGGATCAAGGATTTGCCGGTGGAGATGACTATCGTCGGCGGGGAGATTAAATATCAGACGTAAGCAAACAATCGGACTCAGTTCAGGTTGTTCACGCTCACAAACGGTCGGTGAGAATTTTTGTCCTGCGCGGCGGCGATTCTTTTCCTCTGCTTGTAAATATGAATACATACTTCTTCAATCACCGTCGTTTGCGCCTCACCGTGTTCCCTGCGGTCAACCGGACACGGTTCGTATTGAATAGTGACCGATTGGATTTTGTCGGATTGATCTTGCCACGAAACTCTAATAAGGCGCCCGCGCATGCGATCAATGTAGTTCCCAGCCAGACGAAGGACTTGAGACAGACTTAAAAGATTCGGCGGCCCGGAAAACGCTTTCCGTTTTTCTCTTCCGTCAATCTCCAGTTTCCTCAAATCTTCGGGACCGCAGTGCCGTTCGAGATCCATCGAAGTCGAAGTTCCTTTGTTCCAGGCCTGGATAATGTAGTTTTCGCCGTGGGTTCTAACTTCCACAGCCTTAAGCTCCAACGATTCCAGACTTTGCCCTATGCACCGCAAAGCGTTCGAATAATAGGTTCGCGTTTGCTGGCTTTGGTTTAAGCTTGTGCCATTGTTCGCCATAAGCAACGTCTGCGAGCAACGACTGTGCCAAAACGGGCTGTGAAAGATAAACGTATTTGTGGCAGATCTTAGCGGTTTCCGTGCAAAAATGTGCGTCTGAGTGACAAAGTCGTCGCTCGAAAAGCGACGATCGTGAAAAAATGATTCTCAAGAGACCAGAAGGTCTCGTGTTCGGTAAACAAGCGTGATCGCCTATAGAAAATTAGCTGGGTCTAAAAGTTCAACGCGTTTGTGCTGCGTTGACAGGACATGAACAATTCTTCGCTGAGCGGAGTTTCTAGCGAATCTTCATGTCGGCGCTTAAAATTTTCTCGTCCGGTCGGGCCTTCCAGATTACGTTTCTTGCAACACCGTAGATTTCTGCGAGAGTATATAGTGGGACCAAGGCCGCGTCTTCCATCAAGATCCGGCTCACCTGTTGTAAAAGCGCTGCACGCTTTTTCGGGTCACCGGTTTTCTGCTCTTCATCAATCAGCTTATCGACCTCAGCGTTCTTGTATTCTACCCGCTTCGTCGTTCCGGATCGAAAGTACTGATCGTAAACCGTGTCCGCGTCGATGGCGGGCCGGCCAACATAATAGAAAGGAATCTTGCCGCCATTGACTCCTTCTTTTCCCCAAAAAACCACAAACTCTTGTGAGACGAGTTCGGTCTTCACCCCGGCTTTAAGAAGTTGATCGGCGATGACCTGGCAAACCTCGCGTGCTTTGGGGTAACGATCAGGGGAGAAGTAGAGCTTTACTTCCAGCCCGTTTGGATAACCCGCTCTCGTTAGAAGCTCTTTCGCCTTCTTGAGGTCGTAGGGATAACGTTTAACTTTAGGATCGTAGCCGATAACGTTCGAGCCGACAGGTCCGTTCATCACATAACCATTGCCTTCGTAAATGTATTTAATGATCGCCGCAGGATCGACCGCGTAATTGATCGCTTGACGTACCAGCATGTTGTCGAAGGGCTTGTAGGCTACGTGCATTGCCAGAAAATACATCCTGAGCCCTTCTACCTTCTCGACACGCACTTTGGGATGTCTTTCCACTCGAGACAAATCATCCACCGGCAGATTATTGATCACATCGCCCTGGCTTGCTAGGAGACCCGCCACGCGTCCTGAATCCTCGCCAACTTTCTTGAGCACGATCTCCTTGATCGCAACCTTCGGCCCCCAGTAGTCATCATTGCGCGTCATTACCAGATTGCCATCCCGCTGCCAGCTGACAAATTTGTAGGGCCCGGTTCCGACCGGGTTTTGATCCACCTGGTCACCATACTTGTCCGCTGCGGCCTTACTGGCAAAGAATCGATTATGCAAACGATCGAGAAAGACCGCGTTCGGCACTTCGGTGGTAATGATGACAGTGTAGTCGTCGGTCGCCTGCATCTCAGCCACATCCGCGAAGTTTGATTGCTGGAGACTCTTCTTGTCATTCCTCATCCGGTTGATCGAATAAGTTACATCCTGCGCAGTAAAGGGTGTTCCATCGTGAAAGCGGATCCCTTTCTTCAGATGAAACACCCACTTCTTTCCCTGGAATTCCCACGACGCGGCGAGTACCCCGTAGTACTCCTTACGGGCGTAATCGACATCGATGAGCGGCTCAAGCATGTGCTGCCAGATACCATATTGGGGACCGGAGCTGTGCGCGTACGGATGAAGCGAATCGAGACCGATGCTGCTAAGAATGGTCAGCCTTTCCTTCGTGGCAGCGATCGCCAGCCGAGGCCACGACGCGCTCATCAGTGTGCTCAAGCCTGCAACTGTGCTGTATTGGAGAAACCTTCTGCGATCGATTCCCGTATCCTTTGAACTCATGGACGCCTCCTAGCTCAATTAGACAAACTTCTCGATGCAAATAAATCCCGCTAGCGGATCTTCATGTCCCACACAAGCACCTTCTCATCGGGTCGTAGTTTCCAATTTACATTCTTCGCGACTCCGTAGATGTCCGCCAGATTGTAAAGCGGAACGAAGGGCGCCTCTTCCATAATAATCTTTCCCGCCTGTTGCAGTATAGCTGTCCGCTTCTTCATGTCCGGAGTCTTCTGCTGCTCTTCGACAAGTTTATCGATTTCGGGATTGCTGAAATTCGAGCGCTTGGTCGTGCCCGTCCTAAAATACTGATCATACAACGTATCGGCGTCGGTAAGAGAGCCGCGGCCGATGTAGTAAAACGGTAGCTTGCCGCCATTCACACCTGTGGTTTCCCAAAAGATCGCCCATTCCTGAGAAATCAGCTCCACGCGAAAACCGCCCTTTACCATCTGGGCCGCAACGACTTGACAGACCTCCGTGTCTTTAGGATAGCGGCCGGCGGAATAGTAGAGCTGCACGTCGCAACCGTTGGGATAGCCCGCCTGCGCGAGAAGCTCCTTCGCTTTCTGCGGATCGTAGGGATACCGTTTGAGTTTAGGATCAGCGCCAAGGACATTGGATCCTACCGGGCCATTGATCGAGTAACCGATGCCGTCAAATATGTTTTTGATAATGGCCGGCCCGTCGACGGAATAGTTGACCGCCTGCCGTACCAACTTATTGTCGAAGGGTTTGTGGGCGACGTTGAAAGCGAGGAAAAACATCCGCAGCCCTTCAATCCTTTCGACATTGACGCGCGGATGACGCTGCAACCGCGCCACTTCATGGACAGGAACGTTATTGATGAGATCCGCCTGGCCGGACTCCAGCGCCGCAAGACGCGCCGCATCTTCTGTTACTTTCCGAAAAACGACCTCTTTGATATCCGCCTTGCCGCCCCAATAGTCGTCGTTCCGAGTGAAGACAAAATTTCCACCCCTTTGATAGCTCACATATTTATACGGCCCGGTGCCGATGGGATTTTGGTCCATCTGGTCACCATGCTTGTCCGCCGCCGCCTTGCTCAGAATGAAGCGGTTCTCAAGACGGTCCAAGAAGACCGCCAGGGGCTGCTTGGTTACGAAAATGACCGTCTGATCATCGGGCGTTTGCACTTCCGTGACATCCTTGAAATTGGGCGCTTGCAGGCTACCCCCTTTCTCGTCCCTCATTCGATCAATCGAAAAAGCCACATCCTTGGAAGTAAGCGTCGCTCCGTTGTGAAACTTGATCCCTTTTTTTAGGTGAAACACCCACCGCTTGCCCTGGTACTCCCACGACTCGGCGAGGATACCGACATAGTCTTTGCGTTTATAATCGTATTCAACCAGCGGCTCCATGATATGCTGCCAGTTACCATAAATCGGACTGGAGCTGTGTCGGTAGGGATGCAACGAATCGGCAACGCTCGAATGATAAATCGTGATCCGATCCCTGGAAGCAGCAAAGGCATCACGGGCAATGGCGGGACCCAACATCGCACCGGCGCCTAATGCCGCGCTTGTTTTCAGAAAATCTCGCCGGCTAATGCCGGCTTTTTTCTTCGTCATTACGTTCCTCCCGAAAGATTATCGTCGAGTTTTAACTTTTTGATCGTTTGAAACCTTTGATTGGCTTTGAACCGCTTGTGTTAGCTAGGCCTGTCTCCTCAATTTCGGATCCAATATATCGCGCAGCCCGTCGCCCAGCAGATTGATACCGAAAACCGTGATGAAGATCGCCAGCCCGGGAAAGATCGTAAGCCATGGAGCGCGGTTCATATAGCTCCTCCCCTCGCTCAACATGGAGCCCCAGGTTGGAATGCTGGCCGGCACGCCGAGACCGAGAAAACTCAGACTGGCCTCGGAGATGATGACGATGGCCATAGCAAAAGTAGCGATGACTGTGACGCTGGCAAAGGTGTTGGGCACCACGTGCTTCAGAAGAACGTAGAAGTCCTTCCCGCCCAGCGCCTTGGCTGCGGTGACAAAATCGCGCTCTTTTAAAGACAAAACCTCACCGCGCACGACCCGACAGTACTGGACCCATCGACTCATCATCAAAGCCAAAATGATGTTGATGACTCCTTGCCCGAGAAAGGCCATCAAGGCGATGGCGAGCAGAAGAAACGGAAACGCTAGAAATATTTCCGTAATCTTGGTGACCACTTCATCGGTTCCATGACCGAAGTATCCCGCGATAGCGCCCAAAAAACAGCCGATCAGGCCGGCAAGAATGACTGTCGTCGCGCCGACTAAGAGCGAGATGCGCGAGCCATAGATAATCCGGCTCAAAATATCGCGACCCAGGTTGTCGGTTCCAAGCCAACTTGAGGTCGACTTGCCGCCCATCCAGGTCGGCGGTTGAAGGCGAGATTCGAGCCGTTGTTCCTGTGGATCGAAAGGCGCGAGGAACGGAGCCGCCAAGCCGCAAACTACCAGGAGAACGAGGATCCAACCACCCAGCAAAATTTTCAAATAGCGCAATCGTACCATTACAGTTTTATCCTCGGGTCGACCAAGGTGTAGAGAACATCGACCAGTAGATTAACGACAAAATAAATAATCCCAAAAAACAGAATCAGAACCTGAGTCAGCCGGTAATCACGCACGGAGATCGATTGGATCAAAAGGTCGCCGATGCCCGGATAAGAGAAAACCGTTTCCGTGATTACCGAACCATTTAAGAGGGCGCCCAATTGCAGTCCAAGGACCGTGATGACCGTGATGAGGGCATTGCGCAGGATATGGTGCCAAACGACGACGCGCTCGCTGAGCCCTTTCGCCCGGGCCGTCATGACGTAGTCTTGCCGCATAACTTCGAGCACGCTGGAGCGCGTGATGCGCGTGACGATAGCCGCGAGAGCGGTGCCGAGCGTCACCGCCGGCATCAAAAGATGCTTAAACGCGCTCCAGAAAGCGGTGAAGTTCCCGGTAATCAAACTGTCCAGCAAATAAAGTCGTGTAATCGACTTGACCTCAATACCGTATTCAATTCGGCCCGCAACCGGCAGCAGATTCCATTGGCCACCGAGAAAATAGATCAGCATAATGCCGAGCCAAAAGTTAGGCAAAGAGACGCCGATGAGGGCGATCCCCGTTCCGGCGTGGTCGAGCAAAGTATCGCGCTTGATCGCCGAATAGATACCGATGGGGATGGAAATCAAAATCGCCACCAGCAAGCTCACGCTTGCAAGTTCGATGGTCGCAGGGAGCCGTTCGGAAACGAGCTTTAGCACAGGCTCGCCGAACTTGAGCGACTTGCCGAAGTCACCCACCAGCGCCCGGGAGACGAATTGCCAATACTGGACTAGGAGCGGCTGGTCCAGCCCCCATTCGTGCCGCACGCGGGCCACATCAGCCGGTGTGGCATCATCTCCCAACAGAAGCACAACCGGGTCGCCGGGGGCGAGGTGCATCAGCATGAAAACAAGAAAGGAAATTCCGAGGAGAACCGGCACGGCGCCGACAATCCTGCGTCCGATTGTTGTCATCTGTCGCTAAAATCCAGAACTGCCAGCCTCAGCATTCCAGTCAAGCATTTCTTTGACAAAGTTACTGCCCCAGTTGTGCGAATGAGCGATCGAGTTGCTTCAATGCCTGATCGATCTGCTCTTGCTTCACGTTCAACGGCGGCGCGACACGGAGTACATTGCCATACGTGCCGCCTTTGCCGACCAGCAGCCCGTTGGTTTTCGTTAGCTCCATCAGTCTCTTCGCGGCCTCAGCGTCGGGTCTCTTCTTCTCACCGACGAGCTCCATGCCCTGCATTAAACCCATACCTCGCACGTCCCCGATGACCGGGTATTTCTCTTTTAAAGCATCCAGCCCTTCCCGCAACCTGTTTCCCATGACGCGGGCGTTTTCCACCAGGTTTTCCTCCTCGATAACCTCAATCGTGGCGCGCGCCGCCGTGCAGGTCACGGGATTGCCGCCGAAGGTCGAGATCGTGTTGCCTTGCATGCTGTCGGCGACTTCCGGGGTTGCGATGGTCGCGCCGATGGGAACCCCGTTGGCCATCCCCTTGGCGAAAGTCATGATATCGGGTTCGACACCCCAATGCTCGATGCCAAACATTTTACCGCCCGTGCGGCCCCAAGCGGTTTGCACCTCGTCGCAAATGAAAAGGCCGCCGTATTTCCTGACGATGCCGACAATCTCTTTGAAGTACTCTTTCGGAGGCGTGATGAAGCCTCCGACCCCTTGTATGGGCTCCGCCAAGAAAGCAGCGATCCGCCCCTGTGACGTCGTCGTTTGAATCGCCTCTTCGACGTCCTTGGCGCATTTCAAGTCACAGCTGGGATAAGTGAGCCCGAAAGGGCAACGGTAGCAATAGGCGTTGGGAATATGATGCACGCCGGGAACAACATTTGGCATCAGCCGCCAGCTCGATTGCGCCGAAAGGCTCAGCGCCAAATAGGAGCGACCACTATAACTATGGCGCAAGGTGATGACATCCTGGCACTTCGTATGGATCTGCGCCAGCAGCACGGCGGTTTCGTTGGCTTCCGTGCCGCTGTTGGTGAAAAACGATTTTTCTAGTCGCCCCGGTGTGATCTGAGCGAGTTTCTCCGCTAACCGAACCTGCGGCTCATTGGCATAAAGGGTCGAGATGTGTTGCAACCTGTCCGTCTGGTCATGGATGGCCTTCGTCACCTTCTCGTTACAATGGCCCACGCTGACAGTCAGAATCCCACCAAAAAAATCCAAGAACTCTTTTCCCTCGGCGTCGTAAACATAGTTATCCTTTGCATGGTCGACCACGAGGGGTTCGTCGTAGTATGTGGCAACGCAGGAGAAGAGATATTTTTTTTGTTTGTCGATGATTTCTTGTTTTTTCATAGCTCCTTCGTGATACGGTTGGCGCTTTAATGAATTGCCTTAATGACGGCGCAGAAAATCCAAAATCGGCGGATGACCCTTCTCCGGCATTTCGCGCAGATAGCCATGCGCACCGCCTTCAACAATCACCAGCTCAGCGTTGGGGATCTTCTCTGCCAGAACTTTGGCAGACTCCACGTGACTTCCGGTTCCCCCTTCGTGGATGTCCTTGCTGCCGACGATGACCAAGGTCGGCGCCTTGATCTTATGAATAAGGTCGGTGGTCTCATGGCACTGCCGAGCGACAACGTGGCGCAAATAGCACTTGAGCGGCGGCACCTCGTCGACAATGAGCTCTTGAAATTCCTTCACCACCTCCGGATGCTCCTTCACGAATTGATCCGTAAACATGAAGCCAGGTCCCCAGTGGTCGTGCTGGTATTTCTCATAGCCCTTCTCAATCATTTCCAAGGCTGCGTCCAGAGGAACACCGCGAGGGTAGTCTTCGAGCTTATCCGTGTATTTTCCTGAGCCGGGCCCGGAGAGAACCAAGCTGCGAATTTTTTCAGGATAATCCAGAGCCACCCATTGGAGCACCCGCGCTCCCATGGAGTGGCCCATCATATGGGCTTTCTTGATGCCCAGGGCGTCCATCAACCCGACGCAGTCTTTGGCAAAAAGTCGGGTTGTATAGTGCATGTCGGGTTTGTCACTCCGCCCCAAACCTCGATGGTCATAGATAAGAACCTGATAGTGCTTGGAAAACTCCGGCACCTGGAAGACCCGCCAGGGGGCGAGGCTGATGCCGGTGCCGGCGACCAGAACCAGAGGATCCCCGTGCCCGTAAAGCTCGTAATAGAGATCTACGTCATCGACTTTGACTTTACCGCTTTTAACAGGCTTGGGTCCTTCCATCTCTCTCCTCCGTGACTTCCGATCTTAGAATGACGGTGAAGCTATCGAATCCGGAAATTACTGTCAATATTGATAAAACCCAATCCGAACAGACGGGTTCCGTAAACGAGATTGGTTTGACAGCCCAATGCGCATGCGATATCGAGCGGACAATAAGTACGGAGTCTAACTAAAAAGAGAAAAATAACATGAAACATCTTGTTTATCTTTTCATGGGATTACTTTTGTGCCTAGCAGAGGGTGACGCAATAGCTGCGCCCGCGGCGGAAACCGCCGGTCAAGCTTTGGCCAAAATCGTCAAAATGACGCCTGAGCAGCGACAGAAGACGCTGGTCGAAAAGGCTAAAGCTGAGGGGGAGGTGTCGTTCTACAGTTCTCTCCAAGCACAGCAAATCGATCCGTTCACCCAAGCATTTCGCAAACGCTATCCCTTCGTAAAGGTGAACCCCTACCGTGTTTCGGGAAACCGGCAGGTCATCAAAATTCAAACCGAGATGAACGCGGGTAACCACCTGTTCGACGTGACCAATGGTTCCGCCGAGCAGGCATCCGCGCTCAAGAAGATTGGCGCCATAGATCCTTATGCCTCGCCGCAGCGGGATTTCTTCGCGGTGCCGAATAAAGACCAAGAAGGCTACTTCACCTCGCTCTACGCGATCCCGATCGTTCTCGGTTACAACATCAATCTGGTCAAGCGCGCCGAGGCGCCGAGGAGTTACGAGGATTTGCTGCATCCAAAGTGGAAAGGAAATATGTTTCTCGACGACGAGGCCTACGAGTGGTTCGCCGTGCTGCTTAAACACTTCGGCCGGGAAAAGGGACTTCAATACATGAGAAACTTAGCCAAGCAGGATTTGAGAATGGTCCGCGGCCGGACCGCACAGAGCCAGCTACTGGCGGCAGGCGAACGACCTTTGGCTATCGTGCTGTCGGGTCATACCGTTTGGGAATTGAAAACCAAAGGGGCACCCCTCGAGGGGGTAATTTTGGATCCCTACTTCGCGCAGGCAAACAAGCTCATGTTGGCGCGCCATGCGCCCCACCCTTACGCGGCGGCGCTGTTTATCGATTGGTCTCTTTCGGAAGAAGGGCAATCGATGATCACTACTTTTGGCCGGGTCGTCGCGAGAAAAGGAGTCAAGCAAAGATTTCCCGAGCTGGTGGAAAAAGAATATTTTCTAGTGGATGTAGACTTTATCGGGCCGATCCTCGATCAAAGCGGCAAAGAATTCAGCCAGATCTTTCTCGGCCGCTGACTCGATCAGGCTGCCGCATTGGATTCATCAAACGCCTTGAACCATTGGAACGGCTTGAACGTTTTGAACTGCCGTTCTCTTACATCCACCATATTCTACGACTTTAACGTCTTGTTGAAGTGGTCGATGGTCCGCTGCCAGGCGAGTTTGGCCGCTTCTGCGTCATAACGCGGTGTCGTATCGTTATGAAAGCCGTGATTCGTTTTGGGATACACATAGGCCTCGTACTTGACCCCACTGGCCTTGAGGGCGGCCTCGTATTCGGGCCACCTGCCGTTGATGTTGGGATCCTGCTCGGCAAAGTTAAGCAGCAGAGCAGCCTTGATCTTTGGCACATCCTCAACCGCCGGCGCGGCGCCATAGAACGGAACTCCGGCCGCAAGCTGCGGCATCCGGACAGCCAGCCGGTTGACCATACCGCCGCCAAAACAAAAACCCACAGCACCGAGCTTGCCAGTGGATTGTGGATGCTTTGACAAGAATTCTCCAGCCGCGACGAAGTCTTCGGTGATTTTCCCGCCGTCGAGCTGCTTCTGCATACCCAGGGCCTTTTCATCGGCCTCAGCCCCATATTGATCCACGCTCGGATAGCCCCCAAGGGGCCAAATCGCGTCTGGTCCGAGGGCCATGAAACCGGCGATGGCCAGACGACGTACCACATCTTCAATGTACGGATTCAGGCCGCGGTTTTCGTGAATGACCACCACGACGGGGAACTTGTCGCCGATTGCGGGACGGGCGAGTAATCCCCGCATTGTTCCATTAGACGAGTTGCCCTTCGGCGAAGGGTACATCGTATACTCCGCCCTGATTCGCTTGTCGTCCTTGGCTACTTGCTGCGCCAGCGCATAGTTGGGTCGCAGCATGTCCCACAACGCCGTCGCCGTCAGGCCACCGATGGCGAATTTGGCGGCGCCATCCAAGAACTCGCGGCGGTTGATGCCGCCATGCACGTACCTGTGGAAAAGACCAAGCAGTTGGGGATCGAAATCACTCGCTTTTTTTCTTTCCATAGAATTGACTCCTTTGTGGTTAGTGACCTCGGTTTGAACGCTATCGAAAACAAGATTTCAGATCAATACGTCTTTGGGCTCAATGGCTACACACCCATCTTCCCCGGCCCGTAAATGACTCTTCCCGGCCGCGCTCCGGTGTGGTGGCCGCCTTCAATGACCATAGTGCCATTGACGAGCACGTAATCGATACCTTTGGGATACTGTTTGGGATTGTCATAGGTCGCCGTGTCCGCCACGGTGTCCGGATCAAATACCACAACGTCAGCCCAGTAGCCTTCCTTAAGGAGCCCGCGATCTTTGAGACCGAGAACCTGCGCCGGCAGCGATGTCATCTTGCGGACCGTGTCTTCCAACTGGAGAACTTTTTCTTCTCGCGTGTATTTGCCGAGCACCCGCGGATTGGTCCCAAAACTCCGCGGATGGGGCTTGCCGGGATATTTCTGGTTCAATGCGCTACCGTCTGACCCTATAGAGATCCACGGCACCTGCATGACGGTTTTGACGTCATCCTCGGACATCGTGTGATGCACGCCGTGGATGAACATCCCTTCTTCGTAGATCATATCGAAGCAAGTGCTGACCGGATCTTGTCCGCGGATTTTGGCGATCTCGGCGATGGTCTTACCCTCCAAAGGTTTCAGACTTTCTGTGTCCACTCGCGCCGCGACGATCCCTTCCCAACCGCCATGCTCGTTGACGTATTGATCAAACTCCGGATCCTTCATAACTCTTTCGCGGAACGTCGGGCTCTTGAATTGAGAAATGGTCTCATTCAAGGGCGCATCCTGAACCCAACGCGGAAACAACCGCCGCCACGGATGTTGCATCGCCGTATAAGGATATTGGTTCGCGGTGATTTCCAGACCTTCGCGCCGAGCCTCTTCGATTTGTTCGATGACCTGGCGAACGCGTCCCCAGTTGCTCTTGGCGCGCATCTTTAGGTGATAAACATGAATGGGAATGCCGGACTCGCGGGCGATATGAAGTGTTTTTGCCAACTCCTCCATGATATCGAAACCTTCGCTCCCCAAGTGGACGCCGTAGTAACCGCCATAACGGCGCACCACTTTGGCCATCTCAACAACTTCGTCCGGATATTCCGGTCCCTTCGCGTGCCATGCAGCGGTAAGGCCGAGCGCGCCCTCTTCCATCGCTTGGGCGACGAGGCGATTCATCTTCTCTTGTTCCGCAGCATTCGCCGGCCGCTCATCGAATCCCATGACGACACGCTTTATCTGTTGCGGCGAGACACCCGAGGCGACGTTGATCGATATGCCGCCTTTCATCACTGAGTTGAAGTAACCTGTAAACGTCTTCCAATCGGTCTCGATGCCGTTACGACGGCGGTGCTCGAGCTTATATTCTTCCAACACCGCGCCCTCCAAGGGCGCCACCGTCTGGCTTTCCCCGATGATGTCCAAGGTTACGCCCTGGCGAACTTTACTCTCGGCGTTGCCGTCAGCAATCAACGGCTGATCGCTGTGCGTATGCATGTCGATATAGCCTGGAGTGACGACCCGTCCTTTGGCGGAAATCGATCGCTGCCCGGAGTCGGGATCAATTTTGCCAATGCCGACAATCTTGCCGCCCTTTATTGCCACGTCATCGTAGAACCACGGATTGCCTGTGCCATCGATCAGCCTGCCACCGTGAATCACGATATCGAACTCACCCATTACGCCTCCTGTCGTTTAGTTTTACTCAAGCCCGTATATCACTGGCGATAAGACGACTACAACCGGTCCGATTCAATAAATTGCACCGGCAATGAACGAGACAGAGGCTTCAAGAGTGTGGTAAACAATTCCGAGGTGAAGCCATGATTCGACCCGAGTTCAGAAAACTCCTCATGGACCAGCGCGGAGCGGCCGTCATTCTCTGGAGCTTTTTCATGATCTCCATCGTTATTTACATCGTGATCGCCGAAAACGTGCTGGCCAATCCGAAGTATGCTCAGGGTTTGTCTTTCGCGGAAACAGCGAGAATAGTGCTTTGGTTTTTCGCGTTGGTCGATCTTGGCTATTACTTTTTCTGGAAAAAGCGCTATCTCGCGCCGCAGGCGATTCTGCACAACTCTCAGAAGACAAAACTTTTTAGAGCTTTGCAAGAATACAAAGGGTCCGTTGAGGAGCGCGCCGCAGCAATTGTATCCACTTTCGTAACGCGGAAGGTCGTTATTTTCGCAATCATCGAAGCCATCGCGGTGTATGGCTTGGTTTTAGCTATCGTCGGTCGCTATCTTTCAGATCAGTATCTGCTTTCAGCTCTAAGTCTAGCTCTGTTAGCTCTTGAATACCCAACGGAGCACTTCCTCGAAAAGCTCGTGCAAGAAGTCGAAGGATCTCCGCCCCAAACCGGGCGTTAATCGGCGCTACAGGCTAAACCGCTTAAGCATCGAGGCGCCATCTGCCCCGCCGGGTCGGATGACGCAGGGCTGATTGCAATCGTTTGAGAAATATTCGCCGCGGTAACTCTTTGGCGCCGAGCCTGACCATGTGTTCCGTCGTCATCTGCGAGTCGATGAAGTGAAAGTCCCAGCTCTTTAACTTCTCGACGAGAGTTGCGAGAGCGACTTTTGAGGCATCGGTCTTCACATGAAACATCGATTCGCCGAAGAAGCTTTTGCCCAATGAAACACCGTAGAGCCCACCGGCCAGTTTCCCCCCGAACCAACTTTCGACGGAATGGGCATATCCCAGACCATGGAGATTGATATAGGCCTCCCGCATCTCTTCGGTAATCCAAGTACCGTTCTGCGCTGCGCGCGGCACTACTGCGCAGGCCTGAATGACCTCTTCAAATGCGCGATCGAACGTGACCTGAAAAACTTCTTTTTTGAGGGTCTTACGTAAACTCCGGGAAATTTTGAAATCCTTAAGATCGAGGACCAACCGCGGGTCCGGTGACCACCAAAGGATGGGTTGGTCGTCCGAATACCAAGGAAATATTCCTACGCGATAGGCCTCGAGCAACCTCTCGTTGGACAGGTCTCCGCCGACGGCGAGCAAGCCGCTCGGATCGGCATAGTCCGGCGGTGGAAAAACCGGTTCGTCTACCAATCGAAATATCGGCATCGGATCATTTTAACCTCCTGCCGGTCGTTTTTCACGCTCGGTTTAGCGGCTTGCAAAACCACCTCTTCCGAGCCTATCCTTTTCATGGTTGTGAAAAGGAGCCACTATGTTCAAGCGCATCGATCATGTTGCCGTTCACGTCACCGATCTCGACCGCTCCGTTGTATTCTACGAAAAGCATTTTGGCTTCAAGAAATACTTTCAACACGCAGCGACGGGCGGATTGCAGATCGCTTATTTGAAACTCGGCGATACCGTCTTGGAACTGACACACAAAACAGACGGCGCGATGTTAGGCTTTCACTTTTGCCTGGAAACCGACAATTTTGACGAAACGGTATCCAAGTTGCAGAAAGATGGCGTACAATTAGTCCGCGCGCCTCACGATACCGCCGCACGCGAACCGAGAGAAAATGGCTGGCGCCGCGTTGTTTTTGGCGGTCCGGATGGGGAGCAGATTGAACTAAGAGGATGAACGACCGTGACTCGTGATCGTTCTCGTGATCGTTCACGAACACGAACCACGAACACGAAAAGAAGGAAAGCCGATATGTCTGAGAAACCAAATTCCACGATTCAGGTCATCTGCCCTTGCTGCAGTGCGACCTTAACCATCGACCCAGGCTTGTCCGTAGTATTGAATCACAAGCTACCCGCCAAGCCGCAACTCATCGCCGAATTAAAAAACGCCGCCCAATTTGTCAAAGAAGAAGC
>Ga0209382_10004029_pt1 | contig 19949 bp, 16 predicted proteins | sample SoiMetdeltSBSDD5_FD_187599 | JGI IMG/M metagenome (GOLD analysis project Ga0209382, IMG submission 187599) | Bulk soil microbial communities from a Populus tree surrounding site in Tennessee, USA - Soil MetaG P. deltoides SBSDD5 (SPAdes) (version 2) | ecosystem: Environmental > Terrestrial >... | reverse complement strand
CAGGGAGAGATTTTGAGCGACGACGACGGGCGCTATTACGAGAAGGTCGGGCAGCGCATTCGCCCACTTCAGCGCCTCTTCTCAGGCCCGCGCGGCGAGGTCCTGGAACTTCCGTCTGAAGCGCGGGCGGAAGCGGAGGCCGAACAGCGTGCGCCGTCGCCACAGGCGCCAGACGCCGACGCTTCAAAAACCGAAGCGCAGCCGAAGCCCGGATTGGAAGCTCCGCCCCGGCGCCCGCAGCCTTCACAACGGCCATTCCATCGCCCTCCTCAACGCCCGAGAGGGGAGTTCGGGGCGCCGTTTGTAGTCCCGCCTCCAGGCGGAAGGGGCGTTATGAGCGGGCCGCTTCCGGTTGAAGGCGCCGCTCCGAACGCTCGCCGCCAACCGCCGCCTGAAGGCGGCGTTCCGAACGCCGCTTCGTACGCCGGGCGCCAATCAGTTCCGCCTGAAGGCGCCGCTCCGAACGCCAGTCGTCAACCGCCGCCTGAAGTCGGGACTCAAAACGCAAGCGCTCAATGTTTGAAGACAATGATCCCGGAGCAGTGGATCAAACCGTGGGAATTTCAGATCAGCCGCGAAGAGGCGCTTTACGACATGCTGGCTGCCGCGGCCTCCCACAGCGCGCCGCTCGCTTTTATTCGCGGCCTGACAGACCGGTTCGGTCATCGTCAGGCCTGGCGCAAGTGGCAGGCGCTGCTCGCCGGCAAGAATCTTGATGAACAGCTCTGGGCCGTGCGCCCGCCTCGCGGGTTGGTCTCGGGCGCGACCGTCCGCGATTGGGCGCGCCAGACGCTCGAACAGGCCGGATACGACCCGCGCGTAATGCTCGCCGAATGGGAGATATTCTGGCGGCGCAAAGGATTGTAAATGGATAGGACTGACAGGGCCTTTAAGACTCGTAAGATATATAGGCCCTGTCAGTCCTATCAGTCCTATCAGTCCCATCCATGACACCCGAGGAAAAACCATGAAAGTTCGTCATCGCAAAAGGACTCGTAGAAGCAAACGCGCAACGGCGCCAGCTCCGCCGCCCATTCCACAGCCGCCAGATTTGACGACCGAGATCGAGCAGTCCGTCGAGGCTCGCGACAAATTGGAGGCCGAGGTCGCGCGCTTCAAGGCCGCGCGCGGTCAATCTAAGTCCGCCTTTCTGCGCTCGTTCGCCGGCGAGATTAGCGCAGTCGTGATTGACGCCAACCGCGCGCTCTATAGATTCACGGACTGGCAGGCGCGGGAGGCGCAGGCGACTCAAGTCGCCGACGCGATCTATCAGCTCTCGGCGATGTTCAAAGAGCGAGTCGAATGGTTCAAATCGAACTCGAATGGCGAAGCCGCGGCCGCGCTGCTGCGAATCATCGAACGGTTGACCGTGGAACGCGACAAACCCGGCGCTGATAAGAACGCGATCGACAAACGTATCGGGCGACTGCAGGCCGAGCAGGAGTCGCTCGGCGCGAAATCGCCCGCCGATACGCCGCGACCGCCAAAAGAAAAAGCTGCGCCCCAGCGTCCGATCAAGGCCAAATTACAACCCCGCTCGCGGGGCGAAATTTGAAGGGGGCGCATGGCCTATTTTTCTCTCAATGAAGATTTCCGGGGTTTGGGGTCATCCTGCGGGGGGCAATGCCAATGCGGCCCCTGCGCTCAACGGCGCGCGGGGCATGACGCAACCGGAGCGGCGGCGCCGGTACTTCAACCGCCGCGCCATTCGCCGAGAACACTAGGTCAGGAGCCTTACCAATCGGACGCCGCCGCGCGGCAAGCGGCTCAGGAGTTATTTACAAAATACGAATCAGATTGCAGAGGCGTTGATGTCTTAAAGCATTTGAGGAAAAGAAGCCTCAGCCTCATGGATGAGTCGATATTGCTGAGCAGGAGAATCAAAGAACTGCCGGGGCTATATCACGAGAAAGCCGAGCTAGACCGACGCGCGCGGATATGGCAAGACAGCCCTGAAAAAAATAGGGTTTTTTCTGACCCGGTCGCCGAGCGCCGACGCATCGAGGAGTTCGTCCGCAGAACGGGCGCGTTGTCGCCGAATGCGTACAGGGCTGAACTGGCGAGGCGCCTGGAAAGGCTCGGCTATCCTCGGAACTATGCTCTTAGAGATCTGGACAGTGAACTGCGCCGGGCGAGATGCGAGTACGCTATGAACAGTTTGCGGTGGGCGGCGCCCTGCGGCGGCATGGAAGTGGACGACCCGGAAAGCGTCAGTAGGCAGGTGGCCGATCACTACGTGCAAACAGAGCTTGGCTTCACGCTCAGCAATCAAAGGGTCGCCTGTAGCCTATTCGGAAGGAGCGGCTTTTGCGACATCTTTTATCCCCAAGGCATCACTATTCGAGTGAACTTTAGCAAGGTTCCGCATGCCTTGATCGCCATCCAGGTGGCGCCGAAAGTGGGGCCGCGGCGCGAATACAGTTACTCGTGCTTCAAGAGAAAGGTCAATCTGAGTTAGCAAACCACAGCCCCGCTCGCGGGGCGAAATTTGAAGGAGGCGCATGGCCTATTTTTCTCTCAATGAAGATTTCCAGGGTTTGGGGTCATCCTGCGGGGGGCAATGCCAATGCGGCCCGTGCCGTCAACACCAGACGAATCGCGCCGCATTGGCCGAATGGTATGAGCGCGATGAGGACGAACCCGAGCCGCCTAGGACTGCTGCCAAAGCGCCGCCGCCGGAACCCGCGATGGGGGAGCCTCCGCCGACTTTGCGCCCGCCGTTTCAGCCGCTGCCTCCGCCGAGACCTCCAGATCTGTTCAGGCTGTCGCCGGAATTCCAGCGCGAACTGATTGAGAAATGGGAGAGAGAGCGGAGAGACCGTGAAATGTTCAGTCCAACGCCCCCTCCGCCTCAACAGATGACGCTGCGGGAGGCGATTGATCGTTTTCTGGATAACAATCTGAACCGGTTGATGAGCGACCTCAGGATTCCACCCGGCCTGCGCGGCCCGATACGCAATGCGGCGAGTGCGGCCATCGGCCACGGCGCCGAGGAGTTGCTCGACCGCGCGTTGACACAGATGAGATTGAGTGGCGAAGCCAAAGAGGCTGTCGGCGCGAGCGTCCGCGCCGCGATGCGACAGATTCGCGTTCGATGACGATCCGGATGAAGACCAACGTTCGAACACATCGGATTTCAAGGCCCTACAGTCGGCTGGCCAAAGCCTACGACGAGACGATCGGCCTGCCGGCCTTTCATCACATACGGTGGGCTTTCGAAACGCTGGCGCGGCGTTACGGCCTGCGCTTCCGCTCTGCCGCCGACGTCGGATGCGGCACCGGCCTGTTCGCGCGCTACCTGAGCGATTGCTGGTGCGCGCCGGTGTGGGCCGTGGACATCTCGCCCGAGATGCTGCGCGTGGCGGAAAACAATTGCCTCGGCGCGAATGTGAGACTGTTGCGGCAGGACATCCGTTGTTTGCGGCTGCCGGAGCCTGTAGACCTGGTGACTTCGAACTTCGACGCGCTCAATCACCTGACGGGCGAAGGCGACCTGCGCGTCGCGTTTCAACGCATCGCCGGGAACCTGCGGCCGGGCGGCCATCTTTATTTCGATCTGGTCACGCCCTGCTATCCGCTCGGAGGCGGGATGACTTACGCGCGGCGGATGAGCGCAAGGAGCCGGCAGCTGATTCAGCGAATCCGTTGGGACACGGCGCGGAACCTGATCTCGATCTCCATGGTCATGCGATCAATGGATTCGCCACAGCCGACGTTGGAGATTTATCGCGAGCGCGCCTATTCGTTCGCTGAAGTAGGAAAGTGGTTGTTGGACGCGGGCTTTGTCATTCGCGGCGTGCATGACGCTCTGACGTTGAAACCGGCGAGCGGGTGTCCGGCGAGAATCATCGTTGTCGCTCAAAAAACTAGAGCGCATAGGGGCTGATTCGCCGGCATACAAGAAACGGAAGTAGCCTATGTACATCACGGCAAACGAAAGATCGTCAACGGTAGGCGCCGCGCCAACTCCTCCAAGGCTGCAACCGCGGTGCTATAGCCTTACGCTCACGGCGCCATCCACCTACGCCGCCCTGGAAGAAGCTGTGCGGCGTTGGATCAGCTCCTGTGTGATGTCCCGGACGGAGATCCGTCCGGGAGTCCCGATTCGGCGGGAGCGCGAGTTGGTAACCGGAAATCCGACCTTGCGGCGCACATGGGATCAGGCGCTTCAATACATGAAGGGCAAACGTGTCAAAATTGACGCGGATTACGTCTGGGGGACAGACCGTGAGGAAGCAATCAAATTTTCGACTACTGCTTCCCCGCCTCCGCCGCCTCTTCCACCACCTGCGCCTGCCAAAGTGCGAGCCGCTTGTCCGCCGACAACGTGCGCTCCGGTCGGGCCATTCCTTCCGTCAACGCATGGGTTCAAGTTCGACAACCTCTTCTCAGTGACGATTCCGCTGCCAGGTCGTCTCCCGCCAATCACACCCGAGTACGGACTCTGCGGCGGGATGGCGAGCGCGGCGCTCGACTACTTCTTGTCTTGCATCCCGATCCCGTCAACGCGAAGCGCCCCCGCGATAGGCACGCCCTTATATAACTACCTGTTTAGCCGGTTGCTTGACTCGCTAGGCCGCCCCGGTTTCGGCATGGTCGGGAAATTCCTATCGTGGACACAGCGGCCCGATACCACCAGCAGCCTGATGTCCACGGCTGAGAAGGCTCTTGGGCCTGTCCCCGATATCATTCTTGGGCCGATCAGCGCCGGCGCCGCTCATCTTGTTAAAGTCGATGGGGTACAAGAGCTCACCGCGCGGGAGGAGTTCCCAAATATCGCAGCGGACCTCTCTGCCGGACGAATGGTAGTTGTCGGTCTGGTCTATGAAGGACCCGGATCGTTGAAAATATGGGAGAACCACCAGGTCCTGGCGCATGGAATAACCCGCGTTAGTTCCACAGTTACTGACATCAAGATCTACGACCCCAATTACAACAGCAATGATGGAGTAGTAATCCGCTGCGAGTCGCTTGCAGGAGGAACGCGCGTTCGCTGCACGCAGATGGGCGGTAAAACGCAGAAGGTACGAGGATTTTTCCGCATGCCGTACAGACGCGTGATACCCCCATGTCTCCCATGACATTTGATACGGAGGTAGGAAGGATGTTCTTAGTAGAAATAGCGCGTAACAATCGCCTTAGTTAAGATTTGGAGTAACAGCATGTATCTGCGCGAATCTGAAGGGTGGGACTTGGGATTTGCCCCATACGCGGGGTCACCGGGTTCCTACATCGGCGAACCTACACCGAGGCCCGCTGCGGACTGTCCTAAGTATGAAAGTGGCGAGGTAGAAATATCACACTGTCAGGAAGGGCCGTGCCAGCAAGGGCATTTGGTCGCCGATGTGGTCCGTCATCCTCGGGGCCTCTTAATCGCCGACTTCGGCGTGGGTTGGAGCGGCGTCAAGGCTGCTACTTTGAGAGAGAAACTGCTTCAAGACTGGATGCGCGAGGCTAAGTCTGATCTTAAGCGCATAAAACTGAGGATCTATGGCTACACAGACTGCATCGACGCCAGGAAGAACAATGTCACGCTAAGGCGCGCGCGCGCCGAGCGAGTGTATGGGTTGCTCGATAAAGACCTCCAATCACGCGTGGACTTCAAAGGCGCGGCGCCTCCCGGAGAATACGTCGCTGACAATAAGACCAAAGAAGGTCGCGCGAAAAACCGCGGAGTCCTCATCGAATTATTACGGCTCCCGAAAGATGTAGTTCCCTGCGCTGGTCCTGGCTGTCCACCACCGAAGCCAATCCCGTGTACTGGTCCTTCCTGCCAACCTCCTCCTCCTCCTCCTCCTCCGTGCGCTGGCCCGGGCTGCAAGCCGCCGCCTCCTGAGCCTACAGCGCCGGATCCCGACTGGAAGCCGCCCCGAATACCGATGCCGAAGCTACCGCCTAAGGACATTCTGGATCGGCTAAGGGAGGTCATCGAATACTTGAAGCGCAATGGAGGCGATCAAAGTCTCATAAAGAAGCTCGAAGGCTTGTTGTTCGAGGCTGGAAAGATCGCTACCTTCGCCGGCGCCGTGTTCGGCCTTTACGTATTTATTAACGGACAACTGGTGCAAGTCGCAGCGGCCACCGGAATGGTCCTGCCGCGCATCCTTCACCGATTCGAAACGAGCGGCATGAAGAAAGCGCTTGAACGAATCTTGAGTGAGATCACTGATCCGAAAACAACCGGTCCTATAGAGCAGGAAATTCGCCGGACACAGCCTCGCGGGCCAGAAGGGAAATTCGAAAAGAAACAGCCTGGAGATGATCCGCCGGGATCGCAGCATCAGAGAGAAGTTTGTAGTCGCGTTCGCCAACGCTATCCGTTTTATGCTGAAGAGGTAAAGATCAAAAGATACAGCGCGCCGGTAGGACTGCCCGGCCAGGCGCCTCGACGCGGACTGGTCCTCAGCGACCCCGATGCCAGAGTAGATTGTATCGGATCCCGCTCCAGAACTGGTGGCCTGGTTCTGTACGAAGCCAAGGACTCAGGTCCGCCCAACTTTACAAACCCAGGACTTACTTCCTCTCAGCGAATTGTCTATCCAGCGCTCGTAGATTGGGGAGGGGCCGTGGTAGCGCGAGGGAGAGGCTCCATTGTAGGACAGGGGGGAGATTTCGAAGTAGGGACCCAACTGCCTAAAGGAACCCGTGTGCGGATCATAACGCCTGCCAATATGAACGACATCTGACGTACAAAGAGCGAAGGTCAACTTTATGTATATCTATGATCGTGAATTGTCGGGCGCCCGGTCTGCGCTGGCTGATGAGTCAGTCGAGAGATCGCCTCGATTCCATTTGTCCGGCGCCGTTAAAGCCGGAGCGCGTGAAGCCAGGAAACCACCGGCCACGAGCCGGCAGATGCCGGGATGGCTTCAAGAAGGCGTACGCCGAGGCCGTTGGACCTGGCAGACGGCGGCTGGGTTATGGGCGCTTCGTAAAATCTCACGGGGGTAGGCGCCAAGGAGGTTTGTCATGCAAGTAATATGCGGCCCGATTGTGAGGCGAACCACAACTAATTCCTCTTCGATCTGGATCGAGATGGACAGCGACTGTATGGTGCAGGTGACCGCCGTTCCGATTCTGGGGCCAGTTTCGCCCGGCCGTCCGCGCGGGTGGAAACCCTCTAACAAGAACTCCCCGGCGCTGTACACGGTCAAAGTCGGTGGCCGGTTCTTTGCGCTGCTGCCGCTCGAAGGATTGGAGCCGGGATGGGTCTATCGATACTCCCTAGACGGTATTCAGACCGATGGGAAGCGGGAAGCCTGGCACAGAGACCTTGCCCGCAGACGCGAGCGATGGGAAGGCGCCATGTTGCCAATCGACATCAGTCGCTCGTCTATTGGCGATCGCGCGCCATCGCTCCGTACTTTCCCCGCGACCGGAACCTCCGACGTTCGAATCGCCTTCGGATCGTGCAGGAAGGCTGACGGGGGTGTTAGTGGGCCAAATGCTAAGGGCGCCGACATTTTGTCTCTTTACGGGCTGCATCTTGCAAAGCAGGACCGACTTACCGAGTGGCCGCACCTACTGCTTCTTCTCGGCGACCAGATTTATGCGGACGACGTCGACCGGGGAGTCGCGGCGGCGCGCTGGAAAGTTCCAGGAAGGCGGTGGCTGGCGCCGCTGGACGCGCCGGATGCATTACAGCGGCGCGATCCCAAAAAATATCCTACTTACGCAGGATCACAGGGATTTCATTGCTCTGTGTTTGAGGACTTCGCGCTAGCATATGTGACGTCTTTTTCTCCGGCCAATATTGCGAAGGTCTTAGCCAATCTCCCAACGTTCATGATCTTCGATGATCATGACATTACCGACGACTGGAACATAAGCGGTTCCTGGCTCGAACAGATGATGCAGTCAGAGTGGTGGGTAGATGCGGTTACAGACGGCCTTGTGGCGTATTGGATGTATCAGGGTTGGGGAAATCCGCTCCCTAGCGACGGGGTGAGGGACCAGCGTATTTCAATACTAGCAGGCGCCGCATTGACAGGTCGCGACGCCTTGGAAGATCTTCGTTTCTGGTTTCGCTCCCATCTGACGCCCGGCTCGGCTGATTACTACTACAAAATCGAACTGTCTCCGCCGGTGCTCGTTCTTGACACGCGGCATGACCGCGCCTTCGCCATTCGTAGAGTGGGCGAGCACCGAAATGAGAACGACGAGATACTCGGAGCGAAACAGTGGAGCTGGCTTAAGAGTAATTTGGATCGGGAAGGGCCAGTGATCCTGGCGATGGGGGTACCATTTCTTCAATTCTTGTGCGCCGATTGGATGATGCTCCGCCTCGCCCGCAACCCCCTGTTCAATAATCAGGATGATATGGAAGCCTATCTTCGAGACATTGATGTGGACCAATGGGCCGCTTTTCCCGCGAGCTTTCTGAGGCTGGCTCAGGCGATGGTCGGTCGTGGTCCTTTTGTAGTCCTTTCCGGCGATGTTCACTATTCATATGGCGTCTACGGAAGATATACGCTCCCGCAAAAACACTGTGGTGGTCATAACCCACTAATCCTCCATGCCGTTTCTTCGCCGCTGCGGAATCAGTGGCCCGATAATCACAGTAATGACCCCGAGATGTGCGAATCAATTGGCCTTGCAGGAGGCAGTGTGAAAGACATCATTGAGCAGGCAGAGTCGCAGGCAAAGCAACTTTGTAGACCGCAAGGGACGGAAATCAGTTGGGTCCGAGCCTTCTTCCCTGAAGCCGCCCCGATTTTCCAGGATGAGCGCCAAGCCGGGAAGAAGAGCCGGTGGACTCGCTTCAACAATATTGCCGTTCTCAGTGTGGCCAGGGATCAGAAATCGGTCAAGGCGCAGTGGCTCGGAGCGCCCCCTACGGGCGTTGGCGTCCTCCGTGAATTGGGTTCCCTTGCTTCCGGCCCCGGCGCGTTCATCCGATGATCGCTACGAGGCCTTTGCCTTGAGCGTGGTGGGGCGATTTCCTGACCCGATGAGCATAAACAAGTGTCAAAGCACACCAACTTAGAAAGGGGGTACGATGGCTACAATTTCTATCATATCAAATGATGGCGAGCTTAAGTCTGCATCCGCCGTTCTGGAGGTGGAGGCCAAAAACCCGGAATATAACCAACCCGCGTTGCGTATCATACAAAAAGGTACGGTCGGAGGCGCTGCTTCGATCAGGATCGATGACCCGAATCCCGACATCGAGTTTGTCGAGACCAGTAAGACAGCTCCGGCGGGGAAATATGAGATTGCTGTTCGGTCGGACAAACTCCAGATCAATGGCCGAAACGCCGAAGATAACGACTTCGATACCATCGTCATGTTTCAGCGGCTCGCAGCGGGCGGCAACGTCGGATTCCGGACAACCAGCCAGTTTGGAAGAGGGCAGGGTGTAATTGCGATTGCTAACGCTATTGTCGCCCCGTCGGGCAATCCCGCTCACGGCGGGATTTTGTATGTCGAGGACGGAGCGCTCAAGTATCGGGGTTCGAAAGGAACAGTGACAGTTATCGCGCCAGCTTAGGATATCGCCTTCATCAAAAAGGCTCTGAGCTGGCTTCAGCCGCCGCAAATGGTTTGACCTCTCCGTCTTGCTCGACGAGGTCATCGTCGCGCGGAATAAATGAAGCCGCGCCGGGGAATATTGGGGGCGGAGTCAATTTGTCAGAAAAGGGAATCTCGCGATCGGAGCGGGTTGTCCTTGGAAAACACGGAGGTCCAGCTATGTCATCCTACAACGCTCGGGTTATACCAAGTAGTAATATTCCCAACGCTCCTATCCGCGAGCATTGTTCAGCGCACCATAGCCAGATCAACACTATAGGGCGAAATAAAGGTCAGCAAGTTCGCATAGAAAGGTATGCGCCAGACGGGGTAACGCCGGAGGATTATGCGCTCTATACAGTAGTCGATCTGCACAATGAGGATCCGGATATAGTCTTCCTGGGATTCCGGGAGCCTGAGTCGGAAAAACACGATCTGCGAGACCGCCTTGGGCTGTCCGGCGCAACCGCATTCAGGGGCAAGATTAATTCTCAGGTCACAGATCCTACCGACGACGGCGAGTTCGTCGAACGCCTGACTGACAACGGCCGCCACATAGGATTGATCGCCATTGCTCCGCATGGCGGCGATATCGAGCGACACACCGACGAGCAATCGGATCGCGTTGGCAAGCAGCTTGCGTCCAAATGTGTTTCCGTGTGGCTTTGCAAGGGTTTTAAACAGGGTGGCGGCGCCTTTGACAGGTGGCACATTACTTCGACGGATATCAGCGAGGAGTCATTCCCGAAGTTGAAAACGGTGATCGGGCGTCAATTCGAATACGCGGTCGCGTTCCATGGCTGGAGTGAGGATTCCATATGCATCGGTGGATCGGCGCCTCCTGCTTTGAAGCTGGAAATCAAGACGGCTGTCGAGGGGGCCGTTTCGGGTTCGGGGATTGTCGTCGCTACGAGCGAGGAAGGGACATGCCCCGGAGCTTTCAATGGCGACGACCCTGAGAACATTGTGAACCGCCTTGGCGCAATCGGTATTCAACTTGAACAATCGAAGGAGGCCCGCGAGCGATTCGGCATTCAAATCGCCGACGCCGTCGCTGATGTTCTGAGGCCCAAGATCAAGGTCTGCACGGCGCCGGTGTTTCAAGGGTCTAGCGCTCCGTCATGCGTCTTGAGGAGCCTCGGCTACAGCGCGCTGGCGATCCTGCTGGGGCGTTCTCCTTCCGTCACATGCGAAATCAAGCGCCTGCTGTTCCGCATTCGACACTGCCGCAGTGGAAATACCGATCCCTGCATAGAATTGTGATGAGGCGCGCCTGATGGATTCTGGCCGACGCCGTCCGCATTTTGAAGGCGCCATAACTTATTCGTCCCTAAGGACGGGAGAAAGAAATCATGTATATCCAGTTAAATGGTCTTGCACAGCCAAAGGGCCCGTTGCCGCAACCGGTCCTTCCCGCAGTACCGCCAGTACCGATGCCAACCAATCCGCTGATGCCGAAAAAATGGTGCCCTGTACAATCCAAAATAAACAGCGCCTTATGTTTTCCCTACGAACCGAATGAGATCGCCATCTCGCGGACGGCTGCAGGACATCTGGCCCCCGATGCAGTTTTGATAGCGCCAACACCGCCTAGTCTCCCAGGGGCTGAAAAGCTGATTCGCTCCTGCGAATACTTGATCATACGTGATTTCGGCGTGGATTGGAGGCATGTGAAGCCGAGCGCAATAAGTGAGCCGCTGTTCCAGCTTCAGCTCTTTCGCTTCGAAACCAACAAGAAATTGCTTTTCCGCATTGTTGGCTACAGCGATTGTGTGGGCGTTGAAGCGAACAACTTCCTGTTGCGTAGAGGTAGAGCCCTGAATGTTTTCAAGCTCTTAGGAAGCAGCGCGCGCTCCCGTGTCATGGCGGTAACGGCAGCTCCGCCTGCAACCTTTTTGACTGACAATTCGACCGTTGCGGCAAGGGCGAATACTCGGGCGGTGGTGATTGAAGTGTTCATCGATGGTTCCGCGACAATTTAGAGATCGAGAACACATCGAACGATAAGGAGACTGTTGATGTATATACGAACAGGCAGAAGATCGGCGCAGTGGCCGCCGCAATACGGATTAGGCGACGCGGCCGTCTGCGCGCCGGACGCCGCCACGAACGGCAGACTGTGCTCGTTCAACAGCCGGAATGGCGGGTCCACCACGGCGGTATACGTTCCGGACGCGGCGCGCGGCGCTGATCCATTGAGCCTGATAGTGTGGATCCACGGACTTCTCGTCTGTGGCGGCGAAGGCTACGACGCGGTCTCCTACTTGAAGAGCAAGACCTTTCCTTTGACCAGACAGATTGCGGACAGCAAACTGCCATTCGTGCTCGTCGTCCCCACCATGAATTGGAGGGGCGGGCAGAACTCTCACCCCCTGGGGTCGCCGCAGAAGATGAACGCATTCCTCGATGAGGTCCGCGCCGGGCTGACCGCGGCGGGTTGGTCGTCGCCGCCATCATTCGGACGCTTGATTCTCGCCGGGCACTCGAAGGCGTACGCCGTGCTCAACGGGTTGGCCGCGGGCGTGAACGACCCGGAGTCTTCACAAGGGGCCCTCGCCACACTCACCGACATGTGGCTGCTCGATTCCACCTACGGCAAGAAGAACAAGGAGTCACTCGGCGCGATGTGGCTGAACTGGGCGAAGGCGAAGGGCAACGTCAATCTGCGCATCCTTTACCGCAGAAACACCGATACGGCGGCCGTGGCCGAGAGCATCCGCGAAAAAGCGGCCCAGGCTGGTTTGACGAATGTCGCCTTCGAAGTCTTCGAACCCGGATCGCTCAGTCACTGCGCGATGCCGCAAGTCCGAATGCCTTACCTGCTCGCCGGGGCCGGCGGTCGTGCGCCGAGTTCGACCGGCGCCCGTGTCCCGCGCCCGACTCCATTGCCCAGGCCTGCCGCGCCGCATGCTCCTCAACCTTCTAATGGCCCTCTGTTCCAGCGGATTCAAAACGCGCTGTCCAGTGGCCAATGGTATATGGCATTAGGTCTCGCCGTGATGTCCGGAAATCGCGACGCGAACGGACTGACCAACTTGCTCTTTTTTGCCCGGCATCCGGAATTGAAAGGGCGAAAACTGTTACCGACCGAGCCGAATTTCAAACAACTCAGCCGGGAATGGTTGGATCTCCGAGATCGCCTGGTGCGTCCGTTCTTAGAAAAACGGAAAGCCAGCCAACCGGTTGATCCCAAAGGCAGCATACCTGCGGGGCCCGCGGGGCCCGCAGGGCCTGCGCCGGCCGGCCCCGCCGATTCAACCCTTATCGCCGCAGTGCAAGCATGGTTGGCAGCGCCCGACGCCTCGTCGCGAGCTCGTTATGAGAGCGCAGTCCGGACCTGGATCCGCTCGACCGATCGTTCAGGGATCGAGCTGCTTCCCGACGCGTCCCAGAGGCGGCTGTTCCTGGAGCAGGTCAATTGGTCCCACGAGTACTTCCCGGGCAACCAGCCTAAATCAGAGCCGGGCGGCGGGCGCCAAGCCGAGGCGCTGTTCAACGCGGTGGCGCGAGTGGTTCCCGAGCGCCGCGTGCCATATACGATTCGCTATCACGACGTGACTCACATAGTGCGTGACGTGCCGAACAACCCCGGGGCTAAACTTTATCCGGAAGCCAGGGACGCCTTCCTGCGTATGCGCGACGCCGCGGCGGCGGAAGGGATCCGTCTCGTGATCGGATCGTCGTGGCGAAGCGCCGAACACCAGCGCGAGATCGCCAAGCGCCGAAATAACCCTCTTGCAGTCGCGGCCAGCCGGTCGGCGCACATGTACGGCTTGGCGGTCGATCTGCGGCTGAGCGTGCCCGGCGTCTCGGTCAGTGAAGCGGACACGCGAACGTGCGACAAGAAAACCCAGGTGTGCGAGCACATGGCCAACGTCGTTCGCATGTATCGCTCGCCCGTCTACAAGTGGATGGCTCTTCACGGCCGCGAGTTCGGATGGTTCCCTTATCGCCGCGAGCCATGGCACTGGGAGTATAACCCGACTGGCTTTGCCCAACGCTTCGAATCCGGAGCGTGAGCATAAGGGAGGCCAGCGCCAATCGTAGAGGATAAAAGTCATGTACGTGTATGAGATCGGAGATTCACTGACGATTCCCGATCGTTGCAAAACACCCAAAGTATGTCCCACGGTTCAAAACCGCGTCGCTTTTCAGCAAGTCAACGGCGTCGCCATTTATAGCCTCAGAGGCAATGCCGTGACTGTCGACAACGTCGAGCAAGGGCTTAAGGACGCCTTGGCGGGGTTTGTGCGCGACGCGCAGGCATTGGTCTTTGGTCCGTTCGGTTTGGTGTTGGAAAGGCTCTTGTGGATGGGGGCCCACAATTGTCGTTGTATAAGCGGGACGGATAAGTTGAGTGGGCATGCTTTCGGCCGCGCGATTGACATTGGGGGATGGGCCTTTCGCGGCGGAACAGGGCCCCTTCAGAACGCCATCTATGAGCGGCTGGTCAAACAGGGGGAGTGGAATTCTCTTTTTCGAGTCGGCGCCTGCTTGCATTTGAATTTCCAGCAGGTCCTTTATTGGATTCACGACGGTCACCACGATCATTTCCACGCTGAAATAGGGAGGCCGGCGCTGAAGGCGTACTGGCGTTTCATCGACATGTCGCTCAGCCGGATGTTGGGGGAATCGCTCGTTGGACTCGGTTGGCGCAGATCGGGGGACCTGTACGCGCCTCCTTCGTCGGGAAGCCGAGCGCTCATAAATGCGCGAGTCGCGGCGTTGCGAGAATTTTCGAAGCGGCTGCCGTCGTGGGCGGTGGATTTGTTCAACAAGCGATTCGGACGTCCCTTTCAACAGGAGCCGGGAGATTTGTCAAAGCTTTTACTCCTGACTCTTGCGCGGGGAGGCTTTCAACCATCGTTACAGCCGGCGCCCGGTAACGCCGCGCCTTCTCCTATAACTCCAATTCGCCCTGCCGCGCATTCTCCGGCGCCTCCGATTCTACCCTCCGGCAAATGCCCTGATGGTCCATTTCAATGGGCGCGGGAGACATTACCCAAGATGCTCAGGTGGTGGAATGACCAGGACCTGCAGAGAGGTAGGGTCGTGCCGGTTCCTGTAGGTACGACGCTCCGTGAAATGACGCCGAAGGTGTTTCCGGGCGCGCCGGCGGAGGCGATCGCAGGTTTTTGCGCGAACGGCGGAGTGACCGAGAACACCACTGAATGCGGGCCCAATGCCGCTCCCGGCGCGGCCTGTAGGAGCCAGAAGTTTCATGAAATCGGCCTGTTCGGCACTGAGGCGGGGCTACGAAATGGGCCGGCGCCGAATCCCAACCCCAACGCGGAGTACAACAGTTGGGGGAAACTTGCGAGTAACCCCCTGGTCGTGCGGTTGCTCGGCGGGCGATCTGCTTCGATGGAGCATAATAGCTGGAAAACACAAATCCCTGACCAGGTCGCGGTCGGATTAGTCAACATACGTCGCCACGGCGCCGCGGTCGCCGCCAACCTCGACCCGAGCATTCGGCCCAACGCAAATACATCTTCTTCAATTTTCTTCGTCGCTTGTTGCTTTATGGGGTGGTCTGCCGGAGACGGCAGGGCCGCGAAACATCTGAACAGTTTTAAGGACATTCTTGCGCGTGTCCCCGAAGAGAACCGGTGGGGCGCCTTCCTTCGCGCATTGGCCGAGGGAATCAATGCGGGTCGTATAGATCTGCGGGGGCAGAGAAAACATCAAAGCGTGGCTTACTCGGCGCTGCGAACCTGGCAAAAACTCGCCGCCGGACAGCTTCTCGCCGGCAAGACTGGCGGCAATGTGAAGTGGTTCGACACCGGACTGGGCGGCGATGACGCTTCAATCGCGGAGACGATTACCTGCGCCGGCGACATGGCTCGCCGTCGCGCGCGGTAAGTTATCTTAATGTACATCCATGACCATCAATTAACAGGCCCGGAAGCAAAACCGATCACCTCGGGCCCTGAATTCGAGGCCGAGCGGGAGGAGCTTAAGAGGCTGAAAGAGCGCCTTGAAACCGCCAGAAAGGAACATGAAAAGCGGTTGGCCCCACCGCCGCTCGACCTCTTTCCTCTCGATGTGTTCAAAAGGGCGGGAGTCACGGCCACGACGAGAGTAGGCAAGACAACCGCTTCTCTGATCCAAACCGTTCTGGAGAGGAGCCGCGCGCTGAGGCCCTACATCGGGCAAAAATTGGGGAGAGTCATGATCCCCAAAAATTTCATCCATCACGATTTCGACGCCACATTCAACAACTCATACACCGGCTTGCACAAGATCGTTATTCCGGCGGGGTCGGCAGAGGAGAAGGAGTTGATAACCAGGCGCGGCTTTTATCACCCCCCGACCGACGCGATTCACCTGCGACCGGCCGCCAATGTTGGGCATGCGCTCCACGAAGCGATCCACAAATTCTCGTCGCCGGGATTTCGAAGCGTGTTCGGGGGCTATCTGGATGAGGGCGTCACTCAATACTTCACCGATGTCGTCCTGGTAGAACAGGGCCTCGGCAAGATGACGACGCACACCTACCAGGACCAATTGCGCTGCGCGAACCAATTGATCGGTCTTTTCAACCCTGACATCATCGCCAAAGCATATTTCCAGGGCGCCGGTCTGCAAGATCTGGCGAGTATCCTTGTTGGTAGACTCAACACCAACCTCAAGGAATTAGCGACCAAGCTAAAAAATGGCGACGCCTTGTGCAAGAAGATAGGGACGCTGACAGCGCCGCGCCCGCCTGCGAGCGGCGCATCACGCGGTCAACCGCTTGTTCACGCCCGCGGCGCTGTTCTCCGCGCCGTCGTTCCGCGCGGCGCATCCTTCGGTCAGGCGCCTGCATTTTTCGGTCAGGCGCCTGCAAAAGCGGCGCCAATGATCAGCAAGGTCGGGGCTGATCGCATCAACCTTGTCGCAAAAACAATGACCCGGGCTTTGCAACTCGCCACAGACGCCCTTCCGTTTCTCAAGACAGCGGCGCAAAAGGAATTGCTTCAGCAGATGATCGAGGGGCTGCGGACCTTCTTCCCGACCGGCTTCGGCATCCTCAATGAAAAAGGAGAAGCGGTCAAAGGTTCGGCGCGGTTGCGCTTCGAGACTATCATCAGGCAGCCGGGCGGGGCCGTCTCGCGGCCTTATTTATATGACGTTCGCCTGTTTATGAGCGATCAGGACGCGCCTTTCAAGGGCGGCGATCACCGCTCAATCGGCGACTGGGCCAGCCGGATTCAACTCTACGCGCGACAGATCTCCGGCGCCCGTCCGCAGGAAATGGTGGGAGTGGCTATCCACGAAATGACCCATATGCTGCGCGCCCTCGTTCGCAGCTTCGTGGGTAAGTTCGGCGCGGCGGCGGCCAGCGAATTCCCTTCGCGCGGAACTGCCGCGTTGTTGAACTTCAGCGGATTCGCCGCCAATCGCGCAAAGATGGAAGGCCATTTCGCAAGGCTCGTTGCGATCCTCGAAAGGCAGGCCAACATCCGCTTCGAAGGGAATGTGGCGTCGTTAATCGCCGACAAACTGCTTGAAGAGGTTTTGGCCTACGTCTTCACAACGCGCGTAGGCGAAGCGATGGCTGAAGATGAAGCCCGCAAAATGGCGAAGAAGACGCGAGGCCCGGGCATTGGCGTCGGAGTGGGATTCGAGCCGATGACATTTTTGAAGAATTACATCCGACGCCATTGGCTCTCCGACCCGGCGCTTAAAACGGCCCTTGAGACGACCGCGGCTCAGCGCGCCATCGCCGACATGTCCGACGATCTGCGAGTGATCGTCAGCGCAATGGAGAAGCAAGTAGGGCCTTAGTGATCGCCAATTAGGAGTTAGGTTTAGCCGGATTCCGAGGAGGACGCCGCCCTAAGCGAGCTCGATGGAAAAATGAAGTGTCCAGAGCCTCCATTTGGCTGTCCGGCTAACGAAGTTGAACTTTATGTATATCTATGATCGTAAATTGTCAGGCGCATGGTCTCCGATTGAAGGGTTGGGGAAAGTTCTTACGCCCATGCCCCCGAAATTCCGTTGGGGGGACAAAACTTTCAGCAACAGGATACAGATCTCGTTCGAGAGAGCCAGAATCGCCGTCCGAAATAACGGCGCATTCAGCCACCTGCCCGATGTGGGCGCCGTTCCGATAGTCATCATGGCGCTAAACGACGATGGCTCCCGCCCCATAGCCGGGCAGCGTGAGTTTGAAATGTTCTATTCGGGCAGTCTGCTTAAAGTCGCCGCCATGTATGCGGCCTTTCAACTGCGAGTAGCCGTCAATGATCTTGCCGCGACGCTCGACCCGGCAGTGGTTAATACGCCGGCCAAACTGTTCCAGAAGATCAGCGATACATTCGATAGGCAGATCGACGAGAGCGTCCCGCGGATCCGCTCGGCTCCTGGCGTCACCCCGGCGATGAGGGTCCCGAAGTATAAGGAAATTTTCCGAGCGGAGAAGGTCAATTTCGGCCGCGCCTGGAGGCTAGAGTTCAATGATTCGGAGCTACCGCGGACTCCGTCCGGCTTTCTTTCCAACTTCGCGATTCATTTACGCAAAATGATCGTGGGCAGCGACAACGAGTCGGCCGGCTTTTGCATTCGAGCTCTCGGCTATAGCTGGATCAATGGCCTGCTTCAGTCGGCCGGGTTCTTGAACTTCGCGTTCCCACGAAGTGAAGGCATTTGGCTGGCGGGGGATTATGCCAGACAGCCGACGGTCGAATTATTAAGTGTGAATGACGGCAAGGTGAAGCAGGCCACGACATGCTTTCATATGGCCTGGCTGTTCTCTCTGCTGCACGACAAGAAGTTGGTAAAGAACACCGTCAATCTCGCCACCGGACTGTCTGGCAATGACGAGATGCTGAGGCTACTTGAACTCGCGGTAGACCACCCAGGCGCGCCATCTCTGCTCAAGCGTGTCCCCCATTCTTTCACCGTTATGCAGAGCAAGATCGGCGTCGGACAACTCAAGGGCGGGTCGTGCATGAAAGCGGACCGGGATCGCTGCGTCTATTCGGAAGCCGCCGTCTTGCGGCATCCTACATCTGGCCGGAAGTTCGTGGTCGTCTGGCAGGACCTGACTTATTTGCGGGCACACCAGTCTTGGTGGAGGGACGGGCTGAAACGGATCGTCGCCATCATTCAGAAGACCATGGACGACTATGCCCCCTGACGCCGAAGCTACCAAGTGGGACGGCGCATGAGGGAGAGCAAGAGACGACTTATGAGGAGATCCGCCGGTCATTGCGCGGCAGGGGTCAGTGGAAATTTGATCGAGCTGAAAGATGGGCTGCGAGGTGTATGGAAGAGGCGTATGGAAATTGCTAGGCGTCAATCTATTCTGATCATTGAACCGAACGAGCAGCTTCGCGAAGAGATCGTCAACTTTCTGCTCTCCGCGGGCTATGAAGACGTGGCGGCGACCGACAGTCTTCCCTCGGCGCTTGATAAACTCCGCCAGTCAGAGTATGAGGTAACCATTGCGGACGCCGGCAGACCCCTAACCACCGGACTACAATTCGCAGCGGAATTGGCCAGCTTGAAGCCAGGCGCCAGAATCATATTTATGATTAACGCTGAAGACCAGCAATCGTGGGATCAGATCTCCGCGCAGTCGGTCGGATCTCGGTTTCTGATCAAGACCGACTTTGCGCGAAATTTGTTGTACTTACTAGAAGAAGGCGCACAGCCATAACGGCCATCAGTAAATGTCATCGTCCATTTAAAAAAAATCGCGCGGATGGTAATCCGGAAGAGTGTTCAGCCACTTCTCTTTCTGAGATCAATTTGCCCAAGGCCTTCTTACTTAAATTGATACTATTATGAAATCCGCAGCCTCCGAAGCCACTGCTTCAGTCAACGATCACGGCATTTTCAAAGCTTTGATGGAGAACGTGAGTGAAGCCGTTTTCGTCATCGAGCCTGACGCCTTGCGCGTCCTCGACGCGAACCGGAAAGCCGCCGCCCTCCTTGGATATTCGACCGAAGAGATGTTGGCGCTCAAAGCGGACCGCATATTCCCCGATTGCGCTAATCTCTTGCGAGACGCCGCCGGCGTCGAGGCGCCGGTTACGGAGACCAGGCTGACGCCGAAAGACGGCCAGGCGATCACTTGCGCTCTGACCGTTCGGCAAATCGAGCATCTCCCGCGTCCGCTGGCGCTATTGATCGTCCGCGAACCTGCGCGTGACGCCTGCCTTTCTCCCGGCCGCCAGTCTGTCGCAGATGGCGCGGTAGATGCGGGCCGAGAAGACCTGATCGAAACCTACCTCAACTTCCCCAGCATCATCGGGCAGAGCCGTCAAATACGCGAGGTCTGCCGCCTGATCGGCCTGGTGGCGCAGACCGAGGCAACGGTTCTGATTCAGGGCGAAAGCGGGACCGGTAAAGAGTTGGTCGCCCAGGCCGTCCATTTTCACAGCCGCCGCAGCGCCCGGCCTCTGATCAAGGTCAATTGCGCCGCGTTGACCGAAACGCTGCTCGAAAGC
>Ga0209382_10004025_pt1 | contig 19961 bp, 20 predicted proteins | sample SoiMetdeltSBSDD5_FD_187599 | JGI IMG/M metagenome (GOLD analysis project Ga0209382, IMG submission 187599) | Bulk soil microbial communities from a Populus tree surrounding site in Tennessee, USA - Soil MetaG P. deltoides SBSDD5 (SPAdes) (version 2) | ecosystem: Environmental > Terrestrial >... | reverse complement strand
GTTTCCGAATCGAAGAACATCTCCTTGACGAAATTGCGGTACGAGTAAGCGTCGATGTCTTCTTTCAGGTCGAAGCCCATTCCCTTGATCGTGGGATCGTTGCGGAACCCGAGCGCATAGCCATTGGTAAAGTGCGCCTGCACGTCGAGGATGAAGTACTCGCTCTTGGGATACTTCTCCGCCGTCGCATCGGGCTCGAGCATCTCCGCCGCCTGCACCTCGAAGTGCGGTCCATAGACCATATTCATCGCCGTGAACGCCGTCGCCATCCCCATCGAGGTGCGCAAAAATTGGCGCCTCTCCATGCCAAGCCGCTTGGCGTTCGCCGCCGACATCTCTCCGATCAGATATTCGACCTGCTGCTGCTCGGGATTCTGCCTCCGCGGAATGAACTCTTCGGTCGAAACCATCTGCGTCGGCACCGGCGAATCGACACCCTTGCGCCGGTCCCGTTCGTGTTTACGAATCCACATGCGTGACTAAAACTATAAGCGGTGCCACGCAGAGGGGCAATGCAAATGGACTACGCCGGCCCGCTAGCGCTGCAGACTGGCGCTTTGACGTAGGCGCTTCGCTTTCGCCGGCCGCTTCTGGTGATCGTAGAGACCGGCGAGAAGTTCGCGGGCATCGCGAGTGAGGCGGTGCGCGGGCCCCAAGGTCTGCTCGGCGGTTTTGAGGGCCCGCTCAAAGAGCGATTCGGCGCCGTGCCATTTGCCTTGTGATTGGAAGAGCACACCCAGGTTCAAGTACGCACGCGCGGTGTCGGGGTGGTTGGCGCCGAGGGACTGTTCCCAGATTGCGATGGCCGAGCGGAGGGACGTTTCGGCGTCGGCGGTGAGGCCTTGGCGAAGCTGCCACTGGCCGAGGTTATTGAGCGCGATGGCGACCCTGGGGTGGTTGGGGCCGAGGCGCGTCTGCCAGATGTGCAGCGCGGTTTGCAGAGGGCCGAGTGCGTCAGCGTCGCGATGATCGGCGACGAGTACCTGGGCGAGATTGCTGGCGGCGGTGGCGAGGTCAGGGTGCGCAGGGTCGAGCTTGTTCTCAAAGATCGGATAAGCGGCAACGATGTGTTCGCGGGCAACGGCGACGTCGCCGACGTTGAGCGACAGCATGGCGAGCGACTGGCGTATGTGTGCCTCGAGTAGCGAGCGTTCGCCGAGGGACTGGCGGGCGAGGGTGACGGCCTGCATAAGCGATTGAGCCGCGCCTTCCTGATCGCCCGAGGCGCGCAAGATTTCGCCGAGGGTGAAGGCGGCGTTGGCTTGCTCTGCAGGCAGACGATGGCGTGCAGCGGTTTCGACGGCCTGTTGGGCAAGGTTGCGCGCCTCCTCGAAGTGGCCGGTGGCGCGGAGCGTGGATGCCAAATTGTTCAGCAACTTACTCTCGTCGGGATCGGCGACGGAGGCGTGGGAGCGCCACCAGTCGAGGGCGAGGCGATACTCGCCTTGGGCGTCGGCGTAGCGGCCTTGGACGTGATAGACGGCGGCGAGGTTGTTGTGGGCACGGGCGAGGCGCGGGTCGTCGCCGGGAAGAGTTGCGGCCAGCGAAAGAGCGAGACGGAACGAGGTTTCCGCTTGCAGGTAACGGCCTTGTTGGAATGCCTCCATGCCTTGGGCAACGTGAGCGCTCAACTCCGTATCGTTCGAGGAGGCTAGGGAGAAGGCCGCGAAAGTCAGTGCGACAACGGGGGCGAACTTCATGCTTCAGCATGAGGGAAGCGGGCGGGCGGTGGGCAGTAATGCAGGGTTAGGAGAAAAGGCTTCTTACGGTAAGACGGCGAAGGTCAAGCCTCCGCCCTGCGGGCGGTGGGGTTCCACTTCATGCGGCGGCCCGAGCGGAGCGAGTCGATGGCCATGCAGAGGACGATGTTGGTGGATTGGCCCGCCTCGACCGGGGCATTGGGTTCGTTTCGCGTGCGGATGCAGTCCAGGAAGTTGCGGATATGGTCACGGGTGGCGGAGTTGAAAGTGCCGGGCACGCGGCGTTCGCGGCTGGGCTTGATGTCGATGTCATTCGATTGAGGATAAAGTGCGTAGGATTCGCGGCTCACATCGAAGCGGGCCTTGTTGCCATGGAACTGTTTGCACTGATCGTTGAATGAGTTGTAACGCATGGCTTTGTAGCCGACGGTGAAAACGGCGAGATAGTTCTGCGGGTATTCGATGTTCATGCAGGTGGTTTCGGGGACCTCGACGCCTTCGATGTTGGCGCGGCCACCCGTGGCGGTGACGGCGAGCGGAGCGTCTGAAGCCATGAACCAATGGATGGCGTCGATGATGTGCGCCGCCTGGCCTACCATGAGGCCGCCCGAGTAGTCCCAAAAGTAATACCAGTTGCGGAAGCGAACCGGATCGAATTCGCGCTTGGGCGAGACGCCGAGCCATTGCTGCCAGTCGACCTTGCCTTCGACAGGCGTAGTGTTAATGGTCGCCTGGTGGTTATACCACCAGGAATTCACAAGTCGAACGTCGCCGAGAGCGCCTGAGCGCGCGATTTGCTGGGCCTCCTGAAAGAAGGGCCAACTGCGCCGCTGCATGCCAACCTGCACAATGCGCTTGGTGCGGCGTGTGGCCTCGACCATACGGAAGCCTTCGGCAATGGTGTGGGCGAGGGGCTTTTCCACGTAGACGTCCTTGCCCGACTCGACGGCGTCGATAGTCATTTGGGCATGCCAATGGTCGGGTGTGGCGACGATGACGGCGTCGAGGGATTTGTCTTCGAGCAGCCGCTTGTAGTTGTTAAATTCTTTCGCGCCGGTGTTAGCGGCTTTAAGTCCGGCCTGTAGGTTGCCCTCATAGACGTCGCAGACGGCGGCCATTTCGGCGCCGACCTCTTTGAACTCACCGGTAAGGTAGCGGCCGCGGCCGCCAGCGCCGATGATGCCGACGCGGATGCGTTCATTGGCGCCGTATATTCGGTGCGCGGCGAGTGCGGTAGCGACGAAGGTGCGGCGTTGCATATCAGGCCTCCTCGATGATGACGCGCCGTCCCTCTATGCGATATCGCCCGGACAGCACGATGCGAATGGCTTCACTATATACCCGGTGTTCCTGTTCGAGGATGCGGACGGAGAGTGTATCGGCGGTGTCGTCTGGGAGAATGGGAACGGCCGCCTGGCGGATGATGGCGCCGCTATCGAGTTGCTCGTCGACAAAGTGAACGGTGCATCCGCTGACTTTTACGCCGTAATCGAAGGCCTGGTGCTGGGCGTCGAGTCCGGGGAAGGCTGGGAGAAGCGACGGATGAATGTTGAGGATGCGCTTCGGAAAGGCGCGAATGAAGACGGGGCTGAGAAGGCGCATATAGCCGGCGAGGCAGACCAGATCAACCTCGGCGCGTTGGAGGACTTCAACGAGTTGCGTATCGAATGCTTCGCGATCAATACCTTTCGATGGAAGCGAGACGGCTTTAAGGCCGAGGGAGCGGGCTAGTGCGAGGCCGGGGGCAGCTTCGCGATTGGAGATGACGACGGCGATTTCCGCGTCGAGCGCACCGTCACGGATGTTGCGGGCGATGGCTTCGAAATTGGAGCCGCGGCCGGAGAGGAGAATGCCGAGACGTTTGGCCATGAGTGCAGCTAGGAAAGATAGACCACTCGCTGAGAATGGGGCCGGGCAGCAGTGACTTGGCCGATTTCATAGAACGGCGCGCGCACCTTCTTGAGAAGCGCTTCAGCGGCGCTGGCTTTCTTGGGATCGATGGCAAGGATCATGCCGATGCCGAGATTAAAGGTGCGGCGCCAATCATCGGTGGGTACGTTGCCGATGGCGCGTAGGAGCTCGAAGACGGGTGGGACGGCCCATACGGTGGTGTTGATTTCGGCGGCAGTGCCCTTGGGTAAAATGCGCGGAAGGTTATCAGTGATGCCGCCGCCGGTGATATGGGCCGCACCTTTGAGCAGGCCAGCGTCACGGAGCGCCGCGATGGGCTTGGAGTAGGAGCGGTGAACCTTGAGGAGCTCCTCGCCTACGGTACAGCCGAGCTCCGGTAGATAGGTGTCCACGCTCATATTGGCGACTTCGAAGAAGAGTTTGCGGGCGAGCGAGTAACCGTTGGTGTGGAGGCCGGCGGAGGGGAGACCGATGAGAAGATCGCCAAGCTTAATTGCGCTGCCGGTGAGGAGCTTTCCTTCTTCGAGCGCGCCGACGATGAAGCCCGCCAGATCGTATTCACCGGGAATGTAGAGGCCGGGCATTTCGGCCGTTTCGCCGCCGATAAGAGCGCAGCCGTTAGCCTTACAGCCGCGGGCGATACCGCTGACGACGTCGGCCGTAATTCGGGCGTTAAGGATACCCGTGGCAAAATAGTCGAGGAAGAATAGCGGCGTCGCGCCCTGGACCATGATGTCGTTAACGCAGTGATTGACCAGGTCCTCTCCCACCGTGTCGTGCTTGTTCGCCATGAAGGCGACTTTGAGCTTGGTACCTACGCCATCGGCTGAGCTGATGAGGACGGGCTTGCGCCAGTTGCGGAGGCTGAAGGCGGCGCCGAAGCTGCCAATTCCCGTTAAAACATTTGGTGAGAAAGTTGATTTGGCTAGGCGCTTGATGCGCGCGACCGCGCGGTCGCCTTCGTCGATGTTGACGCCGGCATCCTTGTAAGAAGTGGAGTTACTGCGCGGACTACGCGGCTTCTGCTTTCCAGAGGGCATGTGAGGGAAACCCCTATAATAGCGGATTCGAAACTTATGAAACACGCACGGATGGCGCTACTTTTCCTGTTTGCGGCGGGTGCCGTGCTGGCTGAGGCGCCGAAGGTGCTGGCTGTACGCAACGCGCGGATAGTGACGGCAAGCGGGCCGGCGATCGAACGTGGAACTGTGGTGGTGCGCGGCGGACTAATTGAAGCCGTGGGTGCATCGGTAGCAATACCGCCAGACGCCTGGGTAATTGAGGGCGCCGGGCTGACGGTGTATCCGGGGTTTACCGACGCGCTGAGCACCTGGGGAATTCCAAAGCCGGCCGATGGCGGGGTAGCGCGGCGTCCGGCGCCCGTGGCGCGAGGTCCCGAAGACAGGCCGTCCAATACGTCATGGGTGGCGGCGCAGGAGTTGGTACACCCGCAGGATAAGACGATAGAGCGGGCGCGGAACGCGGGCTTCACTTCGGCGGTAGTGTTTCCGACCACAGGATTGTTCGCCGGCCAGGGAGCATGGCTGAATATGGCGGGCGAAAAGACCGGACAAATGCTGGTGGCTTCGCCAGTGGGTCAGTATTTGAGCGTGCGCACACAAGGATTCACGAGCTTTCCAGGTTCGTTGATGGGCGCATTTGCTTACATCCGCCAGGTGTATCTCGATGCGGACCACTATCGTGCCGCCAAGGAGATGCATGAGAAGAACCCTCGCGGGATGCGGCGGCCCGAATACGACCGGGCGCTGGAGGGAGTGTTGCAGTCCCCGCGGGCGTTGTTACCCGCCGCGACGAAAGTGGAGTTAGAGCGCATGGTTAGGTTCGGAGCAGAGTTGAAGCGGCCGGTTGTTCTGTATGGAGGCCACGACGCGGCGCGTGCGATGGGGACGATCCAAGCAAGTGCCTTCGCGGTGCTCGTGAGCTTGCAGTGGCCGGAGCGGGCGAAGGACGCGAATCCGGACATAGAAGACAGCCTCAGGACGCTTGAATTGCGCGAGGCGGCGCCCGGAGCGCCGGCGGCGCTGGCAAAGGCGGGTGTAAAGTTCGCATTCTACTCGGGTGGAGTGGAGAAGCCGGCCGATGTGAGGGCGGCGGTGAAGAAGGCGATCGACGCCGGGTTGTCGAGAGAGGAAGCCGTGAAGGCGCTGACGGCGTACCCTGCGGAGATTTACGGAGTTGCCGATCGCGTGGGGACGATCGAGCCCGGCAAGATCGCGAACCTCACAGTGGTGGATGGCGATTGGTTTCAGGAGAAGGCGAAAGTGCGTATGGTGATCGTTGACGGCGTGAAGTATGAGCCGGTGCCGGAAGCGGAGGAAAAAGAGAAATGAAAAACGTGATCCAACTGATCGCTGTGGTCGCATCGGCCGTCACCGTGCTTCCGGGGGCCGATCTCGTGATTCAGAATGCGAAGATTCTGACGGTAACGAAGGGGTCGCTCGATGGATCTGTGCGCATTTCGAATGGAAAGATCGCCGATGTCGGCCAAAAACTGATGATTCCCGCAGGAGCCCGGGTGGTGGAGGCGGCAGGGAAGTATTTGATGCCGGGAATTGTCGATTGTCACTCGCACATCGCCGCCGATTCGATCAACGAAGGCAGCGTTTCGGTAAGTTCCATGGTGGGGATTGAGGATGTGTTGAACCCGGAGGATGTCGATATTTACAGGGCTTTGGCGGGTGGCGTAACAACGGCGAATATACTCCACGGAAGCGCCAACTCAATAGGCGGTAAGTGCGCCGTAATTAAGTTGCGATGGGGAAAAAATGTGGGCGCAATGTTGTTCGAAGGCGCAAGGCCGGGGATTAAATTTGCATTGGGAGAAAATCCGAAGCGGCGAGGCGCCGCGCCCTCGCCTGGAGCAGCGGCGTTACGCTACCCAGCGACTCGCATGGGCGTGGAAGACGTGATCCGCGAGGCGTTCACGGATGCCAGGCGATACCAAGCGGACTGGAAGGAGTACGAGTCGAAAAAGAGCAGGGGCGAGCGGATGCTCCCGCCACGGCGCGATCTGAAACTGGAACCGCTGGCGGAGGTTTTGGAAGGCAAGCGGTTTGTGCATGCGCACTGCTATCGTGCCGACGAAATACTCATGCTTCTGCGGCTCGCCGATGAGTTTGGCTTTAAGATCCGCACATTGCAGCACGTCTTGGAGGGCTACAAAGTAACCAATGAAATCGTCGCTCATGGGGCGGGAGCTTCGACGTTCAGCGACTGGTGGTCATACAAGGTAGAGGCCTATGATGCAATTCCTTTCAACGCCACACTGATGCACAAACGGGGCGTGCTGGTGTCATTGAATTCAGACTCCGCGGAGCTGATGCGGCACTTGAACCAGGAGGCCGCCAAGACCATCAAGTACGGGGGACTAAGCGAGGACGAAGCGCTGGCAATGGTGACCATCAATCCGGCCAAACAACTGGCTATTGATTCGCGTGTAGGTTCGATTGAGGCGGGTAAGGACGCGGATTTGGTCCTTTTTGACCAACATCCGCTGTCGAATTACAGCAAGGTGGAGAAAGTATTCGTGGATGGGGAGCTGTTGTTTGACCGGGAGCACGACGAGAGAGAGCGTGTGAGAACTCAGTTACGAAAAAAAGCGCTGGAAGAAAAGCAGAGGAAGACCGTGACGAGCCGGAGGCCCGCGTGAACCTTTGCACGTTACTGGCGGGCGCGGCGGCCTTGGCGTTAGGGCAGGATACAATCCTGATTCGAAACGCGACGATTCATCCGATTTCCGGACCGGATATTACAAACGGGTCGGTGCTGATTCAGAATGGAAAGATAGCCGGAGTAGGCCAAAGGCTAACCGCACCGAAGGGCACCACGATAATCGACGCCAAGGGACTACATCTCTATCCGGGGATGATCGATTCAGCGACGGCGATTGGATTGAGTGAGATCGGCGCCGTACGAGAGACCAATGACACAAGCGAGTTGGGGGACTTCAACCCTCAATTGCGGGCGTTGATCGCGATTAATCCAGAAACCGAACATATTGGAGTCACCCGTGCCAACGGAATTACTTCAGTCTTAACACTTCCCGCGGGTGGAGTTATCTCGGGACAGGGTGCCTTGATTCATCTCAATGGCTGGACGTGGGAAGAGATGAATATAAAAGGTGACACCGCGGTACGGTTGAATTTTCCGGTCGTGCCAGCCACGCCGGGCGAATCGTTCAACCGTCAGGCGACGCCTTACGAAGAAGCGAAGCGGCGTTATGAGGCGCAAGTGGAGAAGTTGCGGCTCTTCTTTGAAGACGCGCGGCGGTATGAGAAGGCCAAGGCGGCCGGCGGCCCGGGATTCACGGCGGATCCCAAGTTAGAGGCCATGCTTCCGGTATTAAGTGGGAAACGTACCTTAATGGTAGTGGCGGCGCGGGAAAGGACAATTCTCGACGCCATTGCGTTCGCGCGGCGTGAGCGCTTGCGCATCGTCCTGGCGGGTGTTCGTGAGCCGGGTAAGGCTCTGGCGGAGATTGTCAAAGACAGGATTCCCGTGATTCTTCCCGAGACACATTCGCTTCCGTTGGACGAGGACGACGCCTACGACAGCCAATACACACTGCCGGCGGAGTTGCACAAAGCCGGAGTCAAGTTTGCATTCGGTACTTTTGATACTCAATTCGCGCGAAACCTTCCCTACCAGGCGGCCGCCGCGGTGGCGTTTGGGTTGCCCAAGGAGATTGCTTTGAAGGCTGTGACGTCGAATGCGGCTGAGATTTGGGGGGTGGGGAATCAACTCGGAACGATCGAGGAGGGCAAGATCGCCGATCTGATTTTGACCGACGGCGATCCCTTAGAAGCGCGGACACAAGTGCGGCAGATGTTTATTCAGGGCAAGCCAGTGAATCTGGAAAACAAGCACACAAAGTTGTATGACAAGTATTCAAAGCGGCCGCGGTAGCGCGGGAGGTTCCTTAGCAGATATAGCCGCGCCAAGTCCGGCCTTTACCGTCGCGAAGGAGGACGCCGAAGTCGTCGGCGTAGCCGCTGATATCGTTCCCGTTATCGTCGCGGAATCGATAGCGGAGAGAATCGTCGGCGTTCACGTCGATACTGCCCTGCCAAACGTGGCCGTTCTCATCGCGAAGCCGGATGGAATCCCCATCCCCGAAACCGCTCATTGCACTTCCGTCGCTTTGCAGATGATAAAAGCCCGCGGGCAATCGCTTCCCGCCTCTCCGGCGACGGTAGATCATGGACCCCATTATGGCCATGCCTGCTGCGTGGGTCCCTCAGGTAGAAGGCTTAGTAGCAGGTGGAAAACGCCCGTACCCCTCTCGCTTATCGTCGGCGCCAGGAGTGGAAGAACATGAGAGCGGTCGTGCAACGGGTTTCGGAGGCTCGGGTGAAAGTGGATGGCCAGACCGTGGGATCGATCGGGAGCGGCCTCTTGGTGCTTGTGGGTGTGTCCGAAGCGGACACGAAGGCGCAGGCTGAATGTCTGGCGCGTAAGATCGCCGGGCTTAGAATCTTCTCCAACGACCGCGGGAAGATGGACCTAAACGTGGAACAAGTAGGCGGAGGGGTGCTGGTAATTTCGCAGTTTACGTTATGGGGGGATGTAAGGAAGGGCAACCGGCCTTCGTTTGATCGGGCCGCGGGAGCGGAACTTGCTCGTGACTTGTATGAGTACTTTGTGGAGCAAGTCAGACAAGCGGGGCTGACTGTCGAAACGGGAGTATTTCAAGCAACGATGGAAGTTGGACTGGTGAACCAAGGTCCCGTGACCATACTTTTGGACACGGAACGTAACTTTTGAATAGTAATTTTTGTTACATTGGGATAGAATCTTCGACTGAGGTTATCCATGGCCCGAACAACACAACTTATCAATGATCCGAACCTGCTTGCCGCGGCACTAGAGGGACTGTCGCTCCAAAAGGACCGGATCGAAGATCAGATCCGGCAACTACGTGGGCTCCTGGGCAAGAAATCACCTGGCAGACCGGCCAAGTCAGCCAGCGTCGCGGCGGCATCGGTAGCGAAGCCGAAGCGCCGCCGGAAGATGAGTGCGGCCGCGCGGAAGCGTATTGCCGAAGCCCAGAAAAAACGTTGGAGCGAGTACAGGAAGCAGCAGAAAGCCGACTGAAACTTGCCTTGGCGATAAGCCTCGGCTAGGCTCGTGGTGAGAATCTCCATGAGCGATCTAAGCCGCATCGGTGTCGCAATCGACACCGGCCTATTGGCAAAATTCGATCAACTGATTTCGGGTCGGGGCTACACGAACCGCTCCGAGGCGTTTCGGGATTTGATTCGCGATGAGTTAATCCGTCAGGATTGGGAGAGTCCCGATTCGCAGGTTGTGGGTACCGTCACACTGGTATACGATCACCATGTCCGTCAACTCAGCGAGCGTCTAACCAATCTGCAGCACGATCATCATCAAAATATTCTGTCCACGCTACACGTGCATCTTGACCATGACAACTGCCTGGAAGTTTTAGTTGTGAAAGGCAAATCGGAAGCAGTAAGGAAAATCGCCGACGTGTTGATCGCAACTAAAGGCGTAAAGCACGGGCGGCTTACCATTACTACGACGGGAGCCGGGCTTTGATCTTGGGGACGGGAGTGGACCTGGCCGAGGTGGATCGGGTTCAGCGATCGATCGAGCGCTTTGGGGAGCGCTTTTTAAATCGCGTGTACACGGCAGGCGAGATCGCATACGTACAACGCAAAGCGAACAAGTACGAGCGATACGCGGCCCGGTTCGCGGCGAAGGAGGCGGGCATGAAGGCAATTGGAACGGGGTGGCGGCGCGGTGTACGCTTCCAGGATTTCGAAGTGGCTAACTTGCCTTCAGGCAAGCCCACTCTTCGTTTGCACGGAGTAGCGGCGGAGGTTGCCGCGAAGCTCGGGGTGAAGCACATCTCGTTGTCGCTGACGCACACGGCACAGCAAGGGATGGCGTTTGTAATTCTGGAAGATTAGCGCAGTCAGCCCACCAGGCGCATCTTCACCAACAAGCGCTGAAACCGCTCTTCCCCGCGCAGCGCGTCATAGCCCGGATGCACCTTCATGTGGTTCAGCGGCAACTCGCGCCGCTCCACGCCCCGTTCCAGGTGGCCCAGCGCCGCCTCCCGCTCACCCAATCCCGAATGCACAAGCGCCAGACAACTGGTTGGTACGTGCCGCGTCTTGCTCATCTCATACAGCATCGCCAGGTAACGCCGCGCTTCGGGCTCGTTGCCCGCCGTCGCGTACACCTGCCCGAGCGCTCCCAGCACGCTCGGCACGTCTCCCGAAAGGCTCCGCCCCATCTCCAGCATCTCGATCGCCTCGGCATAGCGGCCCATGCCCCACAACGACCGCCCGCAACCCGTATAGCCCTTCGTAAACTGCGGCGCGCTGGCGATCAACTTCCGGTACCCCGCCTCTGCCGCCGCGAAGTCTCCGCACAGCAACGAAAGGTACGGCCCGCTTTCGAGGATGATCGGCTCCAGCGGGTCCAACCGCGCGGCGATGTCCAACTCCACGCGCGCCTCGTCAAATCGCCCCTGCAGCGCCAGCAAATCCAATCCGTACCAGTGATGCGCCGTCACATACCCCGGGTTCAGAGCGATCGCCGTGCGGTAACACTGTTCCGCCGCGCCCCAGTCCCAATCAAAGAAGCTCTTAATGAATCCCAAGGACGTGTGCGCCTCGGCCAGGCTCGGGTCCAACTCGAGCGCCCGCATTACCGCCGGCCGCCCCTCTTCGATCACCGTCGCCGTGGGTTCGAATCCATAGTCGGCTAACAGGCTGCACGCATCGGCCAGCCCCGCCCAAGCCGGCGCACACCGCTCGTCTTCCTTGATCGCCCGTTCGAACAGTACGATGCTCTGCCGCAGCGATTGCTCCGTCCGCCGGAACCATTCGTGCCGCCCGCGCAGATAGAAGTCGTGCGCCTCCACGCGATAGTTCGGCCGCGGTGCGGTGGGCGCCGTGAGCTGAATGCGCAGAACCGACGCGATTGACCGCGCAATCTGTTCCTGGAGCGCAAATAGGTCGCCCAGCGTGCGTTCGAAGGTCTCCGTCCACAGGTAGAAGTCCGACTTCGCTTCGACGATCTGCACATGGACGCGCACGCGATCTCCTTGCCGCCGCACACTGCCCTCGACGATCACGTCGGCCTGGGCCTGCTCATTCACGTCGGGAGCCTGCGCCGACTTACCGCGCAGCCGCGCCGACGTATTCCAGGCCAAGACCCGCAATCCGCTTACTCGCGTGAAGGCGTGGATCAACTCCTGCGTCAAACCATCGCTGAAATACTCCTGATCCGTGCCCGCGCCGAGACTGACGAAGGGCAACACCAGCACTGATCGGATCGTTCCCAGGCTGGCTGCGGGGAGGTCGGCTGTCTCACGTGCCGCTTGCGCGATGACCGGGGCATACCCGCCCTTGACGTATTCGATCCGCACCGGATCGCGGGCACCCTCCGACGCGTAATATTGCTCGATTTTTTGCCGCAAACGGCGTGCCTCGACGCGCACGATGGGGTCGATGCGAGGATCGTAATCGGCCGGGCGGTCGAATACCTCGACGCCTACCAGCGCCTCTTTCAGCTCGCCCGATTTGCCCTCCATCACCTGCCGGACCGTGAACTCCAGGAAGCGCCTCATGCGCTTACTGGCGCGGAACGGGCGGCTAATGATGATTCGCTGTAATTGGTCTTCTACGTCGCTTGTATTCACGTGCGGATCAGCATCTTATACGAGCCTTCCAAGCTCGTTCCCCAACCGATCCAAATCTTCTTGACTATTGTAAAAGTGTACACTAACTCGCACGTTGCCGTGCCTCGCCGAAACGAGCACATTGCGCTCCTTCAACCTCCGCGCAAGCTCCGGCGCATCATACCCTTCGAACCGCGCCGCGACGATCCCCGAATCGAAGTTCGGCCGCTCATCGTAAAGCAGCTTTCCCCCCAGACTCCGCACCACCCTGCGGCACCCGGCCGCCAATTCCTGCACTCGTTCCTCAATTGCCGCCGGCCCAAGCTCCAGCATCATCCGCACGCTAGCGCCCATCGCGTAGAGGAGCGGAAATGGTAGCATTCCGCCCTCATAGCGTTCGGCATCGCCGCTGAATCGTGGCGCTCCGTGATGCAGATCGGACACATTGTGCCAGTCGTAGTCGCTGCGCCAACCCACCACGTTTGGTTTCAATCTCCGGCGCAATTCCGGCGACACATACATGAACGCCGCACCTGTTGGCGCGAGCAGCCACTTGTAGCCGTGCACGGTGAAGAGCGAGGGTCGGATTTTGCTCAAATCGATCTGCAGCGCGCCGACGCTTTGCGTACCGTCGAGGTAAAGAAGGATGCCGCGCTCCCGTGTAAGCCGCGACAACTCTTCCAGCGGCGGCCGGTAGCCGTTGGTGTAATTCACCGTGCTTGCCACCACGACGCGCGTGCGCTCATTTAGGGCGTTTGGCAGCCCATCCCAGTCCGTCTCGACAAACTCCACGCCCCGCTCACCGAGAAGCGAAGGGAAATAGAGATTATTGGGGAACTCGTTCTGAAAGGTGACCACGCGATCGCCAGCCTTCCATTCCAGGCCGCCGAGCAGCAGGGAAAGGCCTGTTGACGCATGCGGAATGAAAGCGACGTCTTCGCCCTGGCAATTCACCAATTGGGCGATAGATCGGCGGATCTCATCGGCGTCGTCGAACCAATCGAGGAAGTCCCAGCAGGCAAGCTCGTTGCGATGCGTGAAATGCTGCTCCATGGCCTCGACGGCTCGTCGCGGCATTTGTCCGAAGGTGGCCGTATTCAGGAACGTCCATTCGCGCAGGGGCGGAAACTCGTCGCGGATCGCGGCCCAATCGATCGCCATGCATTACGTCCTGCGCATTACGCCTTGAGTTTGGGCATGGCCTCTTGCACCATTGCGGCCACTTTGGCTGCCGCTTCTTCCACCGTCGCCTCGGTCATGGTCTTGCTCGCGCGGACAGCGATCTCCACCTTGCCCTCGCTGAGCTTCTTCCCCACCGTAATGCGATAAGGTATGCCCACCAACTCGGCGTCCTTGAACTTCACGCCGGGCCGCTCGTCGCGGTCGTCGAGTACGGCGTCGAGCCCGAGCGCCTTGCATTCGGCGTAGAGCTTCTCCGCCGTCTTGCGCTGCGCTTCGTCACCCATGTTCACCGGTGTCACGACCACGGTGAATGGCGCGATCGACACAGGCAAGACAATGCCATCCTTGTCGTGAAAGAGTTCAATGGCTCCGCACAGGATGCGCTCTACGCCGATGCCGTAGCTGCCCATGATCGGTGTAAACTCCTTGCCATCCTCGCCCAGGACGCGCAGCCCCATCGACTCGGAGTATTTGTAGCCGAGCTTGAAGATGTGGCCCACCTCCATCGCTTTCTCGATGCGCAATTCTTCGCCGGTGCCCACGCACGTGTCTCCTGCGTTCACCCGACGAATGTCGGCCCACTCCGGTTTGAAGTCCTCGTCCGGAGTGACATTGCGCAGATGGTAGTCGTCCTTGTTGGCGCCACAAATCATGTTCTTGCGGCCCTTCAACGCGGCGTCGGCAACGAGACGCATCTTTTTCTGCGCGCCTACCGGTCCGAGGGATCCGGCATCGGCGCCCAGCGCTTCTCGCATCTCCTCCGGATGCGCCGGACGCACCTCTTGCGCTCCCATCAGCGAGGCGAACTTGGTCTCGTTCAGCGAGTGGTCACCGCGCAACACGGCCATGACGAGCTTGCCGTCGGCGGCCATAACCAAGCTCTTCATCTGTGACGTCTCAGGTAGCCTCGTGAACGCGCTCACTTCGGCGATTGTCTTCTGTCCCGGTGTGTGAAACTCCTCGGGCATGAGGTCGCCCTCGGGGTCGGCTACGGCGGGATGTACAGGCACGCTGACGGCTTTCTCCATATTCGCCGCGTATTTCGATGCCGGCGCATGGACCACCAGGTCCTCGCCCGCCTCGGTCACAACCATGAACTCGTTCGATTGCGATCCGCCCATCGAACCGGAATCTGCCTGGACGTCGAAGTAGTTCAATCCGCAACGATCGAAGATGCGGCAATAAGCGGCATGGTGCGCATCGAAAGAGCGGTCGAGACCGGCGGCGTCGACATCGAATGAGTAACTGTCCTTCATCGTGAACTGCCGCGTGCGGAGCAATCCGCTCTTCGGGCGCGGCTCATCGCGAAACTTCGTTTGAATCTGATACCAGATTTGCGGCAGTTGCTTATAGCTGCGCATCTCACCGCGGGCGATCACGGTCATGACCTCTTCATGCGTCATACCGAGACACAACGGCCGCCCGAAACGGTCTTTCAGCCGGAACATGTTGTCGCCCATCACGTCCCAGCGGCCGGACTCCTGCCACACTTCAGCCGGATTCAACGCCGGTAAGAAGAACTCCTGCGCCCCCATCGCGTCCATCTCTTCTCGAATAATCGCCGTGATTTTCAGCATCGACCGCTGGGCGAGGAAGAGGTAGTTGTAAATGCCGGCGGAGAGTTGCCGCACGTAGCCTCCGCGCACCATTAAGCGGTGGCTGGCAACCTCAGCGTCGGCGGGGTCTTCTCGCAACGTGGGGATAAAGAGCTTGCTCCAGAGCATAAATTTGTCAGGGGAAGCCTCATTCTAGCATGTTAAAATTGGGGTCTATCCCGATGAAAATCGCCATTGGTGCCGATCACGCGGGCTTTCTATTGAAGGAAAAGCTGCGCGACTATTTGCAGGCAGAGGGCCACGATGTGAACGACCTCGGCACCACTTCCACCGAATCCACCGATTACCCCGACTTCGCCGCGGCAGTCGCTCGCAAAGTAGCTACTGGCGAAGCCGAACGGGGTGTACTCGTCTGCTCTTCCGGCGTGGGCATGTCCATCGCGGCGAACAAGGTCCACGGCGTCCGCGCCGCCCTTGGAACGCACGCCGGCGAAGTCGCCCTCGTCCGCGGACATAACGATGCGAACGTCCTCACCCTCGGCGCGAAATTCATAGAAGAGCCCGAAGCCAAACAACTACTCGACGTGTTCCTTTCCACTCCCTTTGAAGGTGGACGCCACGCCCGCCGCGTGGGCAAGATCACGACGCTCGAAAGCGAATCCTAAACATGCCTAGCACCAATTCCCAAGAACAGAAGCGGATGGCCCGGTCCCTGGCCCAGGTCGACCCTGCCGTTTATGACGCCCTGCAGAAAGAGCTCGACCGGCAGAATACGCGCCTCGAGTTAATTGCCAGCGAAAACTTTACCTCCGAGGCGGTGCTCGAAGCTACCTCAAGCGTGTTCACCAACAAGTACGCCGAAGGCTACCCTGGGAAGCGCTACTACGGCGGCTGCGAATTTGCCGACATCGTGGAGAATCTTGCGCGCGACCGCGCCAAACAACTCTTCAAAGCGGAACACGCGAACGTGCAGCCGCACTCCGGCTCGCAGGCCAACGCGGCGGCCTACTCCGCCGTACTCGATCCTGGCGACACGATTCTTGGCATGGATCTGGCCCATGGCGGCCACCTCACGCACGGTCACAAGCTCAACTTCTCGGGCAAACTCTACAAGATCGTCGGCTACGGCGTGCGCCCGGACGATCACCGCATCGATTACGACAAGCTGGCCGAACTGGCCGAGCAGCACAAGCCAAAACTGATCGTTGCCGGCGGCAGCGCGTATCCGCGCGTAATCGACTTTGCCCGCTTCCGCCAGATTGCCGATTCAGTAGGCGCGCTGTTCATGGTCGATATGGCGCACTTCTCCGGCCTTGTCGCCGGGGGTATGCATCCAAATCCTTGCGAGCACGCCGACATCGTCACCTCCACCACCCATAAAACGCTGCGCGGGCCACGGGCCGGCCTGATCCTGTGCCGTGAATCGCTCGCCGCGGCCATCGACAAGAACGTCTTCCCAGGGCACCAGGGCGGTCCGCTTGTTCATGTTGTTGCCGCCAAGGCCGTTTGCTTCCTCGAAGCCCTCCAGCCCGAATTTGCCGAATACCAGCGGCGCGTCGTTGCCAACGCCGCGGCGCTTGCCGGCGGGATGATGGAGGCAGGCTTCAAAGTCGTCTCCGGCGGAACCGACACGCACTTGCTTCTGGTCGACGTCTTCTCGCAGGGCGTTCGCGGTAGAGAAGCCGAACAGGCGCTCGACCGGGCTCACATCACGGCCAACAAGAACGCGATTCCTTTTGACGCCAACCCGCCGATGAACCCCAGCGGCATCCGGCTGGGCAGCCCCGCCGCTACCACGCGCGGCTTCGATACCGCCGAAATGCGCGAAGTGGCCGCTCTCATTGCGGAAGTGCTCACCGCCATCCCACAGGGCGAAGCCAAGCTGGCCGAAGCCGAGGCCTCTGTGCGCCGCAAAGTGGGCACGCTCACTGATCGCTTTCCTCTCTATTCCTGGAAATTCGCCGCTACGCCAGCCTAATCATGACCGATCGCCGTTCCGGGGGGTCACCAGTTGCGCATCGTCCTTGACGCCCGGCACTTGCGCGATTTCGGCATCGGAACCTACATCCGTAATCTCGTGCACACGCTCGCCCACATTGAGCGGCAAGACGAGTTCATTTTGGTCTGCTCGACGACCAACGAGGCTGATTTCGCCGGCCTTCCGGCTAACTTCCACGTCGTTCCCTACGCGCAAAGCGACCGCTCTCTGCGTGACAACATCGCGTTCCCGATGTTCCTTCGGCGCTTTCGAGCGGACCTCTATCACATACCGCTCAATCGCGTTCCATTATGGATGCTGCGGCCCTATGTTGTGACGATTCACGACATGAGCCGGCACCTTTATTCCACCGCGTCGCGTGCCGTTACGCAGTTGAGCTTGTGGAAAAGCCGGCGCGGACTGCTGCGCGCCAGCCGGGTGATCACCGTCTCGACGGCCACACGGCGCGATGTCGAGGAGGTGTTTCGCCTTCCGCCGAATCTGCTGCGTACGATTCCTAATGCGCTGGATCCCCGATTTCTCGCCCTGGCCGCCGATCCGGCCGGCTGCGAAGACCGCAAACGATCGCTTGAACGTTATCAGGTGAACTACCCTTACGTGCTCTACGCGGGCACCATCAAGCCGCAAAAAAATATTCCGCGCTTGATTGAAGCCTTCTCGGTGCTACGCGGCGAGCTTACCTCACACCCGGTGTACCACGACCTTCGGTTGATCATCATTGGCGACGATATCGCGCTGCACCCCAGTGTGCGCCGCGCCGTTCATCAGATGCGAGTGGGTGGCGCCGTGCGTTTCCTTGGCTTCGTTCCGCAAGACACGCTGCAGGCTTTTTATGAGTCGGCCGAGTTGTTCGCCTTTCCATCTCTCTATGAGGGGTTTGGTCTGCCTCCACTGGAAGCAATGGCTTGCGGCACCCCTACACTGACATCGAACGTGAGTTCGTTACCCGAAGTGGTGGGAGATGCCGCCGTTACCGTAAACCCCGAGAACGTCTTTGAAATCGCTCGCGGCCTCAAAGAAATCCTGCTCGACTCGAAACTTCGTGAAACTTTGATCGCGAAAGGAAAGAACCGGATCACCCGGTTTTCCTGGGATCAGACCGCCCGCGACGTGTTGGCCACCTATCGCGAGGTGGCCGGCCTGCCCACCACACGGTCCACTTGAGCGACAATCGTCAGCCGGTGGTCGTTGCCAGGAGGCCTCCGTTTGGGGGTGATGGCTTCGTCGCTCACCAGATCGGAGATAGAGATATTCAGCTCCAGCATCAACAGATCGGCCACCTCCGCGGTGAGGATCCGCGCCCCCTTTAATACATTGTGCATGTGAGCCTGGGATAGTCCGATCCGCTTGGCGAGGTTGCGCTCAGTCAATTCGCCATTCCGGATGCGCAAATTCAAATGGGACCTCAATGCGGTGAGCAGATCGATCATCAGCATTATCTTTTTGGGCTCCCTCTCGATAGCTAATTGAAATATAGCTCAAAAGAAGTGCGGTTACCATAAGAATTTCTTTTTAATTATATGATTTTAATAAATTGAGAATTAATTTGGATGACGTTTGTTTATAAGGTGTTGTCTGATGGACCCCCACGGATGAGGGTATGGATGGGGGATTGAATTTCATCCCATATTGACGATTCTCCGCCAGGCGCTAGTATTGGTACCGCTGGGCAGAGAAACAGAAGAAGAGGATAGTAACAGATCAAATGGAATGGACTCGAACTGAAACGCTCGCCCTAGCCAACCAACAGTGCGCCCACTGTCATGGCCTGGGCCTTTTGCTTGGCCGCAAGGATCGCATGAGCCCCTGCAATTGCGTATTGCGCTCGATTTTCCGCGCCTGTTACGCGCGTTTCCGCCGCTGCGTGCTGAAGGAAAAGCACCTCAGCCGCGTTACCCTGCACATGGTCACAGGCAATCACAACAAGAGGACCTGGGGACGAAAGGACGAAGAGTACATCGGGGATTTCACACTCATGTCCAAACGTCACCTGGACGCCGCCGAATATCAGATCTTTAAGTTTCACTTCCTGCTCGGCGCCGACTGGAAACTCTGCTGCCGCCGCCTGAAGATGGAACGCGGCATCTTCTTCCACGCCGTCTACCGCATTCAACAGAAGTTGGGCCGCGCCTTCCGCGAGACCGCTCCCTATTCGCTATTCCCGCTCGATGAATACTTCAACGGCACCACGCGCAACGAACTTCCACCGCGCGCGTTGCAGATGGGATCGCTTAACGAATCCGGCAAGCGCTCCTACCCGGTGGCAGCTCCGCTCGACAAAGCCGCCTGAGTTCTGCCCGGATCTGCCTGTAATTGCGGCCGCCAGCTTGGCCACCCGGCGGCCGTTTCTCTTGTAAGGCTCGCCAGCGATACAATACACCGCATGTCCGCAACCAATCGCCGCACTCTATTGGCGGGAATCGCCTCGCTTGCCGTTCCCGCTTCGGCTGCCTCGGAATGGCGCCCCCTGCTCAATGGAAAGGATCTCGATGGATGGCAAAAAGTAGGGGACGGTGTGTGGACTGTAATGAGCGACGGTACTCTGCTCGGAGACCGAACGCCGAAAACATCGCGCGACCAGGCGTGGGTCTACACGGTCGAGGAGTATGGCCAGTTCGATCTGGAACTCGACTTCTGGACCCGCCTCGGCGGCAACTCAGGCGTCACTCTCCGCGACGCAACGCGTGGCAAGTTCGCCGTCTATCCGAACCATGACCGCAAAAAGACGCCATCGCATAACGGCTACGAGATCCAGATCTCGAACAGCTATGCGAAAGACCCGTATCCGACGGGTAGCATTTATCTCTTTCAGAAGGCCAAAACCGGCTTCCAAAAACCTGGCGACTGGAATCACCTGCGCCTGGAATCCCGCAACGAGATCATCCGCACCTTCCTGAACGGTGAAAAAGTTTGCGAACACCCCGGCGACCCTGCGCGCC
>Ga0209382_10004022_pt1 | contig 19972 bp, 18 predicted proteins | sample SoiMetdeltSBSDD5_FD_187599 | JGI IMG/M metagenome (GOLD analysis project Ga0209382, IMG submission 187599) | Bulk soil microbial communities from a Populus tree surrounding site in Tennessee, USA - Soil MetaG P. deltoides SBSDD5 (SPAdes) (version 2) | ecosystem: Environmental > Terrestrial >... | reverse complement strand
TACGGCGAGGGCGAGATCGCGGACACGGTGCGGGAGTGGTTCGGCCGCGTGCACCCCGAGGACATCGAGCATCTGCGCATGGAGATCGGCGCGCATCTCGAGGGTCTCACCTCCCACTTCCTGCACGAGCACCGGGTGCAGCACAAGAACGGCGAGTACCGCTGGGTCCTGGCCCGCGGCCTGGCCGTGCGCAACGGGGTGGGCGATGTGTACCGTATCGCGGGCTCGCTCACCGACGTCACGCAGCGCAAGCGCGTCGAAGAGCAGCTCGTGCGCGACGCCTTCCAAGACGCGCTCACCGGGCTGCCGAACCGCGCGCTCTTCATGGACCGCCTGGCCCTGGCCTTCGGCCGCGGCAAGCGGCGCCCCGAGGACCTCTTCGCCGTGCTCTTCCTCGACCTCGATCGCTTCAAGGTCGTGAACGATGGTCTCGGCCACCTGATCGGCGACGAGCTGCTCGTGTCCATCGCGCGCCGGCTCGAGACCTCGCTCCGGCCGGGCGACACCGTGGCCCGGCTGGGAGGCGACGAGTTCGTGGTCCTGCTCTCCGAGCTCGGCGACCAGCGCGACGCCTTCCACGTGGCCGAGCGCATCCAGCAGGAGCTCTCGCACCCGTTCTCGCTCGAAGGCCAGGACGTCTTCACGACCGCCAGCATCGGCATTGCCTTCGGCGGCAAGGGTTATGCGAACCCCGAAGACCTGCTGCGCGACGCCGACACCGCCATGTATCGCGCCAAGGCCCGCGGCAAGGCGCGCTACGAGGTCTTCGACGCCACCATGCACGCGCGAGCGGTGGCCCTGCTGCAGCTCGAGACGCAGCTCCGGCACGCCATCGAGCGCCGCGAGCTGTGCGTCTTCTACCAGCCGATCGTCTCCCTGGAGACGGGCGAGATCACGGCGGTGGAGGCCCTCGCCCGCTGGTGGCATCCCGAACAGGGTCTCGTCTCCATCACCGAGTTCGTCTCCGTGGCCGAGGAGACCGGCCTCATCGTGCCGATCGGCGAGTGGGTCCTGCGCGAGGCGTGCGGGCAGCTCCGCCGCTGGCACGACGAGGTGCAGCGTACGCAGCCGCTCGTCATCAGCGTGAACGTGTCCGGACGGCAGTTCATGCAGCGCGACCTCGTCGACCGCATCGAGGCGGTGCTCGCCGACACCGGCCTGCCGCCGGACCGCCTGTGCCTCGAGATCACCGAGAGCGTGATCATGGAGAACACCGAGTCCGTGCGCGACGCGCTCCTGCGCCTGCGCCGGATCGGCATCGGCATCCACATGGACGACTTCGGCACCGGTTACTCGTCGATGAGCTACCTGCGCGATTTTCCGATCGACGCCCTCAAGGTCGACCGCTCGTTCGTCAGCCACATCGGACCCCACGGCGAACACGCGGAGATCGTGCGGACGATCGTCGCGCTCGGCCACAACCTCGGCCTCGAGGTGATCGCGGAAGGCGTCGAGACGCAGGCGCAGGTGGCACAGCTCCGCGCCCTCCAGTGCCGCTACGGCCAGGGTTTCTTCTTCTCGACGCCCGTCGACGGGGAGACGTTCAAGATGCTGATCGCCGGTCCGCGCTACGCGATCGCCTGACCCGCGCCTACCGTTCTTCCGCCCAATAGACGACCGCCCGCCGCGAGCCGGCGTGGAACTCCGCCACCGGGCGGCCGGCGCGTGGTGCGCCGTCGAACACGGCCAGCAGCGCCGCCTCTTCCCCGATCGGCACGACCGTTCCCGGCGGCCGTGCGAGCTGCGCGGCGACTCGCACCGCATCGGGCGGGAGCCGCGAGAGCTCGCGAGCCGTGGCGCGGGCCCGTGCGGCATCGCCGCCGGCGGCCTGGACCTTGCGGACGTAGGCCTCGACGTCCGCGGCGGCCACCGCGGGCGCGTCGACGGCTACATGCGCGCCGGCGCCCAGGCGGCGCTCCACGAAGGCGGCGACGGACTGGGCGAGGCGCACGTCGGGCGCGTCGTGCGCGGCGGCGACGAGGGCGCGCGCGCGGCGCGAGCCGTCGACGGCGAGGATCGCGGTGATTGCCGCCGCCAGCCACGGGCGACGCGGCGAGAGCCGTGCGAGCACGACGCCGGCGCCGGCGCAGGTGGCGAGCGCCGGGAGATGGACCAGGCGCTCGGAGACGCGGCCGCTGCCCGGTGGGAACTCGTGGCCGGCCACGACGACGGCGGCGACGAAAACGGCGGCGAAGGCGGCGGCCGCGCGCCAGCGGCGATCGCCGCGCCAGAGGACCCAGGCGCCGCCGACCGCGCCGAGGACGAGCAGGAGCGCTCCCGCGTAGTCGGCCGTCTTCGCCAGCAGAAATCCCAGCCGATGGAGGCGCCCCGCATGCGGATCGAGGTCGAGCACGTACGTGCCCCCCGGGGACAGGCCGCGCCAGAAGACCACCCACGCGATCGGCACGATGGTGAACAGCGCGGAGGCCCGTGAGCGGCGCCAGGCCACGAGGAGGGCGGCCGCGATCCAGGCCTCGTAGCGACAGAGGCAGGCCAGGCCCACGCACGGCGCGGCGACGCCGTCTCGTGCGTGCAGCAAGGCGAGCACCGCCGCGAGCAGGAGCACGAGCATCGGCGCCTCTTGATAGGGCACGAGCGAGTAGTAGACGAAGGCGGGGTGGACGGCGGCCAGTGCGCCCGCGACGCGTCCGGCCAGCGGCGACTCCAGGCGCGTCACCACCGCGGCGAGGAGGGGGGCCACCCCGGCCCCGATCGCCGCGAAGACGAGCTGCGTCCACGCGGGATGCGGGGCCAGCCACCGCATCACGACCACCAGGAGCTGCGGCAGCGGGAGCTGGTAGGCGAGGACGAGCCGGTCCGCGTACGCGAGGCGCGCCGCCGAGTCGTCGCCGTAGATGCCGGGATGCTGCAGCAGGAGCGCCACCCGCACCGCGAGAGCGAGCGCGAACAGCAGGCGCAGCGGCACGTCAGGCCGGTCCGGCCTCGAGGGCGACGCGCAGGCCTTCCGCCTTGTGCAGCGTCTCTTCGTACTCGAGCTCGGGATCGGAATCGGCCACGATGCCGCCGCCGGTGTGGAAGGTCGCGATCCCGCCGGCCACCACCGCCGAGCGGATGAGGATGTTGGCGTCCAGGCGGCCGGAAGGCGTCAGGTAGAACAGCGAGCCCGTGTAGAAGCCGCGGGGCACGCCTTCGATGGCGTCGAGGATGTCCATGCAGCGGATCTTCGGCACGCCCGTGATCGTCCCGCCGGGGAAGAGCGCGCGCAGCGCGTCGAGAGGGCCCGCGCCTTTGGCCAGGCGCGCGGAAACGTTCGAGACGATGTGGCGCACGTGCGAGTACGCCTCGACCACCATCAGCTCGTCGACGGCCACGCTGCCGATCTGCGCCACGCGGCCGAGATCGTTCCGCGCGAGATCGACCAGCATCAGGTGCTCCGCGCGCTCCTTCTCGGAGAGGAGCAGCTCGGCGGCGAGGGCGCTGTCGCGGGTGGGATCGGCGGCGCGCGGCCGCGTGCCCGCAATCGGACGCGTCCGCATCCGGTCGCCGTCGACGAGGAGCAGCCGCTCCGGCGACGCCGACACGATCTCGATCCCGCCCGCGCGCAGATACCCCGCGAATGGGGCCGGGCTCGTCGCCCGCAGCCGGGAGTAGAGGGCGAGCCCGTCCGCCGGCCACGGCACCTGGAATCGCTGCGAGAGGTTGGCTTGATAGATGTCGCCGGCGGCGATGTGCTGCTGCAGGCGCCGTACCTTCCGGCGGTATTCGTCGCGGGTGAGATTGGAGCGGCGCGCGAGGTCGAGCGCGGCCGGCGCGGCGGGTGTGGCCCCGGCGGTGGGTGTCGCCAATGGGGCGTCGTTCTCGAGGATTTCCAGACGATCGACGGCGATCGCCACCAGACGTAGCGCCGACGGATCCGCGTCTCGCGGCCGCGCGTAGTCGTAGGCGAGGGCGCCGACGACAGCGCCTTCGTCGGGCCAGGCCCCGGGCGGCAGCTCGCGCAGGAGCGCCCCGACGTGGTCGAGGGGGTCGCCGGCGAGCGTGCGCGTGGAAGCGGCGGTCTCGACCCGCGTGCCGCGGGCGTCGGCGACGAGCACGGCGCGCGGGTGGCGCGCGAGCAGGCTGCGTCGCGCCAGCGGCCCGCCGGTGGTGGTGCTCTCGAGCAGCGCGCACGCGCCGCGCGTCTGCTGCAGGCGTTCGAAGAGTGCGTTCATCGGATCGCCGCTAGCTTAATGCCGGCGCGTCAAAGCGCGATATACTCGCCGGCCGGCAGGCATCATGCAGGACCTCCTCGAGATTCTTTCCGCGATGGTCGACAAGAAAGCCGCCGTCCCCGACCATCAGGAGCTCCTGCTGGACGTGGGCGAGCGCATCGTGAAGCGCGTGAGCGGCGCCTTCGCGGTGAAGTCCGACGAGGTGGCCATCCTCCTGGTGACAGTCGACGCCAAACACCTCCGCTTCGTGTCGCCGCGGAAGTTCGCCGAGCTCGGCACCATCCCCGTCACCAAGCGCGACTCGATCGCGGTCAACATCCTCGGCAAACGCGTCGGCGAGGCCATCAACAACGTGCCGATGGTGAAACATGTCGCGTTCTTCGAGAGCGTGAAGCTGCGCGATCGGCCCGTGCCCATCCAGAAGATGATCACGGTCCCCATCCTTCTCGATGGTGTGGCGGTGGGGGTGGCGCAGATCAGCCGCAAGGGGGAGACGCCGGCGGATGCCGGCGCCGACTTCAGCGGGGCCGATGTGAAGAAGGCGCAGGAGATGTTCCAGGAGGTCGCGCCATTCCTGTTGAGCGCACGGCCCGACAGGTTCTAGCCCCGTGGCCTAGTCGAGGCCGACGGTGATGTATTCGCTGTCGTCGCCGTGGAAGGCCCGCGGCCCTGGCATCTGCGGCACGGCCAGCACCTCGTAGCCGTCGTCCTTCACGGACAGCTCGAACCGATAGCCGTTCCGCTCGAAGCCCTTCGCCGACGGCTTCACGTCGAGGCGCGCGAAGCGGGCGTTGACGAGGTCGGCGAGGCTGCCGTAGCGACCTTCGCGTCTGTGGAACGCCGTCTCGGCGAGGATGAGGTGGCGCAGCGTGGCCACCGCCGCGCGCTCGACGGGCTGCCGCACGTTCTCCGGGCTCCGCGGGCGGCGCTTCAGGTTCCTCGTCGAGCCCATGCGTGAGTTGTTGCCGCGATCGTTGTTGTACGCACCGGCCAGCCGCTCGCCCGCCGCCGTGCCATCGGTCGGTGCCGCTTCCTCGTCGTCGAGATAGGCGTACTCCTCCCGGGCCGGGCCCGACGACCGCGTCCCGGCGTCCGCCACTGTCGTCGCCGGTTTCGACGTCGGCCCGGCATCGGCGGCGGCGGGAGTGCGTGCGGTGGTCGGGGGCAGGGTGGCCAAAGGCTCGGCGGTTGTCGACGCCGCCCCCGCCGTCGTCGGCGCCGGAGTGATCGGCTCGGCCGTCGCGCCGATGGGCGTAGGCGGAGCAGTAGCGACAGTCGGGGCCGGGGTGGCGTCTGCGGTGCCGGTGGTGCCGCCGGGTCGAATGAAGAAGTACCAGCCGAGCACGCCGACGAGAACGAGCACGAGCAGGAAGCCGACCCCGCCGACGATGAGCAGGCCGCCCATGCCGCCGCGGGCCGGTGCCGGCGCGGGTGGTGCCGGGCGCGGCAGCGGCGCCGGCGGTGGAGTCCGTTTGGCGGCCGGCGGTGGCGCGGTCGACGCCACCGTCGGCGTCGTCGCCACGGTGGGCGCGGGGCCAGCGGAGCTGCGGCTCGCGATCGTGGCGTCGAGCACGGCGGTCGGCGTCTCCGTCTGGCGCATCGTCGGCCATGAGGTGCCGCGGCTCATCGCCAGCAGGTCGTCCGCCATCGCGCGCCCCGTCTGGTAGCGCGCGTCCGAGGCTTTGCTGAGCGCTTTCTCGACGATCTTCACCATCGGCTGGGGGATGAGCGGCTCGACCTCGGTGATCGGCGTCGGCTCCTCGGTGATGATCTTGAAGATGAGGCCGGTGATGGAGTCGCCGCGGAAGGCCTTGCGGCCGACCAGCATCTCGTACAACACGCAGCCGGTGGAGAACAGATCGCTGCGCCCGTCGAGGGCGGCGCCCTTGGCCTGCTCCGGGCTCATGTAGGACGGCGTGCCGAGGAGGCTGCCGGTGACGGTGAGGTGCTCGCCGGAATCGGTGGCCTTGGCGATGCCGAAGTCGGTGACCTTCACGCGGTCGCCCGACTCGATCATGATGTTCGCGGGCTTGATGTCCCGATGGACGACGTTGTTCTTGTGGGCGAAGTCCAGGGCGTCGGCCACCTGCGCGGCGATCAGCGCCGCGCGCTCCACGGGCAGGCGTCCCTGGGTCGCGATCAGCCGGTCGAGGCCGACTCCGTCGATGAACTCCATGGCCAGGTAGCTCATCCCGTCGGACTCGCCGACGTCGTAGATCGTCACGATGTTCGGGTGCTTGAGCTGCGCGGAGACGGTGGCCTCGACCTTGAAACGCTTGATGAGCTCCTCGAGGCCGGCGCCCTGCGCGGCCAGGCCTTCGAGGCGGATGGTCTTGATGGCGACCATGCGGCCGAGCAGCTTGTCCTTCGCCTTGTACACGGTGCCGAACGCGCCGGCGCCGAGCTTCTGCACGACGTCGTAGCGGCCGGCGATCTGCACGGGATCGGGAACGGCGGGGCGGGGCTGGCTCACGTCGATACCACGGGACCTATCCTGGAGGCCATCCCAGCTTGCGGCCTCCTACGAGGTGCAGATGGATATGGTAGACGCTGTAGCCGGCGTCCTCGCCGGCGTTGAAGACGAGGCGAAAGCCGCGCTCGTCGAGGCCGGCCTGCTTGGCGAGATCGCGGGCCTTGCGCACGAGCAGGCCTACCACGGCGTCGTCTTCGGGCGTCAGATCGAGCAGGCTCGTGATGTGCCGCTTCGGGATGATGAGGGTGTGCGTCGGCGCCTGCGGGCTGATGTCGTGGAACGCCATCACGTGATCGTCCTGGTACGCCACCTTGGCCGGGATCCGCCCGGCGACGATCTCGCAGAACAGGCAAGGCATGAGCAGGTAGTGTAACCCAGCGTGTGGGGTCAGGTCTGGCGTTTGCTGTCTACTGCGTCTGGCCCAGGCTGATATCGAGCTGCGCGAGGAACTTCCGGATGTTGCGAGCATTCTGGCCGAAGTCCCACGGGCCCCAGCGGCCCTCGGACTTCACGCTGACGATCGCCCTGCCGTTCTTGCCGGGCTTCACGTGAATGAAGACGTCGAAGGGCACCATCGGCGTCGTCGCCTGCGTCTGGCTGCCGCCCTTGCCCTTGCCGCCGCCGACCCAGGTCCAGCCGAGGCTCGAGATGGCCTTCGGCACGGCCTCGCCGACCTGCGACGGGGTGTGAGCGTACTCCCGAGGCTGGAGATCGGGATACTCCGGCGTGCGGCCCGTCTCCACCCGATTGAGGCGCGGCCAGGCGAGGCTGGCGCCGACTCCGGCCGCGATGAGCACGACGAGCACGACCTTCGTCAGCGGGCGCATGTCTTCACTCCAGTGCCAGCGGGAGCTGCGGGCGGCCGAGCTCGCGCAGCAGCTTCTGCGTCATCGACGACACGGGCAACGCGCGGATCTCGGCGGCGGTGGCCCAGCGGTATCGCTCCTCGTCGTTTGGCGGCTCCCGGCGCAGCTTCGCACGATAGGCTTCGACGCGGATCCGACGGAAGGTGATCGCGTGGCGGGCGCGGGTGAGGAGCGGGCCCGGCGTGACCTCGAGGCCGTGGCGCTGCCGCAGCTCCCGGGCGAGATCGGCCAGCCCTTTCGACTCCAGCGAGGTCTGCGGGATCTCCCACATGCGGCCCATGAGCCGGCCTTCCGCCCGGCGCACGATCAGATAGCGGCCGTTGCGCTCGACGATGGCCGCCGCCACCGTCACGTCGACGGGCGTCCGTCGCGCGCGGCTCTCCGGCAGCACGGCCACGAGCCCCTGCCGGTGCGCGCCGCACTGCGCGCGGAGGGGACAGGCCGCGCAGGAGGGGTTGCGCGGGGTGCACACGAGCGCTCCCAGCTCCATCACCGCCTGGTTCCAGTCGCCGGGCGCTCCCGGATCGAGCAGGGCCTGCGCCTTGTTGTAGTACGGCCCGTCGCTGCGCCACTCCGGGCCGCGCAGCACCAGCAGCCGGGCGAGGACGCGCCGCACGTTCCCGTCGACCACCGGCAGCGGCTGGCCGTGGGCGATCGAGAGCACGGCGCTGGCCGTATAGAGGCCGACGCCGGGCACGGCCATCGCCGCCTCCAGCAGCTTCGGGAAACGCCCCGCGTGATACTGCGCGACGTGGCGGGCGCCGCGATGGAGGTTGCGCGCGCGATGGTAGTAGCCGAGGCCCGACCAGGCGGCCAGCACCTGCTCCTCGCCGGCCGCGCCCAGCGCCTGCACCGTCGGGAAACGCGCGAGGAACGCCTCGTAGTACGGCAGCACCGTCTTGACTGTCGTCTGCTGGAGCATGACCTCCGAGACCCAGACGCGGTACGGGTCCTTGTTCTTCCGCCAGGGGAGATCGCGCTGGCTGCGTGCGTACCAGTCGAGGAGCCGCCGCCGGATCGTGGCGACGGCGGCGCTCATTGCGCGAGCCGCTCGATGTCGGCGCCCAGGCCGCGCAGCTTCTCGTCGATGCGGTAGTACCCGCGGTCGAGGTGATACACGCGCTCGACGACGGTTTCGCCCTGGGCGGCGAGGCCGGCCAGTACGAGACAAGCCGACGCGCGAAGGTCGGTGGCCATGACCTGGGCCCCCGACAGGGCGGAGGGGCCGCGCACGATGGCCATGCGTCCGTCCACCCGCACGTTGGCGCCCATGCGCTGCAGCTCCGCCACGTGCATGTAGCGGTTCTCGAAGATGGACTCCGTGATGTGGCAGCTCCCGCTGGCCTGGGTCATCAGGGCCATGTACTGCGCCTGCATGTCGGTGGGGAAGCCCGGGTGCGGCAGCGTGGTCACGTCGGCGGCCTTGAGCTGACGCGGCGCCCGTATGCGCAGGTTGTCCGGGCCTTCCTCGATGCGCAGCCCCGTCTCCCGCAGCTTCTCGATCGTGGGCCGCACGTGGGCGGGCACGCAGTGCTGGACCTCGATCTCTCCGCCCGCGATCGCGCAGGCCACGACGTAGGTGCCGGTCTCGATGCGATCGGGGATCACGTGGTGCCGCGCGCCGTGGAGCCTGGCCACGCCGGTGATGCGGATCGTATCCGTGCCGGCGCCTTCGATGCGCGCGCCCATGGCGTTCAGCATGTCGGCGAGATCGGTGATCTCGGGCTCCCGCGCCGCGTTCGTGATCACGGTCTGGCCCTCCGCGCGCGTGGCCGCCATCATCACGTTCTCGGTGCCGGTGACGGTGACCGTCTCGAAGTGGATCTCGGCTCCGTGCAGCCGGTCGGCGCGGGCCTCGACGTACCCCCGCTCGACGCTCACGATCGCGCCCATCTTTTCGAGGGCGGTCAGGTGCAGGTCGATCGGGCGCGCCCCGATGGCGCAGCCGCCGGGGAGCGAGACACGGGCGCGGCCCTCGCGGGCGAGGAGCGGGCCCAGCACGAGCACCGACGCGCGCATGGTCTTGACGAGCTCGTAGGGGGCCTCCACCGACTTGAGCGTGCCCGCCTTGATCTCGACAGTCCCGCCCGTGCGGAAGGCTACGTCGCAGCCCAGCTCGGACAACACCCGCCCCATCGTGCGGATGTCGCGGACCTCCGGCACGTTGTCCAGCGTCACCACCTCGTCGGTGAGCAGGGCGGCGCAGACGTCGGGGAGGGAGGCGTTCTTGGCACCGCTGATGCGGACGGTCCCCTCGAGGGGCCGCCCGCCGACGATTCGGATCTTGTCCACGCTCCGAGTCTACGCGACGGCCGGCCGCCGGAAAAAACCGGCGGCGGCGTCGAGGAGCGCGCCCAGCGGCAGCACCGCCAGCGCGACCGCAGGCATCAGGTGGCGGTTGCCGTAGTGCGAAGAGTCCCAGAGCTGGTACGTCGAGAAGAACAGGCCGAGGGCGAGGGTTCCGACCGCCGCGCTTGCGGCCAGGCGGCGATGCCGGCGCACGAGCCACGGGAAGCCGAGCCAGGAGACGAGGGTGACCCCGCTCGTGGCGAGGAGCCCTTGCGTCGGGTGTCGGAGCTGGCGCTTCAGGCCCTTGACGACGGGCTGACGGAAATCGTCGCGCTGCGTGTAGGTCTCGATGTCGTGGGGGCCGAGGCGCGCGATGCGATCGTACGCGGTCACGTGGGGGGCGCCGAAGAGGTGCAGGTTGAGGGCGGCCAGCGCGACCAGCGGTACGGCGAGGCCGGCCGCCGCCGGAAGCAGCCGCGAGCGCCATGGCGCCGCCACCAGGATCAGTGCTCCCGGAACCAGGCATATGAAGGCGGGCTTGGCGGCGACGGCGAGGCCCAGCAGCGCGCCGCCGGCCGCGTCGCGCCAGGCCTGGCCCTTCTCCGGCGCCAGCAGGGTGAAGCCGGCGGCGACGGCGAGCGTCGCGAACAGGTCCGGCGAGAAGTTCCACGCGTAGTGCGGCAGGAAGCTCAGGGTCCCGGTGAGGGCGACCGCCAGCGCGGCGGCAACTGGGGAAGCCGCGTGATGCGCCAGGCGATACAGCACGAGCACGAGCGCCAGCAGGACGGCCACGTTGAAGACGAGCGTCCCCGCGCGGCCGAGCGCGGCCACGAACGGCACCGCCGCCAGCGCCATCGCGATCGGGTGTTTCGGAACGAAGCGTCCGTGCCGGTCGAGCGAGACCTGGTCGAAGTGGCGGCTGGGACCGCCCGGGAGCTGGTTCGACAGGTCGAGGTCGCGATCCTTGAGCAGCGACGTCGCGGTGTAGAAGTAGTACGCGCAGTCGCCGCGCAGGTAGTCGCTGCCGTCGTAGCCCCGGGCCAGCACCACGCCATAAACCAGCGCCGGCACGAGCAGCAGCGCCGGCGCCCAGCGCGCGTTCATCGCTTGCGCGCGACCACCGTGCGGGGGATCGACTGCAGGTCGGGGATCACGCGATCCACGGCGAAGCCGGCGTCCTGGCACAGCCGCGTCACCTCGTCCGCCATGCCGAGCCCGACCTCGAGCAGCAGCCAGCCGCCCGGCGCAAGCGCATCGCAGGCGGCGGGAGCGAGGCGGCGATACACGGAGTAGCGGTCCTCCGGGGCCACCACCGCCAGCATCGGCTCGTGGTCGCGGACTTCGGGCGGGAGCCCTGCTTGCTCCGCCGGATCCGCGTACGGAGGGTTGCTGGCCACGAGCGTGATCGTGCCACGAAGCCCGGCCACGGGGGCGAGCAGGTTGCCCTCTCGCCACTCGATGCGATCGGCCACGCCGGCGGCGGCGGCGTTGCGTCGCGCCACTTCGAGGGCCGCCGACGAAAGGTCGATGCCGACCACCCGCGCGTCGCGGCGCTCGGCGGCCAGCGAGACGGCGATGCAGCCGCTGCCGGTGCCGACGTCGACGACGATCGGGGCGGCCGAACCCTCGAGGCAGGAGAGCGCCGCCTCGACGAGGAGCTCCGTCTCCGGCCGCGGGATCAGGACGTCCGGCGTGACCTCGAAGACGTGGCGCCAGAACGCCTGCTGCCGCGTGACGTATTGCAGTGGCCGCCGCCGCGCGCGCTCGTCGACGAGCTCCGTGAACCGCCGTGCCGTCTCATCGGTCACGAGCTCGGGGCCGGCGCTGATCACGTGGGCGCGATCCCAACCGGTGACGTGCTGCAGCAGCAGCTCGGCGTCCAGGGCGGCGGTCTCGATGCCCGCCTCCGCCAGCCGCCGCTCGGCCTCGCGCAGCAGCAGGGCGACTGTCACGGCACCGGCGTGGGAACGTGCGTACGGACCTCCTCGACGATCACGTCGGGTCGATCGTACGGCACCATGTGCCCGCTGTCCCTGGCCGCGACGAGCCGGGCCCTCGACGAAAGGGCGGCCAGCGCCTGCGGCATCTCCACGCGGATCGCCTTCCGGAAAGCCGTCTCCACGTCGTCGGGGAGGCCCGGCACCACCCGGTCCGGATCGGCGGTGATCACGGTGAGGGGAAGCGACCCCAGCGGTCCGAGGGCGGCGACCTCCGAAACGGCGGCGTTCCACTCGGGGGTGCCGACGTCGCCGCCCAGCTCCTCCATCAGCGTGCGATAGAACCGCGGGCGGCATTCCGTCGCGCGCAGGGCGTCACGGATGGCGGGCGGCCCTCCGCCGCAGAACTCCCATCCGAAGAGGCGCGGGATGCCGACGGGGGCGCCGAGCAGGCGGCGGTGGATCCGCCGGCGGCCGTCCATCGTCTGCAGGGCGGGCGGCAGCCGATCGAACTGGTCGGTGTGTGACGAGTCGACGAGGACGAGCGCGGCCACGTCGTCGCGAAATCGCGTCGCGAACATCCGCGCGTAGAGCCCGCCGAGCGAATGGCCGACGATCACGTACGGGGCCGGAATCGACGCCGCCTTCAGCGCCACGTGCAGCTCGCCGGCGATCACCGACGGCACGCGGGGCCGCGGACCGGAGTCGCTCCAGCCGTGCCCCGCGCGGTCGTACGCGCAGGCGCGGGTGTACTTCGCGATCTCCGGCTGGACCTTGTACCAGGACAGCGAGCCGTTCGCCGCACCCGCCTCCAGCACCACCGTGACGGGACCGCTGCCGCTGCAGCTGACGTGGAGCCGATGGCCGCCGACGTCGACGAGCCGTCCCGGCGGAGGCTGCCGCCGGCGTTCGAGCCAGCCCGACGTGCCCTCGTAGGCAAAGCCGAGGAGGAGAAGGAGCACCGGAAGGCCGAGGCCCAAGAGCGTCAGGCGCGACCTCATCGCTGGCCCTGCGCCGGCCAGGCTTCATTCAGCGTGTCTCGAAAGAGTCGGTCCAACCCGTCCCAGTCCGGAGTGGTGCCGGCACTGGCCGCGGCCGCCATCGCTCGGAATCGGGTGAGCTCGGCCTCGAGGAAGTCGTTCAGCTCCGCGATGCGCGGGCCAACGGACAGCTCGTCGCCGTCTCGCTTGCGCGCGAGGAGCCCGTCGACCACGGGGCGAATGGCCGCGGGGAGCTGATCCTCGACGAGCCGCGCGAACTCCGTGGGTGGCATGGTGTCGTGTTCGCCGATCCAGCGGCAGGCCAGAACCGGACGCAACACGTAGAAGTATTTCTTGAGACGCACGGAGTCGCCCTGCAGGTACACGCGGTAGTTCCCCTCGGCCATGTGCAGGTAGTGGTGGAGGCACGAGCGCGGCGAGAAATACGCCCGCGACTGCTCCCGCAGCCGCGCCGCCGTCGACAGCGCCTCGCGGTACACGATGGGCGAGCGAAGCCACTCCAGGAGCGGCGGGTTCGATCGGGCGAAGAGGACGAGGGCCTTCTTCAGGTCCCAACCGCTCACGTCGAGGCCGTCGTCAGTGAGGGGATACTCGAGAACGTCGCGGCGCGTCTGCACCGAGAGATACCACTCCGGGCGGCGCGCGTACACGAACCGCACGTCCCAGTCCGAGTCCGTCGAAGCAAAGCCCCAGGCCCGGCTGCCGGACTCGACGGCATAGAGGACGCGCACATCTTCCTGCTCCTCGATCCGTTTCAGGGCGGCGGAGATCGCCTGCTCCACGCAGGCGATCTCAGGCCGTTGGTCCGGGGTCCGTGGGGCGCTGGTGATTGGCGATCAGCGCGTTGACCACATCGTCAACCGACCCGTCCATGAACGTCTGGAGCTGATGGATGGTGAGCCCGATGCGATGGTCGGTCACGCGGTTCTGGGGGAAGTTGTACGTGCGGATCTTCTCGCTGCGGTCGCCGCTGCCCACCTGGCTCTTGCGGTCGGCGGCCAGCGCCTTCTGCTGCTCGGCCAGCGCGACTTCGTAGAGCCGCGCGCGCAGGACCTTCATGCCCTTCTCGCGGTTCTTGATCTGGCTCTTCTCGTCCTGGCAGGAGACGACGGTGTTGGTGGGGAGGTGCGTGATGCGCACCGCCGAGTACGTCGTGTTCACGCTCTGGCCGCCGGGACCCGACGAGCAGAACGTGTCGATGCGCAGGTCCTTCGCCTCGATCTTGATGTCGACCTCTTCCGCCTCCGGCAGCACGGCCACGGTGATCGCGGAGGTGTGGATCCGGCCGGACGCCTCCGTGACGGGCACGCGCTGCACGCGGTGGACGCCGCTCTCGAAGCGCAGCTTCGAGTACACGCGGTCGCCTTCGATCATGGCGATCACTTCCTTGACGCCGCCCTGGCCGGTGCGGTTGATCGACACGATGTCGACCTTCCAGCCCTGGCGCTCGGCGTAGCGCGTGTACATCCGGAAGATCTCCCCGGCGAAGAGCGCGGCCTCGTCACCGCCGGTGCCGGCGCGGATCTCGAGGAGGACGTTCTTCTCGTCATTGGGATCCTTGGGGATGAGGAGCTGCGCGATTTCGGCGTCGAGGGCGTCGCGCTTGGACTCCAGCGCGCGGACCTCTTCGTTGGCCATCTCGCGGAGCTCGGGATCGCTCTCCGCCTTGGCCATCTCCTGGACCTTGGTCAGCTCGGCGAGGGTCGCCTTGTAGCCGCGGAAGCGCTCGACGGCGGGGGTGATCTCCTTCGACTCCTTGGCCAGGCGCTGAAAGGCAGACGGATCCGAAGCCACGGCAGGATCGGACATCTGCCGCTCGAGGACGTCGAGGCGAGCCTCGACGTCCTTCAGCTTCTGGAAGGAGAGCGGGTCCACGGGACCTCGGAGCCCTTAGGCCGAGGCGGCTTCCTTCTTCTTTCCGTACTTGCGGGTGAAGCGCTCGACCCGGCCGGCGGAGTCGATCAGCTTCTGCTTGCCGGTGAAGAAGGGATGGCAGCTCGAGCAGATCTCGAGGCGGATCTCGGGTTTCGTGGACCGCGTGCTCCAGGTGGCGCCGCACGCGCAGTGCACGTTCACGACCTTGTAGTCAGGGTGGATTCCAGGCTTCATGGCTTCCTTAGCTATACAGGCTTTCGCCAGGTCGACAACGGAAGATCATAACAGTCTTTCCTCTTCGTGGCAAGAAATCGGCAAAAAGTACCGGCAAATCTGGCTGCACTGCATGATATTGTCTTGTCAATTAAGCGTCATCGGCAGACATTCTGTCCAAGGGTTGGGTTTCTCATCAACGGGTTGGCTGTTTTGGGCTGGTCGCACAAGACCTCGAGAACGGAGTCCGTCTATGGCCACTGAGGCTTTGAACGCGGAGGCGCGGGACGCGCGCAAGACGGCGGCGGGAGCCGCCGGCACCTTTGCGCTTGCGCTGGGTTATCTCAACGAGGCGAGGGGGGACATCACGCTGGGCAGCCTGGATACGGTTGCCGCCGCTCACGTTCTCAATCGCCTGGGATTCGGGGGGCGGCCCGGAGATCTCGACCGGGTCCTCGCCCGGGGACTGGACCGCTATATCGACGATCAGCTGCGGCCTGGTCCGGATCCGGCGCTGGATCAGCGTCTCGCGAGCTTCAGCTATCTGAGCTGGACGCCCGCGGAGGCCTACAGCCAGTACCTCGCCTACCAGCGGACCCAGGACAACCCGGTGGCTACGCGCCTGGCCAACCCCATCCCTGACCTTCACGCCCAGCTCCGCAGCGCGCAGATCATCCGTGGGGTGCACTCCCAGAACCAGCTCCTCGAGGTCATGACTTGGTTCTGGTTCAACCATTTCAACGTCAACCTCGGCGACGACTTCGTCCAGTATTCAGGCCACGACTACGAGAGGGTGCTGCGTCAGAACGCGCTGGGCAAATTCAAGAACCTGCTCGCCGCCACTGCGCACCACCCGGCGATGATGTCGTACCTGGACAACTACCTCAGCACGGTCCCGCGCTTCAGCGGCACCCGGCTGACCTCGGGGATCAACGAGAACTACGGCCGCGAGCTGCTCGAGCTGCACACGATCAGCGTCCACGGCGACGACTACACCCAGGACGATGTCTATAGCGCAGCCGTCATCCTCACCGGCTGGGGGCTGGGCACCGTGCCCAACCCGACGGCGGCGCTGCCGAACCGTACGAGCCGCGGTCCCGTGTTCGCGTTCACCACCAGGGACCACGACACGCGCGCCACGCAGGTCATGGACCTGAGGATCGCGGCGGGGATGCAAAAGCAGAGCGGCGACATGCTGCTCGACTACCTGGCTCATCATCCCGCCACCGCCCAGTTCATCGCCACCAAGCTCGTCCGCCACTTCGTCGCCGACGACCCGCCGCAGCCGCTCGTCTCTCGCGTGGCCGACACGTTCATGACCACCGACGGCGACGTCTCCGAGATGCTGCGCACCATCTTCGCGAGCAAGGAGTTCTGGAACGAAGCCTTCGCCGTCAAGTACAAGAATCCCTTCCAATCCGTGGTCAGCACGCTGCGCGCGCTCGATGCCGAGGTCACGGACGGGCGCAGCCTGTCCACCCTCCTCAACAGCATGGGACAGCCGCAGTACGCCTGCATCCCGCCGACGGGCTGGAGCGACCGCGGCCTGGAGTGGGTGAACCCGGCGTCACACATGTATCGGATGAACTTCGCCCTCGACCTCGTCTCGAGCGCGAACACCACGCCCATCGCCGGCGTGCGCGTGGACGTCGCCCGCCTGCTGCGCAACGCCGGCGTGAATGCGGGCGACGGCGCGGAGGTCGCCGCGTACTTCAATCACAGCCTGTTCGGAGGCAAGCTCTCCGCACGCACCGTGGGGGCGGCGACGAACGCCGGCTCCTCGAGCACGGTGCCGGCCGCGAATCGTGTGATCGGGCTCCTTCTCGCGGGGCCGGAAGCGCAGGGGAGGTAGTCATGGCCTGGGACGCTTCACGCCGCGTGTTTCTGAAGGGCGCGGGCATGGCCGCGCTGGGCGTCGGCATGGGACCGTCGCCCTTGCTGCTGCGAGCCGCCGAGGCGGCGACGCCCGGCAAGGGGGTGCTCGTCCACATCTTCTTCCGGGGCGGCTTCGACGGGCTCAATTTCCTGAGCCCATACGACGACGCGAACTACCAGGACGCCCGGCCCGGCATCGCTCTGCGCAAGAACGATCCCGATCCGCTCCGGCGGGCGATCCCTCTCGACAGCTACTTCGGCTTGAACGCCGCCCTGGCGCCGCTCGAGCCGCTCTACCGTGACGGCATCCTGGGGTTCGTGCCCGCCGTCGGCAATCTGAAGCTCACGCGGTCGCACTTCGACGCCCAGGACTACATGGAGCAGGCGACGCCGGGCGACCGTTCGACCAAGGACGGCTGGCTCGGGCGCGCGGTCCTCCAGATCGGCGGCGACGAGGTCACCCAGCAGGTGGCGTTCTCGGGGCAGCTGCCGAGGTCCTTCTTCGGCCTGGAGCCCGTGCTGGTGGCGCAGAACCTCTCGCAGTTCAACCTGCGCGCGGGGACGGCGAACACCACCCGCAACTGGCGGGCGGACGCCGAGCCCGCGCTTCGCGAGATGTACCAGGGCCGCGGCCTCGCCGCCAACGTGGGCCGCGAGACGTTTATCGCTCTCGACAGCCTGCTCCGCAACCCCGCCGCCATGGCCCCGGCGACCGCCGGGGGCCCGTATCCGAACTCGACGGTCGGCAACTCCCTGCGCCAGGCGGCCGCCATCATCAAGGCCGGCCTGGGCGTGCGCACGATCTTCGTGAACGTGGGCGGAGGCTTCGACACCCACGCCAACCAGCTCCCCGCCAACCAGTTGGAGTTCGGGCGCATCGGTCAGTCGCTCGCCGCCTTCGTCGCCGACCTCGGCCCGCACCTCGACAACGTGGTCGTCCTCGGCCTCACCGAGTTCGGCCGTACCTTCACGCAGAACGGCTCCATGGGCACGGACCATGGCGCGGGAAGCTGCTCCTTCTACCTGGGAGGCAGCGTGCTCGGCGGACGGGTGGTCGGCGAGTGGCCAGGCCTCGAGAAGTCGCAGCTCAACCAGGAACGCGAGCTGAAGCCGATGACGGACTTCCGCGACCTGTTCGGCGAGGTCCTGACGCGCCACCTGGGCGTGTACAACATGTCCGATGTGCTGCCGAACTACACGCCGCAGCCGGTCGGCATGTTCGGGCCGACCCTGAAGCCTCGCTATCGGTAGAGAACAAAGACGGTTCGAAGGGGACGCGGACGTCCGCGTCCCCTTTTCTTTTGACTAGAGTTTCCCCCCGAAGGCGTACACGACGCCGAGCGTGAGCGTCGTCTGACCCTTTTCGATGGTCGCGGTGTCGGTGGTGAACAGCGGATCGTCCGCCTGGTCCTGCCGCACGTCGAGGCGGGCCAGGATGCCGCCGCCCAGCTTCAGCTCCGTCGTCAGCGTGTAGCTCATCACCTTCGTCCCCAGCGTCATGAAGCCGTCGGGGTCGTCGAGGTACTCGAACCGCGGGGCGAACGCGAGCTGCCCGGCGGTGATCTTCGCGTAGACGGAGAAGGCGGTCCAGGTCAAATCGCCCTCCTTTCCGTAGTCCGCGTTGGCCATCAGGCTGAGCTTGTCCGACGGTGAGAAGGTGAGCACGCTGTCGAGGGTGAGGCGGCTGTCGGTGGCCTCCTTCCCGACGAGCACGCTGTTCGCCCAGGTGAATCGGCTGGAGGGCTTCAGCACGGCCTGGGCGCCGAACGTCTTGTCGTTGTTGTTATCGGTGACGTTGTTCCACCCGTTGACCAGGAAGGCGGCCAGGCTCACCTTGTCGGAGGGGCTCAGCGTCGCTCGAAAGCCGGTGTGGTAGAACGGGATGGCGTAGCCGAACTGGATCGAGCGCGTGTAGTTCCAGTTGTCCTTGCTCTCGATGACCTCGGCACCCATCGGCGTCACGAACTTGCCGAAGTCGACCTGCAGCTTGTCGCTGGCCAGCCAGCTCACGTAGCCCTGCTGGACGTGCTTGAGGGAGTCGAACGAGCTCACCTCGAACGCGTTCACGAGCTCCGCATTGGGGCCGAAATCGAGGTCCAGCCGGAAACCGACGCGGCTGTCGGCGGTGGGCTTCTTCTCGAAAGCGATCTCGGCGACGGCCAGCGCCAGCGAGTTGTGCTCGGCGTCGAACGTGTGCAGGCCGTTCTTGCGGTCCGTCGGGTTGTTCAGGTTGAACCCGTAGTACGTGTCCACGAATCCGCTGACGTCGATCGCCGCGTCCTGTGCGCGGGCGGCCGTACCCATCACCGCTGCGAAGGCGGCGGCCAGCGCGAGCGTCCCGACTCTCCCAAAGACGATGGTCCTCACACTGCCTCTCCTTCTCTGCGGAACGGACCGCCGGCGACGCCCCGATGGCGCCGCTCCGGCCGATGTGCTTAGTGTGGTCCGAATGCAGTGCGGTAAGGGTACACGCAGTGCGCCTGGAAGTCGTGCCCGCCGCTACTCCAGGACCTCGATCACCACGCGCCGGTTCTGGGCGCGGGTGTCCTTCGTCTTGTTGTCGACGACGGGTTTCGCCTCGCCGTAGGAGATCACCGCCATCCGGTTGAGGGCGATGCCGTGTTCGTTGTGGAGGTAGTCGCGCACCGCCTCCGCCCGCTCGTGGCCCAGCCGGCGGTTCAGCTCCTCAGGGCCGGTGGCGTCGGTGTGGCCTTCGATCTCGAAGAACACGCCCTTGTTCGCGCTCTTGATGTCGGCGATGGCCTCGTCGATCATGGCCTCGGAGAAGAGCAGGGGAACGGAAGGGGATCGTCATGGAACGCCGGTTCCGCTATCAGCCGCTGGCACCAGGCGCCGGGGGTGCGTCTTTGCTCGATCCGTAACCGGTGCCGATGCCGATGCTACCGGTGGCCGACGCTACCGGTGTTCGGCAGAGCCGTCACCCAAAAGACTCACAACTCAAAACCGCCGTTGTCCGTCTACCCCCCCGAGCTCATCGACTCCAGGAAGACCTGGTTGCTCTTCGTCTTGCTCAGCCGCTCGAGCATCAGCTCCATGGCCTCGACGGGGGAGAGCGGGTTCAGCACCTTCCGCAGGATCCAGATGCGGTTGAGCTCCTCCTTGGCCAGGAGCAGCTCCTCCTTGCGGGTCCCGCTCTTGTTGATGTCGACGGCGGGGAAGACGCGCTTCTCGACCATCTTGCGGTCGAGGACGATTTCCATGTTGCCGGTGCCCTTGAACTCCTCGAAGATCACGTCGTCCATGCGCGAGC
>Ga0209382_10004021_pt1 | contig 19973 bp, 14 predicted proteins | sample SoiMetdeltSBSDD5_FD_187599 | JGI IMG/M metagenome (GOLD analysis project Ga0209382, IMG submission 187599) | Bulk soil microbial communities from a Populus tree surrounding site in Tennessee, USA - Soil MetaG P. deltoides SBSDD5 (SPAdes) (version 2) | ecosystem: Environmental > Terrestrial >... | reverse complement strand
CGTCCGGGTCGCCCTGGAGGAGGCGGACACGGTCGCCGAGCAGGCCGAAGCGGGCCAGGCGGTCCCGCACCACGTTGAGGTCGGCGTCGCCGGCGGATCGCCGGAACCGGTCGAGCACCCACAGCGGCCGCCGGAGCGTGGGGCGGGGATCCTGGTCGTGGGCTTCGAGGAAGGCGGCCAGGAATAGGGCCTCGCCGCCCTGCCCCGCCCCGCAGGTGGCGATGCCGCCACCGACGCACGGGGACCACACCCGGTCGAGGTGGCGGTGGAGCCGGTCGAGGCCGGCCCGTCCGCCGGCGGCGAAGCTCGGTCCGACGAGCGCGTCGTAGGCGTCGCCCCCCACCCGGTGCCGCTCCTGGAGTCCCCGGACGACGTCGCCTGCGTTGCGGGCGGGGTCGGCCAGCACCGCGTCGTTGGGCTGCGCTCCCTTCTGGGTCGCACGGGCCAGGTGGTGGACGCGAGCCTCCATCTCTAGGTGGTGGTCGTTGACGATCGCGGCCTTGACCGTGTCGAGGTAACGGCGGGTCAGGCCGTCGATCCGGCGATCCCGCTCGCGCAGCATCGCCTGGTCGACGTCCGCGGCATCGAGCCGGATCTCCTCGCCGAGGTGGAGGAGCATGTCCTTGCCCGCCGGGCTCGCCAACCGGTCGAGCACACCGGCCAGCTGGGGCCGCGCCGCGAGCAGCGCCTCCTCGACCAGGATCGCCAGCCCGAAGTAGACGGGCAGCACGACGAGGCGCAGCGGCCGGTCGTGCCCGGCGACGAAGTCCTCGACCGCGGTCAGCACCCCGTTGGCCGGCCCGCCCTCGTGCTCGGCGTTGGCCAGCTCGGCGTTCACGCCGCCGCTGCCCTCCACCAGCTCGGACTGTCCCCGCCGGATCCCGGCCCGGCGCCAGGGGTGGCGATGCTCGGCCGGGATGGTGTCGGGGTCGTAGTAGAGGTCGCGGCGGCCGTACGGCCAGCCGACGTCGTGACAGATGCAGACCGGGAGCGCCGCGCCGGCCGCGCGTGACACGCCGGCGAGCAGGCGCAGCTCGGTGGTGACCGTGTACCAGTTGTGGTCCCCGTCGATCAGCGCGACGTCCATGGGCGGGAGCCCGGCCAGGACGTTCACGCTGAGGTCGCGGTGGAAGAAGTAGCGCCCGGCGAAGCGGGCCTCGTGCTCGGCCGGATCGAAGGCGGGAAGGGGGTCGATGACGTGGAGCTCGACGTCGGGCCCCAGCTGTTCCAGCATCTGCTCGGTGTTCTCGCCGCGCAGGGCGCCGACCTCGACCACGCGCTGCGCCCCCGCGGCCTCGATCACAGGGAAGACGACGTCGTTCCAGAACTGGTACATGGGTAGATCACGGTCTACTGCATCCCTGCACCGCAGCGCCCACCGGGGCGCGGGCACGGCGGCGGGGTGCGGCTAGCCGACCACTGTGCGAACGCACTCCCAATGGTGCGCTAGGGTTGCATGCTTCGCAGGCGGGTGTGACTGGGGAGAGGTCCGACGATGCTGAACGTGCCGGCGCGGTTCCGTCGCAGGGTCGCCGTCACCGACGAGGCGGCGTCGGTCGTGGGCGCGCTCGTGCTGCTGGACCAGCTCTGTGGCCTCGTCGGCGTCGACGACCTGACGCAGTGCGACGTTCTCGACGTGGGCTGCGGGGTGAAGTTCACCCAGGCGATCCTCAACCACGACCTCCCGATCCGCAGCTACACGGGTGTCGACGTCGACGGCGAGATGATCGAGTTCCTGCGGGCGAACGTGGACGACCCGCGCTTCGAATACCACGACGTCGACGTGCGCAACGAGCTGTACAACCCGGATGCGCCGCCGATGACGCCGGAGACCGACCTGGGCGTGGCGGACCGGACGTTCGACGTCATCTGCCTGTACTCGGTCTTCACCCACCTGTCGCCCGCCGACTACGTGACAATGCTGAAGCTCTTGCGCCGGTACGTCCGGCCGGACGGGTGGCTCGTCTACACCCTCTTCGTGGACGAGCTGACCGATGGCGGCCACGGGCTCATCGACTCGGTTGAACGGAAGCTGTCGCGAGATCGGCCCGAGGAGACCTCACCAGTGATGGTGACCGCGGCGAGGCAGGTCGAGCCGTACCGGGACGTCGACCCGAGCCGGCCACTCACCTATGCCCTGTACTCCCGCGAGCACGCGCACGAGCTCATCGAGGGAACCGGCTGGGAGCCGGTGCAGCTGGTTCCGCCCACCGAGCATGCCCAGCACATCTTCGTGTGCCGCCCGCTGTGAGGGGGTCACGACGCGGGTGTGACGACCTCGCCCCTCGCGTCCGTGCGCCGCTGCCCGCGTCGGACCACCTCACACACGGCGACCGCGACCAGGACGACGACGCCCAGGTCCGCCATGATGTGGTAGCGGGGGTCACCGAACGTCACGGTCGCCAGCACGAGGACGAGGGCCGCGGGGGCCACGAGTGGCCATTGGAACCGCCGCGAACGCCGGAGGATGACGCCGCCGGCCACCGCCAGCGGGACCAGGAGCCAGTACGACGTGACCCAGGCCCACACCGGCCAGCTCGCCGATCCGTACCAGTTGGCGTCGATCTGGACGGTCTGGGTCGTGCGGTACACCGCGAACAGCCGTCCGTAACGCGCGAGCACGGTCGCCGGCATGCGGCGCTCGTTGCCGAGGATGTTGTCGATGGCGACGGAGCGGGACTTGATGTCCATCTGCGAGGCGTCGAGCCCGCGGTTCTGCATCGCCACGGCGAAGTTGCAGTGGATGTCGAAACCGCCCATGAACTCGCCCCGGTAGGTATTGGGTGGGCAGTTGCCCGCCAGCAGCGTGGAGCCCGCGTTGGTCGAGAGGATGACTGGCTCCTCGAAGCGGCCGAGGTTGTAGATCGTCCACGGCGCGATGACCACCGCGACCATCGCCACCGAGGCACCCAGCAATGCGAACCGGCGCGTGACCTCCAGCCGGCGGTTGAGGAGCAGGATCGGGGCGACGGCGATGGCCAGCAGTGCGAGCTCCTCGCCGCGTACGAGGCTGAGCACGCCGAGGAGGCCCCCCGCCGCTACGGCACGGACCAGAGTCGGGCGCTCCCACAGGTCTGCGAGCACCAGGGTCAGCAGCCCAAGCACTGCCAGTCCGAGCGGCTCGGAGAGGATCTGGACGTCGATGAGCCAGAAGCCCGGGTACAGGGCGGCGAGCAGCGCCGCGACGACCCCCACCCGGCGTCCTGCGAAGCGCCGGCCGACCAACCCCGCCATCAGGATCACACCGAGGCCGATCACCAGGCCGGTGATCTGGGCGGCCCGCATGGAGTCGGCCCCGAGCTTGGTCACGGCGGCCAGGACCGCCAGCCAACCGGGCGGGTGGTGCGCGTACGCCGCGCCCTCCCGACCGAGCGCCCCGGTGAACCCGAGACCGTCGGCCACCCGGTGGCTGACGAGGTAGTAATCCAACCCGTCGCCCTTCACGAGAACCGGCGCAGCGTTGTACAGGTAGACGAGGCGCACCAACGCGCCCAGCGCCACGGCGGCCAGCATGCAGAGCCAGAAGCGTTGGTCCGGGGTCAGGTCCCGTCGCGTCCTGAGGCCGGCACGGCGCCGCCCGCGGCTCGGATCCTCTTGATCGGGCCCCGCATCTTCACCCGCCACGACCGTGGTCGTGCTCTGGTCCAGCGACACTGTCAGGCCCCCTGCATCTGGTTCCCAGCTCTTTGACCAGCCAGCCGAGCGTAGCGCGACCCGGCGGTGCCGTCCCAGGGACGCCCGGGTCACCGGACCCGGCGCAGGAAGCCCCCCGGGTTGAAGCTGAGCGCGTACTTCTCCATGTCCGGGTCGGCCACGAACTCCCCGTGGATCCCGAGGATCTGCTTGACCGCCTCGAACGGCCCGGGCCCGAACGAGGGCCACACCGGGCGGCCGTTCACGACGGTGTCGGTGACCACCACGTAGGACCCCACGCCGACGAGGTCGGCGTAGTCCTCGAACTGGCGGGCCGTCGTCGTCCGGTCGGCGCAGGCCCCGAGCACGACGACGGCGGTGCCGGAGCCGACGAGGTCGTGGACGCGCCGGCAGACGTCAGGATCCGACGGCGACTCGGCCAGCACGCGCAACCTCGGATGGGCAGGCACCTCGGACAGCTCGGGCGGGCGGAGCGAGAGCACGCGGCCGTGGTCGATCAGATCGCAGATCGACGCCAGGAACCGGGCGCGTCCCTCGTCGCTCGCGCCGATGTCGAGCACCCAGTCCGGCCGGACCCGGGTCAGGATCTCCTGGTAGGCCAGCAGGTCGGTGGGCGCAGTGTGGATCGGCTCGCCGAGCCAGGTGGTGCGGCGCCACGGGAGGTTGCGCCACACGGTCTCGGTGAACGACCAGCGCAGGTCGTCGGGCACCGGGGCGGGCAGCTCGGGGCGCCCGTCGACGGCCTCGGCGGCCTCGCCGAACACCCCCGTGGACAGCCGCCGCGGCTTGGTCCGCCGGGCGGCTCCCGTGGTGATGCGCCCGACGAAGTGGATCGGCTTGCCCGCCCCCCGGAAGGCCCGGCCCCGCAGCTCGGCATAGTGCTGGGCGTAGCCGTGCACCCGGGCTCGGCGCTCCTCGGCGTCGGCTTCGTTGGTCGTCGTGCCCCCGTGGACCTGGTGGAACGAGCCCTCCCCGAGGATCGAGCACACGGTGACGTCGGGCGCCGACCCCAGACGCTCGTACAGCTCCAGGTTGGCGTAGCCCCCGCCGGCCATGGCGAAGCGCTCCTCGAACCCCCCGACCTGGCGGAGCTGCGCCCGGCTCACGAACATGCAGTTGCTCTCCCACACGCCGTCCAGCCAGTCACGCTCCCCGACGAAGTGCCCGATCTGGAAGAGGCGGTAGCCGTCGCTCGGCCACTGGATGCGCCGGAACAGGCGGTCCTCGTAGGACTGGTCGTAGCCGCTGTCCATGGCGTCGGGCTGTTGGCCCGGTCCCACGTACCACTGCTGCGTGGCCACGACGGCCGGGGCGTAGGTGGCCAGCCCCTGCAGCCCGAACCGCAGGACGCCGGGGGTGAGCACGTGGGCGCCGTCGATCATCAGGGCCAGGTTCCGCCCCCGGCTCGCCGCGATCCCCCGGTTCAGGGCGCCCACCGGAGACGGCGACGCGTCGTCGCCGAGGTCGAGGTAGCGGAACTCGGGCCCGAAATCCGCCACGAACGCCTGCCCCAGCCTCTGGTCGCCGTCGGAGCCGTTCTCCACGACGATGACCTCGTAGCTCGTCCCTTCGATGCCCTCCTGGTAGGCGCGTGAGAGCGAGTGCAGGGTGCGGCGGGCCTCGCGCCGCATGTTGTAGAAGACGACCACTACCGACAGGTCCACGGGGTCGGCCCGGAGGGGCGGGGCCAGGACCGGATGGGCGTCGTCGCCGCGGACGACCGGCGCGACGGTCGGTGCCGCCGCCTCGTCACGCGCCTTCCGCCAGGCGACGGCCGAGCTGTCGATCGGAGTCAGCGGCGTCGCGATGCCCCGGTCGGCGCGGAACTTCTCCACCCGGGAGCGGTGCGAGCTGCGGACACCGCAGTCGACGACGATGGTGCCGCCCTCGGCCACACGGTCGTAGAGCAGCTCGAGGATCCGGCGGGCGTCCTCGGCGGCGGACCGTCCGATGCGCAGCAGAGCGATGCGCTCGGGGGCCTCGGTCAGCAGCGCCTCGACGGGGCCCTGGATGAAGCGCACCCGGTCGTCGAGGACGTCGAACCGGGCGAAGCCGTCGCGCACGATGTTGAGGTCGGCCTGGAGGCCCGCCACCCCCCGGTCCAGCGACGGTGCCGGCTCGGGCTCGGGGCTGGAGCGGAACCGGTCTGCCACCCACACCCTCGTGTCCGGCACGTCGTGAGCGTCGAGGTAGGCGCGCATGAAGATGGCGCCGCCTCCGCGCCCGGTGCCGCATTCCACGAGGTCGCCCCTCACGCCGTCCTGCCGCACCGCGTCGAGCGACGCCTCCAGGTGGTCGAGCTGGCCCTTGCCGACCGCGGCGTACGGCAGGAACGACGTCGCGGCATCGTCGTCGGGCCCCGAGCTCGCGAAGCGCTGGCGTTCGAGCTTGCGGTACTGGTCCTGGACGTTGCGCACCGGATCGTGGAGCGCTGCGGCCCAGGTGCGTGCCTGCTCGTTGCCGGTGAGCAGCGCCAGCCGCACCTCGTTCTCGAGGTAGTGGCGGTTGAGCAGGGCGTCCTTCAGCAGGGCGAGGTGGCGCGCCACGGCGCGGTCGGCCCGGGACTCCCGCCGGAAGTGGTCGGTGTGCTGGAAGACCATGGCCCGCAACCGGGTCGCCTCCGCGACCTCGAGCAGCTCGTAGCGGCCCTCGCGGCTCTCCAGCCGGGTGAGGGCGGCGGCGAGGTCGGGCTGTGCTGCCAGCCGCGCCTCCTCCACGACGATGGCCAGGCCGAAGTAGATCGGGATGACCAGCATCCGGAGCGGCTGCGGGTGCTCGGCGATGAAGTCCTCGAGGGCGGTCATCACCCCGTTGCGGGGGCCGCCCTCCACCTCGGCGTTCCAGTGGTTCGGGTTGAGGCCCTTGCCGGAGTGCAGCCGCTTCATGCCCGGGTTGATGCCCGCCTGGGCGTAGGGCTGGCGGAACTCGGCGGGGATCCGCTCGGGGGCGTAGTAGAGGTCGCGACGCCCGTAGGGCCACAGCACGTCGTGGAGGACCAGCACCGGCAGGCGAGTGCGGTGGCGGCGGGCGCCCTCGGCCAGGAGCCGCAGCTCGTTGACCACCGTGTACCAGTTGTGGTCGCCGTCGATCAGGGCGGCGTCGATCGGCCCCAGGGTGGGGATGACGTCGAGGCTGAGGCCCCGGTGGAAGTGGTAGCGACCCGCGAACTTGCGCTCGTGCTCCGTCGGGTCGAACTGCGGCTCCGGGTCGATGACGTGCAGCTCGGCGTCGGCCCCGAGGCTGTCGAGCATGCGGACGGTCGTCTCGCCCCGCAGTGCGCCGATCTCGACGACACGCCGTACCCCGGCGGCGTGCAGGACTGGTGCGATGGCGACATCCCACAGCGGGAACATGATCGTGTGACTCAGTGGCCCCAGGTTCGAGAGGAACGCGCAGGCTAGCAGCGCGGCGGCCTCGCTCGCCTACCGGTCACAGCATCCGGTCGAACCACTTCGCGATGTCGAAGCCGGCGGCGTCGACGTCTGCCACGCCGCGCCGCACGACGATGACGTCCCAGATCAGCTCGATGCCGGCGATCAGGCCCGGACCCCGGCCGGCCGCGGCCAGCAGCAGAGACACGAACTCCTCCATCGACTCACCCGGCAGATCGAGGCCCTGCAGGTGCCAGGACCAGTCCTCGATCATGTACAGCCCGCCGGCGCGCAGCCGCGGGAACAGCGTCTCGAACGACGCTCGCGTCTGAGGCCCGAGATGCGACGCGTCGTCGAGGACCAGATCGATCGGCCTGTCCCCGAACGCGGTGTCGACCCGCCGCGCCAACTCGCTCCTGTCGGCCTGGTCGACGCCGTAGCAGGTGTGGCACCGGTCCTCGAGCCCGGTGCGCTCCAGGTAGGTGTCGAGGGCGGCCACCCGCTCGCGCTCGTACTCGACGGCCACGAGCATCTCCGGCTGCGCGAGGTCCATGAGCAGGGCGGTGCTCCCCCCGCGGTAGATCCCGAGGTCGACGATGCGGCGGGGCTCCAGGTCCCGGATCACCTCGGCGAGGCGGTCGATGTCCTCGCGCGACTTCAACAGGACGAAGCGCTCGGGCGTCGACTCGAGCCCGATCACCTCGGCGAACGAACGGCCGAACGACCCCTCGTGGCCCAGCGTCACGAACTCGGTCCCGCGGTCGGTGACGCACGTCCTCTCATCGATCCACTCGAGCATCGGGGCATCCAAGCACATTTGCGGAGGCGGCGGGAGCGAGCCGGCTGGTGCATACTCGCCCGATGCCGACGGAGCCCGCCGATGCTGCCGAGGAGCGGCGTGACCTGCGGCAACGGCTCGACGCCGAGCAGGCGGCGGTCGAGCACTGGCGCCGGATCGCACGGCAGCGGGAGGACCAGTACGCGACCCTGATCCGCCGGCCAGTGGTGCGGGCGCTGCTGGCCGCCGAGCAGCGGGCGGCTCCGGTCGCCGCCCACGCCCGGTCGGCGGGACGCCGGCTGCGGGCGGGGGCCGAGCGTGTGGCGCTGCGCGTGGGGGCGCTGGGCCGGGCCGGTCGGCGGCGCGGGTCGTCGGTGCGCCCGATGCCGGCAGCCGAGCCCCCGGGGCCGGCCCCGGCCCGCAAGGTGGCGCTCGTGGTGGTCGGACCGGCGGAGCCGGCCGGGGCCGGATCTCCGGTCGGATTGCCGCCGGGGGTCGAGGTGGCCCGGGTGGCCGAGCCGCGCCAGGCGGCGGAGGCGCTGGCCCGCGCTCTCCAGACGTCGACTCCGGACCTGGTGGCCTTGATGGCCGCGGGCAGCGAGCCGCAGTCCGGCGGCTGGCTCGACCGCCTCGCCGCCGCTATCGAGGGGCCGGTGGTCGCCGCGGTCCCGCTGGCCGTCCACCCGGTGCGGCCCCTGTGGCATGCCACCCCCCACGACGGGCTCGTCCGGGCGGCGGGCGCCGGCCTGCGGCTCGACGCGGACGGCACGCCGGTGCCCGAGCCGCTCGCCGCGGGCACCAGGCCCGAGCCGGACGGGCCGGTCGTCGAGGTGGCCGCCGGGACCGGGGCCGGGCTGCTGGTGGATCGCCTCGCCTACGAGGCGGCGGGCGGCCTGGCCGACGCCGACGACCTCGACGCCGCGGTCGTCGAGCTGTGCGGCCGGCTGCGGGCCGAGGGCGGCCGGGTCGTGGTGGTCCCGGGGGCGGTCGTGGTCGACGGGCGGCCTGTCCGCTCCCGGCGCGAGCTGCGGTCGGTCACCGATCCGGCCGGGCCCGGCTGGGCCGCCGCGGTCCGGCGCTCGGGCGCGGTGCTGCGGCGGGCGGCCGACCCGCGGGCCGAGGTGCCGCTGCGGTTCGCGCTGACGACGGCGGCGCTGTCGGCCAAGGTGGCGGGGCGCTGGGGCGACTGGCACATGGCCCAGGCCCTGGCCGGGAGCCTGGGGCGGCTCGGTCACGAGGCCCGGGTCCAGACCGCCGACCAGGCGGACAGCCTCGCCGGACGGGCCTGCGACGTCCACGTCGTGCTGCGCGGGCTCCGGCCCGTCCGCGCCAGCGGCGGGCAGCGCCAGGTGTTGTGGATCATCAGCCACCCCGAGGCCGTCGAGGACCGCGAGCTCGACGAGGCCGAGGTCGTCCTGGTGGCGTCGCCCCGGTTCGCGGACCATGTGCGGGGCCGGACCGGCACCCCGGTGGAGGTCATGCTCCAGGCCACCGATCACCGGCGCTTCGCGCCGCGTCCCGTCGCGGAGGCCCATCGTCACGAGGTGACCGTGGTCGCCAAGACCCGCGACGTGCTGCGCCCGATGGTGGCCGACGCCCTGGCGGCCGGGCTCCGGCCCGCCATCTACGGCGGCGGGTGGCGCGAGCTCGTGGATCCCTCGCTGGTGGTGGCCGACCACGTGGACAACGAGCTGCTGCCGACCGTCTACTCGTCGGCGGGCGTCGTCCTCAACGACCACTGGGGGCCGATGAAGGCATGGGGCTTCGTCTCCAACCGGCTCTTCGACGTCCTGGCGTGCGGCACCCCGGTGATCTCGGACGCCGTGGACGGCATCGCCGAGCTGTTCGAGGGCGCGGTGCCCGAGTACCACGACCCCGCCGACCTGCGGGCGCGGGTCGACGAGATCCTGGCCGACCCGCCCGCCGCCCGCGCCCGCGCCGCCCGCGGCCGCGAGCTCGTGCTGGCGCACCACACCATGGACCACCGCGCCCGCCAACTGGTCAGGGTGATCGAGGGGTTGGTCGGACGCCCTCGTCGGAAGGACCGATGATGCACGCACCCGGTGCGTCGATCAGCCAGGGGACATCGTCGAGGAGGGTCGGCGCGGCGAAGCGCACGACCGCGGTCCGGCCGGGCAGGACCTCCCGGACATCGTGCATGGACGACCCGAAGCGCCGGGCTCGGATGGTGGCCGCCCGGTCGCCGGTGTGGAGCGTCACCTCGCCACCGGGTTGGAGGGAGACGGGACCGCTGGCGCAGGCCGGGTTGTCCTTTGGCGCGGGTCCCACGATCGGGGCCCGCAGCCCGTGCCGTTCGATCAACGCCTCGTCGGGTGACTTGTTCAGGTCGATCGGCGATCCGTAGCGGGGCACCACCTTCGCCCGGTAGTCCCGCACCGTGATCCGGGCCATCTCCGGCGGGAGCCGGCGTGTCGGCTCGACCGGCGCGGTGGCCGCCGCCAGCTCGTAGAGCACGATCTCGGCGCGGTCCGCGCCGACCACCCTGGTGTGCACGGCATCCCGGAGCTCGTCGTGGTTGACGAGGACGACGATCGCGACGATCGCCACCGCGGGCGCGGCCAGCCTCCACCGCACCTCGGGCCGCGCCAGCCCCGCGGCGGGGCGCGCCGGCAGCGCTGACAGGAGGAGCAGCACCGCACCGACGTACTCGTAGCGGCCGGTGTCGAACGAGTGGGCGGCATCGGGGCGCGACCACACCAGGCCGGCCCACCAGACCACCAGACCTGCGGTCCAGGCCAGCTGGGTCAGGGCCGACTCCCGGTCAGCTCGGGCCCGGTGGACCAAGAGGGCGGCCCAGCCCGCCACCAGCACCGCGCCGCCCAGCCACCAGCCCCATGTCAGGGCGGCGAACGATCCGAAGACACCGTCGGCGACGTCCCCGATGGCCTCGACCACCGACGGCCGGTCGGGGGCACGAGGGGGGCGACCCAGCGTCCGCCACCACCAGAGCCACAGCAGGCTCGGCACCGCGATGGCGACCCAGCGGCTGAGGCGGGGCCGGGACAGGGCCGCGTGTGCGGCGCACGCGGCGGCCACCGCCACCCCGACGGCCGAGCTCGCGAGCGCGAACGAGAGCGCGAGACCGGTGGCGACGTCCGAGCGCCGGTCAAGGGAGGGCATCGCGGCCGCGCACACGACCGCGCCCACGAGAGCGAGGTGGTAGTTGGCCAGGAACGGGGTCAGGGTCGTCGTCGGCAACCACAGCACCGACACGGCGGCCACGAGCGCCAGGGGAGCACCGGCGCGGTGGCGGGCGAGCAGGTAAAGCGCGACGCCGAGACACAGGAGGCTGCCGCTCCCCAGCAGACGCTCGGGCGTGTAGGTCTGCATGCCGTACTCACCCAGCAGCACCCGGTAGATCGCAAGGGGAACGACGCTGAGGTGGCCGTTGTGGGGTTCGAACAGGTCGCGGAGCGACAACGACCGCGTGGCGACGCGCCAGTCGTCGCGCAGGAACGACTGCCCGCGGGACGCGCGCATGTACCACCATGCGGTCAGCACCACGACCCCGGCGAACCACCAGTCCGCCACAGCCTCCTTCCTGACGATCCGGGCTCCGGCGCAGCGCGCCCGCACGGCGGGCGCGGTGTCGATCACGACAGGCGACCCGTCAGGTCGCTCAAGCGCTGACCGGCCGGGCTCGTCCGGAACATCCGCGCCGCGCCCGGGTGGCGCAAGGACGTTCCCCACCACGTCACGAGGAGGAGGGTTTCGGCCATGATCCGGGCCGACATCTTGGACGTGCCGGCGACGCGGTCGCGGAACACCAGCGGAACCTCTTCGATCCGGGCGCCCGACGCGGTGAGCCGGCGGATCGTCTCCAGCATGAAGCCATAGCCATTGGCGCGCGTGGCTCCGACGCCGATGGCCTGGAGAGCTCGTGTCCGGTAGGCCCGCATGCCGGAGGTCGCGTCTTGGACCGCGAGGCGGAGCAGCCGCCTCGCGTACCGGTTGCCGCCCTTCGACAGCAGTCGGCGATGCGCCGGCCAGTCGGGCGTCCCACCGCCCGCCACGTAGCGCGAGCCGATGACGACATCGGCCCCTGCCCTGATCCGGTCGACCATGTCCGGGAGCAGCGCGTGGGGGTGCGAGAAGTCGACGTCCATCTGCACGACGATGTCCGCGCCGCCGTCCATCGCGACCCGGAAGCCGTGGCGGTAGGCGTTGCCCAGGCCCTGCTTGCTCGGTCGATGGAGCACTTCCACGTTGCCGAGCTCGCGACCGACCCGGTCGGCGATGGCACCCGTACCGTCGGGGCTGCCGTCGTCGCAGACGATCATCCGCGCCTCGGGGAGCGCGAGCCGGGCGGCCCGGAGGAACGGTTCGATGTTCTCCGCCTCCTGGTACGTGGGTACGACCAGGGCGACACCAACCCCGGGCACGTTCGACGCCGGCATTACCTCACGAACCATCGCCGCGCCTCCCCTTATCCCCAGACGCGCGCACTGTGATGCTAGCGGGCCGTGCAGTACCACTGCCCGTGAACGGCGGCCCCCGGGCTACGCCCACTGCCCCCGCATGTTCAGGGCACTAGCGTGGCCGGTGCCGAGCCATGTCGGCTGTCGAACACGGCATGGCGTGTGGGGTGGGGCGAGCGTTACCGAGGGGAGTTGGGGTGCGGAGAATGAGGGCACGTCCGCTGCAGGATGCTGCAGCTCGTCAGAAGCAGGCCGCAAGGTTCCTGCGGGACCTACCGAAGCTGCACGAGCGCCGCGACGGGCCTCCGGTGCCGGGGGGGCTGAACCCCCGGATCGGGCAGGTGATGATCGATGAGATCGCGAAGTTCGATGATGGGCCCCGCTGCATCGAGACAGGGGCCGGCAACTCGTCGTTGATGTTCATGATGCTGGGGTGTTCGAGCGTGACGGCCATCGCACCCGACGAGCAGCTCGGTGTCCGCATCCGGAAGCAGGCGGCGGAGCGTGACCTCGACGACAGCGTGCTCCGCTACATCGAGGAACGGTCCGAGGTCGCGCTGCCGCGCCTGGCGATAGAGGAAGAGGCGCGGTGCGAGATCGCGTTCATCGACGGCAATCACGGGTGGCCGACGGTGTTCGTCGACTTCTGCTACCTCAACATGATGATGGTGCCGGACGCGGTCTTGTTCGTGGACGACGTCCACCTCTACAGCTGCGCACAGCTGATGCTGCTGCTGAAGGAGCAGCCGGGCTTCGAGTTGGTGAGCGTGGTCGGCAAGTTGGCGACGTTCCGGAAGCGGACGAGCCGGAAGTTCCTCCCCGAGTGGCGTCAGGAGCCTTTCGTCGTCTCGAACACGGCGTTCGTGCTGCTCTGATCTCCGCGGGGGTGAAGCCGGCGACCGCGACCAGTGCGGCGTAGCGACCTCCTACCGATGGGTAACCTGATGAGGCTCCGCGGAACCGATTCGTCTACGCTCGCTTCGTTCGTTGGAGCAGGGGAGTGCAGGGGGCTAGATGCCTTACGTGATGGTGCCGGTGCCCGAGGAGCACGTGCAGGACGTCATGCAGTTCATCCTGCGCGAGGTGGCCAGGGCGTCGCTCGAGCCGTGGGACGAGGAGTCCATCTCGACGCTCTTCCACGACATCGAGGAGGAGGGGCGATCCCTGCTTGCGTACGTGGCCCGGGCGATCGCCGGCGGCAAGGAGATCACCGAGACCGAGGTCGCCGCCCTCCTGCAACTCCGCCCGCGGGAGATGGCCGGGCTCATGCGCGACATCAACGAGCGGGCGAGCCAGGCCAACCGGCCCAACCTCGTGTTCGCCCGCATGGTCACCGAGACGCTGCCCAACGGCCGCACGACCGAGAAGAGGGTCTTGGCGATGAGCGACGAGCTGGCCCCTCTCGTCCGCGAGGCCGAGCGGGCCGAGCTCGCCGACGTGCAGGGGCCCCTGGGCGACCGGGCGGGATGACGCCGCCCGCGACCCGGTACTTCCTGCGCTACGAACGCGAGCCGGCGATGCCGCTCTGAGCCGGGTCGGCGTGCAGACGTTCGTTCTCATCGGTGGCGTGGGGAGAAGTGGAACGAACCTGCTTCGCCGGATCGTCGGCTCGCACCCGCATATCGCGATCCCACCCTCGGAGTCCGGGTTCTTCGAGCAGTACCGGCGCGGCAGGACGGTCGGCGAGATCCTGGCCGGCGAGAGCCTGCGGCGCTGGGACGTCGACCTCACGCCGTACCACGGCTTGTCGCATCCCGAGGCGTTCCGGCAGGCGCTGGCGGGCTACGCGGAGCATTGCGGCAAGGCGATCCCCGGGGAGAAGACTCCTCAGAACGAGTTCCACTACGACCTGATCCGAGACTGGCTGCAGGACGACGACGTCAGGTTCCTCCACATCGTGCGGAACCCGCTCGACATGGTGGCGAGCTACAAGCACGCACCGTTCCGCGGCCGAGACCGGGGACGACTGGTCGACGTCGCGTCGAGGTGCGAGCTCTGGCGCAGATCGGTCTCGCTCGGGCTGGCGAGGGCCTATGCCGACCCGGCGAGCTATCACCTCGTGAGGTACGAGGACCTGACGGCCGACCCGGTCGAAACGACGCGACGGCTGTGCGCCTTCCTGGGCGTCGCCTTCGAGGCGCGCATGCTGACCCTGTCCGACTACGCACCACGGGGCAACAACACGAGCTTCGAGGAGGTGGAAGGCGATCGTCACCCTGTGCACCCGGCCATCCGGCGGCTACCGACCAGGAAGGTCCATCTCACCGCGGCTGAGCGAGACGTCGTCGCGGGTCACTGCGGGGAGCTGGCGGAGGCGCTCGGCTACGGCGATGCCGACCTCGAACCGCCGGGCGACCTGTAGATCAGCGGACGAATTGCGGCACGTTCACCAGGTAGATCAACACGAGCAGCTGGTACTCGGGGAACGAGAGCCCGAGCAGCATCCGGTTTCCCTTGTGCAGGGCGATGATCGCGAGCCCCATGGCCGCGAGCGCCAACTTCCCCAGTAGCCCGATCGGCGCGGCCAGCTCCACGAGCAGGCCGCCGGCGAAGGCGCAGTAGGTGAGCAGGGGTCTGTCGAGGAGCCAGGCGGCGCGCCGCACGCCGCTCGCCGCCTGCGCCTGTCCCCAGGAGTCCATCATCCCGCCGGTGTCCCCGCGCTCGTACGCCGACAGCAGCAGCATCGGCGCGCGGGCGATCCACTGGCCGCCGGTGTTGATGAGCTTCGACAGCCCCGACGTGAAGTAGACCGCGACGATCGCCTGGGCGGCCCACCACGCGGCCGTGCTCGCCTGCGAGCCCGCCAGCGCCACGCCGAGGTCCCAGTCCCAGCGTGCTGCCGCGTTCCAGACCACCATCGCGGCGGTCTGTGCCGTCAGGACGATGGCCAGGAGATGGTTTCCGTGGTTCACCGCGCCGTAGGAAGACCGAAACGTCACCTCGACGATGATCGCCGCAGTCAGGAACACCAGGGCGACGGAGGTCAGCAGCCCGGCGGCCAGGCAGAGGGCCGCGACGTACGCGCCCTGCTGGATCGTCCGCGTTGCGGCGCGCGACGCCGCCCACTTCAGATCGACGAAGCGGGCGAGGCCGACCGGGTGGACCAGCTCGCCGGAGGGCCTGAAGGTCCGGATCACGGAGAACGTCTTGATCGCCACGAAGCCGAGCCCGACGCGCATGATGTCGAGCTCGGTCGACGTCCAAGAGGGCACCTCGATCCCCGTCAAGGCGATGTCTCCAGGATGGGCGTCCTGACCTGCCGGACCTTCCCCTCGTCGAGGGAGTACTCCACCAGAACGATCGAGATCGTCCTCGTCGAGAACGGCCCGTGCGGCGGCCGGCGTTCCTCCACCAGCGTGGCGAGGACGGAGGCGGCGTCGTGCCGGGCGGCGTCGACGTCTCGCACGCCCCGGGCGCGGGCGGCCCGCAGCTCGGCCGCGAACCGCTTGCGCATGTCGTGAGGCGCCAGGCCCAGCTTGGAGATCGGGACCGACGCACCCTCCCCGTCCTCGAAGCACAGCGCCCATGCGGTCGTCGACGGCATCGAGAACATCGAGTACGGCGAGAACGGCACGTTCTCCCCGACCCCGAGCACCAGGTTGAGCGCCAGCACCACCCACAGCACCGAGCTGACCGGGGCCAGGAACGCGGCGGCGATCGCACCCACGGCCACCAGGGCCATGACGACCCCGCGCTGCCGCTTGGACGGCAACCCGTCACCCTCCGATCGTGGCCCGCGCCGGACGCGGGTCACCCAGCCGATCAAGGCGATCGCCCAGGCGGCGGCGACGGGTGCCACCAGGATCACGGTGTCTCGGGAGATCACGAGGCCGAGGGGTCAGGACCGGTCGACGATCGTGGCCCGATCCCGGTTGGCCCACGGGAACGGCACAGAGGGCTCGGGGAGGTCGAGAAGGGTGCACAGCGGCGTCCAGCCCGCACACGCCGTCAGGTCCACCTCCAGGAAGTCGTCCCGGCCGGCGAAGTACCGCCGGGCGCGAGGGACGTGGTCGAACCACTCGCGGCGCCACCCGTCCTCGTCCACCACGACGAAGCGGCCGTGGTACTCACCGGCCTCGCGGCGCGCCAGGTTCCGCTCCACGTGACGGCGGCGGCTGTCGACCCAGGCGTCGACCGGCCGAACCGTGAGGACGAAGCGGCTGTCCGGGTACTGGCGGTCGAGCACGTCGAAGTTCTTGGTCAGGGGCTCGATGTCGGAGAAGGCGTCGATAGCTGGGTCGAGACCCGACAGGAGCGGGCGACCCTCGGCGAGCGCGGCCTCGACCGCCTGGCGGACGGTGGGGCCGCCCCAGTGGAAGCTCGCGAGCCCCAGGGCCTGCATCGCCTCGTGGAAGGACGACGTGCCGGTCTTGTTGAGCCCGATGCAGAAGACGCGGGGCCGCATCTCCCACGGGACGTCAGCCACGCGCCCACTCCTTCAGGACCTTGCCGTCGCCGTAGCCGGCCCGCCGCATCGTGTCGCCGGCGACGGCGAGGAACTCCTTGCGCTGCGCGCGGGTCCAGCCGGACCAGTCGTCGTCGTCCGGGCGGGCGGTCTCGTTGGCCCAGCTGGAGTTGATCCGCTGCTGGGCGAAGAGCGTCGCCGGTCCCGGGTCCGGGGCGAGGCCGAGGAAGTCGGCGATGGCGGCGAAGCCCGTCTCCGGATCGGCCGCCAGGTCCTCGTTGCGGACCGTGATGCAGCGGGTGGGGTGCGCGGCTTCGAAGTCGAGCGCGACCTCCACCCAGGCGGCCCACGTCTCACAGCCCTCGCGGAGGTCCTTCGACCAGGTCGGGATCTCCTTCGGCGTCGCCCGGGCGATGGCCTCCAGCGAGAACTTGCGCTCGAAGTTGATCATCGAGCGGACGACGTGGCGGCCGTCCCGCAGGATGTGGACGAAGACGGCACCGGGGAACAGCGCGGCGATGGTCTCGACCATCGGCGTGTAGAGCGGCGTCGGGTCGATCCATCGCTTGCCCTCGGACCGGCTCGTGAACAGGGCGTTGAAGCCGAGCCCGATGAACGCGAGCAGCTCGTCCTGCTCGATCTTCTCGTGCGCCAGCCAGCACGGGTTCACCCGCTGCATGTGCCGGTCCCACATCCGCTCGATGCGCCGGCCCGTGAACAGGTCGTGCAGCAGGTACGACTCCTTGCCCACCCACAGCGCCGGATGGCGTCCCAGCGACTGCGCCAGCGCAGTGGTGCCGGACCGCGGCGAGCCGATCACGAAGATCGGGTCCGGGCACACGCCGGCGGCGTCGAGGTAGGGGATCACGTGGTCGATGCTCACGGCACCACCCCCGGTCGGGCCGCCGGCTCGTAGTCGACGATCTCGCGGTTGTAGTACGGCGGCGCGCGATCGGGATCGACGCCGTGCTTCCAGCCGTACTTGTAGCGGTGGGCCTGCAGCAGCCGGTCGGCTCCGACGTGGCTGCTCGTCCGGCGGGCGTGCACCACGTGGGCCGCGGGGACCGGCGACAGCTCGACGCCCAACTTCCACGCGCGGTGCCAGTAGTCGGTGTCCTCGCAGTAGGCCGGGCTGAACCACTCGTCGAACGGCCCGACCTCGTCGAACAGGGCGCGGCTCAGGGCGAAGCACCAGCCCGCCGTGCCGGCCTGGTCGGGCCGGGTGAAGCCCTGGCCGTCGCAGTGGTCGGTGAAGGGGAACGCGATGCGCCGGCCGTCGGTCGCGGCGGCCACCAACGCCTCGTCCCAGCCGGGCTCGACCAGGCAGTCGCTGTTCAGGACGGCGATCACCGGGGCCGTCGACAGGCCGATCCCGGTGTTCCACCCCACCGACACCCCCCGGTTCTCGGGGTAGCGGTGGACCCGGGCCGCGAGCGGGACTTCGACCGGGGACCCGTTGTCGACCACCACCACCTCGGTCGGGATGCGGGAGACCTCCCACACCCGCTCGATGGTCCGGCGGGCCATGTCCGCCAGCTCGGGCGTGCGGCTCCACACCGGGATGACGACGCTGAGCCGGGGCTGCCCGCCGGCGCCCGCGGGCGATCCGTCGTGGACGAGCTCGGGGCCGGGACCGCCGCTCGGCGCGGGCGTGGGGGGCAGGGCGCCCGAACCGGCGAAGTCAGTGCCCGCCTGCGCATCCGGCTCGGCGACGGCGGCGACCCCCTTGGCGTGCAGGAGGCGGAACAGCTCGCGGTAGGCGGCGTGGAGCTCGTCCCGGGCCGCCCCGGCCTCGGCCGCCGCCTCCAGCACGGCGATGCGCCGCCGGAGCGGCTCGACCGCCTGGCCCTTCGTGCGCCACTGCGCGGCGCTTCCGGCGGGGACGAGGCGGGACGCGATGTCGGAGCCGGGGTGGAGGGCCGCCACGGTGGCGTGGGCCCGGCCCTTCGCCTCCGACCGCGCCCCGAAGTCGTCGACGCCGATCGGGCGGGCCATGAGGCTCACCGCCGAGGCGTCGTACACGACCCGCAGGCCGGTGCCCCGGAGCCGCCAGGCCAGCTCGACGTCGATGGAGTAGCCGAGCCGCTGGTCATGGAGCCCGTGGCGCAGCAGGGCCCGCTTGCACGACACCCGGCCCTCCCAGAACCCGCGCCAGTCGAGCACCTGGCCGTCGCCCAGCCGCTCGTAGGCGAACATCATCCGGTCGACGTCGGTGATGTAATGCATGACCAGGCTGCGGGTGAGCTCCGGCGCCCAGTCGGTGTGGCCGAGCACGGCGACCGCCTCGCCGGGCTGGGCGTCGTGGCCCGCCAGGTGGCGCTCCAGGTAGTCGGGCGCGGCCCGGTCGTCGTCGTCGAAGAACAGCACGACGGGCGCCCGGGCCAGCATGACGGCCAGGTTCTTGGCCGCGGACCGGCCCGCGTGGCGGATACCGACCCCGACGATCCGGATGCGGCCCGCCAGCTCGTCCACGACCTCGGGCAGCGCGGGGTCGCGGGAGCCGTCGTCGACCACCACGACCTCGAAGTCCGCCGGGTCGAGGGTCTGCTCGGCGAACGACGCCAGGCACGCCCGCAGCAGCTCGGGCCGCTCGTGCGTGGCGATCAGGACGCTGATGCGAGGCGATCCCTCCGGCGGCGGCCGGTCGACGGCCGTAACGCCGCCCCGGTCGTCGCGGACCCAGACCCGGTGGACGTCCGCGGCCTCGCCCGCCGGCGCCGGGGGCAGCGGCGCCCGCAGCCCGATCGTCACCTCGTCGGACAGGGCGACCGGGCCCGCCGGTTCCGCACCCTTCCGCACCGAGAGCACGGGCAGCGGCGTGACCGCGGCCACCTCCCGCGCCACCACGCCCTTGTGCCGCTCGGTCACCGGAGGGCCGGCGGCCGGGCCGCCGTGGTGGGCGGGCTGCACGCGGTCGACCTGCAGCATCTCGTGGGCGGCGACCAGGTCGGCCAGGAACCGCCCGGGCAGCACGGCCCGGTCGTCGACCAGCACGACGTAGTCCGCGTCCGGTGCGTCGGCGGGGATCGCCCAGGCCGGCTCCGCGCTCGACCGCCACGCCCCGGTGACGGTGAGCCCCCCGGAGCCCTCCAGCGCCGCCAGCAGGGTGGGAGGCGGGCCGGTCCGTCCGGCTGCGTAGGTGCCCAGCACGTGCACGTGGGCGGACGGCACCGCCGCGGCCTCGTGCGGGTCGCGGCCCTCGAGCTCGTACAGCGCGAGGTGCTCGTCATGGTGCAGCCGCCGGTGGCGCGCCTCGAGGTGGTCCAGCAGCTCCGGGTAGCGGTCGCGCCAGCTCGACGCCGAGCTCGGCAGCGCGAACCACCGGG
>Ga0209382_10004018_pt1 | contig 19984 bp, 16 predicted proteins | sample SoiMetdeltSBSDD5_FD_187599 | JGI IMG/M metagenome (GOLD analysis project Ga0209382, IMG submission 187599) | Bulk soil microbial communities from a Populus tree surrounding site in Tennessee, USA - Soil MetaG P. deltoides SBSDD5 (SPAdes) (version 2) | ecosystem: Environmental > Terrestrial >... | reverse complement strand
CCACCCCCGGATGTGGGAGCGCCGGTTCGTGCTGGCCCCGCTGCGCGACCTCGCCCCTGACCTGGTGGACGCGAAGGCGGTGGCCCAGGCCACAGGTGACGTCGACCGCCTCGGCGGCCTCTCCTGACCCGCGTCGACCCGAGGCACATCACCAGCATGACGCCGAAGGCCGCGTGCGTTTCGGCCTGTGGAGGCCACCACGGTGGCAGACCATGAGCACGAGGCTTTGAGGGTGCCGTCGGCGGCGGCGAAGCCGCTTCGCCGAGGGCATCAATAAGGCCAGGGGCCGCCGTCGTGGCCGAGGGCCTTGGCGAGGCCTCGGAGCTTGGCCACCAGCAGGACCTTGATGGCCACGTTCCGGACGAACCACGGGACCTGCGCGAGCTGGCGCCCGACGTTCGCGACCCGGGCCATCCCGTGGACCGGCTCGGCCCGGTACTCGGACAGGGAGCGGCTCCGGCCCACGTAGCGCCAGCGGCTGGACCCCACGAGCGTCGAGGCGATGGCCAGCGTCACCCCGATCGACGAGAACGAGTCGTGGATCAGCATGGTCCCGCCGGACGCGACCCGGTCACCCCAGGTCCGGATGTCGTCCCGGGCCGGGCCGAAGCGGTGGGCGCCGTCGATGTGCAGCACGTCGATCGGCCCCTCCACGTCATCGTGGGCCTCGGAGGAGAACTTGCGGACGTGCCGCACCCGCTCGGCGACGCCGGCCCGTTCCAGGTTGGCCTTGAACACCTCGTTGTCCTGGGCCGCCTCGGCCTCGAAGCCGTCGATCTCCTGCGGTCCCCGGTCGTTCCCGGCGTGGGGGTCGATGGCCACGATCTCGACCCCGGCGGGGGCCGAGCGGGCCAGCGCGACCGTAGACCGGCCCCGGAAGCTGCCGATCTCGACGATCCGGCCCCCCTCGGGCGTCGCCGCGGCGGCCGTCGAGACCCGCTGGACCTGGTCCGGGCTGAACCAGCCTTCGATCCCGTCCACCGCTTCCATCAGCTCCGTCTGCGTGATCGCCACGGGCCGAGAGCATATGGGCGCAGGGAGAGTCCCTGCCTGGTGGTCGTAGGCTCCACGATGGTGTCCCCCGTCGTCCGGATCATCGGCCCCGGTCGGGCCGGCACGTCGCTGGCCCTGGCCCTGACCAACCGGGGATGGGACGTGGCACCGATGCTGGGCCGGGACCACGACCTCACGGCCGCCGCCAAGGACGTCCAGCTGCTGGTGGTGGCCACGCCCGATGCCGCCATCGAGGAGGTCGCTCGAACCGTCGACCCGGTCGCGTCCACCGTCGTGGCCCACCTCTCCGGCTCGCTGGGCCTCGATGTGCTGAAGCCCCACCAGCGCCGGGCCGCGCTCCACCCCCTGGTCTCGCTGCCCAACCCAGATCGCGGCTCGAAGCGGCTGGTCGGGGCGTGGTTCGCCGTCGTCGGCGACCCGCTGGTCCGGGAGGTGGTCGACGCTCTGTACGGCCGGGCCTTCGTCGTCGCCGAGGAGGATCGGGCGCTGTACCACGCGGGAGCCTCCATCGCCGCGAACCACCTCGTGGCGCTGCTCGGGCAGGTCGAGCGGCTCGCCGACCGGGCCGGCGTGCCACGCGAGGCGTATCTGGACCTGGCCCGGGCCACATTGGACAACGTGGCCGACCTCGGCGCGGCGGCCGCCCTCACGGGACCGGTGGCGCGTGGCGACGAGGCCACGGTCAAGCGGCACTTGCGGTCGCTGCCCGCCGACGAACGCCCCGCGTACCGCGCGATGGCTGCTGCAGCGCGGCGGCTCCTCGAGCCGGAGCCGCCGGCACCACCAGCACCGCCGCCACCACCATCGACGGCGAGGTGAGCTCGTGCTCGATGTGACCCGGATCGGTGAGCTCCGCGCCGCCCTCGACGCCGAGCGGGCGGTCGGGCGGCACGTCGGGTTCGTCCCCACCATGGGCTACCTCCACGACGGCCACCTCTCGCTGATGGAGCGGGCCCGGCGGGACAACGACGTGGTCGTGGCCTCGATCTTCGTCAACCCGTTGCAGTTCGGGCCCACCGAGGACCTCGCCGCCTACCCCCGGGACCTCGACCGCGACCGGCAGCTCGCCGCGAAGGCCGGCGTGGACCTGCTGTTCGTGCCCGAGGTGGCCGAGATGTACCCCCAGCCCGTGCTGACCACGGTCAGCGTGACCGAGATGTCGGCGCCGCTGGAGGGCGCGAGCCGGCCCACCCACTTCGCCGGGGTGGCAACGGTCGTGGCCAAGCTGTTCGCCATCGCCGGCCGGTGCCGTGCCTACTTCGGGGAGAAGGACTTCCAGCAGCTGACCATCATCCGCCGCATGGCGCGGGACCTGTCGTTCCCGGTCGACGTGGTCGGGGTGCCGACCGTACGGGACGTCGACGGGCTGGCGTTGTCGTCCCGCAACAGCTACCTGTCGCCCGACGAGCGGGCCGCGGCGCCGGTGATCCACCGGGCGCTCCAGGCCGGTGGCGCGCTGATCCGCTCGGGCGAAAGCGACCCCAGGGAGGTTCGGGAGCTGATGGCTGGCATCATCGAGGCCGAGCCACTGGCCAGACTGGACTACGTCGCGGTGGTGGACGCAGACTCCTTCACGGTCCCTGAACCGCTGACCGGGAACCTGCGGCTGCTGGCCGCCGTGGGCTTCGGGCGGGCCAGGCTCATCGACAACGTGGGGGTGACCGTCTGACGGCACCCACCAGTGAGGAGACCGAACGACTGATGCGACGCCGCATGCTCAAGTCCAAGATCCACCGGGCCACGGTCACCGACGCGAACCTGCACTACGTCGGCTCGATCACCGTCGACCCCGACCTGCTGGAGGCGGCCGACATCCTGGAGCACGAGCAGGTGGCCGTGGTCGACATCGACAACGGCGCCCGCTTCGAGACCTACACCATCGCCGGCCGCCGAGGCTCGGGCGACATGTGCCTCAACGGCGCGGCCGCCCGGCTGGTGCAGCCGAAGGACCGGATCATCGTGATCAGCTACGCCGACTACGAACCAGCCGAGCTGGTGGACCACCAGCCCCGGGTGGTCCACGTGGACACGGCCAACCGGCCCATCGACGAGGCCGCGGCCGAGCGCTCGGCGGCCGAACAGCGCTACGTCGAGGTGCCCGCTGGCTGAGCGCGGCGAGCCACTCGACCTCCTGGTCCTGGGCTCGGGCGTCGCCGGTCTCTCGGCCGCCGTACGGGCCGCGGACGTGCACGGCCTGCGGGTGGGCGTACTGACCAAGGGCGACCTCGACCAGGCCACCACGCGTTGGGCGCAGGGCGGGGTGGCTGCGGTGCTGTCCGCCGACCCCGACTCCACCGACCTGCACCTGGCCGACACGCTGGCCGCCGGGGCCGAGCTCTGCGACGTCGATGCCGTGCGGACCCTGGTCGACGAGGGCCCGGGCCGGGTCAACGAGCTCATCGCGCTCGGTGCCATCTTCGACCGGGACGGGGACGGCGAGCTGGAGCTGGCCCGGGAGGGCGGCCACAGCCACCCCCGGGTGGTCCACGCGGGCGGTGCAGCGACCGGCCGGGAGGTCGAGCGAGCCCTGGTCGTGGCGGTCCAACGGTCGGCGACGGCGATCTACGAGCGGTGGTTCGCCCGCGACCTGCTCGTCGAGCACGGCCGCTGCGTCGGCGTCCGCGCCGTCTCGCCCGCCCCTCACGCGGCGCGGAGGTCGGGAAGCGGAGGCGCCGAACCGACCGGGGAGGCGGATGCCGCCGGCGCCGCTGGTGTGGTCGGCGTCGAGGTACGGGCGCGGCACGTCCTGGTTGCCACCGGAGGAGCCGGTCAGCTGTTCGCGGTGACCACCAATCCGGCCGAAGCCACCGGCGACGGCATCGCCATGGCCCTGCGGGCCGGAGCCGCCGTCGCCGACCTGGAGTTCGTGCAGTTCCACCCGACCGCGCTGCACCACCCGGCCCGGCCCCGGCCGCTGCTGTCCGAGGCGCTGCGGGGTCACGGTGCGCTGCTCCGAGATGCCCGGGGTGAGCGCTTCGTGGACGAGCTGCTGCCGCGCGACCGGGTGAGCCAGGCCATCCAGGCCCGGCTGGCCGAGGAGGGAGTGGACCACGTCTGGCTCGACGCCACCGGGCTGGAGGGCTTCTCGCAACGCTTCCCGACCATCGCCGCGGCCCTGGCCGAAGTGGGCTTGGACCCGGCCCGGGACTGGCTCCCCGTGGCGCCGGCCGCCCACTACACCTGCGGTGGGATCCTGGCCGACCTGGACGGCGCCTCGTCGCTGCCGGGGCTGTGGGTGGCGGGCGAGGCGGCGTGCAACGGCGTGCACGGCGCCAACCGGCTGGCGTCGAACTCGCTGCTGGACGGCATGGTGTTCGGCCCCCGGGTCGTCGAAGCCGTGGAGCGGGGCAAGGAGGCACCCGAGGCGACGGGCGCCATGCGGGCCGTCCTCCGCGGCGACCAGGTTCCCGCCGACCCCAGCGACGCCGGCGATCGGGGCGGCATCCCGGGCGTCCCCCTCGAACCTCGCCCCGTCTTCGCCCCGGGGGCCGAGAGCCCGGCCTCGGCTGCGGGACCAGGAGCCGCGAGCGGCGATCCCGCCAAGGCCCGGGTCGAGCTGCAGCGGGCGATGACAGCGCATGCCGGCGTCCTCCGCACCGCCGGGTCGCTGGCCAGCGCCCGTCGTGCCGCCGAGGCAGCCCTGGCCGTGGCCACAGCGACGGGGACGCTGACGGGTACGGCGCACGGTGGACACGCCGGCCCAGACGACATCACCCGCCATGAGCTGGGCAACCTGGCGGCCGTCGGCCTGGTGCTCACGGCTGCGGCGACCGCTCGGGAGGAGACCCGCGGCGCCCACGCGCGCGGCGACTTCCCCGACCGATCCGGCCGGCTACGGGTACGCCTGGTGGTCGGCCCACCGCGGTAGCGGACCGGCCGAGTGCCGAGGGCACTAGGGCCCGGCACGTTGCTAGCTTGAGCGCCTATGTCACAGCAGGGTCCAGCGGGCGGACCTGCCTTCGCCCAACCGCAGCAGACACAACAGCACGCTCCCGGGTGGTATCCCGACCCCTACGGCCGCCACGAGAGCCGGTGGTTCGACGGGCACCAGTGGACCGAGCACGTCGCGTCCCATGGCCGCCAGGGGACCGACGCGCCCAGCGGCGGCACCGTCCCCACCGTCAATCGGCCCAGCGAGAAGATCGTGCGCGACGTCCAGAGGGCGGGTGGCGCGGCAGCTCCCCAAGGTGGGGGCACGCTCTTCACCGAGCCGGTCCTGGTGGTGAACCAGAAGGCCAAGCTCATCGAGCTCAACAACGAGTACGCCATCTTCAACCAGCACGGCCAGCAGATCGGTGCGGTGCGCCAGGTCGGCCAGAGCATGGCCAAGAAGGCCCTGCGGCTGATGACGAAGATGGACACCCTGATGACCCACAAGCTGCAGATCGTCGACGGCTACGGCAACGTGGTGCTGGCCATCACCAAGCCGGCGGCGATGATCAAGCCGAAGGTCATCGTCCAGGACTCCGTGGGCAACGAGATCGGCCAGATCGCGATGCAGTTCCGGCTGGGCAAGGCCAAGTTCGACCTGGAGGCCGGCGGCCGGCAGTGGGGCATGATCCACGCCGAGAACTTCCGAGCCTGGAACTTCGCCATCCAGGACTACAGCGGCGCCGAGATCGCCCGGATCACCAAGACCTGGGAGGGTGCCGCCAAGGCCCTGTTCACCACGGCCGACAACTACGTGGTGCACATCCACCGGCCCCTCGAGGACCCGTTGCGCTCGCTGGTGGTCGCCTCGTCGCTGACCATCGACCTCATCCTCAAGCAGTACAACGGCTAGGGCCGGCCCGGCTCGGGCGGCCAGACTGGCGGGGTGCACGAGGCGCACGACCGGCCTGACCTCCATCCTCCCGTGACCTCGGTCGTGGAGGCGGTGTCCCGCGCCCTCGCCGAGGACCTGACGCCGCTCGGCGACGTGACCTCGGCCCTGCTGCCGCCGGACCTGACCGCGACCGCCCTGTTCGTCCCCCGGGACGGCGGCGTGTTGGCCGGGCGCCGCTGCGCGGCGGAGGCCTTCCGCCAGGTCGACGCCACGGTGGCCGTCGAGTGGTCGGCCGACGACGGCGACCACATCGCCGCGGGCGAGAAGATCGGGCAGGTCACGGGATCGCTGGCCTCGATCCTCACCGCCGAGCGCACCGCACTCAACTTCCTCGGCCACCTCTCGGGCATCGCGACGCTGACCGCTCGGTTCGTCGCAGCGGCCGCCGCCGGCGGGGGTCACCTGCGGGTCTGGGACACCCGCAAGACCACGCCCGGCCTGCGGTCCCTCGAGAAGGCCGCGGTGCGGGCCGGGGGCGGCGTCAACCACCGGGGGAACCTCTCCGAATGGGTGCTGCTCAAGGACAACCACCTGGCGCTGCTCCCGATCCCTGAGGCAGTGGCCGCCGCTCGTCGCCGCTGGCCCGGCCGGACGGTCCAGGTGGAGTGCACCGACGCCGACATGGTGCGCCAGGCCGTGGCGGCCGATGCCGACCTGGTGATGCTGGACAACATGGCGCCCGAGGTCGTGCGGTCGGTGGTCGCCGAGGTCCGGGCCCTCCACCCGACCCGCCCCCTCCTGGAGGTGTCGGGCCGGGTCGACGAGGAGACCATCGCCGCCTACGCCGCGACCGGCGTGGACCTGGTGTCCATCGGCGCCCTGACCCACTCGGCCCCGGTGCTCGACATCGGCCTCGACGTCACGTCGGGGTAAGGGTTTCGGGCCTCCCCCGCCGGCCGCGTAACGTGCCCGCACGTGATGCTCCTGGCCATCGACGTGGGGAACACGCAGACCGTCGTCGGGCTCTACGACCTGGAGCCGGACGACGGCCACAACGTCGACCGGCGTCTGGCGGACACCCACCTGCTCGACCACTGGCGGATCGCCACCAACGCCGAACGCACCGCCGACGAGCACGTCCTGGTCATGCAGGAGTTCCTGGGCTTCCACGGCTACTCGTTCGACGAGGACATCTCGGGCGTGTGCATCTGCTCGTCGGTTCCCCGGGTCACCGGCGCGCTCCGGCGCATGAGCGAGCGCTACTTCGGCTTCCCAGCCATCGTGATCGAGCCCGGCATCCGCACCGGCGTGCCGATCCTCTACGACAACCCCAAGGAGGTGGGCGCCGACCGCATCGCCGATGCCGTCGCCGCCTACGAGCTGCACGGGGGGCCCACGGTGATCGTCGACTTCGGGACGGCCACCACCTTCGACGCCGTGTCGGCCCGGGGCGAGTACCTCGGCGGTGCCATCTTCCCCGGGATCGACATCAGCGTGGACGCCCTGTTCAAGCGGGCCGCAGCCCTTCGGCGGGTCGAGCTCGTCGAGCCCCGCCACGTCGTCGGCCGGTCCACGGTCGAGTCGATACAGTCGGGCGTGATCTACGGCTACACGTCGCTGGTCGACGGGATGGTGGGCCGGATCGAGGCGGAGCTCGGCCAGGAGGCCAGCGTGATCTCGACCGGCGGCCTCTCGGGGCTCATCACGCCGCTCTCGGCGTCGATCGAACACCACGAGCCGTTCCTCACCCTCCACGGCCTGCGCCTGATCTACGAGAAGAACAAAGCCTGATGTCCGACCAGTCCGATCAGTCCGACGAGCCCGACGAGCCCGAGGCGTCCGAGCCCGTCGGCGACGACGCCCGACCCCGGGCCGCGCTCGATCCCCCGTACCGAGTGGAGGTCACGGCCCGCGCGGCCGACCTCCAGTCCGAGTACACCGACCTGCCCGCGGGTGAGGGCACCGGGCGGACGGTCGCCGTGGCCGGCCGGGCCATGCTGGTCCGCGACCAGGGGAAGATGGTCTTCGCCACCTTGCGGGATTCGAGCGGAGGCATCCAGCTGTGGGCCCGCTCGAACGTTGCCGACGACTTCGCGGGGTTCGCCGCCCTCAACCTCGGCGACTGGGTGGCGGCCACCGGCGAGGTCGTCCGCACCCGGCGGGGCGAGCTGTCGGTGGAGGTCCGATCGTGGCAGCTGCTGGCCCAGGCCCGGCGGCAGTTCGGCGACAAGTGGAAGGGCATCACGGATCCCGACCTCCGCTACCGCCAGCGCTACGTCGACCTGTGGGCCAACGAGTCCAGCCGGAGCGTCTTCCAGGCCCGTAGCCGGATCATGTCGCTGACCCGCCGGTTCCTCGAGGACCAGGGCTTCGTCGAGTTCGAGACCCCGGTGTTCCAGCCCATCCCCGGTGGCGCGCTGGCCCGACCGTTCGTCACCCACCACAACGCCCTCGACATCGACCTCTACCTGCGGATCGCCACCGAGCTGCACCTGAAGCGGCTGGTCGTCGGGGGCTTCGAGCGGGTCTACGAGCTGGGCCGGATCTTCCGCAACGAAGGTCTCTCGCCCCGGCACAACCCCGAGTTCACGATGCTCGAGGTGTACCAGGCCTACGCCGACTACGGCGACATGATGACCATCACGGAGGAGCTGGTGGCCCACCTGGCCACCGAGATCTGTGGCTCGCCCCGCATCACCTACGGCGGCCGCTCGATCGACCTCACGCCGCCGTGGCAGCGGGCCTCGCTGGTCGACCTGGTCGAGGAGCATGCCGGCGTGCGGGTCGAGGTGCGGATGCCGCTCGACCAGCTCCGCAAGGTGGCCCTCGACTGCGGCGTCGAGCCCGACGACGCCTGGGGGCCGGGGAAGCTGGTGCTCGAGATCTACGAGAAGACCACCGAGCCCGAGCTGTGGGGCCCGGTGTTCGTGTGCGACTACCCCCGCGAGGTCTCGCCCCTGGCCCGGGACCACCGGGAGCTGCCCGAGATGGTCGAGCGGTTCGAGGCCATCGTCGCCGGCCGCGAGCTGGCCAACGCCTTCAGCGAGCTGGTCGACCCCGACGAGCAGCGCCGCCGGTTCGAGGACCAGGCCCGCCAGAAGGCCGCGGGCGACGCCGAGGCGATGGTGGTCGACGACGACTACGTGCGGGCGCTGGAGTACGGCCTCCCGCCGGCCGGCGGCCTCGGCATCGGCATGGACCGTCTGGTGATGCTGCTGACCGACACCCACACGATCCGGGACGTGATCCTGTTTCCGACCCTTCGCCCCGAACAGCCGGAACCGGGCGGCGGCTGAGCGACGTCAGAAGGACCATGAGCATGACAGTCCGACGGGCCCTGTTGGGCCTCCTCGCGGTGACCGTCGCGGCCACCGCGTGTGGCAGCGGTGCCGACGCCGGTTCCGACGAGCAGGGATCCGGCGAGACCGACATGGGAGGTGGAGCCCAGGTGGTGAGATCGGACCTCGAGCGGCGATCCCCGCCGTCCGACGCGCCCGTGGACGAGGTGGTCGCGGGGTTGCGGGACTTCGCCGTCGCCCTGGGCGCCACCCAGCCCGACGGGAACCTCGTCGTCTCGCCGACCAGCATCGCCGTGGCCTTCGCCATGGCCGAGGCGGGGGCGGGCGACGAGACCGCCGCCCAGATCGCCGACGTGTTCGGCTTCCCCGCGCAGCCCGGCGTCCACGAGGCGATGAACGCGCTGACCGCCGCCTTCGACGCCGCCAACCACGACGAGCCCGACGGCGAGGTCATCCTCCAGCTGGCCAACGCCGTCTGGGGCCAGACCGGCCAGGACCTCGGCTCGGACTTCCTCGACACCCTGGCCGCCGAGTACGGCGCCGGCGTCGAGACCACAGACTTCGCCGACGACGCGGAGGGCAGCCGGCAGGCCATCAACGGCTGGGTCGCCGAGGCCACCCGCGACCGCATCCCCGAACTGGTGCCCGACGGCATGATCACCCCCGAGACGGTGGTCATGCTGGTCAACGCCATCTACCTCAAGGCCGGGTGGGCCTCGCCGTTCGTCGCGGACGCGACGTTGGACGAGCCCTTCCACCGGGCCGACGGGTCGAGCGTCGACGTGCCGCTGATGCACGACCCGATGCTCCACACCCGGGCCGCCCGGGGTGACGGCTACACCGCCGTCGAGCTGCCCTACATCGGGGGCGAGCTGTCGATGGTGGTGGTGGTCCCGGACGAGGGGCAGGCGCTGGCCGACCTCGAGGCCGCGCTCACCGGCGAGCAACTGGGCGAGATCCTCGGCGGGCTCGACACGGCGACCGTGGACCTGGCGCTGCCCCGGTGGGACATCGCCACGGCGCTCGATCTGTCCGAGCCGATGTCGGCCCTCGGCCTGGAGATCCCGGGCGGTGACCTCAGCGGGATCGCACCGGGCGTCGGCATCGGTGCCGCGGTCCACGCCGCGAACATCACCGTGGACGAGGAGGGCACGGAGGCCGCGGCCGCGACCGCCGTGGCGGGCGTGACGTCGGCACCGCTGCCGGGCGAGATCCTGACCGTGCGGGCCGACCGGCCGTTCCTGTACCTCATCCAGCACACCGAGACCGGCGCTCCGCTGTTCTACGGGCGGCTCACCGACCCTGCGGGGTAGGGACCCCTGGTCGGCACCGGCGGGTCGGGTCACTAGGAGGCCGAGAGTCGGCTCTCCGCTTCGACGTCGGGTTCGACGGTAACGAGGCATTGCGTGCGGCGGCCGAACCACCCGAAGCCGGGTTGGTGGAGGGTCACCCGCAGGTGGTAGCGGCCCGGTCGATCCGGCGCCGTCAGCACGACGTCGGTGTCGACGCTCTCGCCCGGGTGGAGCAGCCGGGGCAACGGCGCCAGCGGATTCGGGATCGTGTGATCGAGATCGGGCGGGCCGTCGGCGTCCTGTCCGCTGTCGGCGGCCCACCAGCGGGCTCCCACCCGGACCGGATGGGGAACGACCGAGGCCAGGGCCAGACGTGACCGGTTCTGGACCGTCGCCCGCACCACCTGGGTGGAGCCCGCGGTCATGGTGATGGGCAGAGCGACCGAGACCCGGAACCGGGCGGCCACCCGCCGGTCGAGGACCCGTCCGGGCTCGGCGAGCCTGGCCGCGACCCGGGGTGCGATCAACTGGACCCGGGCGTCGGGCGCCGTCGGTCGCCGCTCCACCACCCGCCCACTGCCACGGTGCTGCTCGACGGCCCGGGCGGGGTTGGCGCCGAAGCCGAGGGCCACGCCGCGAGCCAGCTCGAACGGCACGGCCAGGATGTCGTACACCTCCAGGCACGGCATCGCGATGCGGTCGACGATCTCGAGGTCTTCGCGGTCGACGATGACGATCTCGGCCCGGTCGTCCGGCTCAGCTCGATGGGCGTTGCCCCCGACGAAGGCCCACCGCCCGACGATCCCGAGCCCCCGGCTGAAGCGGCGGATCCCCAACCGGCGCTGCTCCCGGCCGGTGAGGTCGTACTCGATCAGCTCCCCGGAGGTCGACTGGCAGACGTACCACCGGTCGTCCACCACTCGGGGAGTGTGCGGATGGCCGAGCCCGGTGAGCACATCGACCTCGCGGACCGTGTCGTGCACGAAGCCGGAGGTCTTGTTGCCCTCGGCCTTCCAGTCCTTGTGGCGGTCGAACCGCCCGAAGGCACAGACGTGCAGCCGCCCGTCGACCACGACCAGCGAGTTGGGGTGCCACGAGTCGGGGACCGCCCCGCCCCGCCACAGCGGTTGCGGGCTGCCCTCGCCGGGCTCCAGGCGCCAGACGATCGCGTCCCAGCTGGAGACGATGAGCACGGCTCCCTCGTGCCAGCAGACGTCGTGCGGGTCCCGGATGTCGTCGAGGCGCCGGTAGCTGCGGACGCCGCGCTCGTCGTAGGACAGCAGCTCGCAGGTCGCCGTCTGCTCGCCGGGGGCCCGCAGCACCCGCCAGAGCCGTCCGTCGCCCAGGGTCATCCCGGAGGTCGGTAGATCGTCGAACGCCACGGCCACGCCACTGGTGAGGTCGTAGACACCGCCGCCCCACTTGCCGAACCCGCTGACCAGCAGCCGGCGGCCGTGGAGCGCCCGCTGCCACGGCTCGGGGTCGGAGGCCGGAGCAGGGGCCGCCATCGCGCGAACTTAGTGCCTCGTCAGGCAACGCCCTGACGAGGCACTAGACGAAGCGCTCCCGGACCAGATCCACCAGCCGGCGGCCGGTCTCGTAGGGGCCGGTGCCGCGCTGCTCCATGGCCACGCCCGCGGCCAGCAGCACCGCTCCACCGACCGCCAGCCACGCCCAGGTGGGGACACCGGCTGTCACGTCCAGGGTCTCGTGGACGGTGACCGCCACGACCAGCGTTGTTCCGAGCAGCAGCGGTCCCGCGAGACGCCAGGCGCCTCCGGCGACCACGGCGAGCAGGCCCACCGATCCGGCCAGCAGGGCGTGCCAGGCCGGTCCGCCACTCAGGCGCTCCAGGAGGGCGGCGCCGCCGAGGAGCCCGACCGCGGGGGCGTAGGCCACCCAGGAGCTCACGTCGCCGCTCTGTGCGAAGCCGCCACCGGTCACGCCGTAGACCGGTGGCAGCGGCGATGGTGCGCCCGCCGCCGCCCGACGGCGGGCGTGGAACCCGGCCGCCAGGAGGAGCACGGCGACGGGCGCGAGGTAGGGCTCGCTGATCTCGACCTCGGCCAGCGCCAGGTGACCCCACAGGCCGATGGTGGCGACCGCCAGGCCTACGGCGATCAGCTCGGTCCGACCGACTCCGAGGCCGACGACGGCCAACGCCGCACCGAACACCAGCAGTCCGGTGGACAGGTAGGCGGGATCGTCGAACGTCAGCGCCAGACCCGTTCCCGCGGCTATGGCGGCGCAGGCGACGGTCGGCGTGACCCACCGCCGCGGCAGCGTGCCGCCGATGCCCAGCCAAGCCACTCCGCTCAACATCACGCCCAGGCCCGCCTGGGCCAGGCTCCAGCCGGAGGCGACGCCGAGCCCGACCACGGCGACCGGCCCTCCGAACCCGGCCCCGATCACCAGGAACGGCTGGTCGAGGCGGAAGGCATCGACGATGGCCAGGACCACCACGAGGCAGCCGAGGACGGCGGCCTGCGACGGCTCCAGCAGGTGCGCCACGGCCAGCGGGACCAGCGCGGCCATCCGGGGGATCATCGCCATCGGGACCGACGCCGCCCGACCGGCCCGATCGAGAACGGCGGCCACCAGCCAGGCGGCCCCGACGGCGCCGATGGCCGCGGCGGCATCCCAACCGTCGGCGGCGACCACCAGCGCGCCCGTCACCAACGGCAGTAGCGCGGCAAGCGTGAGCATCACGGCCCACTCGGCCGCCCAGGTCCGCACCGCGACGGTGAGGGGTCCGGCTCGCCAGGGCGAGAAGGCGCTCGGCTGGCCCGCCGCCTCGACCGCGGGCCGGTGCCGCGGCAGCCAGGTCGTCCGGACGGCAGCCTCGGCGAGCGCCACGGCGCCGATCAACCCGAGCGCCCCGGCGAGCGCGGGGTGGTCGTAGCCGGCGACGGGCGCCCACCCCAGCAGACCGGCGGCCAACACCCGACCGGTGGGCGGTCCAGTCGAGGTGCCGGCCGCCGGTCCGAACAGCACGGCGGTCCCCAGGACGGTCATGGCCACCGCGGCAGCCGTGCCCGACCCGGTCCACAAGGTGACGGCGGCCGCACCAGCGACCGCAGCAGCGGACGGTGTCCATCCCCAGGGCTCCCGCTGCGGGCCCACCGGCCGACGCGTGAGGGCCGTGAGCCAGGCGATGGCGAGCAGCCCGGCCGCCACCCCCGCCAGGGGGTCGGGAGGAAGCTCGACCGGTGCCAGCAGCACGACCCCGATCAGCACGATGGTGAAGAAGGCCCCGATGAGCTCGCCGGCCAGGGCCACCAGGTGGGTGACCCGACCCCAGAAGGCGTCGCTCCGCCAGAGCCAGGCGGCGAGCTCCGCGACCAGCAGGAGCGCGGCCGCTCCCACCAGCGACGCCGAGTCCGCCGGTTCCTGGCTGACCCCGGACGTCGTCACCTCGACGAGCGCGCATGCCACGCCGGCCAGCGCCAGCGGCACGCTCCGACGTCGATGGGCGACGATGCCCAGGGTCAGCCCGGCGACCAGTCCGGTCGCCGCCGTCAGCGGGTGGAGGGGATCACCCGCCAGGCCGAGGTCCACCAGCACGCCAGCCGCCGGCCAGCCCAGCTGATCCGCTCCCGCTAGCGGGACAGCCAGGCCGGCCAACGTCGCCCATCCGGTGGCGGCGAGGTCGAGATCCGCCTCCGACCTCTCCGGCCAGACTCGGCGACCGGCCACCACGACCAGCGCGGTGGCAGCCAGGACCAACCCGGCGGGCAGCGTCGTCATCGCGCCCACGCCCGCCGCCAGGACCACGACGCCCACCCAGGCGGCCAGCCGGAGGACGACGGACCGCTCCACCTGCGCTGCGATCCCGAACACCACGGTGGCCGTCAGTCCCTGCGCGAAGAGCATCTGGGGCCACATCCAGCCGGCGTGGATGCCCACCGCCGCCACATCGATGGGGACCAGCAGGACGCCCAGGTGGAACAGCGCCTCGGCCGTCACCGGCAGCGACGAGCGCAGCGCTCGGTGCCCGGCGATGCAGCAGCAGGTCACCGCCACCAACGCGGCGAGCTTGGCGGCGTCCGGGATGTCGTCCCAGCGGACGGCGACGAAGGTGGCGGCCGCGGCGACCAGCAGGAACGCACCGAGGCCCGCCACCCAGCGGGCGCCGACCGGCGCCGCTGGCATCGGCGCCGGAGGCGCCGGAGGCGCCGGAGGAGGTGGTGGCGGCGGGGGCGGTGGTGGTGGCGGCGGGAGGGAGGCCATCGTCCCGCTGGCAGGGTCGGCCATGGGGCCAGCGTGCGGGTCGGGGCCCACCGCCACCATGCGGGATTGCCCCCAGCGCCTCCCAGGGCGCCCCCGGGTCGCTGCGGTCGGGGCTCAGCTACTCGATGCCGTGCTCCAGCGCGTAGCGGATCAGCTCCTGCTTCCGGTTCAGGTGGAGCTTGCCCAGGATGTTCCGCACGTGGTTCTCGACCGTCTTCTCGGCGATGTAGAGCTGCTCCCCGATCTCCCGATAGGTGTGGCCCCGGGCGACGTACTGCAGGACCTCGCGCTCCCGCTCCGAGAGCGGCTGCGTCGGCCCGGCCGCCTTGGAGATGCGGCGGAACTCGCCCAGCACCAACGAGGCCAGGGTGGGGGAGAACACCGGCTCGCCGTGGGCGGCCCGCCACAGGTTGTGGCGCAGCTCGTCCGGCGGCGTGGTCTTGAGCAGGTAGCCGATGGCGCCGGCCGCGACGGCGTCGAGGAGGTCCCGCTCCTGCTCGCTGACGGTGAGCATCACGATGCGGGCTTCCTCACCGCAGGTGCGCGCGACCTTCAGCCCCCCGCCGCCCGGCATGTTGAGGTCGCACACCACCAGGTCGGGATGGGTCGACCGGATGCTGGCGATGGCCTCCTCGGCGGTGCCGGCCTCGCCCACCACGTGGAAGTTCGATCCGAGGTCGGCGCGCAGGCCCGACCGCCACACCGGATGATCGTCGGCCACCACCACCCGCACTGCCCTCAGCTCGGCCACGGTCAGGCAGGGTAGATGAGCCTCTAGACCGGTACCCAGCAGCGGACCTCGACCCCCCGGCCGGCCCGTCCGTCGATCTCGACCCGCCCGCCGACGTCGCCGATGCGCCCCCGGATGGAGCGGCTCAGCCCCACCCCCTCGATGACCTCGCCGGGCTCGAAGCCGTCGCCGTCGTCCTTGACCGAGCAGAACAGCATGTCGTCGGAGGGCTCGGCGAAGACCGTGACCGTCTGGGCGGCGCCGTGCTTGCCCGCGTTCGCGAGCGCTTCGCTGACCGCGCCGACCAGGGCGTCGGCCACCGCCGGCGCCAGCACCGGGAGGTCGGGCGCCAGCACGACCCGGGCCGCTCCGTCATAGCGGTCCTCGAAGCGGGCGGCCGCCGAACGGAGCCGGGAGCCCACCTCGCCGCCTCCGCTCACGGTGGTCGGGGAGCCGAACAGGAACTCGCGCAGCTCCCGCTCCTGCTCGTAGGCCAGCCGGGCGACGTCCTGGTCGTTGGTCCGGCGCTGGACCAGCGCCAGGGTCTGGAGGACGCCGTCGTGGAGGGTGCGGGCGATCTCCTCCCGGGCCTGTGCCAGCGAGATGCGCCGCTCCGCCTCGCGCAGCTTGCGCATGGCGAACCCCGCGGCGCCGCCGGCCAGGGCGTAGAGCACCAGTGTGGACACGACCGGCATCCACTGGATGCGGGCGCCCCAGGTGAAATCGGGGTCGAACTGCTCACCGACCAGGCTGCCCAGCCCGACGGTGATCCCGGCCAGCAGCCCACCGGGACCGCCGAAGGCGATGCCGGCGGTGAAGATCCCGGCCAGGGGCCAGGTGGAAGCCAGGGACTGGGCGTGGGTGACGTCGTTGTAGGCCAGCTGGTCGCCCACCCCCAGGCCGAAGGCCACGGCGAGCTCGACGGCCAGCAGGGGCAGCGTGACCAACCGGGCCGGGTCCCGGCGCAGGAGCAGGGTGATGCCGGCGGTCACGGCGAGCGCCGCGCCGGCGAGCATGTAGGCGAGCCAGGCGCGGGCCTCCGGGCGGGCGAGCTCCTCGCGGCTGACGGCCAGGATGACCACCATCCAGGTCCAGGCCAGCCAGCGGAAGGTGGCAACGCCGCTCAGCAGGCCCCGGACCAGCGCGTCCTCACGCTCCTGCCGCGCCGCCGCAACCACGGCGACCAGTCTGGCCCGTCCCGTTCCCGGCGTCCTGCCGGCGGCCTCGGCTCCCAGGTCTTCGGCCCGAGTCTGCGGCCCGAGTCTTTGAAGGCGAACGGCCCCATGGGGGCCAAAGATCTTCAAGGACGGCCGGTAGCCTTCCCCGTGCTCGATGCCCGACCCTCCCGCGGCGGGGCGCAGCTCGAGGTCCCGCGGACGTCCGAGGGGGTCTGGGCGCCGGGCCGGCGGCGGCTCACGGCGGGGTTGGTGCTCACGGTCACGCTGGTGGCGTTCGAGTCGCTGGCCATCTCGACGGTGATGCCGGTGGTCGCGGACGAGCTGGGCGGGCTGGGCCTCTACGGCTGGGTGTTCTCCGGCTTCTTCCTCGGAAGCCTGCTGGGGATCGTCGTTGCCGGACAGCTGGCCGACCAACGAGGGACGCGGTTCCCGTTCGTCGTGGGCCTGGTGTGCTTCACGATCGGCCTGGTGGTCGGCGCGTCCGCCCAGTCGATGGGGATGCTGGTGGCCGGCCGGGTGGCGCAGGGCTTCGGCGCGGGGGTGATACCGGCGGTGGCCTATGTGAGCGTCGGCCGGGTCTATCCATCCGAACTGCGGCCCCGGGTCTTCGCCGTGTTCTCCAGCGCCTGGGTGATCCCCGGACTGGTCGGGCCCGCCGCGGCGAGCACCCTGGCCGACGTCGCGTCCTGGCGGGCGGTGTTCGGGACCCTGCTGCCGCTGGTCGCGATCGCCGCCGCCATGACCCTGCCGGCGCTCACCGACCGCCCCGTCGCCGCACCCGCCGAGGCGAAGCCGGCCGCCGGCCCTCCTCCGCACGCCGCCGACCGGGACGACAGCGCTAGCGCCGACGCCGAGCTGCGGGACCGGCACGACGCGTCCGCCCCGGTTGCCGCCGAGGGGGGCCGGCACGACGCTTCCGCCCCGGTTGCCGCCGACCGGGACGACAGCGCTCGCGCCGACGCCGAGCTGCGGAACGGCGGCGGTCCGGCCCATCTCGACCGGAATGACGGCCGCGGTCCGGGCGGCGCGGAGCGGGATCGGCCGTTGTGGGCGCTGGTGCTGGTGGCCGGCACGGCCATGGTGCTGGCCGGCCTGGGGGCGCCGGGTTCGCCGGTCGTCGGGGCGGCGCTGGTGGTGGGCGGGGGACTGGCGGCTGTCCGGGCCTTCCTCCGTCTGGTCCCGCCCGGGACGGTGCGGCTCGCGGCCGGGCTCCCGGCGGCCGTGGCGGTGCGGGGCATCCTGACCCTGGCGTTCTTCGGCGCCGATGCCTACGTGTCGCTGGCCGTCACCGATGCCCGGGGGGCCTCGACCCGCCTCGCCGGCGCGGCGCTGACCGCATGCACGCTGACCTGGACAGCGGGGTCGTGGATCCAGCAGCGGGTGATCGCCGACCGTGGTCCCCGCTGGCTGGTGCGGCGGGGGTTCCTGTTCGTCGCGGCCGGTGTCGCAGGGCTGCTGATCGTCCTGACGTCGGTGCCACCGGCGCTGGCCGTGGTGGCGTGGGCGGTCGGAGGTCTCGGCATGGGGATCGCATACGGGCCGCTGTCGGTGACCGCGCTGGGGCTGGCCGAGCCGGGGCGCGAGGGGGAGGCGACGGCGTCGCTCCAACTCACCGACGTGCTCGGGGTGTCGATGGGGACCGGGTTGGCGGGGGTCTTCGTCGCGCTGGGGGAGGGCCGGGGCTGGACGGTCGGGTCGTCGTTGACCGTGGCCTTCTCGGTGACGTTGGTCGTGGCCCTGGCCGGCGTGCTCGCGGCCGGCCGCCTCCCCCGCACCCTCCCCGACTGACCCCCGGACCGCGTCCGGTCCCGTCCCAACCCCGAGGCACTAGGTCCCGTCGCGGCGAGGCCGAGGCAATGGCACCCGGCCCCCGGGTCCCATTGCCTCGGCCTCGGCAGTCCGGGACCTAGTGCCTCGGGCTGAGGCCCGCTGGTGCGGCGGGCGGTTCGGGGCGGCGGGCTAGGGGCCGGCGGTGGTGGCGAGGTCGGTGACGCCGGCGACGAGGTGGTGGACGGCGCCGGTCAGCGCCTCGGTGGCCCAGCCGGCCGGAACGGGCTCGAGCGCGGCGGCCGCCTGGCGGGCATAGTCCTCGGCCACGGCGACCGCCTGGGCCACGCCGTCGCTGGCCCGGACCAGCTCGAGCGCCCGGAGCCGGGCCTCGTCGTCCAGCGGCCCGCCCAGCAACTCGCGCAGCTCGTCGCCCGGGCCGGGTGAGGCCAGCGCTCGCAGCACCGGCAGCGTGTAGACCCCTTCGACCATGTCGTGACCGGCCGGCTTGCCCAGCTCGACCTCGGTGGCGACCACGTCGAGGACGTCGTCCACCACCTGGAACGCCATGCCGTAGAGCAGCCCGAAGCGGGCCAGCCCCTCGACCTGCCCGGGGGGCGCTTCGGCCACCATGCCGCCGATCCGGCCGGAGGCCGCGTAGAGCGCCGCCGTCTTGCCTTCGATCGCCGCCAGGTAGTCGGCCTCGGTGCGATCCACCTGGTAGGCGAAGTGCAGCTCGCGCACCTCGCCCTCGCAGAGCGAGGCGATGGTCTGGGCCAGCAGGCGGGCGACATCGGTGCCCAGGTCGGCCGCCAGCTCGGACGCCCGGGCCAGCAGGAAGTCGCCCGAGATGATGGCTCGGAAGTTCCCCCAGCGGGCGTTGACGCTCTCGACGTTGTGGCGGGTGACGGCCTCGTCGATCACGTCGTCGTGGTGGAGCGAGCCCACGTGCACCATCTCGATCGCCACACCGCCGGTGATGGCCTGCTCACTCACGCCGGTGAGCGTCACCGACGAACGATCGCCGTCGTACCCGTCGCCGTCCTGCCCGTCGCCGTCCGGCTGCGACCCCTCGCCGGCCACGGCCGCGTAGGCCAGCGCGCAGAGGATCGGTCGCAAGCGCTTGCCACCGGCCATGATCAGGTGGGACGTCATGGCGGTCAGCTGGGGGTCCGAGGCGTCGACCGCCGCCAGGAGGCGCTCCTCGATCCGGCGCCGGAGCTCGGTCATCCCCGGGAGGTCGAGCAGGGGGTTCGAGGCCATCCGGTCACCGTAGGGGACCGGGCACCAGCCCCGAAACCCGTGGCCAGAGGTCTACCCTGGCCGGTACGCGAGCCCGGCGACCCGGCAGGGAGGGAAGGGGGCGGATGTTCGAGCGCTTCACGGATCGGGCCCGCCGCGCGGTGGTGCTGGCCCAGGAGGAGGCCCGCCTCCTCGACCACAACTACATCGGCACCGAACACCTCCTCCTCGGGCTGCTCCACGAGGGCGAGGGCATCGGCGGCCAGGTCCTGACGTCGCTCGGCCTGCGCCTGGACGCGGTGCGACACGAGGTCGAGGAGATCATCGGCGAGACCGGCTCGTCACCGTCGGCTCACATGCCGTTCACTCCCCGGGCCAAGCGATCCCTCGAGTACGCCCTGCGCGAGGCGCTGGACCTCCAGCACAGCTACATCGGCACCGAGCACATGCTGCTCGGGTTGCTCCGC